>LSQX01261863.1_pt1 | contig 23717 bp, 19 predicted proteins | sample 654561 | NCBI WGS metagenome assembly LSQX01 (sample SAMN04489861, study PRJNA283612) | anaerobic digester metagenome | isolation source: 4 biogas reactors fed with cattle manure at either 37C or 55C with and... | place: Denmark: Kongens Lyngby | collected 2014
GTGTTAATAGTATGAATGTTTACGTATAACAGATATGGCAAGCAGAGGAAATATATTTTTAATAATATTTTTATGCAAAACGTATATTAAAACATTGATTTTTATAAGAATAACAAAAAGAAGTTGATAACTTTTCATTTTTTCTAAAGAAAAACATTAAATAATTTTGGTTTGTGTTTTATATTGCATTACACAAATAACGGGATTTAAAAGTTAAGACCATTTTAATATTTAACTGGATGTTATGGCGTTAGAAGAAGTAATGATAAAAAATGTAAAAGAAAGAAAAATTTTTTCCAAGGAAGAGGCGATAAAAGCTTCACATGAATATTTCAGGGGCGATGATTTGGCAGCCAGAGTCTGGGTTAACAAATATGCTCTTAAAGATTCTTATGGAAATATTTTTGAGCGGACCCCTGACGATATGCATCGCAGGTTGGCAAAAGAGATTGCCAGGATTGAGAAAAACTATCCTGATTCGTTTACAGAGGAGGAAATTTATACTGTATTAAAAGATTTTAAATATATAGTTCCTCAGGGAGGGCCTATGACCGGCATCGGCAATGAGTTTCAGATTGCTTCTCTTTCCAACTGTTTTGTTGTTGGTAACGATCGTGATTCAGATTCCTACGGTGGTATCCTTAAAATAGACCAGGAGCAGGTGCAACTTATGAAACGTCGTGGCGGCGTGGGGCATGACCTTTCTCATATACGGCCAAAAGGGTCACCTGTGAAAAATTCAGCTTTAACCTCAACAGGTATAGTTCCATTTATGGAAAGGTATTCAAATTCTACACGAGAGGTAGCTCAGGATGGCCGCAGGGGTGCATTAATGCTGTCAGTATCAATTAAACATCCTGATTCCGAGAGTTTTATTGATGCAAAACTTGAGCAGGGTAAAGTGACCGGGGCAAATGTTTCGGTTAAGATAGATGATGATTTTATGAAGGCCGTGGAACAGAAAACGGTTTATGTCCAGCAATATCCTGTCATATCAGGCAATCCTCTGTATAAAAAGGAAATTGACGCCACAAAACTTTGGGAGAAAATTGTAAGAAATGCATGGCAATCAGCTGAACCCGGGGTACTGTTTTGGGATACAATAATAAGGGAGTCGGTGCCCGACAGTTATGCGGATCTGGGTTACCGGACCGTTTCAACTAACCCATGCGGGGAGATCCCCTTATGCCCTTATGACAGCTGCAGGCTTCTCGCAATAAACCTCTATTCTTATGTTGATGATCCCTTTACGTCCAGGGCAACATTTAACTTCGAATTGTTTAAGGAACATATTCATTATGCACAGCGGATCATGGACGATATTATTGACCTGGAGCTGGAAAAAATTGATGCTATACTTGAAAAGATAAATGCAGACCCTGAGGATGATGATATAAAACTTGTAGAAAGAAAGTTATGGGAAAATATTAAGACCAAGGCGCGCGAAGGGCGCCGCACAGGCATAGGGATCACTGCCGAAGGGGACATGCTGGCGGCACTGGGATTGCAATATGGAAGTGATATTGCTATTGATTTTTCTGAAGAAATACATAAAACTATTGCATTGGAAGCTTATCGGTCTTCAGTATTCCTGGCAAAGGAGAGAGGCCCATTTGCAATTTATAACTCCAAAAGGGAAGCTTCCAATCCGTTTATTTTAAGGCTTAAGGACAATGATGCCAAACTGTATGAGGAGATGGTTAAATACGGAAGACGGAATATTGCCCTTCTGACGATCGCCCCAACCGGCACAACAAGTCTTATGACGCAAACAACATCAGGGATAGAACCTGTTTTTATGCCTGTGTATAAACGTCGCAGAAAAGTGAACCCTGGTGATAGCGATATCCGTGTTGATTTTATTGATGAGGTTGGCGACCATTGGGAGGAATTCACTGTTTTTCATCATAAATTTAAAACCTGGATGAAGGTACAGGGTTATGATACTGACCGTGATTACACACAGGAGGAGTTGGCCGAAATGGTAAGTAAATCACCTTACGATAAAGCCACTTCAAATGATGTTGACTGGTTATCTAAAGTAAGAATGCAGGGAAGAATCCAGAAATGGGTTGATCATTCAATAAGCGTTACGATAAATCTTCCTTCAACTGCTACAGAAGAACTGGTCGGACAGCTGTATTTCGAGGCATGGAAAAGCGGGTGCAAGGGAGTTACGGTTTACAGAGACGGATCACGATCAGGGGTATTAGTTTCAAATGATTCGAAAGAGAAAAAAGAGACTGTGGTATTCTCCTCAAAACGTCCTGAAAAACTTGAGGCTGATGTTGTTCGCTTCCAAAACAATAAAGAGAAGTGGATAGCATTTATCGGCCTGCTGGATAATAAACCATATGAAATATTTACCGGGCTTTCGGATGATGAAGACGGGATATTATTACCGCGCTCAATTACCGGTGGCTATATTATAAAAAGTTATGACAGCGAAGGAAATTCACGTTATGATTTTCAATATATAAACAAGCGGGGATATAAAACAACAATCGAGGGACTCTCTTTTAAATTTAATCCTGTCTTCTGGAATTATGCGAAACTGATCTCAGGAACTCTGAGACACGGAATGCCAATTCATAAAGTTGTTGAATTGGTGACAAGCCTTCAACTTGATAATGAAACTATTAATTCCTGGAAAGCAGGTGTTGCCCGGGCACTTAAAAAGTATATTCCCGATGGTACACTGGCTGAAGATATGGTTTGCCAGGAGTGCGGATCCAAGGAGGTAGTCTATCAGGAGGGCTGTCTTACCTGCCTCTCATGCGGTAATTCTAAGTGTGGCTAACCTTCGGTTAAAGCAAGGATAATAAAAAACCAGTATTTTGAAAATAATACTGGTTTTTTATTATTACCAAAACATCAACATGATTATGAGATCAGGCATTGACCATTTTCTTATAGTCATCTGCTGAAAGTAAATTATCTGCCTCTTTTGGATCTGAAACTTTTATCTTTATCATCCATCCTTCACCGTAAGGGTCTTTATTGACTAATTCAGGCTTGTCATTTAAAGCTTCATTTACCTCAATTACTTCTCCGCTTACAGGCATGAACAGATCTGAAACCGTTTTGACCGCTTCAACCGTACCAAATATATCGCCCTTTGACAACTTCTCACCTTTTGTTTCAATTTCTATAAAAACTACATCCCCAAGTTCACCCTGGGCAAAATCCGTAATGCCCACAATAGCCTCATCACCATCGCGGCGAAGCCATTCATGGTCTTCTGTGTATTTTAAATCAACGGGTATATTCATGTGATTAAAATTTTAAGGTTTCTCAAAATTAATATTTTTATATTAACAAACTAAAATAAATATTGGCATTTGGATATCCGGAGAGCAATTTTTTTATCACTGAAAAAATTGAATCACTTTTATTAATATTGCATAACGGAAAACTTGCAACTCAAAATTAATGAATTCAATTAAAGTTGAAAAACTAAAGGATCTCGAAATGGCAGCTAAATTGTTGATCGACTCTTTTTCTGATCAGAAGATTTTTGCTTTTTATGGAAAAATGGGTGCGGGGAAAACTACCTTTATCCAGGCAATATGCAGATATCTGGGATCTGCAGATAACATAACAAGTCCAACGTTCGCCCTGATTAATGAATATACCGCTGCAGATTCTGATCCAATCTATCATATGGATTTTTACAGGATCAAAAATCTGGAAGAGGTTTTTGATCTGGGGTATGAAGATTATATATACAGTGGAAATTATTGTCTGATAGAGTGGCCTGAAAAAATTGAATCACTTCTTCCCGACCGGTTTGTTGAAGTGAAAATTGAAACAGGTACTGGTGGAGAAAGGTATATCTCCGCGCAAATTTTGTAAATTACTATTTAGAATGTAACTTGTGATTCTATTACTAAAACATTTCCCGCTATGACAAACCGCGATGAATCAAAAGAAAATATGTCTGTTTCGAAAACAATGCTGATGCCAAAGGAAGAGATGCTGGAGATTCAAAACAAAGGACAAAAAATGAAAATAGGTATACCTTCGGATCTTTCAAAGGTCGAATACAGGGTACCTTTAACACCCCAGGCAGTTGATCTTCTTACATCATACGGGCACGAAATATATATAGAGGCGGGAGCAGGTAAGCTGGCCAGGTACAGTGACGGGGATTACAGGGAGGCGGGAGCAGTAATCGTTGAAAAGAAAGAGGAAGTGTTTCAGTGCGATATAATTTTGCGGGTAGCTCCATTTGCCAGCGACGAAATGGAATTGTTGCGGGGTAACCAGACAATCATTTCAAGTATGCAGATACAGGCACATTGTAAGGAATCTATTAGTAAGTTGATGCAAAAGAGGCTTACAACAATTGCTTTTGAAAATATTGAAAATGAAAAGGGATTTGCCCCCATATTACATCAAATGAGCCAGATTGCCGGTGTTACCTCTATTACTATTGCCAGCGAATATCTCAGTAATGCACATAACGGGAAAGGTGTACTTTTCGGGGAAGTTACAGGCATTACCCCTGCCGAACTGGTTATTATCGGAACAAGCACTGCTGCGGAATATGCAGCCAGGGCAGCGCTGGGACTTGGAATCCTTGTCCGGGTTTTTGATACATCTGTATATGACCTTAGCCAGTTAGTGGAAAAACTGGGTGGCAAAATATTTACATCGGTGTTTTATCCAAAGGTACTTCGTAAAGCACTCTTTTCGGCCGATGCTGTGATTGGGGCAATGCAGTTTAATGCTACACCTAAGTTCAGGGTTTCAGAAGATCTAGTGAAAAAGATGAAAGAAGGGTCAGTTATTATTGACCTGAATGCCAGCCAGGGCGGCTGTTTTGAAACTACCCGCTGTACCGATTTTAATGATCCGACTTATGTGAAACATGGCGTGGTGCACTATTGTGTCCCAAATATTCAGTCGATCGTAGCCCGGACAGCATCTATTTCACTAAGTAACATCTTAATGCCAATATTATTGGCAATAGGAGACAGCGGGGGTGTTGACAATTATATTAAAATTGCAAAAGGATTTCGTAAAGGAGTCTACATTTATCATGGGATCCTCACTAACCAGGATGTGGGGAACCTTTTTAATATTTCTGCTAAAGATATCGATTTGCTTCTGGCAGTACTATAGGATAATATCAGGCTGATGTGCATGATTCCTTAAACAACTATTATCCGATTCCATTTCTGGATATTATTATCACAGGGTATTCTGAAAAATCAATACCTTGCGCCATCACTTTTTGATTTGTCTATGACTGGTTTTTTCCTGCCAGTATGGTCATCGATATACAGGGTACCTCAATCTTCCCGGTAACAGGTTCTCCGATACCATCTTCATTTATTTCAAAATTACCGGCAATTACCATATAAGTACCTTCAGGCAGGGGAATCGTTAGGTTATTTTTATCACCATTAAAGATAATGAAAATGTATGGCCATGGATCCCCGACAGCTTCACCGTTTATGCAATATCCGACTGTACCCGGTTTATATTCTGTACAGAAATGAATGTAATCAGCTATTTTGGCAGGATCGCCCATTCTGAAAGCAGGATGGTTTTTTCGAAGTTTAATTAACTTTTTATAATATTCAAAAACTTCCCGGTACTCTGTTTTTCTGGACCAGTCTATCTGGTTCACTGAATCGGGAGATTTATAAGAGTTCCCGTTCCCCCCCTTGCTGCGGCAGAATTCCATTCCGGAATGAATAAAAGGCACTCCCTGAGATGTCAGCAGAAGCGCTCCGGCTAACATTACCATCTTTTTCAAATCTGCGTCAGATGCCTTAGGACAGCTGAGTTTAAGCTTGTCCCATAAAGTGTAATTATCATGACAGGCAACATAGTTGATACACTGTTGCGGATTCATTGCCCAGGGATTTTTTGAAGTGTCTACATAATCATAAACTATCTGCGGGTGATTTATTGACCCGACAATACCAAATTTTACCGCTTCTTCGCGAAATCCGAGTCCGCTGACAAATCCTTTTGTTTTTTTGGTACCGTGGTTTCCTCTCAGGGCATCTCTGAAATCATCGTTAAAAGCTGCTATGCCCGGCAGTTTGAGGATATTCTTTTTGACTGCCCTGTATTCCTCGCTCATAGGACTTTCCGCAGCAGTCCATCCCTCGCCGTAAAGTATTAATCCGGGATCAAGTTCAGAATGAATAGCCTTCATGGTTTCAATATCGTAAATACCCATAAGGTCAAATCTGAATCCGTCAATATGATACTCCCTGGCCCAGTATTTTAGTGAATCTATTATATATTTACGGACCATCGACCGTTCCGTAGCCGTTTCATTTCCGCATCCTGAGGCATTGGCGAAAGTTCCGTCAGATTTCTGACGGTAAAAATAACCGGGAACAGTTTGGTTAAACGACGATTCTTTTGCAAAATAGGTGTGGTTGTAAACCACATCCAGAATAACCCCGATGCCGGCGGAATGTAAGGATTGTACCAGGGTCTTTAACTCTTTTATCCTGACAGTTCCATCATAAGGATTAAGAGAGTAAGATCCTTCAGGAGCATTGAAATGAAGAGGATCATAACCCCAATTGTATTTTTCAAGAGGCTCCTCTTCATCAATTGTGAAAAAATCGGAAACCGGTAGCAGATGGACATGCGTAATGCCTAATTCTGTCAGGTGTGACAAACCAGTTGAAGTATTTCCTTCAGAGACTGTTCCCACTTCTGTGAATCCCAAATATTTTCCTTTATTTTCAATACCTGATGTCGGAGATATTGAGAAATCGCGGACATGAGTTTCATAAATTACAGCATCGGTGAAATTTCGTAACTTTGGCCGTCTGTCGTTTTCCCAATCCTCCGGATTTGTCCTGGCCGGATTAAAGATCAAACCCCTCAGGCCGTTAATTCCCACGCATTTAGCATATATATCAGGAGTTTCATCAAGCCATTCACCATCATTGATACGAAATGTATAAAATTTACCCTCATAGTCACCTATTAAAACTGTAGACCATGTTCCGTCTCCACTTGACTGAAGTTGTGTTTTATGGAAGGCTTCACCTGATTTGCCATCTTTATATAACCTGAATTCTACCATTTGAGCCGTTGGTGCCCAAATTTTTACCAGTGTCTTTTCGGGTGACCAAAATACACCCAAATCATCTTCTCCGTAATAGGGGTAGGTTGAAAAATCAATATGATTAAATTTCCAGTCTCTCATTAAAAATTAAGTAAAGTTTTTCGAAGCATCACTTTCCCTGAACCCAGCTTTGGCCCGTGAACTTCGTAAATGACAATTTTTGTTTTGGGAAATCTTTTCAGACTTTTATCGTGACTGTAAAATCTGTTAAGATCAATATTTAGTGTGTGTTGTTGACCCTTACCAAGAAAAAGGGGATAAAAATTGTAGCTGTTGATTCCCTTTAGCCTGAATTTTCTTGATATCCAGTTGTTACTGAATATCAAAAGGGGATTATCTATATCAACATCTGTGTTGCCTGTATTTATTATTGTCAGCTCCAGAAAATCAGGATAATATAAACGGTCCTTTTTGAGAATCAGCTTTATCTTTTTTCTTCTTAAGAAGGGGATATTATAATTCTTTCTTCCTGTTACTTTAGGTTTCGATTTTCCGGATATAATAAAAAGTAGCATTAAAAATATTATAAGGCCAACTACCCAAATTAATTTGTGACCTTCCGGTCCTATAATATTTTCAGCAAAAACAGACTGTATGTTTGTTAACAAAAATCTACTAATCAACTCTGTGTTCATCACACTTATATTTGCGGTAAAAATAGCTGAATTTTTCGAGAAAATGATTATGGTTATCCATCAGGGGAATATTAGTGTGTTTTGTAAGTAATAAATCCTTAGAACAATTTCAAAAGTTCATTTTATCTGATTATAATTGTTAGTAATTGAATTTTTTCGAAATGCGTTATATTGCTGACTTACATATTCACTCACACTTTTCGCGGGCTACCTCCAGATTACTTACACCTGAGTATCTGGATTATTTTGCCGGACTTAAAGGTATCAGGGTGGTGGGTACAGGTGACTTTACCCATCCCGGCTGGCTTGAAGAACTCAGGGTAAAAACGGTTCCCGATGGTAATGATTTTTTACGGCTCAAAGAGAATTATACTATTGATTCGCACCTGGGAAATAATGATACCAGGTTTATCCTTACTGCTGAGATCAGTAATATTTATAAACGGGACGGAAAAGTTAGGAAGGTCCATAACCTCATATTGGTTAATGACTTCACAGAAGCTGAAAAAATTAACCGCCGGCTTGTTAATATTGGGGGAAACCTGACATCAGACGGCCGTCCAATACTCGGCCTTGATTCACGCGACCTGCTGGAGATCGTTTTAGAGTGTAGTGAAAATAATTATTTCATTCCGGCACATATCTGGACACCCTGGTTTTCAATGTTAGGTTCGAAATCAGGATTTGACTCACCTGAAGAATGTTTTGCTGATCTGTCCGGACATATTCATACAATTGAAACCGGACTTTCAACCGACCCGCCAATGAACTGGTTATGCTCCTTTCTCGACAAAGTGACCCTGGTCTCAAACTCTGATGCCCACTCACCGGATAAGCTTGGGAGAAATGCCAATATCTTCAATACAGGCCTTGATTATTTTTCAATGATTGCCGCATTACGTTCGGGTGACCAGGGCAAGTTTCTGGGGACTATAGATATGTTTCCGCAGGAGGGAAAATATCATTATGACGGGCACAGGAAGTGTAATATATGCTGGAATCCGTCTGAAACCCTAAGGAATCATTTTATTTGCCCGGTTTGTAAAAAGCCTGTAACGGTGGGTGTGATGAACAGGATTATCCATCTGTCTGACAGGATTAATATTTCAGAACGTCCCAACCGGTTTCCTTTCCGGTCAATTATTCCTCTTAAAGAGATATTGTCAGAAATAGCAGGAACCGGAGTCAATTCTAAAAAAGTAGAATCTGATTATCTCCAAACGTTGAAAAGCCTGGGTACCGAACTGGATATTCTGCTGGATATTCCTGTTGGACAAATTGAGGCTAAAGCTTCGAAACCACTTGCTGAAGGAATTCGGCGAATGCGAAACCGCGAAGTGATTATTAAGGAGGGCTATGACGGAGAGTATGGAGAGATAAAGGTCTTCAGGCCCGGTGAGGCTGCATTGTACGAGTCTGCCAGTTCTCTTTTCAATATTGAAAAACCCGGACCGCCCCAAAAGAGGGATTTGATCAATTTTGATTTGCAGGGAATTCAGGAATTACTGAATATGAGCACTCCTGCTGAAAATATTGCAGCTGGAATGGCACAAGATTATAAACCGGTTTCATATCCGGACTCAGCATTTGAGGATCTGAATCCCGAACAGAACGCTGCAGTCATGAATACTGAAAGTCATTCGTTTATAATTGCCGGTCCCGGTACCGGAAAGACAAAGACCCTGATCAGTAAGATTGCCTGGCTGGTGAAGAATGGAACTGCAGATCCACAGCAGGTACTTGCAATTACATTTACCAATAAGGCTGCAGGAGAACTCAGGACAAGGCTTAAGTCAATTCTTGGTAATATGTCGGCAGAAAATGAAATATCCGCCTTAACATTTCATGCATTTGGATTGTCAGTGCTGAAAGAATTTCATTATCAGTTTGACCGTTCTGATAATTTTATGATTGCTGATGAAGAGATGAAAAGGGATATCATTAAATTGTTATCCAACGGCAATGCTGCGGAAATAAAGAAATACAGCAGAGAGATATCTGATATCAAAACGGCAGGAGAGGAGGAATCTTTATTTTTCAAGAGCTATGAAGATGAATTGAAGAGGCTGGATATTTTCGATATGGATGATTTAATCGTTAAACCTCTTATCCTGTTAACAGAAAATGAGTCAGTAAGAGATTTATATCAAAATCGTTTCAGGTTTATTTTTGTTGATGAGTTTCAGGATATCAATGAATCTCAATACCGTTTAGTAAAAATAGTTGCAGAAAAATCAATTCTTTGTGTTGTGGGTGACGAAGACCAGTCTATTTACGGGTTCCGGGGTTCCGGTTCCGAGTTTATTGAGCGCTTTACCATTGATTATCCTGCAGCAAAACTATTTCGTCTGACAAGGTCTTATCGCTGTTCCCAGACTATTCTGGATGCCTCCCTGGGTATTTTAAATAAGCCTTCCGGATTTCTTGAAGGGTTGAAAGAAGGGGTTCAAATCTCTGTTTCTGAACAGCCTACAGGTGCGGCAGAGGCAGAATTTATTGCCAGACAAATAGTCAGGTTAACAGGAGGAGTAAGTTTTTTTTCAATTGACAGTAATGTTACTGACGGAAACAGGGATGACCTGGTAAACAGCCTGTCTGATTTCGCAATATTATGCCGCACGCGTGATCAGTTTGGGGTAATAGCCAAAGCTCTCAGAGACCATAATCTGCCATATCAGGAAGTGGGGACTGTCCCCTTTTTCAGGGAGGAGCCTTTCAGGAAATATATTGGGATACTTCGGATTTTGATATCCGTAAAATTTGAGAATACCGGTGCACTTCTGAAAATGAAAGGGAAACAGATTCCCGGACACAGGTTCAGGGAAATTTCAGGCAAAGCAGGTGAACTGAGTTTAATAACTTATCTTGAATATGTGAGAGATCAGTTATTTGATCCGCAAACATTTAATCCTGAACTATGGATGCGGTTTAAGGGTTTGGCTGAAAGTATGAGAGGAGTGAAGGAATTTTTAGAGTTTTTGACATTAGGAACAGGAACAGATACACATGACCACAAAATGGAAGCTGTATCGCTGATGACATTACATGCCTCCAAAGGGCTTGAGTTTGAATGCGTTTTTATTGCAGGTTGTGAAGACGGACTGATTCCTTATTCATTATATAATGCTGTGGCAGACAAAGAAGAAGAGAGGCGGCTATTATATGTAGGGATGACGAGGGCTAAAAGGTTGTTATATCTGACTCATTCAGGAAGCCGTAATTTTCACGGGCACAGGTTTTCTCTTCCGGTAAGTCCCTTTATCACATCCATACAGATGGAGTTGTTGAGAAAGGTGCATAACACGGCTCCAAAACGAAAGGATAGGGACGGCCATCAGCTGAACCTTTTCAATTAAGGTTAGTTCATCTCAATAATTTTAAGAAGCTCATCAAGTTTAGGGGTCAGAATTATTTCTGTCCGCCGGTTCATCTGTCTTGCATCAGCTGTTTTGTCGGTGGTAAGTGGTACAAATTCACTCCTCCCGGAAGCGATTATCCTGTTAGGGTCGATCTGTTTGTTGGCCGTTAAGATTTTTGTCACGGCAGTAGCTCTCATAACACTGAGGTCCCAGTTATCTTTAACATCTCCGGAACCCCGCATCGGCACATCATCAGTATGTCCTTCAACCGTTATATTTATGTCCGGATTTTCAGCCAGTAAAGAACTGATCTCATTCAATGCTTTTATCCCATTGGGGTCTACGTCCCACCGTCCGGTTTTGAAAAGAAGTTTTTCCTCCATGGAAACGTATACTTTGCCATTTTTTTCATGGACTGTAAGTCCGTTATTATTGAATCCTGTCAGTGCATTGATAACTCTGTTTTTTAAGTCCTGAACAGCCTGGTCTTTTTGCGCCAGTATATTTTGTAATTCGATCAGGCGGGAATTTCTTTCTGTCAGTTCTTTCTCTGCCTCCCGAAGCCGGTCTTCCCTCATGTTAAGGTCATTACGTGCAATCTGAAGTTCTTCAAGCAACATTTCAATCTCTGAAGTACTGCCTGTTTTTAATAAATCCAGCTCTCTCGTTAACCGTTCCTGTTGAACCGAAAGCACATCATTTTTTTGTTTTTGCAGGTTCAGGTTATATAAACTTTCTTCAACCTGTCCCGTCAGCTCCCTGTTTTTTTCAGCAAGTCTTTTATTCATATCCTCAAGCTCGGTATTATTAATTTCGAACCTGCTATTAGCCTGCTTAAGATCCTGGTTTTCCCTTATAACCCTGTTGAGCTTTTCACTGGTATCATTAAACTTTTTTAATGAAACACACGATTCTGAGGAAAACATTATTATTAAAAATGAAAGGATAACAACTGTTCTCATTTTTTTATACTTTTTTAATGGCTAAATTTACTTTTTTTGCAAGAGGTGAACAAATTTTGTTTCTGCTCAAATTAAATAACAGAAAATGTCGTTTAATTATTTTGTTATAACTTTAAAGATATTTTCAGCTTAAGATGGTTAAGATTAAAGAGAGGATTCTTGATAAAATAGATAGTCCTGATGACCTTAAAAAATTAAATCCGGAAGACCTTCCGGGGTTATGTGGTGAGTTGAGGGAGTTTATTATTGATAAGGTCTCCGTCAATCCGGGTCATTTAGGTGCCAGTCTCGGTGTTGTTGAGTTAACGGTTGCCCTGCATTATGTTTTTAATACACCCTACGATCTTTTAGTTTGGGATGTGGGACACCAGGCTTATGGTCATAAAATATTGACTGGCAGGCGTGATACATTTTACACTAACCGCAAGTTTAATGGTATTAGCGGATTTCCGAAACGCAACGAGAGTGAGTATGATTCTTTTGGTGTCGGTCATGCTTCAACTTCGATATCCGCAGCATTAGGAATGGCTGTTGCCTCAGAACTGAAAAATGAAGATGACAGAAAGATTGTTGCAATAATCGGAGATGGTGCAATGACAGGAGGAATGGCATTCGAAGCATTGAACAATGCAGGTGCTTCTAAATCTGACCTTTTGATTATTTTGAATGATAATAATATGGCAATTGATCCCAATGCAGGGGTAATTGGACAGTACCTTATAAAAATATCAAAATCAGAAACCTATAATAAGGTAAAAAATGATATTTGGGAAGTGCTTGGGAAGCTTGACGGCTTCGGAAAGACAACCAGGAAATTCATTCAGAAAAATCAACATGCCCTGAAAAATGTTCTGTTGTCGGGAAATAATCTGTTTGAGGCATTTAATTTCAGGTATTTCGGGCCTATCGACGGTCATGATGTTGTTTACCTGACAAGTGTTTTAAATGATCTTAAAGAGATTCCCGGTCCCAAGTTGCTTCACATAATTACAAAAAAAGGGAAAGGTTTTATTCAGGCAGAGATCAATCAGACAAAATATCATGCACCAGGCTTATTTGATAGAAATACCGGACAGATCCTGCCCGATGACTGTTCTTATAAAGGAAATACAAAATTTCAGAATGTATTTGGAGAAACCTTACTTGAATTGGCAGAGATGAATGAAAAGATAGTGGGAATTACTCCTGCTATGCCTACCGGTTGCTGTATGAACCTGATGATTGAAAAAATGCCTCACAGGACTTTCGATGTTGGCATTGCCGAGCAACATGCAGTAACCTTTGCGGCCGGTCTCGCAACGCAGGGGCTGATACCATTTTGCAATATCTATTCCAGTTTTATGCAAAGGGCATATGACCAGGTGATCCATGATGTGGCAATCCAAAATTTACATGTGGTATTTTGTCTCGATCGCGGGGGATTGGTGGGAGAGGACGGTCCGACACATCATGGTGTATTCGATATAGCCTATATGAGGAATATACCCAATATGATAGTATCTGCACCTATGGATGAGACAGAGTTGCGAAATATGATGTATACTGCTCAGCTAAAAGAGGTTAATGCCCCTTTTTCTATCCGCTATCCCAGAGGATGCGGCATGTCTGTTGACTGGAAAAAGCCATTTGAAAAATTGGAAACAGGTAAAGGAAGGCAACTGTCTGAAGGGACTGATCTGGCAATTCTGACTATTGGCAAATCAGGAATTATTGCCCGGCAGGCACTTGAAATGATTAAAGCCGGAAATATATCTGCAGCTCATTATGATATGAGATTTGTCAAACCTTTGGATGAAGAGCTTCTTAAAGAGGTATTTAAAAAATTCAGTCATGTTATTACAGTTGAAGACGGAGTAATTCAGGGTGGTTTTGGAAGCGCTGTTCTGGAATTTATGGCTGAACAGGGATTTTCTGCAAAAGTAAAGGTTCTGGGTATTCCCGACAGGTTTATTGAACATGGCACTCAGGATGATCTTTACAAAGAGTGTGGAATTGATGCAGACGGAATATTCAAAGCCGCCACAGATATTTTGGGGAGATAATATTTTGTAACATTTCCCGTTCTCATTGAACAAAAAATTTAAAGATCTCAATTTGGATATTTACCGTAAAAGAAAACGTGGGAAAACTTTACTGCTTGTTGTAGCTGTACTTATCGGTGTTGCCTCTTTATTATATACTAACTGGCTTACCGAAAAAATGGCTATTGAGGAGAATAAAAAAGTTGAACTGTGGGCAGAAGCTACAAAACGTCTGGCGGAATCGGGTATCCAGGATAGTGACCAGGAAAATATCGAAGATCTTAATACATCCTATCTTTCGCTGATCCAGTCAATTCTTGAGCAAAACTCGACTATTCCTGTAGTAATAGTTGAACCCGACGGGACATTTAATTCAGATGCCAATATCAAATACAAAGAGAACAGGAAGGAGATGGTACTGAAGCAGGAACTTCTCAAAATGAAGGAACATTCAGAGCCAATCCGGATAGACCTTTCAGAAGATAACTATCTGCTTTTGTATTATCGCGAATCCAACCTTCTGCGTAATTTGCGATATTATCCTGCAATACAGCTTTTTGTTATTTTTGTTTTTATAGTAGCTGCATATTCAGCCTTCAGCGCAACCCAGAGGGCCGAGCAAAATCAGGTATGGGTGGGTATGGCAAAAGAGACTGCACATCAGTTGGGGACACCTATTTCTTCTCTTATGGCCTGGATAGAAATCCTGAAATTACAGGATGTTGACCTTAACCTGGTAAAGGAGTTTGAAAAAGATACCCAGAGGCTTGAAAAGATTACTGAACGGTTTTCCAAAATAGGCTCCAGGCCTGAACTGATACCTACAAATTTAGTTGAGGTTTTGCTTTCAACAATTAGTTACCTTGAAACCAGGTCATCTGGCAAAATTAAATTTATCACAGATTTTAACGGGTATACACAACTGGAGGCTCCCCTTAATGCGGCACTCTTTTCGTGGGTGATTGAAAATCTGTGTAAGAATGCTATTGATGCAATTCAAAATCACGGAACAATCACTATAGGGTTGAAAGAGAATGGCCATAATGTTATGATTGATATCACCGATACCGGAAAGGGGATAAGCAAATCACAGTTCAAGATCGTTTTTCATCCCGGATACTCCACTAAAAAGAGGGGCTGGGGACTGGGACTTTCCCTTGCTAAGCGTATCATTGAGAATTATCATAAGGGTAAGATATTTGTTAAATGGTCTGAGGCCGGTAAGGGTACAACATTCAGAATTATTCTGAAGAAAAAGAGTTGATGAAATCCTTATTAAGATTATAGATCACGGCTAAGAGAAAAAATAATATCCTTGAAGTTTCCGTTTACGTTTTGTATTTTTGGCGCAAATTAAAAGTTTAAAGTGAAATTTGATATAAAAACTAAGATATATACAGATTTTAGTTCCTTCGAACCCCTGTTGAAGAAATGGAAGTCAGATAATGAAACAATAGTTTTTACTAATGGTTGTTTTGACCTTATTCATTTGGGTCATGTAGATTCGTTACTTAATGCAGCAAGCCTGGGAACTAAATTAATTGTAGGCCTGAATTCTGATGAATCTGTCAGGTTGCTTAAAGGGAAAGGGAGGCCTATACTGAATATAGAGGCCCGCACTACTCTCTTGGCAGCATTTGCTTTTGTTGATGCAGTTATTGTCTTTTCAGAAGAGACACCGGCCGGATTAATAGCTGATATCCTTCCTGACTTACTGGTGAAGGGTAATGAATATGCTATAAATGAAATTGCAGGATATGATATAGTTATAAAAAACGGCGGGCAGGTAAAAACACTTGAACTTGTCCCCGGAGTCTCTACCACTAAAATGATAAAAAAAATCAAAAATCTTGATTGATGGCCCGGACAAAAACTATTTTCACCTGCAGTAATTGTGGTGCACAATCTCCGAAATGGCTGGGACGGTGCCCTTCTTGTGGCGGGTGGAATACTTTTGTCGAAGAGGTAATTGTTAAAAAAAAGTCACCAGGTGAAAGTCATTCAAAAGAATCATCCAACCATCCCCTGACGCTCGAACAAATTAATGGTGAAAAATTTAGCGGAAGGATCTCATTCGGGATAAATGAATTTGACCGTGTGCTGGGAGGAGGAATAGTTCCGGGTTCAATTGTTTTGCTGGGGGGTGAGCCGGGGATTGGAAAATCAACATTAGCATTACAGGTAGCATTAAATCTTAAAGAGAGACAGGTTTTATATGTATCCGGAGAGGAGAGCCTCCGGCAGATAAAACTTCGGGCCGACAGGTTAGGAGTGCAAAAAAGCAATACTTTATTTTTATGTGAGACCTCCCTGGAATTAATAATAAACAGGGCTGAAAGTATTAAACCGGACCTTTTGGTAGTTGACTCCGTGCAAACTGTTTCAACCGAATTGGTTGAATCTTCACCGGGTTCAGTATCGCAGGTGCGGGAATGTGCCTCTGCATTAATTGATTTTGCAAAAAACAGCGGTACAGCTGTGATTCTTATAGGCCATATCAACAAGGAGGGTACCCTTGCCGGTCCGAAAGTACTGGAACATATGGTAGACACTGTTTTACAGTTTGAAGGTGATTCCAACTATATGTACCGTATACTAAGGGCTAATAAGAACAGGTTTGGATCAACAAATGAGTTGGGCATCTTTGAGATGAGAAGTGAAGGATTAAAAGAAATAGAAAATCCTTCTGAGCAGTTGTTACCTTCAGGCAATAATGTGGTCAGTGGCACTGCAGTGGCATCAGCAATACAGGGGATCAGGCCATTTCTGATTGAAATACAGGCACTGGTTAGCACCGCTGCTTATGGAACCCCGCAACGTTCATCAACAGGATTCGACCTGAGAAGACTGAATATGCTGCTCGCGGTACTCGAAAAAAGAGCTGGCTTCAGATTACTTGCAAAGGATGTTTTTATCAATATAGCAGGGGGATTAAAAATTAATGATCCTGCCACAGACCTGGCCGTTATCTGTGCAATACTTTCATCAAATATTGATATTGCCACTCATCATAAAACCTGCTTTACCGGGGAGGTCGGACTTACCGGTGAAATAAGGGCAGTAAGCCGCATTGAACAACGTATATCTGAGGCATCAAGACTTGGATTTAAAAAAATAATTATTCCGGGACTCAATAAAGGTTTTGATATTTCTAAATTTAATATTAAAATTGACAAAGTTGACAGAGTAGAAGAGGTTGTAAAACTCATTTTCGGAAAATCCGGGATTTAATTGCCAGAAATGCAAAATATTTCATTTATACTTCTTTTGGTATGTTTTTTCATATGCTCGTCGTGTGACAAGCCACCAATAGAGAAGCCAGCGGATCTTATCAGCGAAGATAAAATGATAGTTTTGCTGACAGATATTCATCTGGCTGAAGCTACTTTTATGAACAGGCACTATCAGGACAGCCTGATTAGCAAAAGCAGTTCAGCCAATTTTTATCACTCGGTACTTGGAAAACATCAGGTCCCTGATTCGGTATTTGAAAAATCCTATGTTTTTTATCTCAGCCGGCCGAAAAAGTTTGAAAAGATGTACAGGCAGGTTATGAATAACCTTAATGAAATGGAACAGGAGTTTTCAGGCAGGGAAAGAGAGTTGATTGATCTGGACCTTAATAAATAAAATTCTTGAGAAAAATCTCTGCAACATATATATTTCCGGGAAATCGTGCCCCCATGCGGAATGGTATCCTGACCTGCGGGGATGACGGGACAATTATCAGCTTAACTGATACCCAAGGCAGGCTTCAGGAGGAGCAGGGACTTGAATATTACAATGGAATAGTGGTCCCCGGTTTTATAAACTGTCACTGCCATCTCGAGTTGTCATATATGAAAGGGAAAATCCCTGAAAAAATCGGTATTGGAAATTTCATAGGAGAGGTAAACAGACTGCGGAACATCCAGATTGATGATGATGAGATGGCTCTTAATAATGCAGTTTCAGGGCTTTGGGCCACTGGTACTGTTGCTGTTGGCGATGTGTCAAATTCTTTGCTGACACTTGAGGTGAAAAAAAAGGGAAAACTGTTTTATCATACATTTGCAGAGGCCTTTGGGTTTTTATCATCAAGGACTGAAAGAGCTTTTGAGCATGCATGTTATATTGAAAGAGTATTCAGGGAAAACGGACTGAGAGCATCTGTGGTACCGCACTCCCCATATTCAGTATCTGAAACTCTTTTCCGAAAAATTACCTATAAAGCTATCATGGAAAAGAGTATACTCTCAATTCATAATCAGGAAAGTAAAGGTGAGGAGCAATTTTTCCGTGACGGGACAGGCCCTATTGCCAATCACATGAAAAAAAATCTTAATCTTGATATTTCAGAGTGGAACCCCACCGGAGATAGTTCATTGCATTCAACTTTGAGAAATCTGCCTTATGAAAATCCACTATTGCTGGTTCATAATACTTTCACTTCAAAGGAGGATATTGAACTAATTAAAAAGAAAAGGCCATACGATAATACTTTTTTTGTGTTATGTCCCAATTCTAACCTTTATATCGAAGGACACCTGCCACCGTTATCTCTGTTCGTTGAAGAAAATCTTAATATCTGTCTGGGTACCGACAGCCTTGCATCTAACCACCAGCTTTCTGTTTTTGCCGAGATGATCACTCTCCATCTCCATTTTCCTGAAGTATCTTTCTATGAGTTGGTAAGATGGGCATCCCTGAATGGAGCACGCGCTCTTCAGGTTGAAAATTTTTCAGGCAGCCTTGATCCCGGCAAAAAACCGGGTATCAACCTTATTACAGGCGCCGACCTTCAAAATATTAAACTAACAGCAAAGAGCAAAATCAGAAGATTAATTTAACCGGAAATTAAATTCTTTCAACTGAGGTTGCATTAATATCAAAAAAGAATTAGTCCCTGACAGTTAAAAATGGGATACTGACATTTATTCAAAAAGTGCCTACAGATCTGTCCGGTACCACTCCGAGCTTCTGCCAAGCCACCGTATGCCTGCTACAAAACCTTTAAGCTTTAACAGGTCATCGCTCTCCATCCAGGCATAACAATCATAAGTATTTCCAGATTTCGGATCATAGATCTTTCCGTTTTTCCACTCTTTTTTATTAGCATCATAATCAAAATCTTGTAAAATCTGCAATCCTATCAGTGAACGACTGCGGAGTGATTCGTCAGGATTATTATCATCCTTCGGAGGTTGTCCGTTCTTATATTTCTCCGGGATCATAAATACTATTGTCCCGATATATTTTCCATCCTTTTTTTCAACTTTAATTTTGGATGTTTTTTCATCGTTCCACCATATTCCGGTGATCTTATCTGCTTGCTGGGCAATGCCGGCAAGTGTGAACAGGCATAATAAAAACAGAAGGGCAGTTTTTTTCATTTTTCTAAGTTTTTATATTTATTTTAAAGGATTTAAATTTAGAAATATTACGCATTCAAATTGTGATTTACAACTTTTTTTTGAATCTTATAATTTTTTAACCTTATGAGATTGTTCAAACGTCTGCTTCTGTTCACAGGACTGCTGATTATTATTGCCCTGATTGCAGGTTACATTGTTCTTAACGGCATCAAAAAATCTGCACTCCCTGATTACTCTGAAGATCTTATTATCCCCGGCCTTAGAGGGGAGGTGACCGTTGTACGCGATTCGTTTGCAGTTCCTCACATCTATGCTGATAATGATGAAGACCTTTATCTGGCAACAGGATTTGTTATGGCTCAGGACCGTTTGTGGCAAATGGATCTCCTGCGACGGGTAACCCAGGGGAGATTATCCGAAATAATGGGCAGAGACCAGTCAGATACAGATCTGCTGATGAGGGCACTCAGGATTGAGGAAAAATCCCGGAAGGTGCTTTTGCATTCAGATCCGGAGATTGTAAAAGCACTTAATGCATTTTCAGAAGGAGTGAATTATTATATCGAAAATTTTCCGTTACCTCCGGAGTTCAGAATTCTGGGATACAGTCCCGGACCATGGTTACCGGTGCATTCCCTGAACCTGATAGGTTATATGTCGTGGGATCTTACCTCAGGCTGGGATACTGAATTACTGTTATATAAGATCGGGCAAAAGGTGGGAAGTGAGCAGATGGCAGAGTTAATACCCCGTAATGAAAATCATTCAGTATTTGTATACGGGGAACTTCAAAATTTACAGTTTGATATTGACGAAACAATATTATCAGCAGGCCGGAAACTTGAAAAAATGGGAGTGAAAATATTCAGTGGCAGCAATAACTGGGCTGTTTCCGGGGAAAAAAGTAAGAGCGGCAAGCCGTTGCTTGCCAATGATATGCACCTTGGTTTATTTGCCCCCGGAATATGGTATCAGATGCACCAGGTTTCAGGAAATTCCCTTAATGTTACCGGACTTGCTGTGCCCGGACAACCATTTGTTATTTGCGGGCATAATGATTCAATTGCATGGGGAATGACCAATGTGTATGTTGATGACCTTGATTTTTATGCAGAAACGCTGAACAAAGATTCAACTCGCTATTTTCTTGACGGAGAATGGAAGCCACTACTTATAAAAAATGAGATTATCAAAACAAAGGAGGGGGAAGATATCTCAGAGGTATTGAAATTTACCCACAGAGGCCCTTTGGTCAACAGGTTTAAAGATGAAGATGAAACAGCTTTTTCCATAAGATGGATCGGAAATGAGATGAGCAATGAAATGGAGACAATTTACCGACTTAACCGGGCAAATAACTGGCAGGACTTCCGGAATGCACTAAAAACATTTATTTCGATCAGCCAGAATATTGCCTATGCTGATGTGGCCGGGAATATCGGACTGCAATGTTCGGCCGGGATTCCGATCAGAGCAACCGGAGGGATTAACATCTTTCCGGGAGACACTACACTATATGACTGGAGAGGGTTAGTACCCTTTGAAGAACTTCCATTTGAGTATAATCCCGAAAGAGGATATGTCTCCTCAGCAAACAATAAAACAGTATCTGAAGATTATCCCTATGAAATAGGTTACTGGTATCACATACCGGACAGAATTGACAGGATAAGGGAAATGCTCAAAGAGACAGAAAAACATTCAGTTGAAGATTTTGAAAGAATTCAAAGTGATTTTATTTCAAAGAAAGCCGAAAAAATTGTCCCTGAGTTTTTAAATGTACTGACAAAAAAAACTGATTGGAATGAACCTCAGAAGAGTGCACTTAAAATGCTTCGGGAATGGGATTTCAATATGAATAAAGATAACCAGGCAGCTTCTGTATTTGAAATAATGTATCATAAGACAGGCGAAAATTTGGTAAATGATGAATTATCTCCTGAACTGTTGAAGGAATTTAAGGCAGACAGATTATTAACAGAGAATCTGATTTTAAATATTCTTCCTGAGAAAAATTCCGGATGGACTGATAATAAAAACACACCTGAAAAAGAAACTTTCGATGATCTGGTGATACAGTCATTTGAAGAGACAGTGGAAGAGCTTGAGATAATTGCAGGTCCTGATCCGGCTGACTGGCAATGGGGCAAGATACATACTTTTAAGATCAGTCACCCGCTGGCTGCGGTTAGCCTGATCGATAAAGTATTCAAATTGAGCAGGGGGCCATTTGGTTTATCGGGAAGTTACCATACAGTTTGCCCATACTCTTATTCACTGAATAATAAATTTAAAGTGAATCACGGGGCCTCCCACAGGCATATCTTTGACCTGGCAGACTGGGATAATTCAAAGACAGTCATTCCTACAGGCACCAGCGGTATACCTGCAAGTGAACATTATCTGGACCAGACCGGATTATATATTGCCAACCGGTATCATTCAGATCCCTTTAACAGGACAGTGGTTCTAAACAGGTCTCGTTATAAAATGCAATTAATACCAATGAATGTCAATCCGGAATAATTGAAAAATTTGCGCAGGTTTTTTTTATCAGAAGTGTCATATTCATAAATATTGGATTTCAAATCATTGAATGAGTGAGGCCGGAATTATAGAAAAATTAAGAGAGGGAAACGAAAAAGCCTTTAGTGACCTTGTTAATACTTACCAGAAAATGGTTGTTAATACCTGTTATGGAATATTGCATAACATTGAGGATGCTGAAGATGTGGCCCAGGATGTATTTATAGAGGTTTTCCGGTCTGCTTCCGGTTTCAGGGGGGATTCAAAAATCTCAACATGGATATACCGTATTGCTGTTAACCGTTCATTGAATTTTTTAAGGAACCATAAGCGGAGAAGGGGGTTTCAGTCTTTTGATGATATTGTTGAAACCCCTAAAACTGTTACAGGTGAAGCTGACACGGAATCAGGAGGTGATCCGCAAAGTGATATGGAGAACAGCCAGCGTTCAGTTTTGATACATGCAGCAATTGACGCACTTCCTAAAAATCAGCGTATAGCTTTTACTTTAAATAAGTATGAAGATCTGTCATATAAAGAAATTTCAGAAATTATGGAATTGTCACTCTCGTCGGTGGAGTCCCTTATACATCGTGCAAAGAAGAACCTGCAAAAAAAATTATATAATTGTTACAAAAAAAAGTGTATTTAATCACAAGTTTTTTTTAAAAAATGTGTCTAAAATTTAAATTAGGAATATAATGAAATGCAAAGCAATACATAAGAAATTGATTTTCTTCCTGGAAAATGATTTGCCTGAAAATGAGATGGAAGAGATTAAGCTGCATCTGGCCGGATGTCATGAATGTGCTGACTTTGCAGAGTATATGAGAAAAACTCTCAAAGTGTTGAATCAGGAAAGGAAGCCTGATGTCAATCCGTTTTTTTATACAAGGTTAAAAGCCAGATTAGAGAATCAGACAATTAAAGAAATTGCTACACCTTTATGGGCCAGAATATTACAACCTGCTGTCTTTACATTGCTTTTGCTTGCCGGTGTTTATGCGGGTATAAAGATTGGACAACCTGCTAATAATATTCAGGAAACATATTATGCAGAACAGGAAATATTTCCCTATTTATATGAGATGGCAGCAGAGCCGATAGAAACTTTTTTAATGGAATGATATAATGGCACTTGTAAATAAATATCGGATACTTACGGGGGTGATAATAATTTTGATTGCCACCAATCTTTCCATGGGGATCTCTTTTCTGTATCATAAGCAGCAGGATAAAAAAATTACGGAGGAACTTCAGGAAACCTCCATTGAAGTGCCATCGCAGCAGCGGACCCGTTTTTTCAGGGAACAACTGAACCTGCAGCCCCAACAGATTGAAATTTTCAGGGAATTAAACAGGGAATTTAACCGGACAGCATGGCAAATTAATCAACGTCTCGAGAGGCTCAGAATAGAAATGGTGAATGAAATGGGTAAAGAAAAGCCTGATGAGGCCAGGCTTAAGGAAGTTTCCAAAGATATCGGCGAACTGCATAGTCAGCTTAAAGAAGAGACAATAAAATACTATCTTTCGATGAAAGAGGCATGTACAGATGAACAAAAGAGCAGGTTAAATGAAATATTTATATCAATATTACAAAGCAGTGAGGATGTGAAACTTCCACAGCGTGGGAGGAGAAACAGACGTAACTGGTAAAAAAACTATATCAATTATATTTTAAATTATAATATCATGAAACGAGCATGATTGTAAAATCACCCAAGAGTATGATTAAAACATATGCGAGTT
>LSQX01402721.1_pt1 | contig 23717 bp, 21 predicted proteins | sample 654561 | NCBI WGS metagenome assembly LSQX01 (sample SAMN04489861, study PRJNA283612) | anaerobic digester metagenome | isolation source: 4 biogas reactors fed with cattle manure at either 37C or 55C with and... | place: Denmark: Kongens Lyngby | collected 2014
TCGGCGATTGCCGCTTGAATGCGGTCGAGTACGCGGCTGACAATCCTGCGTTCGTCTTGCTCCACGTTCAGTCCGGCTACGAACTGTTCGATGCTCGGCATCACGAGTTTCTCCTTTGTCAAGAGCTGAACCAACGCGGAGAGAGGCCGGGCGTCTTCAACAGAGTTCGACCCCAGGAGCCACGAGACCGATAGCGTTGATCGCTGGTAGTTTTGCAGGTGCATTAGCGTATCGTCTCGCAGAGTTCTGGGAAGCCTGTCCATCATGGAGACGATTCTGGCATCCTCATCCTGGGCAACGCTGAACGTCTTGGGCCAGGGTGGCTTCTGAGAAATGGGCAGGGTCTTCTCGTTAGGTGGGGCTTCATCCGTCGAGACAGTCGTTGCAGTCCTCTGGAGCATAATCCGCCGGTGACTCGTAACGATGTCGTGATATAGGGACCGGGAGCAGCGGGGGACGTGCCCAAGCACCGCTCCGAGCAATGCCGCCCTGGGGACCGTGTGTGTCCAAGAACTAGCGATGAGCTCATCGAGAGCCGAATCCGTGAGGAGTCGGCTGGTAAGCCCCCGGCACCTGGCGTCCAGCCGGCTCCAGGATCGCGAAAGTGCATTCTCCGGCTGACCGAAATAGCGGAGATATCGTTCCCTGAGTCCCCTCCAATCGCTCCAAGCGAGAAGGAAGTGCTCCGCCAAGTACCACGCTTCTACTTGTACGTCATCGCCGAGTGATCGCCGAGCGGGTACGGACGCTGTCCATTCCCGGCGTGCCACGGCAGGCGGGTAAACGTCATTGTACAGCCGGTTGACTTCCCGATGACCCTGTCGAAGGGTCCGCAACGCGTCAGACACCGCGAATCCTCTTCAGATTGCGAACGAGTTTCCCTTGCTCCTCGTGCTGTAAATGTTGCCGATACCGGAGCTGCCTTTGTCCAACGGATACTCCCGGTCCCGGATCGGCACCGTGAGGCCGGCCGAAGTGTTCGTGGAAACATGTCCGAAACTTGTGCCGCGGCACGTCGGTGATCGCAACAACGAGGTCGTCATCCACGAAGTATGCCGAAGGCGAGTAGTACTGCCTTGCAGCCACGTTCCACCCTTCTCCCTCGAATTCAGCCCATGCGTTTAGGAACGCATCCTCCGCTCGGTGCTCATACTGCGTTTTCGTCATTGGCCGACCGGTGATTCCGAGCAAATCTTCGAAACACCCTGCATCTCTTCCGATGCGTTTTCGGTAGTGTCTGGTGAGGCTGCTCGAATTCCACGTGGGCATCGTCATTCCCATTTGTCTGCCGCTAGGTTGCTGGCCGATATCGGCACGCCTTGTCCAGCTTTCGGTGAACCAAGGAAATCATCGTAAGGATATCCATGGCGTCCTGTTCGCTCATGTCCCACTCGACCTTCGGGTCGTGGGCGAGTGGATTGCGGATCGTCCCGTAAAGCCCCTTGAGGAGGCTCACAAATCCACGTTGCTCGCCGCGAAGCGTCTCCGTGTCCAGCGAGTTGACGGCCAGGATCGGGTCGCCGTACTTAAGCCCAAAGGCTTCATGAACCAGATCGGCACCATCACTCGTTGATCCAGACAGGTTGCGGATCTTCGCGGTGATACTCTTCATCGCCTCAAAGACGGCGTGGAAGTAGTTCTCCTGCAGAAGCTCAGCGTTGCAGAACGTCAGGACATCGGCGTGGACATTCCTCTGAGTCAGGGCGACTCGGAGCCGGCTTGCCCGCTTCATGGCCTCGTCGAGGGTTGATACCGTACCAGATTTTCGCACCTTGCCGTCATCTCCCACGTGCATGCCGCAGAATGCCAGCACGGTGTTCAGGCGGTCCTGTCGTAAACGAAAGTCCACCGGCCGCTCGGTGTACGAGGCCGGATTCATGGCCCGATTGATGAACACGACCACGTGATTTCCCACATGGTGTTCGTTCTGGAACGAGACGAACGCATTGAACAGTCGCTTCCACTTCGTGATTGACGGGTCCGGATCGGGAATCTGACAGTCTTGCAGCAGATAGCCGATCTGCGACCCGGTCAGTCCGGTTTCCGTGTCGGCCAGGACTTTGGCGATCGCTTCCAGACGCTGAGCGTCGAACTCCGGCACTCGTTGCTTGAAGGTAACCGTCATGGCTGTTTCTCTTGGCTCTTCAACTCATTTCGATCTTCGCGACCGCCATGTCCACCCCTCGCTCGGCGAGTTCCTGGGCAACGCACATCAGACTCAACTGGCTGAAAAACGGAAGACCGTTCACGAGGCTACCGGCAAACCGCCCCATGACAGCGTAGACGACCCGGAACGAGTTCATTTTCGGCTTCGTCTTGGGCACACGTCGGACACCGGCAGCCCCATAGGGCTTGAGGTGGCGGCGGGCTTCCGTCCGGAATCGAGAATCCCGCAGCAGAGCAAAAGCGGCGTTTCGACCCTGCATAAACAGGTGGCTCAAGCTCGCCGACCCGCCTTCCTTTCTCTTGATGTGAACGAAGTCACGCTTGCCAGTGAGCACGTCGCAGACTTCGATTGGATGGCCTGCCTCTTCGCAATAGGCCAGCTTTCTGTCGAGAACGATCAGCCCACCGCCGGCTTGCTGGACTTCTTCGAGGTACTCAGGCTCCGTTGTCGCAGCGACTGGGACGGGGAGACCAACGTCAACTTCAGGGATCTGAGCCACGAAGTCCCTGACCTGGCCAGCGAAGGTGCTCGCCACGCGGTACCATTCTCCGCTGATGAGAATGAAAACGTTGCGGCCCTCCGGAAACTCGCAGATCAGAGACTTGAAAATCGACCACCTGGCCAGCGGCTCGTCGATTGTCTCCTTCCTCAGAAAGACTCGATGCCGCTTGAGCGTATCAACGTCCAAGTCACTCAGGTCCCGGCGGGCTTCCAGGTACGCAGAGATTTCAAGTTCATCGAGAATCTCACCTTTCGGTGTCAACGAGAAGCCCGAGAAGTCCTCGTAGTCCAGCGGTTCCGGTGGAGACAAGTAGATCCTGTCAGTCTGTTGTTTCTTCAGTCGGTCGATCAGTTTGGCTTCGAGGGCCGTGGTCTTCGCTTTGTCATTGACTCTCTGCAGATTCTCGAAGCGAGGGAACGCCTGCTGATACGCCCTCGACCGGTACGTCTTGAGCACCTGTTGGCAATGATCGGCCAGGTCGGCGAAGGTGACGCGAACGTTCGTCCCAAGCCCTCCTTCCGTGCCGGTCACTTTCTCCGCAAAGGTGCGAGTCCTGGCTTTCCCAGTGAGCGAACGGAAGTGTTCCCTGGTCGGGTCAATCTCGAAGTCGGCCAGGGAGGTCGTTCGGCTGGTCTGCGTCCGTTTGTGGACTCCAATCGCCTCAAATTGGAAAGTGTCGGCACTCCGGAGCCCCTCGGGATCCACCGCGTTCAGAGCTGAGCGAATTCCGAACTCGGCTTCGTAAGCCGTGTCATTCAACATGTACCGTCCCATCCCGAAGACGAGAGCAAATGTGCGGCCCTCGACTTCGAGAAACAGGACCGCTGCGTGCGGAGACGAGCGGAGGTCGGGCAGCTTGGCCGCCACGCCTTGTTGAAGGAACTTGGCCCAAGTGGCGTTCCGCTTCTGTGGTTTTCGCAGTAAGAGTTTTCCAGTCAGGCCAAGATTGGGCTTCAGGGAGAACTCGTCGAATTCTGTCTTTTCCCGCAACGCTTTCGAGTACTGCTGAATGGACTTTTTCAGCAGATACATCCGAATCGGTTGCACCGGCGTCTTCTTGCCCTTCTTCGCCATCTCGTGCCTCGACAAGCACCGTGGCACGGTGCTCCAAACAAGCTTCAATGCCGCAATAGGCCACCGGGACCCTCGCAGTATGCCAGGAGTTGCCGGAAGTCACAGTGATACCTGACGGTTGCCTTGGCCATGTTGGAGAGCCCCTCAATACGCCTCAAAGGTTCAATGCTGATACCAGCCCGGAATCAGGTTCAGATAGCGGAGAAACATTCTGCCCAGGCGGGTGATCTCGGTGCCGCTTGCCTTCAGCATGCCGGTCTTGTCGTCGAAGTCGGGAAGCTCTCCCTTTCGGGGTCGCTTGAAGTGCTGTCGAACAAGGCCCAAGTCCGCCAAATGCTGACGATAACTCGCTTTGAGTGCCGCCTCTTCGAACTCCTCATCGGAGGAACCCATGTGAGTTGCATCGGGAGCCAGGAGTTGCTTGTGCTTCTCACGAAACTCAGCGTCTGTATCAAAGTCGCCGCGGGTCATAGCCAGCTTGCTGCGGAGTATGACGATCTCCGAATCGTTGAGCTGTTCCAGGAGCCACAGCATTCGCTTGGTCTCCGCGTGGTTCAGCTCCTCGGCGGAAATTCCGTTGGCAACTACGTTCGCGATGTGGTCGAGGCGTTCGTCGGAAACCGCCTTGGATGCTTGGAAAAAGGCGTCTTCGATGATATCGACGAACTGGGGATCGGTCGTCCGCCGCTGGAGGACCTCCTGTTCCAGGTCCTTGAGCCGCTTGTCGAGCTTCTGGACGAACCGGACGATCCGGTCTGCCCGCTGGTTCGGGATGATGTTGCCGATGATCTCGGCTGCCAAAGGGCCAACGACAGGGGCGGCTCCGAAAACGCCTTTCGCTAGGCTGGTGATGCGATCAGTTACACCAGGAGCAAGTTCGCCTATGTCGGTCATAGCTTCACCCAATCATCCGATGCCATAGTAGGCAGAAATCGCGTTCGCGAGGAGGCTCGCCGCTGTTGCAACGCTGAAGTTCCACGCCCCGGAAGCGGCTTTGCTTACCATCTTTCCAATCCAGCCGCTCACGTTCTCCCCCAGTTTTTGGGGGGCTACAGGCTGCGAATCTGCATCGATTGCTGTCTTCAACTCATCGATATCCGCGTCGCCGACGCCCTTCGCTTCCAGGAACTGGCGGAGGCTCTCGAAATCTCCTTGCGTGACGGTCATCTGGAGAGTCTGGATGACGTCACTGTGCGAAACGTCACCGAGAATGCCTTGGAAATTCCCGATGTGGATGTTCGTGCTTGTAGCAGCCTTCTGTTTCTCCGCGTCGCTGAACCTTATCCCGTCGCCCAAAATGCCTTCGCTTTCCAGCCGCAGTGCCCACTCCAGAATCGTCGTGCGGACAGCGTCAATGATCTTCGTGACCTCCGTGCTCGGGATGGACTTTACGGGCTGCATTGGAAAATCGCCCTGGGCCTCTAGCAGGAGTCTTTCCTCCTGGGGCTTGAGACGGACACGGAATGTCGCATTCCCACTTCGGGCTAGTTCCCAGAGTGTTCCAATCGGCTGAATGATGGGGCCTTTGCACAGTCGCTCCGCGACGTTCGGGGGCAAGTAGTAGGGAATGAGTCGGCCTTGGACGGGATTGAACGCCTCAATCTGTGCGTGAGCGACTCGGTATGGGGGCACATCCTCGTTGGATTGATACCCATTCAGCTCACGCTCTATCCACGCCTTGAAATCTGCCGTGCCAAGCTTCGTTGCAACGATCAGAGCCTTTCTAAGGAGGTCAACGACATCCTGACTGCTCTCAGTGGCCAGCCTTTGCAGTTCCAGCACGATGGGCTCAGCCATGGTTCTCCTCGCTTGGTTGCCTTCCTGGCTCATTCCCTCGTGTAGTGCGGTCTTCGACACGAGGGACTCCGCCTAGGAAAGCAGTGGCGTGATCAACGATCCGACTTTGCCGGCGATATCGACCAGCCCTGCCGCGGTGACGGCTCTTTCAATCCCAGACCAAAGCGTGCCGATGATCGATCGATTCGGTTCCGGCTTCTGCAATTGGGCCTGGAGGGTGTCAATGTCAGCGATCACGTTGAGTTTTTGATCGTCGCCGATCTTCGTGCTGTTTTGCACCTCGGCTTTCAGGTCATTGAGCACGCGGGACAGGTCGGTGAAGCTTGTGTTTACGACGTTGCCATCGCCCACCACTGTGACGCCATGGATATTGGTGATGTTGATGCCCGATGCAATCGGCGTCCTTTGATAAAGCGACGCCTTCTGGAGCTTGTCGATTCCAAGGTGTGATATCTTGTACTTGACCTGCTGGGCAGACTGAGTCGTTCCGCCCTTGGTACGGAAGGACCGTTCGCGGACAACTTCCGTCACCCATTCCTTCTGCACGAGATAGTCGAGATTACTGCCCACTTGATGCTGTTTGTAACCGTGGGAGTTCCGGAGGGCCGACTGCAGATCGCGGATTCCGATTGCAGCACTGGCCGGCCCCTTCGCGTTCTTGTGTACGTCGTACAGATGCCTGAGAATCGCATCGCGAATTGCATCGTCGGGGTTGCCAACTGGCGGACTCATGGCCTGAGCCGGTTTCTTCTTCGCCATCAGACTTCTCCCCGGAAGGCTCGTTGGACTATGGAGGCGAACAGCGTGTCAGCCTCTGTTGCTGCCAACTCAAGCCGAGCAATCGCATGAAGGTGCCTTTCTGCGATTGAGGCGAATCTCTCTTGGAGCGTTAGCGGCGGAACGAGTACGGCAGTCTCCTCGATCTGCTTGATGTTCAGAGTCGGTTGTGAGACCGTCCTTGTAGCCTGCTGAAAATACGATTGAATGGCCGGCGTGCCGAGATATGCGGCGAGGTACAGCCGGTTTACCTTGTCATTACAGCGAACGCGGGCAACGGCTCTAACGATGTTGAAGCTCTTGACTCGGCTATCGGCTAACGCGATCATGCCGATCGAGCCGACACAGGCGATGAGAATCTCGTCCCCGACGAGCCGCGATCGGGCATAGCTTTTCTCGATTTCCGGATCGATCCGTTTCAGTTTCTCTGTTGAAACGCGGAGGTTCTGCAGATCTCCCACCCTAACAACCGGAACGCCCCCAGGAAACTCGCGACCGGGTTGAACCACCCCGTAGTTGATCTTATCACCGTCCGCGACGAGTTCTCTCAGCAGTACCGGCGGCCATCCCTTCGGGTTCGTGTGGGGGTCCCCGAACATCTCGAAGAATATAGACGTCGGCATGGTGTTAGCTATGCAGACCGCATCCCGACGTTTGCGGCGGATGGCGTCGGCCTTGGCGAGGATGTCGGCGATCCGCTTCTGCTCCGGTATCGGGGGAAGCGGGATCTTCTGCAATAGATAGAGCCCCACATTGAGGTTCCGAAGGCCTGTCGTCGTGCTGTTCAGCCTTTGAAGTTCAAAGCGTCCGCGATCTGACGTCAGCCAGTAGAACAGCCAGCGGTGGTCCAGCTTGGAGTCATCGGCACGAAGCCGTAGCATGAAATTGGAGAAATAGTAGTCATTTCCATCTTGTGGGTCTTCAAATATGGCACACTTGCCGATGTGGTCGGGGCTGCCGCTAGACTTGGTCACTATTATGTCGCCAGTCTCAAGACGACGACGTTCACGGTCGTTATCGGGCACGACTCGCCAGGCAGGGTTATCGAAAACCATGCGGTAGCCTTCGATATTTGTGCTCCGCAACACCGGTGAGCCGGTCTGTGTCGTGCCTTCGTCACCCCACGTACCGCTGTCTGCCAGAGCAACAACTTCGCCAAGCTCTTTTTGTTCAAGAGTTGCGGTTTTCATCCCAGCATCGCCTCCAATTCGTCCAGGTCCGAGGCGATTGCGGTCTCCATCTTCTTCAGCCGCTTGAGGATCGTCTTGGGCGGATCGTACTCAACCTCGTCATGAACGATCTCCTTGTAGCGATTGATCGAGAGATCGTACTTGTTCTCCGCGATGTCCTTTTTCGGAACAAAGAACGCCTTGCTGGTTCGATCCGTGTCCTTCTTCGGATTCCGTCCCGTCCAGCGTTTCCGCACGTCCGGCAGGTCGCTGTCCTCGATCGGATCCCGCTTGTCGTCTAGGGAAAACCCGTCCGCCTGAACATCGTAGAACCAGACGTCGGTCGTCTTACCCCCCTTGGTGAAGACGAGGATGGCCGTGCTGACGCCGGCGTAGGGCTTGAATACGCCGGCCGGCAGCTTGACTACGGCCTCCAGTTGGTTGTCGTCGACCAGGAGCCTTCGCAGGGCCACGTGGGCGTTGGAGGAGCCGAATAGCACCCCGTCGGGCACGATCACGGCACAGCGTCCGCCGAGCTTGAGCATCCGCAGCATGAGGACCAGGAAGAGGAGTTCCGTCTTCTTCGTCTTCACCTTGCCGGTGAGCGATGAATGAACGTCGGCATAGTCGAGACTTCCCTTGAAGGGCGGATTGGCCATGATCAGGTCAAAGCCGTCGCTGGCGTACTTGGGAAACCGCTCGGGGAAGGAATTGCTCAGAGTGTCCTGGTAGTGGATGTCGGGCGTGTCCAAGCCGTGCAGCATCAGGTTCATGGCCGCGATGCGGAGCATGGTCACGTCGAAGTCGAACCCGTGGAACATGCCCGACTGGATGTGCTTCCGATACGGCTCCAGGAGGTCGCCCGTGTAGGTGACCACTTCCTCGCCGTTGACCTTTTCGACAAGCCGGCCCTCCTTGGAGGTGTGGGCTTCCCGGAGGCATTCCATCGTGGCCACGAGGAAACCTCCCGTCCCGCAGGCCGGGTCGCCGACGACCCAAGTGGGCTCGGGCTGGACAAGATCGACCATCAAGCGGATGATGTGGCGGGGCGTGCGAAACTGCCCGTTGATCCCGGCGGTGGTGAGCTTGCTGAGCAGATACTCGTACAGGTCGCCCTTGGTGTCGCCTTGAGTGAGCGGCAACTCCTCGATCATGTTGACGGCCGAAACCAGCAAGCTCGGTTTCTGGATCAGGAGTTGGGCGTCCTTCATGTATTCGGCGAAGGTGTTCTTCGGCCGACCGTTGGCGTCTTCCAGGGGTAGCTGTCTCTGCCTTGGCGACCCGTTGCCGTTGCGACCGAGCGTGCGGAAGTGTGGGAACACCTCGTCACGTACCAGGGGAAGCATCTCCTCGCCCCCGAGGTGGCGGAAATGCGACCAGCGTAGCTGCTGCTGGTTCTTCTGGAAGAAGACGCCCGGGAAGGGCTTGCTCTTGTTCTTCCGGTTCCACTTCTTCTCCTCGGTGCTCTCCCGCATGTCCAAGAGCCGGGCGAACATGAGGAAGGAAATCTGCTCAATGACCGTCAGCGGGTTGGTGATCCCGCCGGTCCAGAACTCTTCCCACAGTTTGTCGATTCGGCTGCGTAGTTGTCCGGTGATCATGTCGGTGATTCGTCCTCACTTCCTTGCGGTTGAAACGAGTCGATGATTTCCAGCAGTTCGCCGGCAAGCGGCTCCTCGAAGAGACCGTCGATACTGTCGCTGTGGAGGGTGGTGAAAGGAGGTTCGTAGAGACGGTCGATCTCGATGGAACCGTACTTGGCGATATGATTCTGCAAGAGGTCCAGGAACTTGATCTGATGGGATGCCAGGGTCGGGTGGGTCTGTACGAACTCAGTGAACCGTTCATGCACGGCCTCGGCGTCCATCCCGATAATGCTGCGAATGGCCTGATCCAGGTGGCCAGCGGCTTCGGGGAAGTACTCGGCCAGATCGTGGAGGTCGAGGCCGGGCTCCTGGGTCAGAACCAGCGAGCATAGCTCCTCCAGGTCGCCTTGGTCCACCGGCTGGCCGGCCTTGATCTTCTGCAAAACAGGGCTGGAGTCGATAATTCCCATCAGGACCTTGTGGACACGGTTGCGGTAGGCAACCATGTCGAGCCCTTCGAGCTTGACCTTGTGCCGTCTTCGCTCGATGAGGGCCTCTTCTTCGGCCACATCGATCACTTTGGGAGGAAGCTGCGGGCCGAGGTCCATCCGCCGATACTGCATGACGCCGCGGAGTTCCTTGCGGACCTGCTCCAAGTCGTGGACCGTGACCTGATCCCAGAACTCCGGGCTCTTCACATGCTCGATGACGGGGAGCTTGACTTTCACCTGGTTCAAGTTGATGGGTAGCCGGTTCACTCGGTCCAGCAGCTCGTCCTTGAAATCGTCAAACCGGCTGGAGCCTTGTAGCAACGCCGTTTGCAGGTGAGCGACCAGGCGGTCGAACTTGTAAGCCTCCTCGTAGCCCGTGACGTTAACCCACTCCATGAGCGGGGCGATTTCATGCTCCAGCGTCGCCTTGGTCACAGCATCGAAGTGTTGCGCCGTCTCGGGCTGGCCGACTGCCTTGACCTGTTTCCATTTTTCACGGACGGCGATGGTCCGTTCCGGCAAGGCGGCGATGTCGCTACCGATCAGTTTGGTGGCAAGGTCGAATGCTTCGCTGCTCTGCTTCTCCAGTGCCGTTTGAGCCAACGCCAGGCGGGACTCGAAAACGAGCTGCATCAGAGACTTCGGCCGGACTGGCTCGGCATCCGTGTAGCCCTGCTCGAACCTCTCGAAATTGCCCCAGTGGTCGAAGATCTGGAAGTGTGTCTTGTCTCTGCCGGGGCCAAACAAATCCGGGCACAACCGGGTACCCCGGCCGATCATCTGCCAGAACTTCACGTAAGAGTAGACCGGCTTGGCGAACACCAGATTGACGACCTCGGGAACGTCGATTCCGGTGTCGAGCATGTCGACCGAGATGGCGATGGTCAACTCGGGGTTCGAGCCTTCGCCCTTGAAGTCGTCGATCAACTCCTCCGCTCGGGGATCGTAGTGGTCGATCACCCGGCAGAAATTCCCGCCGTACTGCGGGTACATCTCATCGAAGACGCTTTGGAGCAGGAGGGCATGCTCGTGGTTGCGGGCGAAAACAATCGTCTTCCCGACATGACTGCCGTCGGCATTCGGGATACCGTGCTCCATCAGGTTGCGGAGAATGTGGCGATTGGTGTCCTTGTTGAAGATGACCTTGTCGACTTCCGCCAACTCGTATTCGATCGCCTCGGGCACCTCTTCCTCTTCTTCAAGCTGCTGCCGCTGTTCAGGCGTCATCTGGGAATACTTGATGCCCGCTCGAAGGAAAGCCGTGGTGTGCGTGTCAACGACAAAGGGGACCAAATAGGGCGGATTGTGGTTGATGGCCTCCTCATAGGTGTAGTTGGCCGTGGGATCCTGGTCTTCACAGCCAAAAATCCTGAAGGTGTTTCGGGAGACATACTGGACCGGCGTGGCCGTGAGCCCGACCTGACAGGCGTCGAAGTACTCGAAAAGCTGGCGGTAGCGGTTGTATAGGCTTCGATGTGACTCGTCGGCAATGATGAGGTCGAAGAAGCCAACGTCGAAGCTTTCATAGCACTTCATCATCGCCGGGTAGGTGGCGAGATAGATTCGCTTGTCCCGGTCATTGGCCGTGTGAGCAGTCACAAACGTACGAGGCTCAGACGGCAGGTACTCCTTGAAGGTGTTGTGAGCCTGTTTGCGGAGTTCTCGGCGGTCGCAGAGGAAGAGGATTCGCTTGGCCCACTTAGCCCGGATCATGGCGTCGCAAAGGGACACGGCCACTCGGGTCTTCCCGGTTCCCGTGGCCTGGACGATGAGTGCCTTTCGTTTCTTCTCGGCAAACTCCTCGACTACGCGACGAACCGCCTCAATCTGATACATCCTGCCAGCGATCGCCGGATTCGGAGCGACGGCCGAGAGAGGCTCCTTTTCCTTCCTCTGGAAGTGCAAGTGCTGGAGGCTGTCTTTCGAGTGGTATCCGTAGATTCTGCGAGGCGGCTCTCCCTCCGCGTCATTCCAGATCCACAGATCGTATCCGTTCGTGTAATAGATGACGGGACGCTGGCCGTGTTCCTTTGCCAGTCCATCGGCGTACAGCTTGGCCTGCGTGCGACCGTCCTCGGCATTGCGGGCAGTCTTCTTTGCCTCAATGACGGCCAGCGGCTTCCCATTGCTGTCGCGAAGCACGTAGTCCGCGTATCCGAGGCCGGATTCCGTGGGTTGGTCGGTGACTTCGACTTCCTTGCCAACTTCGTCTGTACTGGTCAGGCCAGGCCCGACATCCCAGCCGACATCGGCGAGCATAGTATCGATCAGGTATCGGCGGGTTTCAGCCTCGTCGAAGGCGAGCGGGCTAACCGCCTTGAGAGCTTCGACAGACTGCTGCCCGGTGGCCAGGGCCGTCTCCAGTTCGGTGGCAGTGGCCTCAGCCTGCTCTGCCCTGGAACGCGTAGCTTCCAGCTCTTCGAGAAGCTGCTGCATCTGAGCTTCCTGGACGGCAACCCGTTCCAGGATAGCCCGCTTCTCTCGCCGCCGTTCAAATCCTTCGACTCCGCCTTCTGGCGGCTCTGTGAACACAGGGCAGTCGGCTACCGTCCCGTCGCCGAAAGTGATGAACAGCCAGCGTCCGAGATCGTAGGCGTCTTTCAACAAGCGAAGTGCAACCGTCGTGTCTCCTTGACTCCCGTGAAGTGCCCGGTTGCCCTCGATGCGAAGGCCGTGCATCTTGGAGGCGATGACTCTGGGAACCGCATCCTTGAAAGGCTGATTGTCGAGGAGGTCAATCAGGTTGGGGCGGTAGGGTCTGGGCAGCCGCAGCTCGTAGTGGATGAACTTGGCGGCTTCCTCGCAGAACGTTCGCAGCTTCCCGATGGAGCCGATCGGGTCGGAATGGGCATAGGCTTCGGCGAAGCCACCGAGCCCAGCCAGTTCGGGCCACTTCGGTCGCAGGAACTCGAAGTTGATCGATCTCATCAGTTCTTGTAGCTGGATAGGAATCATGCCGGGGCATTGAGCAAGCGTCGTGCCAATGCCCCGCGTTTGTCAGAGCTACCTCTTTCACGACCGCGGCTACTTCCAGTCGCCCTCGATTTTGAGCCGCTTCAGTTGGGCGTCGAGCGTCTGATAGTTCTTCATTCCCAGGAGCCGGGCCGCTTCGGCTTTCACGCCCCGGGCCTCTTCCATGGCTCGCCGTAAGTAATGGCCGTGTATTTGCTTAAGGTGTTCCTCCAGATTAAACCCCTCGCCAAGGGGAAAATCAAGTATTGCGGCGACGCTACGCGATTCGTCTGGCATCTCTGCCAAAGCAGCAAGCAGATCCTGGCGATCAAGCACGTCACCCTCGGCCATCACGGCGGCCTGGAGGAGAACGTTCTGGAGCTGTCGAATATTCCCGGGCCAAGAGTGCCGCTTCACAAGAGAAATTGCGTCTTCAGAAACGGATTTGTCTCGGTAGCTCTTGTCTTCGGACCGAAACTGCTCGTTGATCCGGGCCAGGAGCCGATCGATGATGCGGGGGACATCGGCCTTTCGTTCCCGAAGGGCGGGTAGCCTGATGGAAATGACCGCCAGACGGTAGTACAAGTCTTCGCGAAACTGGCCTTCGTTCACCGCTTCCAGCAGATCCCGGTTCGTGGCGGCGATCACCCGCACATCGCACGCCCGTTCTTCGGAATCGCCGACCGGCCGGAACTTGAGTTGACAGGGGCCTGCGTCCGTACCTGGCTGGAGGACCCTCAAGAGCTTCGCCTGCATGGCCTCGTCACAGGCCCCGATTTCGTCGAGGAACAACGTTCCTCCGTCGGCATGCTGGAAAGCCCCGGCCCGGTCTCGATCGGCTCCGGTAAAGGCTCCTTTCTTGTGGCCGAATAGCTCAGATTCCAAGAGGTCCTTGGAGATAGCGGCACAGTTCACCGGGATGAAAGGGCCTTTCCGGCGAGGGCCGGCATCGTGGATCGCTCGGGCGAACATCTCCTTGCCGGTTCCGCTCTCGCCTAACAGCAACACCGGCACGCTTCGAATGGCAGCCCGTTTTGCCCTTCCGACGGCCACGCGAATGGCTTGGCTATCGCCGGCGATCTGTTCAAATCCGGCGACCTCACTCGGGCTCTCCGAAGCCAGGTGCCGAAGCTGCAGGTCCGGATTCCGGAGGACTTCGGGGATAACGTCGATGGTCAGGTCAAACGGGATTTCGGTCACCCACGACTTGCCGCCAAACGTCTCGTAAAACGTCGCCGGGTATCGGGTCTTGCCGAGGAGAAGCCACACGGCCCCCATGGCGGGGGTGCCAGGGCTCAAATGGAGACAGAGTTGAATGTCCGGCCAGTCCTTCCTCTGGCGGATCTTGGTCAGTACCCCGTCGGCGATTCGGAAGATCGGGACATAGTCGGTGGGCTTTTCAAGGTCGAACCGAGTCAGCTTGGCCTTCACGCCGAGCCAAGACAGGTAGGCAGTGTTCCAATCGGGCCGGTAGTTGGCCAGAAGGTGGACCTCGTCGAACTGCTGGGTCGCTAGAAGCGTCTTCGTGGGGCCGACATCCCCATTCTCGGGCAGCTTGCCCTTGACCTGCCGCAGGATTTCCTCCTGCTGCTTGGCCGGCAGGGTCGCCGCCATCGCCCGAAGATCACTATGGCCGATCCACTGCACCAGCACTCGTCGCTTCGCCATGGCACCACTCCATTTGTGGTTTCACAAACAGAGTTGTACACCATTCTGCCCCGGAATGCAAGCATACTCCCCCCGACTTGTGGGCTGGCTGGGAAAGGGGGTCCAACCCAGAACCCACACAACGGGGGGCCGAGACTGGATTGCCGAGCCCGACAACTGCCCAAGCATTCAGATGGGCGAGGAGCATAGAACAGGCCGGCCAATCCAGTTCCATTCAGGAGAGAGAAGATCAAATGGCTCCAGAAAGCCCGCCCTTGTCGGCGGCGAAACACTCACTCCGCTCCGAGCAGGCGGAAGATGTCTTCCTCGTCGGCGTGAGCGGACTCTGCGATGGCCTCGGGCGTGGAACGGTTTTTGGTCCGTACTGGCCCGGCAAAACCCCGCGTGTCTGCCGACGAAGAATGGGCAGACAGACGCTCCGGCGTGTGCCTTCGGAGCCGGCGGTACTCCATCAGCCGATCTGCCAGTCGATCGATTGACTCTGCCGTTCGTCGGCACACCCACTTCCAGTTGCGGTTTGAGTAGACTCGGCCTCGCCCGACAATGCGGCGAAATGCCTGGGCCAGCTTCCTCAGGTAACCGACATCCTTGATCAGCAATGGGATCTCCACCTGCAATTCCGGACGCGACCCGGTGATCTTGCCATCCTTGTCACCGATCAGGGCCCTCGTCTCGGCATCCAGCGGAGGGTTCTTCAGGTGCAGGGCGAACTTGGGTGCTGCCGTATCCGGAATCACGACCGACAGAGAGCAGAAATCAGGACTCACGTCGCTTGATCGACGATCATCGATCTGGATCGTGAATAGCCCCGAGGCGGAAGGCACACGCTCACCACGCGAGTCCTGATAGGCTTCTTGCAGGAACCGGGTGAGTCGGGAGCAGGTGGTGGAACGGCTCTTGTTGGCCATGGTGAAGTGGGTTCCAATCTTTGGTGGGGATTTCTCGCTCAGCATCTTCGAGCGATTGCTACCGTTCGGAAGTCTCCCAGTCTATAGTGACTCCTTCCTCTGATTTTCGGATTACGAGAGAACCTTTGTCACCGTCGTGCATTTCGATTAGCTCCCACAAGTAGTCCGAGAATCCTTTCATCCAGAGCCCTACTACTGATTCTTCCTGGTCACGTCCCTCTTTGACTCGCATTTGTTGCTTGATCCGCAGTTGCTCGCAGAGACAGGCACCTTGATGAATCGTGAGGGTTTCCATCGGACTCCGGGCGTCCATTACCGCTTGGATCTTGCTGATCGGCTCCTTAGCCTGAACGAGAAGCGGGTTAAGAATATATCGCTCGATTTCGCAGGTTGATATGGCGTGGCGAGAGTTTGCCGAGGTTATGTGCCTCTTACGGCGTCTTCTTTTTGCGGCCCGTTTTAGAGCCCTCCGCAGGGGCCGGGCACGATCTTCGATTATCTCTCGACATTCATTGAACACCGCCTCGAGCAGATTCTCTCCAAACGGAGCACTCGCAATCTGCAATGTGATATCGTTGAGGGCCTCCTCAAAAGCGGGGTCCGTATTGGGTTCACTGAGTTCCCGAATTCGTCGTAGCCGTGCTTGTGTGCCAACTGCGAAGTGTAGAAAGACGTACACCAGTTGGCGGATGAGTCTCTGGGCAACTTTCGGAGACGGTTCTTGCTCAATCTCATTGGCAAGTCTGTTTACTTCCTCTCGGATTGTTGTCAAGGTATCATGAGCTATCCGCTCGACGGGGGCCTGCTTATTTGGACCAGGGCGTGCAATGTCCTTAATGGCTGCGACGTAAGGTGCGGTGGATTTGTAGCCATGGACTGTGTGTGACAAAGTTAGTGTTTCTGCTGCAATACAGCACAGCGGTTGATCAGCCATATAGTCGGCAAAGAACCGAAATACGCCGCGAAGATAGTGAGCCACGTCTTTGCACCCGGCGAGGATTTGGTCGGGGTCGTCATTTGCAGTCATATCATCCTCCTTTCGCTACAAAAGGACCAGTCTTGGTCAGGCTGTTAGACGTTCTGAAGAACACTTCGTATGGTGCTTATCTACCGTATAACTCGGCCTCAGAGCTCACGCGGCAAGAACCTGCTCGCCCATTCTTCAGGCGACTTTGGCAAGATGGCTTCGAGGAGTTCAGTATTGTGCAGGAGCCGTTCGCCATCTCGGTCTGATCGTTCGTGATCCTGCACGATCTTTCGGAAGTCACGACAGGCCTCGGCGAAATCGAAGAGGTAGGTCCGGGTCTCTTGGACCAGTTCATTCGTCACAACGTCGAGCGGGTCATTGATATCGAACAGCACCACGGCGGCCACTCGCCGCAAAGTGTCAAACGCATCGAGCCAGAGTAGCCGAAGCTGTTCTTGCCATGGACAACGACCGATGGCAGCCTGAGTGTCATGGCTCGCATGGATCAACACCGATAAGGACTCGCTTCGCAGGAACCTGGCAAGCCGGTTCAAGCAATCATCTGTGACCCAGTGTGCAACTGCGAAGGCGGCTGTGTCCAGAGATCTGAAGTCTGTGTGTCCCCTCGTCGAGAATTCAGGAATTTGCCGCTGGTCCTTCCTGGGCTCAGGAGCGGTTTCCGCTCGTGATGCATCCTCCGTTGAAGTTGGTCCAGAAACACTTTGCTGGGGCTTGGCTTCCTCGTCGATTTGGACTGGTAGCGGGAATCTGGGGGCCCTCAGGAGCCTCATCCCTCTCTGGAATCTCCTCACATCCTGCAAAGCAGGTGCGATATAGAAGTCGTTCAGTTCGTCCAGGTCCTCATCCGAGGTATACATGCCTTGTTTCACTGCTTCTGCCACGTATCGGCGAAAGTCCCGAATCTGTTTGAGGTAGTCGTATATGGATCGAGTGGCCTCACTGATTACCGGGGGGCTCAGATTGGCCCAGGGTCCGTGTACATCCAAAGCAATCTCAGCCAGCATTTGTGCTCTGTCATGCTTGGCCCGCCATGACACCAACAACTCGCGATGCACAGAGTCGATGATTTCAGGATCGTCGCCCACGTACGAACTGTCACCGTACCAGGTCTCAACATCCGGAGAGTATTCGACCAGTACATCTAGCAGACGCATGAGTACGTCATGAGCCGCACACGTGCCCCGCCTGGGATCAGACCTCTCATGATCCCTTGAATTTGCATCCGTCATTGTGAAACTCCTGCTGTGCTGCCAAGTCCAAGCATCGCAACTGGCTTCTTCTGTCTTCAAGGAGACGACAACAACAATTCGTTTCCTTCCACTCCTACAAACCAATCGGATGATTCACTCGCTTGCCGGGAATCTCCAAAACACGTGCCCGGCAACGGCGGAGAAATCAGGTAGGATGGCATGAACTTGTGAGCGGTCCCCACTTGTACTGGGTTTCACCTTGGCACTGAATGGCCTTTTCGACCGTAGCCTCGCCATAGGTGCGGCCGTCGGCGTAGTGGGCGTCGTCCCACTTCGGACGGAAGAGGCTGCTTTGGCGGAAGAGGGCATCGATGCGGTCGGGCCTTGGGCCACACCAAAAGGCCAGCAGCCGGCAGAGGGCCAGGTCAGCGGCACTGTGATCGCTGTCGGCGTCGATGGTTGAGCCTTTCCAAAGTCGCACGAACTTCTCGCCATTCCTGGCACGGCTGGCACGACGGATGATTTCATGGTCAGGAACGGGGAGGGGTGGAACTGAGGGCTCAGGAGGAGGGATCGGTGTGGTGGCTGGCTGGAGGCCGAATACGGAACTGTGCAGCTCCAATAGCTCCGTTGATCGGTCGGCGATGTCCTTGAGCGGCTCGATGATGTGGCCGGTGATGGCGAAGAACCTGTGACTCGCGTACAACTCGATGTGTGCTTTCTTTCTGCCATGGGACGGCAGGGAGCCTTTCAGGATGCACTTGACGCCTCGGCCGGAGGGAGAGATTTCCGTGTAGGTGTTCAGGAGTTGGATGCACTCCCGGGCCCAGGGGGTGATGGTGCCGGTATCGGGATCGCGGCAGTCGTCAAGATCAACGCCGACATACGGATCAGCGGGGGAGAACATGAACCCGATCCCGTCGTATCGGGTACTGTTGCAGGCTATCACCGCTTGGGGGAACGTGACCCAGGTTCGAGGCTCATTCGGCTTGGCAGGTTTTTGGGTCAGGGGAGAGATCGGGACCTTCATCCAACGTGGGCGATTGCCTTGAGCAGGCCGGGCATACCGCCAGCAGACCCACTGCCGGCGGGATTTGAGTTCCTCCGGAACGTTTTTCAGGAGCGGTGGCAGTGCCGTGGGAAAAGGCTCCGGCTTCGGGAGCGGCGGGCAGAAAGTGATCATGTTGGTCGCTCCTGGGGAGGAGAGCAAATTCGTTCTGGATGCGGAAAGTTGATTCCCAGTGCTTCGGCGGGAACGGTAGACGTTCTGGCGTCAGGTCGGGCCGGGTGGTGTTTGTTTGCATGATTGGGCCAGCAGCCAGGTCGGTAGAAGAGGCCGTTGATGACGAGGACGCCGTGAAAGACGAGCATACGGGTTGCCAGGTCAGATTGTCGTGAGATTGGCCGCCAGCGGGGACGACCGAGAGCCCGGTCGAGTTTGCGGTGCCACTGGCCACTGTGCTTCAGGAGCTGAGCGTGGAAACCCTTGTTGAAGACGGTGCTGGTCACAGTGACGCCAGGAGTCACGTAGAGCGGATCGCCGGGAGCCAGGGTGAGGAACCGCTCAAGATCATGGCGGGAAAGTTGCTTCAGGGTTTCAAGCTGGTCGGATAGAGGCTCGGCGAGGTGGACCGGGCGGTGGCAGGTGACGACCTCGGAGTCAGGGTGCGTGCCGAGGCTGGCTTCCAGGGCGTACCAGGCATGTGGATCGAGTTCCTTTCCGTCGACGATCAGGATACCCGAGTAAGCCAAGCGGCGTTCCTGTTGGTTCCTTGTTCGTTTCTGGGCCCGGCGACGGTTGGTTGAGCCCAGGGAATCATCCATCATCCGGAACCAGTCAGCTTGGCATTTCCTCGCCTTGCGGAGGAACTCAGGGGACGGCTGGTGGGCATGGACGGTATACCTGGGATTCAGGTACCAGGAGCCGGGCTGGTGTTTCTGGAGGATTTGGAGTCGTCGGACATCGGTCGTTTCGGCCAGGAAGTCCCAGTCGGGTTCCAACTTCTGGATCAGGACCTGCTGAGGCACCTCAGGGGAGCATGGATCAGGGAGACAGGGCATGGTGATCATAATGGGGCGGTCCTGAACTTGACGGTTGCCGGGCCAGTCGTCACCGGGCGAATGTTGTTACACGCCAACGGGGCGGGCCGGTTGGCTGCCGTCGTACGGGAAGGCTTCCTGAAGGAAGTGCTCCATGTACGTTTTGAACGGCATGCCCGACAGGGCTGCCTGAGCCTTGACATGGTTGAAGACCCGTTCCGGCACGATAACGTGCAGGACTCGGTGGCCAGGAGGCAGCCGGGTCTCGTGCCGCTGATCATCGGCAGGGCAGTATTCTGATTCGGGAACCTGCTGCTCGGCACCTGCGGTGTTTTCGGTTGACATTCTCGTGTTCTCCTCGGGTGGGCGGAGTCTATTCTTCCTACACCTGTGTACTACCTAGTCCTACCCTGTGTTGTAGTGTGTCCTAGTCTGTGTGCTAATGCATCTCAGTCATTACGTCTCAGGTTCTTCATCTTCAGACATCTGCTCGAACTCATTCATCAGTTTCATACGCTTCTTCTACTCGCACTTGGGCGGCAGTGATGGTTGAGTGGTCAGAGTCTTCCGACCACGCTCGCTCATTCAGGGCCACGAGCACAGCCGTCGACATTGAGCCGACATGATAGAAACGATCCATGTGATCCGTTTCATCTCGCCTTTCCTCCCAAATCGAATGAATCGCTTGCTCACGGGGCAAACACGGCTGCGGACTCTGAATTCACCGGATGAAACTGCTCAAGGACCTCCGCGAGCATTACAAGTGCCCGACAGACTCCATATGCCGCAGAGGCGTGTCCGGAAAACCTGTCGATCTTTCCGTGCCTGGGAGCCATTCGGACCAATTGTGCCAACTCCCGCAGAAGTGGTCCGTCCGACGATTGCAGATTAAGTCGCACAGTTTGATGGTTTTGGCCATCGTCAATTTCGTCTCCCTCTCGCAACACAAATTGGTCCAAAGCGACGCTCATCGGAATGTTGCGGAGTTCAAGGACAAAGCTGTCTGCTGCGATACCGTAGACGTGAACGGAAGAGGGGCGAGACGAACGGCCGAAGACCGTGTTTCTCGGAACGCGGTGGAAGGTTTCCGCGTATGACCTGCCCGCATAAAGGGTGAGATGGGTCGGATCGCCTCTCCCGTGGGTCACATTTTCTCCCTTTCCCACGTAATGCCGGCAGAGGTGCTCTTTGAGATGAATGGACATTGGCTCGGGCCGCATGCGTACTGTGCTTCAGTCTTCATCACATTCGAGGTGTTGGCGGGCGGCCAGTTGGAGAGTCTCTTCGCTGTCTGGGCGGATGCCCCATTTGTCGCAGCGGCTTTCCAGAAACGAAACAAGTTTGGTCAGTGTGGGCAGCGTTGTCCCGACCCTCGCCGCGAATTGTCGCTTGAACATCCTGTGGAGTTCTTTAGGATGGACGGTGCTGGCAATCCATATCGAGGGGAAGCGGAGATGTCAGTCGAAGAGACTCCGTTTCAGGACTGGCGGCGACTTCTTATGGGCCCGGTTGAGCACCTGTAGGGCACGGCCAGCCACGCAGCGTGACCGCTCTGCAAGTAGCCTGAGAGTTGAATCTGGGTCTTCACACACGATGCCGAATTCCTGGCATCGTTCGGCCAGCCAGGCCGCCATTTCCTCCACGCTCGGAAGTTGTGTCTCGATCTGAAATGAAAACCGGTCGCGAAACATCTCGCGTATCCGGACGGTCTCTTCAGACTCCCGTTTTGCTCTTCCCCCCGGCGTCTTCCTGGGAACCGACGTCGCCAGCCAGATCGCGGAGGATCGATCCATGGGTGAAAGGAGACTGGCCATGACCTGAGGGTCCATCCGTAGGGCCTCGTCGATGTAGATGATCTTGACCCCCAGCTCCAGCCTCTGGACGTATTCAAGCATCTCAGCAGCATTCGTATGGCCGAGTCGCGGGCCATTCACGATGGAGACGTGATAGTCGACAGATCCCTCCTGCTCGGCAAGATCAAGATACGAACGGATGTTCTCCCAGTCCTTGTTGCCGGTCAAGTGATGCTGGAGTTGGCAGTTGAGGCAACGGTCACAGTAGCGGAAGTTCTCGAAGTCGAAATCAAGGCAGCCGATCGCCTGGAGGAGATACGTCATTCCTGAGGTTTTGCCGGCTCGCGGATCACCCGTGTAGAAGCAGTTGTAGCCCGCCTTGTGGCCGCCCTTCCTGACTCCCCTGATGAAGTCTTCTCCGTACTCCCGAAACATTTGGTTTCCAACGAAGCCGTGTAGGCGTCCGGGACGCCAGTGCTCAATGTCAATTGGGGCTGTGCTCATTGTTCTTCCTTTCGCGTATCCTTCCTTCTGTTCGACGAATGTGTTTCGGGCGTCATCAGCGTCACCAGAGCCGTTCTCTTGATCTGTAGCGGGGTTACGCGATGACGCTTCCTGTGACGATCATGACGATGAAGCGTCATTCGATCGCTTGAACGAGTGTTTGCGTTGGTGAGCAGAACGCTCATAGGTGTAGACGATTCCAGCCTTAGCCAGCCAGTCAGTAAGTTGGCGAAGGCGACTACTCAGACGGGCGGCATCAACAGGCCATGCCGGGTGTCGATCCGGGTTTACGCCGTGACCCCAGGCCAGTTGAGTCAATTCGGACAGGAGTTGGCTTGCTGTTCCCTCCCATGTGTTCCTGTCGGTAAGCAATACCATTAGCATTGTGAGCAAAGGCTCTTCCTCGATCGCGTCCTCTATTTCCCGGTCGGCCTCGGGGTTTTCCAGGGCGATTCCTTCAAGTACGAGCAGAGCCTGTTGAAGTTCCGATCTTGTGACCAACTGCCCGGTTTGGCAGTAGTACAGATTTGCAGCCCATGCTTCGACGTGCCGCGATCGAATTGGCCAGGGAAGGAATGGGGTATTGTCCATCGCTCGTCGTAGGCGTGGGATCCCCGCAACGTCGCAGTAGGGTTGGGCACCGCTATCGAGCAACCGTCGCAGGAGGGAGGGGGTCGGAGAACTGCCTCCAGTAGCGTCGGGCGGCGTGGCCTCATTAGGCCGCGTGTGCTCGTCCTGGTTGGGGGTGTCGTGTTCAGGCATGATCGTCTCCTGTTAAAGCAAAGCGTCATCGCTGTGCGTCCGCGTCCAGACCCGTCAAGACGGCCAGCAAGTCGTCGCGTGTGTAAACGATTTTCCGGCCGAGCTTCCGGCCTTTGGTCTTTCCCCTCAGACGGAGGTCCCTGAGCACATGCCGAGCAACGCCGCATGCTTGGGCGGCTTCAGCTTCGTCCAGGGCCAGCCGGCCGGCAGGCCAGTCGATCGCCGTAACAACCTCCGCCACCACTTCCCGAACCAGGTCTCGGAGCTCGTCTTGGTCAAATTGGAGCCGCATGATTTCGTTTCTCGGGAACTCACAGAGCCGAATAGCTGCTGTAAGTACCACGAGACGCGACGCCTCGCTCGATCAGAGAAAGATTTTTTAACCGTTGTCACTATGGATGTTAGAGAGATTAGCGTGTACAATTACAAACTGCGAGATACAGACTGGGAAATATGGGCAATATGGAGAGAGTGAGCCGTGAAGGCCGTTGCGTACATCGCCGTCCCGGAGAACTGGAACGACGAGCACCGGGATCATCCGGCGTACGAAGAGCAGATTGTTCCCATCGTGAGCTTCGCACGAGAAGGAGGCTGGGATGTGTCCGAGACGATCTGCCAACCCTGGAAGACCGCCACGGAGAGCCTCTTCGCCAGAGATGGTGTTCGGCGTCTACTGGGCTACCGCGGAACAGTCTTGGTTGATCATCGTTCCCGGTTCTCTGCTGGAGAACTTGAATTGGCCGTCTTGCTCCAAGAGTTTCGGAAACACGGAGCCACGGTTGTTGAGGCGTCCACGGGAACGGATCTTGTCCAGAGCCAGGAGTTGGTGGATGACGTCCTGACTCGGGCCAAGCCCGAGGAAGCTGCAACAGTCAGGCGGCGACTGGCGGCCGCCAAGTCGAAAACTACGCGGATGAGGAACGGCACCAAGCCGGGGCCATCACTTTACGGCACGCTTCCAGGCGAGCAAGAAGTGCTCCAAGAGATCTGGAAGCTTCGTCGGAAGCCTCGCGGTCAACCTCGGCGATCATACCGGCAGATTGCCGACATCTTGAACGAGAGAGGAATGCTGACTCGAAGCGGACGGCCCTGGCAGGCAAAAACGATTCAAGTGATCGTCAAGCGTGTGAGGCCCTGGTTGCTCGATCGAAATCGAGCACGCCCTTATTGGTGGGTGCCGTGGAGGTGATCGCACCATGTAGAGTTCTACAGAAGTTCTACAGTTTTTCGGAGAATCGCCCTATTTGGAGCTACGCTACCACACGCTTAGCCCTTGTTTTTCCGTGTTTCCGTTCACGACTGTAGCGGAGCGTAGCCAAGTTTTGGACTTAAAATCCCGTGGGCCGATA
>LSQX01015340.1_pt1 | contig 23708 bp, 16 predicted proteins | sample 654561 | NCBI WGS metagenome assembly LSQX01 (sample SAMN04489861, study PRJNA283612) | anaerobic digester metagenome | isolation source: 4 biogas reactors fed with cattle manure at either 37C or 55C with and... | place: Denmark: Kongens Lyngby | collected 2014
CGGTTTTCCCTCGCTCACCTCGCTCTTTTAAATTAAGGCTAAGCTCCACGTAGAGGATTGGACCCGGCCAGCTAACTCGTCAGACTGCGTGCAAAGCCATAGATTGTGATCCTGAGCGAAGCGAAGCTTAGGCTGCTCTTATTGGGTTACTTAGGCGGTGAGAACAATGTCAATACAGAGCCAAACGAAACCTCGATTTGTCTTCTTTGATCTCGACGGCACCTTGTACGATGTGGTGGCGGCTACTGATGCTGCGTTGCTAACGGCACTGGAGATGGGCTGCGATCTTTTAGGCTTAGATAAACAAGCGCTACCGGATTATAGGCAAAGGTTTTGGCAGGAATATTTTCGCCTTGTTGAACAAACGCAGATAACTGAGCCGGCGGAACTATTATCAGTTCTTTTTCGTCGCACCTTATGTTTGAAGAGGGCGGAAGCAGAGGAAAACTATGCGTTAGGAGATCGCCTGGCTCGTGCGTGGCTGGATGAGCTTATGGTGAACGTAAAACCTTTTCCTCAAGTTAGTGAGTTGTTGGACCGGTTGCAGAAAGAAGGAATCGGCCGCGGCATTATTAGTAACGGTGCCGGTAGCTGGCAGCGGCTAAAGCTGGCAGCCCTTGGGCTTAATGGTTACTTTTTAGAAGAGAACCTGTTTTTTTCTGATGAGCAGGGATTAGCTAAGCCGGAGACAGGGATTTTTCGCCTGGCGTTGGAAAGCTGTGGGCTTACGGCTTCAGAAACCATATTTATGGGCGATTCACCGGTGTCGGACGTTCCCGGTGCGTTGGCTGTGGGCTTAACTGTGATCTGGCTTAATCGCTACGAGCTTACTTCCCCCAACGTCTGCGATCTTCCGGGCCGGCTATTGCAGGCGGAATCTTTTCCCAAAGCGGCCGAACTTATTAACAGGCTGCTATGTGGGGACTAAAGCTGTGTTGTAATGAACATTAAATAAACGATACTTGTCACTGTCGCTCCTCACGCATAAGGGTATAATAATAATGTGCCTACTTTTTTGTCTGACAAGGTTAAAAACAGTAGGGAGAGATAGCAATGAGTTTACCGAAAGAACGGCTTTATCAACTCATTGACCAGCTTCCCGAAAGCGAATTGGCTGTGGCAGAGCGTTTTTTAGAATTTGTGATCAGCAGGGCCACAGACCCTGTACTGCAGGCTTTCTTAAAAGCACCTTATAATGATGAGCCCCTTACGGAACAAGAGTTGGAGGCCATCCATGAGGGGGAAGTGCAATTTATCGAAGGGAAGTATGACAACCTAGACGATGTGACCAAGGAGCTTATTTCATGAAGGTCCAGCTAAGCAAGAAAAGTTAAAAGAACCTAACAGAATTTAATAAAGCAACGCGAAAACGTATTATCGATGTCCTACATAACTTGCAGGAAGGCATACCAGCGCTAGATCTGAAGAGAATCCGGGGGGCAAGCAACTGCTGGCGTTTACGCGTTGGGGCGCTTCTTTATTCTTTGTTTGCTTCGAGTGGATATCTGCTTGCTCATTGCTTTATTGTTAAGCAGCTGCAAAAGGAGGAATCCACATTTATGCTAGAAAAATTAATCGCTCAAATCGGCGACCTCAATGAGGAGGCCATGACGGCGGCCCAAGAGCGGCAAAACAGCCTCACTAAACCGCCGGGAAGTTTAGGGGTGTTGGAAGAGGTTGCGATTCAAATAGCCGGTATCATGGGTACTCCTGTACCTGCAATCAGCGGTAAAGCGGTGCTGGTTATGGCCGGGGATCACGGTGTGGTGGAGGAAGGGGTAAGCGTCTGGCCCAGTGAAGTTACCGTTCAGATGCTGCAAAATTTCATAGACGGCGGTGCAGCCATTAATGTTTTGGCCCGTCACGCCGGGGCTGAAGTTGTATTGGTGGACGTAGGGGTAAAGGGACAATTGGACTTGCCGGATGTGTGCAACTGCAAAGTAAGTTCGGGTACGGCTAACATCACCAAGGGCCCGGCCATGACCAAAGAGGAAGCGGCCAAGGCTATTCAAGTGGGCTTTTCCCAAGCACAAGCGGTCATAGACCGGGGAGTGAATCTTATTGCCACCGGGGATATGGGTATTGGCAATACTACCCCCAGCAGTGCAATTTTAGCCGCTTTCAGCGGTATGCCGGTGGCCAAAGTAATTGGGCGGGGAACAGGTCTTAATGATGAGGGACTTCAAAAGAAGATCGTAGCTGTAAAAAAGGCTCTGTCGGTAAATAAGCCCGATCCGCGGGATGCTTTGGACGTGTTGTGTAAAGTAGGGGGTTTGGAGATTGCCGCCATTGCCGGTGTCATTTTAGGTGCAGCCGCCGGTCGAGTTCCGGTTCTTATCGATGGCTTTATTTCCGGTGCCGGAGCCTTGGTGGCGGGTAAACTGGTGCCTAAGGCTAAGGATTTTATGCTGGCGTCCCACCTGTCGGAAGAACCTGGGCATCGCTATATGTTGGAACTTCTAGACATAAAACCAATACTTCAGATGAGAATGCGGCTAGGAGAGGGTACCGGTGCCGTACTAGCCATGCCGGTGGTAGAAGCGGCCTGCAAAATTCAAGCCGAGATGGCTACTTTCCAATCAGCCGGGGTGGCAGAGAAACTATAATAAGGCCTTCTTTTAAAAGAAGGCTGGCTTAACTTCACCTACTCCGTCAGATCCTGCCGGGGTAGGTGTATTATAATTGAAATGTGAACACCCAAACAGTGAGGAAAAAATGGAGTACCACAAGTTGCCTGCTTTGGCCCCAAAAGTGGTTGCTTAGACAACCTGCATGGTGCTGGAAAAACTATAGGCAACGGGACAAATTGGGGCTAAAAATAAAAAGGCTCCCGAAGCTGGCTTCAGGAGCCTTTAATCATCTCATTCTAGGGCAGTGCGTCCCAAGGGACCGGAAATTCACGGAACCCCCCGGCATAAGGGGCGATGTCATAGGGATGGAAGAAAACGACCACATTTTCATTTTCCACATAAAACAAGAATTCTTCTTCCCAGGCAGCTATTGTTTCCAGAGCATCTTCAAAATAGTACTCCGGCTCGGCTTGGATGGCTTTCTTGATTTCCTCTTTTACATACTGTCCAGGGTCGGGCCGTTCAGGGAAAAAGTCGGCCAATGACAGCAGGCGTTCGCCGGTGATGTCAATATTGTAGGCAGTTTTGTAGGTCATGCCGTGGGCACCACCGGTAAACTGGTAAGACTCGCAGACAATGCTCAGCAATCCGTCCTGATTCCAGGGAACAAAATAGGACGTAAACAGAGAATAAGGGAAGATTTGGGAACCGGCTTTCTTGGCTTCTAAGGCCCCGGCTTCTATTTCCGCTTGCGCTTCTTGTACGGTCTGTTCTATTTCGGAATTAATCCTGGTTATGAACTCGCTGTTTCCCCCAATAAGTGGAAGTTCCACATTGACTTCCAGAATGTCGGTTTTGGCAGTAACAGTTTTATTATCAATGTAGAGGCCGCCGACCATTTCTTTTACCTTAGCGGTCATGATCTTTTGCAATTCAGAAGTAACTTTGTTTTCGGTATCCTGCAGCTTGGTAAGATAGCCAGTTACCAGATTATACAGCGGATAACCCAGAGCCTCTTTTTTGGTTTTCTCAAAGCTGGCCAGGGCCTCCGGTTTAATAACTCTGGTTTCGTAATCGTAAGAAGGTGTATTGTTGGCACCGTACAAGTAGGTCAACAGATAGTTTTCGTGCATACGATTGAGCTCATGGTTATATTTAGAGTAGGGGAAAGTGAATTGAAACTCTTCCATGGCCACTATTCTCTCAGCTATCTCATTAAGGTCTACTACCAGCGCGGCATCCTTCATGGCCGGTTCGTTATAATAATCGGCCCGTATTTGAAACCAGCTTGTGAGCTCGTTGGTGATTTCGTCCTGAAAATCGGTCAACAAATCATTATAATTCACGGCAAAGAAGTACATGCCTTCTGCTGTCTGCAACTGTAGTCCCAGCAGGCGAGCTTTAACCAACAGTTCCTTCAGGTCTTGTTCGTTCTTAAGGCAGTCGGGGTCCTGGAGGCACTTAATATCATTAAGATCGTTCATGGTAAGCTTATACTTAGTCAAAATATCGTTTTTGGGATCCTGACCGTATTTTGCCTGTAAGCTTTCAATCTGGGTGTCATAGGCCGGGATAAGCTGCTGAAGCCTTCGTACATAGGTTTCCAGAGCGGCCGCCGCATCCTTCTTCGTAAGCTTACTGAGGTTGGCCTTTAGATACTCTTGCGCCGAAAGTGAATCTTCGCCGCTCAACTTGGCTGTCAACTCGGCCAGCACAGCTGGATCGGAAGGCTGTTCTTCCGGGTTATTCTTGTGCTGTTCGTATTTAACGAACTTAATGCCGTCTCGCCCGTTCCATTTATACCAATAGGAGATCTTATCGGAGTCGGCCATGCACNNCTTGATCAGACGGCTGTTCTTCTCGATTATTCTTGTGCTGTTCATATTTAACGAACTTCACCCCGTCTCGGCCGTTCCATTTGTACCAATAGGAGATTTTATCCGAATCGGCCAGGCAGGTTCCTTCACAATCCGGGTCTTCCGTATAGATGCTAAACTCAATGATACCGTCGTTATCTATGTCGGCAATATCACCGCTGGCATAAGCTGAAAGGAGCCGGGCATTGGAATCATCAATAGCAGGTTCCAGTTTACCATCTTGAAGTAAGAACAGGTAAAACATTTCGCTGTGGGCACCCACGGCAGTCTGCATAAAGAGGGCATTTTGTCCCGGAGCTGCCGGGCCAATCACCATTTTGATACAGGTGTTATCATACTCCATGCTAATGTCAGTAACCGGTTGATACTTCCCGTCCTTAATCTGGTACAAGACCAGTGTACCGGGGTCATCCAAGTCAGCGGAAGCGCGTTGTTCGTATACAGCTATTTCGGGTAACTTGTCCCCGTCCAGATCACCGATGGCAAAGTGATTAGCATATTCCAACAAGTCTTTGCTCTCTGGCTTAAGCAATGCGGGAGCAAAGGCATTAACCAGGTCCAGGAATTCTTGATCCTCAGCAAAATTGTGCTCAGTTCCTTTGGACTTAATGTAGCCGGCAATGTCTTTTTCCACTCGCTGGGCACTCTCTCTTGATCCAATAGCAGCGGGCTTTCTAGTAGCCGGTTTTGCTACCACTGAAGAAGCAGACAGTATTCCCCCAACGAGAGCTAAAGAGATTACTAAGATTAAGGCCGCTCTGCTCATTTCTTTGTAGTTCAATCCTGTTCCGCCTCCACATGGTTCTGTATTCCCTTATTCTACTATAATCAAAACTAGTTAATAGATAGTTAAGGATCAATGACTAAATCGTCACGGCCCAGGAAAGATATTCCTGCCCATACACCGTAATCTTTCCTGCCAGATTAACGCTCCCACGTGATGCTGATCCCGTAACAGGAACCTGAGCTTCCGCTGACGAATAATAGGCAGAAGAATGCTGTTTAACATAAGGGCCGGGCCAAGGGGTGCAAAAGAAATGAAAGCCAAGGACTTACCAGAAGTGGTAGCTTTTCTCATAGTTTTTGCCGTGGGCATGGTGGTGACGGTGGTCGTCTGGCACCGACCGGCTTATATTGTGATGTTGGCAGGAAGCTGCGGGGTGGTCCTACTTGGTTTACGGCATGGTTTTACCGGGCCAGAACTGGGACAGATGTTTGTTAGCGGAGCGCTGCAAGCTGTGCCGGTAGTCATTATTGTATCTCTTATTGGGATGCTAACCGGGGTTTGGAAAGCTAGCGGCGTCATCCCGGCTCTTATGAACTTGAGCTTCGATTTCATTCGGCCGCAAGGGTTTCTTTTAACCACATTTGTCTTAACGGCCATGGTTGCCATGTTACTCGGAACCGCCACCGGCACGTTCAGCACCATCGGTATTGTGTTGGCCGGGGTAGGAGCGGTAATGGACATACCTTACCCTATTGTGGCAGGGGCCATTGTCTCAGGGGCTTTCGTAGGTGATCGGGGCTCGCCGCTGTCGTCTACAGCAAATCTAATCGCAGCCATGGCAGGCTCAGATGTCCGGGATTTCCTCCGGCACTTGTGGACCACCGGGACCCCGGCTCTGTTAATTACTGCTCTGTTTTATTTCATCTTAGACCAAGTCTACAGCCAAGACGTGCTTAACGTGGCGGTGATCGAGAGTTTCCGCACACTTATCGCCGGCCACTTTCGGCTCAGCCCATGGCTGTTTCTACCGCCGGCTCTGTTAGCCTCTCTGGCTGTGCTCAGAGTTCCGGCCCAATACAATATTATCACTGTGCTACTGGGCTCGGCAGTCGTGGCCAGGTTTGTGCAAGGATTAGAGTTTCTAGACATCGGCGCTGCTGCTATATTCGGCTACCAAGCCGCCGGCACTGGAGAGGCCGTCCGGCTCATCAGTGGTGGCGGATTACTGTCCCTAGTTCCTATTCTAATCACTCTGTTTGCAGCCACTGGGTTCAACGGCCTGCTCGAAGGAACCGGAGTAACCAAGCTGGCCTTAGCGCGATTCTTGGAGAATGTCTCCGGGCCTACGCAGCTGCTAAGGCTCACAGTAGCTATCAGTGCTTCCGTGTTGGCGATAACTTCTAACCAAGCCGTTTCTATCGTGGTCCCGGCCCGCATGCTGCGCGATAAATTGCAGGATACAGGTGCTAGCGAGCTGGCATTAGCACGGGCCATCGCTGATTCTGGCGGCGTACTGGCCGCTGTGGTTCCGTGGAGCACAGCGGCTTTAACCCCGGCCCTGATTCTGGGTACCAAAGCCTATGCTTTTGCCCCCTTCGCTGCGTTCTGCTGGTTACAACCACTGGTGGAACTCGCCTTTCTGCAGCGCGGCCGCTACGCGCGAACCCCTATTCCGGTTGCAGATGAAACACGGTGAAAGTGCAGGGAGTAGCGACAACTTTATGGCTCAAGCACTGCTAGCCGTGGGCAAGAACAAACGTGCTTTAACACAATTACGACGTATTTTTACCCAACATCCCAACTATAAAGATGTAGCCCAGCTAATTACAGAACTAACAAGCACCGACAGCCGAGACCTTTAGGCCCACTTTTTCTTGACTGAAAAAAGACTTTGTGGTACCATACAATTGCAAAGCGCTGCGGGATGGTGTAGCGGTAGCACACGTGACTCTGGATCATGTAGCCTAGGTTCGAGCCCTAGTCCCGCAGCCAAGTGATATCAAGGGTTCTGGCGATTACATAAAAGTGCCGGAACCCTTTTTGGTGCCCGTTTGGTGCCCAAATTTTATAAGTTCTCAAGTTTGGCCATGGTTTCTTCCAAAACACCGGGCAAAATATGCACGTAGATGTTAGCGGTGGTGCTAATGCTGTCATGGCCAAGGAGCACCTGGATCTGCTCAAGTGGTACTCCCCGTGCTATAAGGTTGGGAGCAAAGGTGTGGCTCAGGGAATGTAAGGTGGCATTTTTGATGCCGGCCTTATCCAGCAGTTTTTTAACCTGCTTAGTTACATTGCCGGGATCCTGCTTAGTGCCGTTCTGCTGGCAAAATACTAGGCCAAGCTCATGATACCGTTGTTTCTTTTCCTTACAATGCAGGCGGTCTTTGGCCAGTGCTTTTTCTATTTCCTCGAACACAGGTACGCAGGACTTGACAAATGGAATCGTCCTCATGCTTTTTTCCGTTTTTAGAGCTTGGAAACCCAGAATACCCTCAACTTTTTCCAGCGTCTGCCTTACTGATATATAACGGTTTTCTAAGTCTACATCTTTCCAGCGCAACCCCAAGAGCTTGCCTCGGCGCAAGCCTGTTTTTATCGCTATTTGTATCAGATGGTAATGCCGCCTGCCTTTCGCAGCATCAAGAAGCTTTTCCACTTCTTCAGGGGTTAAGGCGCGCGCTCTTTTATCCTTTACGTGAGTTTCGTTCATTTTCTGCTTTGGTGGGGTAACCAGCTTTGCAACGTTCTTGGTTAGTTGCTGGGTATCTACAGCATCATTAAGGGCCTTACGAAGGATTGCATGTTGATATTGGATGCTGCGGAGCGACAAGTTGTTTTCAAGCTGCTGAGCAAAAAAACTTCTGAATATGCATGGGTGTTAGTTGGGACAATTGGATAGCACCTAACAGCGGCTTGATGTGGTTCTTGATTTGACTCTCATAGCTTTCCAAAGTAATTGGTCAGACTGTCATTTTAGCGGTCGTTTCGAGCCAGTGGTCCAGGTATTCCGCTAGTGTTGTTTTAGCTGGCTCAATATATGTTCCTTTTGCCAACTCAGTCGTGAGCTGGGCTAATACTCCCTCTGCTTCTCCTTCGCGGCCTTCTACATATCGTACTATCCGTTTTCGTTTCCCGGTGGCCGGGTCTCCTTCCCGGCTTCTGCCACTACCCGGAAGCGGCCGCGAGAGACTTGTTGATGTGGCCTGCCATGGAATCACCTTTCCTGATAATGCAGTTTTGGACGAAAACAACCTAAAGAACATTAAAAACGATAAGAATAAGTATACAAGGGCAGGAATTTGGGCAGTAATGGCGAATAGATAGTATTACAAGGGCAATATTTAGGTTGTCAAACGCAGCAATGTATGCATATAATGTGGTGTCTTGAGAAAAGCTAGCACAAGGTAGATAGCTCTATATGCCATCCGTCTTTGATGGTTGGGCTACTACCGTTAACAGATTGGCGGTAGCGGCATGCGTGCCGTAAGGGATGCGTCCCGATCACCGCCAATTTGCCATTTATAGGGGCAAGTTAGGAAAACGGTGTGGATTTGGAATAAGAACTATACCGCGACCAGCAACATTGGGATAATCTCGGAACTGATGAATAATATCTCCTAATCTTTCTTTTGTATGACGGGCTTGAATTGCCCAGTTGCGTACTGCAAAAGCTAGCCAGTCTGCGATCTGTATAGGTGGATTGTAAATTGAAGAGCCGAACACAACATTGTTAACTATATTTTTTCCGCTCGTGTATCTTTCGTAACCCGCTTGCATGTAGCACTGACACTCCTTTAGTTGTCCAGGATCTGTCATTTCGTCTCCAATGACAATTGTCTCGCTATTGTTTTTATCCTCCATGAGATACTGCAAGCGTTGCAGAAGCCACTTAAAAGCTTTTTTCTGTACATCATTTTTAAGGTGGGTTCTAAGTTGATGGTATCGTTTTAGTTCATGTTCCATGCCGTGCTTTTTTATGATGCGGAAGGTTTTATAGTCCCTGTCGCAGTATCTTAACCAATACTCTTGCTTCTTGACTACAGAACTAAGAAATATGACTTCTGGTGGCAACCCAGAGATAAAGTCCCATGTTCCCTTGATCCAAGCTTCTATCTCTACTAGAGGTGGGGTTCTTTGCTGTAAGAACCGAAGCTGATCTAAGCGCAAGGTACCGTTACCTCGTATTCTACGATAAATGTCGTACATATCTGCGCTTTTCCATTCCACACCGATTACAGGTGGTTCATCTATAAGGCTTAAATTTTGTTTTACAAAACGCCACCATTGTTTTGATATTGGTTCCACATATTCAAACGGTATTACTACCATGGCTAGAACAAATACTTCACTGTGATCGCACGGGTCTGGATGGCCTGAGTCATCGAAGAAGGCAATATAATTAATATGCCCACCCCCCTGTAGACTACCAACTCTAAATGGATACCGTTACGCCGCGCAAGCGGCCTTTTTTATTTCCCCACCGCTTTGGGTAGGATTAGCTACATCTGATGGAACTTTAGGTTTTAGTTAAATAGTCTTGTTTTTACCGAAAAATACCGTACCATCAGCCAAGTGTAATCTGTATCCGCAACCCCGTGCCAACAGATAATTGGTCTGCGTACATTCTCCAGCATCAGAGCATTCCAAATACCGTGAGCAACAATGAAAGATTTCTTCTGCACTTAGGGTGTAGGTGCCATCGTAAAGCCGTAGAAAAAGCGGCTTCATTTGTTCTATATCATCAATGGATTCAAAAAGGATTCTAATCCAGGGGTCGGATGCTATTTTTTCAGTAGGAAGTAAAGGGAACTCATCGAGCACTTTTTCTAATTGGGGTGTTATAGCGATGAACCGTTTTTTGGGACCATATCGTACCCTTATTACCGGTACGCCAAAGAGAGTTATGGACAGCTGGTTTGTTGTTAATAAAATTGTCTCGGTATAACCGGCAGCTGGTCTGCCATTTTGGAGAATTGCGACTATCTTTTCACCAATGGTCCTTTGTATGTCCAGGTACATATCTAGGGCCCCCAATCATTTCATAAAAGTCCTCTTCGGAAATAATTTGTATGCCGGTTCCGCGTTTTGCATATTCAATTGCTTTTCTGGTTTTTGCGCTCTGCCTGTGGTCTTTTAAAAGCCTGTAATCTTGGATGCCCAATACTAAATAATCTGTCTTTAGGGTAACGTTGTCGGCTGGCTGCCCACCCATATCTGCTACGATCTGATATGCTTGGGCCCGACCCATTCCGTTGAGAGCCCCAGTGAAGGCTACGATCTTCGCATAAAGCTTGTTATCCTCATCAAACTTCGTTGTTGTAGGCGTGATCCTTTTGCTTAGTGGCACCGATTTGGCCTTACGGCTGCGCGACTGCGGGGGCCTTATGTGGGAACACGTAATGTGATTGGAAGCAGTCAGCTTACCGGGTCTTAGGCCTATTGCCGCCGTGAGTTCTGTGATGTTTCGGCATTTATATTTTCTAAGCATATGTATAAGTATTTTGGCGGCAGTTGTAGCATCCTCTAAGGCATTATGATGCATGAATCGGATACCCAGGCAATCAGCGATGGTATCAAGCCGGTAGTTTATAACATTGTCAAATACTTTTTGACTGGCCTGACGCGAACATATGTAATCCAACACAGGAATAGGAAGGTCATAATGTTCCAGTGTTTGAGATAGCACGGATATGTCAAACGAAGTATTGTGGGCAACGATCATTTCATTATCTAGATAAGGTCTGATTTCGTTCCAGCATTCAGAAAACAGTGGTTTATCACGCAAAACCGTTTCTGTTAGGCCGTGGACCAACACGTTAAGATAGTTAAATTCAAAGGGCTCGGGCCGAATCAACCAGTGTTTTGTCTCGACTATTTGCAGGTTTCTTACCACCGCTATTCCTAACGAACACGCACTTGTGCGTTTGCCATTAGCAGTTTCAAAGTCAATAGCGGTGAAATTCATATTCCTCCCTCCCTATGGCTTAAACGTAACTTCAACCACCTTCCCACAAATCCTGACGTTACTGGATTTAATCACAATGGGCGGATACTTAGGATTATCCGGCTGTAAGATAAGCTCATCATTCTTGTAATACACACGTTTAAGGGTAGCATTTTCCTGATCCACGTTTACGATGGCGATTTCGCCGTTCTCAACCTCTTCCTGCTGGCGGACCAGGACAAGGTCACCTTCGCAGATACGGCTGCCTATCATGCTGTCACCGGTGACGCGGAGGTGAAAGTATTTACCGTCTTTAACTTCGTCGGCAGGTGTGAGCTCCCAGCCGTCGATATGCTCGTCTGCCAAGATGGGGAGACCGGCCCGGATGACGCCGAGCACCGGGACGCGGACCATTGGCCCGGCAGGCCAAGCGCCAGGCGGGAGGTATGTACCACAGGGATCGTCAGTGCGGCCGAGGAGATAGTCGGTGGTGACGCCAAAGAAGTCGGCAAATTTCCTAACCAGTTCCGAATCGGGGTCTCTGTCGCCAGTCTCATATCTTGAAATAGTAGCCCGGTCAACACCAAAGATTTTACCTAGTTCTCCCTGGGTCATTTTTTTCAGTTCTCTTTGCTCGCGCAATCGCTTTGGTAACATTAGGCATCACCCCTTTACATAAATGTACCTCAACGGCAACAATAATTAAACCGTTAGTACCATATCGGTAAATATTTTTCAAAAAAGACTTGACGTGCCGAATTGGTACGTGTGTAATCTAATTAAGCTGTTACCAAAACAGCACGCCAAGTAGCCCCGGAAGAGAGGTGATAAACATGGCTAACAGACCAAGGTTAATAGCTTATAGAGAAGACGACCTGGGGTTAACACAGCAAGAAGTGGCTAATTGGCTGAATACTCTCGATCCTTCTACTGCCGAATAGAAGGTGGGCGTTCGAACCCTAATCCGTTACTACTAAAGAAATTTGCGGCTGCGTTCGGCCTTACTTTGGAAAAAACGTACGAGTTTTCTTATGGCAAGGATGTTACCGAAATGGCACGGACAACCGGCACCGACTGGTGAAAGGAGGAAGGTTAATGGGAGAGCTCATTAACCTCGGGGTTAAGCAAGACGGTGAACGGATCGTAATATCGAGCCGGGTTATCGCTCACAACTTCGAGAAAAGGCACGACAACGTTCTACGAGATATTGTGGAGTGCTCTAGTTAAAATGGACACTCAGAAGTGTTCCTTTCTAGCTCTACCTTAGAATTGCTCATTATTACAAAACTAGGCTGCAGGATCTTGGAATTCGGCCCGGTATTTCATTTCATATTCCAACGGGGACATGTAACCCAGCCCGCTGTGTAGCCGTTTAACAGGTTCATAGCCTACCTATAAGGGATGGAAACCTGGAATGGAAACCTGCTCCACGTTATCAGGCATGTGCTCACCATGAGGGATGAAAACTGACTATAGCCGGTTCGTTCGGGTTTGCTTATGGGGAGACCTACTGACGATGTACAATTCGACCCCACTGTCCCGGTTTTAAGGGACGGCGTGGTTGTAAGGATGGAGAATTGCTTGGGCTATGAAATACTGCTATTTGGCGCTGGGCTGGCTTTGGTGACTCTGAAAAAAGCCGGCGCCGGTGAATCGCCGGGCTGTTGCAGTTAGAATCAAGAAATAAGGCTTACAACCCTCGTGCCAATAGGGATGTAAGCCTTTTGGTGGTTCCTAAAGTTGTCAGGAAACAGGAGAGCTGGTGGCTTTTTACTTTTCCATGTTATACTATTGTTGAGAATAATCTGTTGGGCTTCCCCAGCACGCCAAAGCCAAATGAGGTTTTCCTAAAGGAGTGTAGCCGATGCCTTTGGAGATTGTCCGCAATGATATAACGAAAATGAAAGTGGATGCTATTGTTAACGCTTCCAACAGTCGCCTGAAAAAAGGTGGTGGGGTAAGTGGCGCTATCTTTGCTGCTGCCGGAGCGGACAAGCTTCAGGCCGAATGTGACCGTATTGGCTATTGTGCCGTGGGCGGTGCGGTTATCACCGGTGGCTACGCTCTCCCGGCAAAGTACATTATTCATACCGTTGGCCCGGTGTGGGAAGGCGGGACGAAGGACGAGGAGAAGTTACTTTTTTCCAGTTATACAAGCTCCCTGAACCTGGCTTTGGAGCATGGGCTTGGTTCTGTTGCTTTTCCTCTGATATCCTCCGGTATCTTTGGCTATCCCAAGGACCAAGCCTTACGGGTTGCCATATCAGCCATCGGTGCTTTTCTAGTAAAACATGATATGATGGTGTATCTGGTTGTGTTTGATAAGACGGCTTATAGATTAAGCGACAAGCTGTTCAAGTCTATCAAGGCATACATAGACGAAAACTATGTGGAGGCGCACACAACCCCACGTCCCCAGCGCGATACTGAGGTGCTGCGCCAGCTTAGTGACGCTGCTGTCTATGAACTGCTCGAGCCTGATGCCGCTGTAGCGGAAAAGCCCTGGGCCGCACCTCGAGACTTGAACGACGTGGTTTCCCAGGTGGGCGAGAGCTTTACGGAAATGCTCCTTAGACTCATTGATGAGAGCGGTAAAACCGACCCCGAGGTGTACAAACGAGCCAACTTGGACCGCAGGCTCTTTTCCAAGATACGGAGCAATTTACAGTATCAGCCCAGCAAAAACACCGCCCTAGCGCTGGCGGTGGCATTGGAATTGAATCTGGACCAGACTGCCGATTTGTTGCGCCGGGCTGGATTTGCCCTGTCGCCCAGCAGTCGCTTTGATCTGGTTGTACAGTATTTCATTAACGAAGGGAATTACAATATTTTTGAGATAAACGAGGCCCTGTTTGCGTTTGACGAGAGCCTATTAGGCGCATAATGCGGTGCTGACAGGCAGATGGGATTTTCCAAGAAGCAATTTTGTCGCCCGGCAGGCGACCTGGGCTGCTTGGCACCATGTTATCCTTTAAGTACCAAATTACTTAAGGGGGATAACCGCAATGAAAAAAGGGCCAACAGAGCTGGTATTTATACTGGACCGCAGTGGCTCCATGTCGGGGCTGGAGAGCGACACCATCGGCGGCTATAATTCGCTCCTTAAAAAGCAGAAAAAAGAAGACGGCGAGTGCATAATTACCACTGTGTTATTCGACGACAAGTACGAACTCCTGCATGATCGGATCAATATCAGGGGTGTGGCCCCTATCACCGAACGGGAGTATTTTGTCCGTGGAATGACAGCACTGCTGGACGCCATCGGCCGCACCATCAACAAGATTGTCAATGCGCAGATGCATACTACTGAGGACCAGCGGCCGGAAAAAACCATGTTGGTTATCATCACAGACGGCATGGAAAATGCTAGCCGCGAGTATGGTTACGACAAGGTACGGAAGATGATCGAGTATCAGAAAGAAGAATACGGTTGGGAGTTCATCTTTTTGGGTGCCAACATCGATGCCGTGGAGACAGCCGCTCGCTTTGGCATAGCAAAAGATCGCGCTGCCGATTATCTGGCAGACTCAGAAGGGATAGGGCTTAACTATGATGTTGTCAGTGAGGCCGTGACTGACTTCCGTGCCGGCCGTCCCATCTATGCCAACTGGAAAGAGCAGATCGATGAGGATTACAGAAAACGAGGGAGGAAAAAGCAAAGGAAGCCAAGGTAGGTTCCGTGCTCCCAACAACACTACCGGATAGTAGGCAGGGTACCCCTAAGACCCTCTTAATGGGTGGGCCAAATGCTTTTAGCGCCAAACAAGTGCCAAGCTGATTAGACAAGGCCGTCTTTCAACACTATGAGAAGACGGCCTTTGTTATGTTCGTCCGGCATAGAAAGACCCACTGAATAGGCAGGAACAAAGGTGCTTTATCAAGAAAGATTACAACAAGACTCTCATCAATTGGTCGGTTAGCGAGATCTATTGGATAGCTATGTTGTCATACAAAGGAGAGGAATATGAGTCAGAACAATAGTAACTATATTGAGTCTCGTCTCTGGAGTGCCGCTGATGAACTGCGGGCTAACTCCAAGCTGAAGGCGTCTGAATACTCTGTTCCTGTGCTGGGCCTGATCTTTCTGCGCTATGCAGATTATAAGTTCACTATTGCTGAGGCGGAATTGGCAGGCCAAAGCACCAGACGCCGCAAAATCGGACCGGCTGACTACCATGCTCAAGGAATCATGTATTTACCCGACCAGGCCCGTTTTTCCACCTTGCTGAAGCTACCGGAGGGAGAGAACCTGGGCCAAGCAATTAACGATGCCATGCGGGCCATCGAGGCGGAAAACCCCGATCTGAAGGATGTTTTGCCGAAGACTTATAACCGCCTGGATAACCCCACTTTGACTGAATTGCTCCGGCTCATGAACTCCATCCCTATGGATATCGAGGGAGATGCCTTCGGCAAAATCTATGAATATTTCCTGGGCAATTTCGCCATGAGTGAGGGGCAGAAAGGTGGAGAATTTTTTACGCCTACCTGCATCGTTAAGCTCATCGTCGGCATTATCGAGCCTTTTAAGGGGCGCATCTTTGACCCAGCCTGCGGCTCCGGCGGCATGTTTGTGCAGAGTGCCCGCTTTGTGGAGGAGCACCGCGAAAACGGCGGTGATGCCATCAGCATCTACGGCCAGGAGCGGATCTCCGAAACCGTGCGTCTGGCCAAGATGAACCTGGCGGTACACGGGTTGGCCGGCGATATCCGCCAGGGCAATACTTATTACGAAGACCTCCACAACAGCGTGGACAAATTCGATTTTGTTATGGCCAATCCGCCTTTTAATGTGAACCGGGTGGATAAGGAGCGGCTCAAAGATGACCGTCGTTTTCCCTTCGGTCTGCCGCGCCCGGATAACGCCAACTATATTTGGATCCAGATCTTCTACAGCGCGTTAAACGAGACCGGGAGGGCCGGTTTTGTCATGGCTAACTCCGCTTCCGATGCCCGGGGCTCGGAGCTGGAGATCCGCAAGAAGCTGATCGAGGAGCAGGCCGTAGACGTGATGGTTGCCGTGGGCTCGAACTTCTTCTATACGGTGACCCTGCCCTGTACTCTCTGGTTCTTGGACCGGGGCAAAAAGGAGACCGATCGCGCTGATAAAGTGCTCTTTATCGACGCTCGCAAGATCTACCGTCAGATTGACCGGGCCCACCGCGACTGGACACCGGAGCAAGTGGAATACCTGGCTAATATCGCCCGCCTCTACCGGGGCCAGGAGCCCGAGAACCTGCACGGCGGCAAAGACCTGCTGGCAGAGCATTTCCCTGATGGGAAGTATGTTGACGTGCCAGGACTATGTAAGGCGGCTACCTTAGAAGAGATCGAAGAACAGGGATTTAGCCTCAACCCGGGCCGCTACGTTGGCGTGGCCCTGCGTCAAGAAGATGACGGTGACTTCTACGAGCGGCTGCAGGAGCTAAATGAGGAGTTGGAGATTCTCAATCAGGAAGGACGGGAGTTGGAGGAGCGGATTGCGGAAAACATTTACTGCATATTAGAAGGGAACAGAGATGGTACAAATTTATGATGACTGGCAGATAAAAACAATAGGGGATCTTGGTGATATCATTACAGGAGGTACCCCCTCGTCAAGGAACCCAGAATGTTTTGGTGATGAATATCCTTTTATAACACCGTCAGACATAGATGGCTCTAGCCGCTATATTACTACGAAAAGATTTCTGTCTGAAGAAGGAAAAGAAAATCAAATCAAACGGATCTTACCAAGGGGATCGATTTGTTTTGTATGTATTGGAGCTACAATAGGTAAAATCTGTATGACAAAAGAAACCTCATTTACAAATCAACAGATAAATAGCATAATCGTTAATGAACATGAATACAACAACGTTTTTGTTTATTATCTTCTATGTACCATGAGCGAAACCATAAAAAGCATTGCCAGTGGTGCTGCCACACCTATTGTTAACAAGTCATTGTTCTCATCCGTTAACATAACAGTTCCTTCACTTAGCATTCAAAATAGAATTGCCGCTATCCTCTCTGCCTACGACGACCTGATCGAAAACAACCTGCGCCGGATCAAGATCCTGGAGGAGATGGCCCAGGCCCTCTACCGTGAGTGGTTCGTCCATTTCCGCTTCCCCGGCCATGAAAAGGTTCGCCTGGTGGATTCCCCGCTCGGGAAGATCCCGGAGGGGTGGGAAGCTTCCACATTGGGTGATAACATTGTAGCTTTGGAATCAGGCAGACGGCCAAAAGGTGGCGTCACAGGTATTGCTGAAGGAATACCTAGCATTGGTGCGGAAAATGTAATTGGCATAGGTAAACACGACTTCTCTAAAGAAAGATATGTGCCGCACGAGTTCTTTGATAGCCTGAATAAAGGGGTCGTAAAGGACGGCGAAGTTGCTCTTTATAAGGATGGTGCGAACATCGGTCGATCCACTTATTTTCGAGATGGATACCCCTATCAGAAATGCTGTGTTAATGAACATGTATTTCTTATTCGAGCCACAGGAGATCATTTAACCCAGAACATGCTATATCTATGGCTTCGAGAGCCTGAAACGGTAGCACAAATCCGTTCAAAAAACACAAATGCGGCGCAACCAGGTATTAATCAAAAGGCAGTTAGAAGTCTAAGGATTGTTGTCCCCCCAAAATACGTGGTGAACGAATTTGATTCTTTGGTCGAGTCAATCCTAGGGGAAATAGTCTATCTTGCCAATAAAAACCGGGTTTTACAATGCACCCGCGACTTACTCTTGCCCAAACTTATCTCGGGCGAGTTGGATGTATCGGAATTAGACATTGCTTTGCCGGAGGATATATAAAGGTGATTTTCCGGTTTTGTGTCACTCTGCCTGTCCAGCCTGTCCAGAGCAAAGCGGAGGGAACGTAGTGAGGAGTCTTTGTTTCATGACAGGGGAGGGTCCTTCGCTTCGCTCAGGATGACAATGATGGGAAGCTCAGGGTGACAATGATGGGAAGCGGTGGCCCGGGATGACAGTGCTGAAGACTCTACTTCGTTGTCATCCTGAAGGCTATGCCTGAAGGATCTTGATTCTGTGACCTTTGATGCTGCGACTTATCGTTTAATCCGACGGTTCTAGGGGTGAAATAGAGTGGTAACAGGTTTTGATGAAGACAGTCTGGTTGAGAAACCATCCATCGAACTTCTGGATGAGTTGGGCTGGGAGCCATATAACGCCTATGGCGAATTCGAGCATGGTACCAGCGCCCTGGGCCGAGAGACCAAGGGCGAGGTGGTGCTGAAGGTACGGCTGCGGGAGGCGCTTAAAGAATTAAACCCAGGTGTGCCCGGCGAGGCGATAGCGCAAACTATAGAAGAGCTCACCCGGGATCGATCCCGGATGAGCTTGGTGGCGGCCAACCGCGAGGTTTATGATCTGCTGAAAAACGGCTTTCGCGCTCGCATACCGGATCCTGATGAGGGAGAGCGGGTTAAGCCCGTACGGATAATAGACTGGGACGAGCCCTTAAACAATGATTTTCTCCTTTGCTCGCAATTTTGGATCACTGGCGAGATGCATACCCGTCGGACCGATTTGATCGGCTTTGTCAACGGCCTTCCCCTTGTCTTTATTGAGCTTAAGGCTCCTGACCAGCATCTGAAGGCCGCCTTTACCGGCAATCTCAGCGACTACAAGGACACGATTCCGCATCTTTTCTGGTACAATGCGCTGATTATCCTCTCTAACGGCAGCGAGAGCCGGGTGGGCAGCATCACCGCCGGCTGGGAGCACTTTGCCGAGTGGAAAAAGGTGGAGTGCGAATCGGAGCCGGGGCGCATTTCCTTGGAGACGATGCTTAGGGGCACCTGTGATCCGGCGAGGCTGCTGGACCTGGTGGAAAACTTCACCCTGTTCATGGAGGTGCCCGGAGGGCAGGTTAAGCTGGTGGCCAAAAACCACCAGTACTTGGGTGTGAATTGCGCCCTTAGAGCCCTGGCCGAAATGAAGCAGCGGCAAGGGCGCCTGGGGGTATTTTGGCATACTCAGGGGAGCGGCAAGAGCATATCCATGATCTTCTTTTCCCAGAAGGTGCTGCGTAAGGTGCCGGGCAATTGGAGCTTTGTAGTGGTTACCGACCGCAAGGAGCTGGATGATCAGATCTATAAGAACTTTACCTCCACCAGTGTTGTTACCGAAGGGAAAGCCCAGGCCGAGAGTAGCAGGCATCTGCGCCAACTGCTGGGCGAGGATCACCGCTATATCTTTACCCTGATTCACAAGTTCCGCACCGAGCCGGGCGAAGAGCACCCGGTACTGTCGGAGCGGGACGATATTATCGTTATTACCGACGAGGCCCACCGCAGCCAGTATGATACCCTGGCCCTGAATATGCGCACGGCACTGCCCAAGGCCTCGTTTATTGCCTTTACCGGCACCCCGCTGATTGTGGGCGAAGAGAAAACCCGGCAGGTTTTTGGCGACTACATTAGCATCTATGACTTTCGCCAGTCGGTGGAGGACGGGGCTACCGTGCCCCTGTACTACGAAAACCGCATCCCCGAACTGCAGTTGACCAACCAGGATCTCAATGAAGATATGGCCGATTTGCTTGATGCGGCGGCACTGGACGAAGAGCAGGAGAAGAAGGTAGAAAGAGAGTTTGCCTGCCAGTACCATCTCATTACCAGAGATGACCGCTTGGAGGCGGTGGCGGCGGACATAGTAGATCACTTTATTGGCCGGGGCTTCCAGGGCAAGGCTATGGTCATCTGCATCGATAAGGCCACGGCTATACGCATGTACGACAAGGTACGGAAGCACTGGATGAAAAAGATTAAAGAGCTTAGCTTGCAGCTCAGGCGGGCTCCGGAAGAAGAATGGCCTGGGATAAAAGAGAACATCAAGTTACTTGAAGAGACTGACATGGCGGTGATTGTGTCCCCGTCTCAGAATGAAATCCACGATATGGATCAAAAAGGCCTCGATATCCGTCCGCACCGCAAAAGGATGGTTGAGGAGGATATGGAAACCAAGTTTAAGGATCCTGCTGATCCGTTTCGACTGGTATTTGTTTGTGCCATGTGGCTCACCGGTTTTGATGTGCCTTCTTGCTCTACTCTCTACCTGGATAAGCCCATGCGCAACCATACCTTGATGCAGACTATCGCTCGAGCCAACCGGGTCTACCGGGACAAGGTGAGCGGCCTGATCGTAGACTACGTGGGCGTTTTCAGAAATCTGGAGAAGGCGCTGGCCATCTACGGGGCCGGTGGCGACAAGGGGGAGGGAGAGAGCCCGGTCCAGGACAAGGAGGCTTTGGTGGCGGCGCTGAAACATGCTATCGGGGAGGCCAGGGAACTTTGCCAGAAGCAGGGTGTCCAGTTGCAAGCCATAATCGAGGCGCAGGGATTTGAGCGGATTTCTTTGCTGGACGATGCCGTTGAGGCTCTGGTAGCCTCGGAAGAGGAGAAGAAGCACTATCTTAATTGCGCCAACAACGTTGACCGACTCTACAAGGCAATCCTTCCGGACCCGGCAGGCGAGGAGCTGCAGGCCCATTGCGGCCTGATTCGGGTCTTGGCACAGAAGATCCGTGCTTTGAGCGCCCCGGTAGATATTTCGGAGATTATGTATCAGGTAGAAGGTCTCCTGGATCGCTCCATAGCAGCCAAAGGATATATAATCAAGGAAGGCCAGCCTTTGGTCAACCTTAGCCAAATTGATTTTGAGAGCCTTAAAGACAGATTCGAGCGCGGACGCAAGTTTACCGAGCTGGAGCGGGTCAAGGCCACTGTTGCTCGGCATCTGCACAAGATGGTCCGCCTGAATCGCACCAGGATAGACTATCTGGAACGCTTTCAAAGGATGATCGATGAGTACAATTCCGGGAGCATCAACGTTGAAGAACTCTTCCGTCGCCTGATGGAATTTGCCCAGAGCCTTACAAAAGAAGAACAGCGGGCTGTGGGCGAAGAGCTCAGCGAAGAGGAGCTGGCCCTATTTGATCTTCTTACCAAACCTGAAATCGACCTTACCAGGAAGGAACGGGAGCAGGTTAAGAAGACGGCCCGCGAGCTGCTGGAGACTCTAAAGCGCGAGAAGCTAATTCTCGACTGGCGCAAGCGGCAGCAGGACCGGGCTCAGGTACGGGTTACCATTGAGAAAATCTTGGATAAGGGATTGCCGGCGGTTTACACCACGGAAATTTACGAGGCCAAGGCTGCCGCTGTTTTCCAACACGTTTACGAGTGCTACTACGGGGCTGGGAGAAGCATATACAGTGTCGCGTCCTAAAAAGAGCATTGACAGTACGGTTATTGGTTCTTTATTCCTTTAGCTTCCGGCATAATGTCATTGGGTGGGAAGTTTCCTTTCGGGGTCATTTTCTGGTTTTGACCACTTAGATAATACCCCAGAGATTCCCACTTTTATCAGTGCCTGTTTTACTTTAGCATGGCCTGTCTACCCTGGTCAGGTCCAGGGGTTACTTGACACTATATGCCATAAAGCATTATAATTAACAACAAGACTAGTATTTATTGACTAGAGTGTGTGATCGGGGCAGCACTTAATACCTACTGATTACTGGGACGTAGGTATAGTTGACAAGCATGAGGTTCTTATTATGGTAGTCAATTTTGGGTGCTAGTGTTAAGAAGGTTTAGTGAATTTATCACCGTCAAGGGCAAATCCGTCGAAAGGCGGAGACGCAAAACCACAGGCCTAACACCGTGTTTTGGTTATGGCGGCTGGGTTGCCGGTACTAGATAATGCGAATGGATTTACCGGAAAACCAGACGGAGGAGTCTGGTTTTTTGTGTGCGACGGGTTATGGATAGATAAAGTCAAGTAATTGCCATTGGGGGGGATGAATGTGTCTACCGCAGGAAACGCTGTCGGCAAAGATGTGGCAGGCATAGGCAGTACTGGCGGAATTGCGGCAGAAACAGTCAAACCCGGACAAACAAAGATAACAATTGAGATTGCACCCAATGGACTTACGGCTACGGCTGGCGTTAAGCCAACAATATCCGGCGATTACTGTTCCCTCAAGGATTTACCGTTCATCCGGGACCTAATCGACGAAGACATAATAGAGGAGAGCCCTCCCACTGTTGACCCTCGCCAGGTGACGATGGCGCTTAAGAATCAAGGTATTGTTGTAGGTATTGATGTCGGTGCCATTGCGGCTCTAATGGCCAACCCTACCGATGCACCTCGGGTTGTGGCGCGCGGGCTAGCACCGACTCCCGGTCAAGATGCTTCTGTAGAGCTAAAGTTTGAGCAAGAGACGAGTTTTCATATACCGACGGACGATTCACAGAAGATCGATTGGCGCAAGCTTATTCACGTACCTACGGTTAAGGTCGGGGACGAACTGGCGGTAAAACATTCTCTACGACCTGGGAAGCCGGGGCTTTCTGTAACCGGCGAAGTCTTAGCTCCACCTAAACCCAAGGATGTTGAACTGAAAGCAGGCGAGGGGTGCAAGGTGGTTGACAACATGAGTGTTGTTGCCACGCGAAATGGGCGCCCGGCCATGGTACAGGGCCGGATAGTAGTCTTCCCGGTGCTAGTGCAGGAACAAGGAGTGAAACTTAGCACCGGAAACATAAAGTTCGATGGCGATGTGGTGGTCAAGGGTAATGTGGAAGATAACATGGCTGTGGAAGCAGGTGGCGACATTGACATTATGGGAAATGCAAACAATGCCTCGCTGAAGGCCAGCGGACGAGTAGTAGTGTATAAGAATCTAATAGGTGGCTCAGTACAAGCTGGCGGTGTTGGTTTACTGCATTTAAAACACTGTGCAGATTGGGAGCGACTGACACAAAAACTAGAAGACTGCACGAGAATCATGACTCAGATGACTCAGCATCCTGAGTTTGCTCAAGTGATAGCTCGGCAAGGTTGGGTGCTGGTTCTGCAGAAACTGGTGGATAGCAAGTTCAGTTGTGTTCGGGAATTGATAGAACACCTTACCGCTGGCTACAAAGGAGTCGAAGGAATGTCTGCCAAAGAGGTCTGGGATGTCCTTACCCCATTGCAGGAATTGCTGCAGGGAGGTAGCAAACCAGAGAACGCAGGTATTGGTAAACTCATTATGGTGACCAAAATAGCTAGGGGTTTCCATGAGAGCATGAGTGAAACGAATGAAGATAGATTGTCTTTTAAAGCTTGCTATGTTCAGGGTACGTACGTTGAGGCCAGTGGTGATATAATTGTCTTTGGGCCAGGGTGTTACCAGTCGCATTTGTATGCTGGGCGGGCTGTGCATGTTCAGGGAAGACCGGGTGTGGTAAGGGGCGGGGTTGTATATTCGAGAAAGGAAGTAATCGTCAACGAAGCAGGGTCGTTAGCAGGAACGCCTACTTTGTTTAGGGTAGATGCAAAAGGAATAATCAAAAGAATTTAGGATTCGCTATATCTTCTATCGGGACAATTCCACGAACTTCTAAACGGTCTGGATACACCCACAGCTTAACTTGTAACCTGTCAAGCAGTTCCTCCCAGGTTACTATTCTTTGTGGGAACCCGACCGTTAAATGTTTTTCATCGTGAACCTTCACAAAGGCAATATTTTCAGTAATTTTATCGTCATCCGGTTGGTAGCGGACATCAAACAGTTCCTCTTCAATCGCT
>LSQX01351577.1_pt1 | contig 23703 bp, 13 predicted proteins | sample 654561 | NCBI WGS metagenome assembly LSQX01 (sample SAMN04489861, study PRJNA283612) | anaerobic digester metagenome | isolation source: 4 biogas reactors fed with cattle manure at either 37C or 55C with and... | place: Denmark: Kongens Lyngby | collected 2014
AACGTGGTGAATATATGTTCCTACGCCTACGAGACTCCTCCGGGAGAACTGACCATCAGGGTGGAGGAGTCCCCCGAGGCGTTCGCCGTTGACTTCCTGGACAACGGCGTGGCCTTCGACCCTCTCGCGGCGGACGAACCGGACGTCACCCGTCCGCTCGAAGAGCGAAATGCCGGCGGCCTGGGCATCCTCCTGGTCCGGAGGATGATGGACGAGGTCCACTACTCCCGGAAGGGAACGCTGAACAGCCTCCGTATCGTGGTGAAGACGCCCCGGGAAAAGTAGGGGAGGCGTTTCCGGTGGTTTTCGACTCTTCGGCCGTCCGTCGTCTGCCGCTTCTCCTTCTTCCCGTTCTTTTGCTCCTCTGCGCCGGATGCGCACAGGGGAAGGAGGCGGCTCCCGCCATGACGAAGGCGACTATGACCCTTCAGTGGTACCCCCAGACACAGTTCGCCGGGTACTACATGGCGCTGGAGAAGGGGTTCTATGCTGCCCGCGGCATCGACCTCGAAATCCGGCGCGGAGGCTCCGACGTTGATGTCATAGGTGACTTGCGCTCAGGAAGGACCGATTTCGCGACGCTCTTCCTCACAGCGGGCATCCGATACCGGTCGAAAGATCTGCCCCTGGTGAACGTCGGGCAGATCGTCAACCGGGGAAATCTCCTCATTGTGGCGTACAAAAATCGCGGCATCCGCACGGTCAAGGATCTGAACGGGCGCAAGATGAGCCTGTGGGGGGACCATTTTTCCGGCGGATACAAGAAACTGTTCAGCGACAACGGCATCTGGCCGGTGATCATTCCCCAGTTCATATCGGTGGAGGTCTTCCTGCGCGGAGGAGTGGACGCCTGCTCCGCCATGAGCTACAACGAATTTATCCGCATTCTGCAGGCCGGACGCGACCCCGGGGAGTTCACTGTGATCTCTCTCAGCGATGAAGGGTACGACTTCCCGGAAGACGGTATTTACTGCACGGAGGAGACGTGGCGCAGAAATCCCCGTCTTGCCCGGGAGCTGCGCGAGGCCTCCCTGGAGGGGTGGCGCTATGCGGCCGAACACCCCGACGAGGCTGTAGCGCTGATCCTCCGCAAGGCCGACGAAGCGGGGTATATCGTGAACCGCCTTCTGCTGCGGCGGATGCTCGACACGATCCTTCCGTCGATCTTTCCGGAAACCTCTTCGGGATGGACTCCGGGGGTACTCTCCAGGAGAGACTACGAACGCACCTTCGACATGATGGAGACTGTCTTCGTCGAGATGACGGAGCGGGTTCCCTATGATGTTTTCTTTCCGGGGAGCGGCGAGCGATGAAGGAGCATTTCTTTCCCCTCTTTCCCGACGGACGCAGGGGCGTTTCCATCGCGGCCAAGCTTTCCCTGATGATCATCGCGGGGGTCGGCGCCATTTTTCTCGCGATCGTCTTCTACGGCTACTCGACGTCGAGGGCCGCGCTGGAAGAAGAGTTCGGCGCACGGATGGAAAACCTCGGCAACGCCGCATCGAGCACGTTCCAACAGATCCCTCGCGTCGCCGAGGCGGTGACGCACGATCTCGCCTCCATGCTGACCTTTTTCGATCCTCCTCCCGGGAAGATTCCCGAAATGATGAGGGCGCTTCTGGAGTCTCATGGCGAAGTCTCCGGACTTTCCATCGGCTTCTCGAAGGAGGCGGCGAATCCGCTGCTGCGGAACTTCTGTCCCATCGTCTTCCGAAGGGGAGACTCAATCCTTTACCACGATATCGCGCAGGATCTCGACTGGACGGTGCAGGACTGGTACCAGCTTCCTCTCCAGATGGGGAAGCCCCTCTGGACGGAGCCCTTCTTCGGCGACGACGGTTCCGGTGCGATGATGGTCAACTATTCCATTCCCGTCTACGATGCGTCCTTGCGCTACCTTGCCTCCGTCGGCGCTTCGCTGGAACTGAACTGGCTGGCCGGCATCATCTCGGCGATGGAGGTTGGGGGACGCGGCTATGTCTTCCTGGTGTCCGCAAACGGAACCTTCGTTTCCCACCCGCGGAGGGAGCTGCTGATGAGAGAGACGCTCTTCACCGTCGCCGAGATGGAGAACCGCCCCGACCTGATCCCCCTGGGGCACAGCATGATAGGCGGGGAGACCGGTGTGCACTCCCTCATCGATCCTCTCCGCGGAAGACTGCTGGTCTTCTTCCGTCCCGTGGGTGACATGGGATGGTCCCTCGGCATCGTTTTTCCCGAGGAGGAGGTGCTGGACGACATCATCCACCTGCGCCGGGTACAGACGTTCCTCGGTCTGGGCGGAATGCTCGCCCTGCTCCTCATGGTCTTCTTCATCTCCGGAAGGATCAGCGGACCGATACGCAGACTCAAGGACGCCACGCAGCGGCTCTCCTCGGGCGACCTGGACGTCCCCCTTCCGCCGATCTCCGGGAGGGACGAGGTAGCGCTCCTGACCGTCTCCTTCGCCTCCATGAGGGAGAACCTTCTTCTCTATGTGGAGCGCCTGAAGACCGAGACGGCGGCCCGTGAACGCATCGCCAGCGAACTGGACATCGCACGGTCGATCCAGATGAGCCTCGTTCCCCGAACCTTCCCGCCCTTTCCGCAGGATGGACGCATCGACCTCTTCGCCCGTCTTGAGCCCGCCCGCGAGGTGGGAGGAGACTTCTACGACTTCTTCCGGACGGACGAAGACCACCTGATGCTCGTTGTGGGTGACGTCTCCGGCAAGGGGATCCCCGCCGCGCTCTTCATGGCCGTGACGCGAAGCTTCGTCAAGGCCGCAGCAGCGGCTTCCGGAGGGTGTCCTTCGCCGGCAGAGCTGATGGCAGCGGTCAACGATCAGATCGTCGAGGGGAACGAGGCCTGCATGTTTGTCACCCTTTCCTTCGTCCTGGTGGATCTCCGGGACGGATCGTTCCGGTACGCCGGCGGAGGACACCCGTTCCCAAGGGTTTTCGGGAGCGAAGGCGCCGCCGCCCTTCCTCCCGTCAAAGGACCTCTCGTGGGGGCGATGCAGGGAATGCGGTTCGAGGAAGGCTCGGGAAGGCTGAAGGAAGGGGAGGGGCTTTTCCTCTTCACCGACGGGGTGACCGAAGCGTTCAACGCTGACGAAGCTCTGCTGAGCGAGGATGTTATGGACATCTGGCTCTCGGAGATGCGTTCCCTCGGAAGCGAGGCGCTTGTCCGCGAGATGCGCCTGCGGATATCCGGCTTCGCAGGGAGTGCGGAGCAGTCGGATGACATCACGCTGCTCTGTTTCCGCTACATGGGGCCGGATACCCGAAAGGCGCAGACGGACTGAGGGCGTTTGGACGCTGCGACGGAGCATATTTTGTTCTTTTGAAGGAGTGGCCTTTATGAGCGAAGTGTTTTCAATGTGGAAGAATATGAAGATGGTTGTGCTTGCGGTGCTCTGCGCAGCTCTGTACGCGGCTCTGCTGATCCCTTTCAAGGGCTTCGTGCTGATTCAGGGTATCACGGAGTTTCGTCCTGCGAGTGCCCTTCCCGTGGCGATGGGGCTGTTATTTGGTCCCGCAGGGGCCTGGGGGGCGGCTATAGGGAATCTCGTGGGTGACTTTTTCGGCTCGCTGAGTGCCGGCAGTCTCTTCGGTTTCGTGGGGAACTTCATGTTCGCCTATGTGCCGTACAAGCTCTGGATCAACCTGGGGCTGGTCCCGAAGAACGACAGGGAACCCGACCTGAAGTCGAAGCGGAAGATTGCCGCGTACGTTACCGTCGCTGTTCTGGGCTCGCTCGCATGCGCCCTGGTGATCGCGTGGGGGCTCGATGTGCTGGGAATGGTCCCCTTCGCTGCCCTCGGCAGCATCATCTCGCTCAACAATTCGATTCCTGCGGCCGTTCTGGGCATTCCCATACTGATCTTCCTCTACCCGGTGATCAAGAGGTGGAATCTTCTCTGGACCGATGTTATGAATGAAGAGGATATTCCGGTGGCAGGCGGTCTGTCCGGAATCGGTGGCATCCTCATGACGGTCAGTATTCTCGTCGGCATGATCGGCGGTTTCATAATGGCCTCCGGTGCGGGGCAGGCGTTCTTGTACCAGGGATTCGCCGCAGGCGGTGAAGTAGGCTCTCTAGGTGTCTTCCTGGTCGCCGGAATGGGCGCAGCGGGGCTGGTGCTTTCGAGCTTTCTTCAGTCGATGCCGGGGAAAAAGCAGTGACGATGTCTTCAGTACAGGGAGATGATGCCTTTTGCTGTCCCCCGGCGAAGAAGGAGCTTTTGCAGAGCATGTTGCGGGAGCGTTGAACGCCTTTGGCGGAGGAATTGAAAGGGGAGGCTCCCGGAGAGAAGCAGGTTGAGACGATTTTTCCGGATGAAGAAGACTCTGCAGCAGAAAATCCCGGGCAACGGGCGCCTGCCAGGGGGGATTTCCGCCCCGGTGGGGTCGGGGATTACTCCGCCGGCCGGACCCATCGCCCCATCACCCTGTCGGCTTCGGCGAGGACGAGCCACAGTTCCTGGATTGCGTTTATCAGCTCCGTCCTGCTTTTCTGGTCGGCCTCCTGCGCGGTGATCAGGTCAAGCTGGGATCCCAGCCCTTCGCGGTACATCATCTCGGCGATCTCCAGCTCCTTGTCGGCCCGCTCGGCCTGGCGGCGGCGGATGGCGACGATTTCGAGCGCCCGTCCCCATCGTTCACGGACGAGATCTGCTTCCCGCTTCAGGCTGTCGCGCCTCGCCTCCAGTTCATACTCGGCTTTCCCGAGCATCCGAGCTGCAGCCCGGGTGTTGTTTGCTGTTTTTCCGCCGTCGGCCATAGGAATCGTCAGGACCGCCCGAACGAAAACCTCCCCGACCCTCTCTTCGGTGAAAGGAGAGGAGGAGTCCTGTCCGACCCGCAGCCCCACGGAGAGGTCAACGAACGGAGAGAGCCCCTTCGCGGCGAGAGACCGCTGCACCGAGGCCCGTTCCTTTGAGAGCATCAGCGCGGCGACGTCGGGGCGGCGTTCCCACGCCTTTGCCTCGTCGACGGCCGGATTCCGCCCGTCGAGTTCGGGGAGCATTATCTCCGGCGTAACCGGGGCTCCCCCTGCGAGGGCGCTCATCTCGACGAGCTGCTGGTCATACTTCTGGCGCGCCTGGAGAAGAAACGCCCCGCCGTCGTCAACCTGCGACTGAGCCCGCAGCAGTTCCAGCAGGGAGACCATCTCCTTGTCGAATTTCTCCCGGGTGATCAGCAGCGACTCGCGGCGCTTTGCCAGGATCTGCTCCATTGCCTCCCGGTTCAGCGCCGCCATCACCGCCTGGCGGTAGGCGGACGCGGCGAGGGCGAGCCGTTCATTGACCGCGTCGGCGTACTGGTTCCGGAGTATTTCGACTCCGAGGAGAAGATCCCGCTCCTGGAGTCCGTAACTTCCCGAGAGGTTGACGCGGTGGGAGAGGGAGAGATCGACCTGCTGATCGCCCCGCTGCTGGTCGAGCCATTTGCTTGCCTCGGCGGAGAGCCCCAGAGAGGGGCGCTGAACGGAAAGTTCCGCCCGGGCGGAGAAAAGACGGGCCTCAATCTCCTCTCTGACAGCGGCGAGGTCGTTGTTCCGCTCCATCACGAGCGCCAGGTACTCCGCCTCTGGAAGCGGTACGGAGAAGGCTGCCCAGGGAAAGAGAAAAAGAAGTGCAGGCAGTGCGGCGTAGAACACGGCAAATTTCATGAAATCCTCCTTGTCGTCACTTCGGCAGGATGGAGATTTCGGTTCATCGGAATCATTCTACTCCAAGGAGGGAACAAATAACCTATACGGCGCAAAAAACAATCAAAAACATCTCGGAGTCTGATCCGGAAGCAGCACGGCCTGAAAGGTTTTCCACAGGCAAAAGTGTGTTGCAGAGGGACGTAAATAAAATTGCTGCCGGAGCCGCTGCAGCCTGATCAATTCGAAGGGTTTCCGGGAAACGCGGTTCTTTAGCGATTCAGAGAGCCGCTGATTGACAATGCTCTGCTGGCTTGCCATACTGTTTCAGTATATTCAATCGATTCAAGGGGCTTCTGAAGAACGAATATTGTACTCTCCCGCGAATTGCTAGAATTTGTTTTTCCAGGACGGGGACCGGCATAATTCAGAGGCCTCGGATTGGAACTGTGCGGATGTGACCAGGAAGAAGCAGATGACGACTGTCTATTTTCAGCCGGTATCTTTGTGTAAAAACGCCGGACGCAGGTTCATACATCGATCAGTTGATATTGTATCAACTTGATTCCAAGTATTGGCTGACCCATTCTATGCTTCAGCCAAAATACCCAGCAAAGGAGAATAGAAATGACGATTGACGGGGCAAAAGCATTGGCTGCAAAGGTTTTAACCGATGAAGGCCTGGCGAAGCAACTGGGTGACGTGAAAACCGAAGCGGAATTTAATGGGGTGGTTGCAAAATTGGGGTACACCTGCACGGCGGCGGAGTTCGAGGCTGCCTTCAAGGAGGCGCAGGAAAACACACCGCTCAGCGACGAGCAGCTGGATCAGGCTTCCGGGGGCCTGAGCATCGTCGGCGTGGATTACGCCTTTACTGCGGTACAGACATCCAAATTGTAGCGAAGGGGTTTTCTCCTTCCGGGATAATGAAAACGGAGACTGGATGACCATCCAGCCTCCGTTTTCAGGTGGGGGCGAATACGTGGATCTGCTGCTGATTAAAACACACCGCTACGTCAGCGGGTACATTCCCGGAAGCAATCTGGGAATGAATATATTGATACAGCTGCTGACACGACAAGGGTATACGGCACGGATGTATCAGGGCTATGCAAAAGAAGCCCTGAACTACGTGAGAGCAATCATGGACAGCGAGGACCGGCCGAAAGTCATCGGCTTTTACTGTGATTTCGACAATGTTCACTGGGTGAAGACTTTTGCACGGGAAGTGAAAAAAAAGTACCCCGATGTAATTCTGCTGGCAGGCGGTCCTCAGGCCGTCGACATGGACGCCGTTTTTTTTAAAGAGACGGGCATTGCTGCCGCCTGCATCGGCGAAGGGGAAGAAACTGTTCCGGAGCTCATGGAGTATTTCATTCATAACCGCGGTGCCCTGGAGGCGATTCAGGGAATAGTGTTTCTGGATGCCTCGCCGCAGCTTGTGAAAACACCACCGAGGACCCCGCCTGAGGCACTGGATGATATTCCCTGGCCGGATATCACCCTGACCAACGATTACAAGCACTACGCCCTTCTCCCCATTTTAACCGGACGGGGCTGTCCTTTCGGATGCACCTTCTGTTACGAAGGGGCCAATGCCAAGCGGGTGCGCCGTCACTCGGTTCCCTCGCTGATGAAGGAGATCAGGGCGAATTTCAAGCGCAATCCTGACATCAAGTATATTAATTTTCTTGATGACACCTTTACGCTGGATTCTCAACGGGTCGACCGGATTTGTGAAGAGATCAAAGAAATCAGGAAAGAGTATGATTTTGTCTGGTTTGCCAGCGCCCATATTTCACTCATAGACAAACACCGGGACATGGCGCGGAACATGGCGGAGGCAGGGCTGAAAAAAATATTTTTCGGTCTGGAATCCGGAAGCGACGCTGTTTTAAAAAGCTACAACAAGAAAATAACGCGGAAAATGGCGGTGGATGTCATCGGGCATTGCGTTGCATCGGGAATTTCCGCTATTTCCGGCAATATTATCCTGGGAGGACCCCACGAAACCCGGGAAACCGTTCAGGAATCCGAAGATCTGATCATGGAACTGCTTCATCGGGCACCGGGGCAGTTTGAAACAGCCTACTTCTCCTTTCTGCCCTTTCCCCAAACGCCTATTACGATGAATCCTCAAAAATTCGGGATGGAAATTTACGAGTCTCTCATCGACTGCTGCAACGAAGACATTCCTTTGTCCGGAACGAAAGCGCTGGGTTTTCTGGAGCTTACGCAGATTCGGCTCGAGGCCAACAGGAGACTCCAGAATGAAATGCGGAAGATCTATCTCGACGGGAAAATTCCCGAGGCTGTGATTCTGGATGCGTACCGTTTGGGAGGGCGCTACGGAGTGTTTACCCGCTGGAACGATTACGTATACAAGAATCTGCCCATTGATGACGCCTACTGGAAAATGCGGGTATTCGGCGGGTATTTCGTCAGCAGTCAACTGGGCGCTCGCGAAGAGGACGCCATTCCTCACCGGACCTTCGAGTTGTGGCTTCACGCCGACACGAGCGACGAAAAACCGCAGATTGCCGATACAGTCCTGGACGAATTTGACTACACCCTTCTAACATTATGCAGCGGGAAACTCTCGAAACGGGAAGTACTTCAGCAGGGGAAAATGATGCTTGACCCTTCGGGGTGCCGTCCTGATTTTTACACACGGGCGGAAGAATCGCTGAATGCAATGGAAAAAAATAAATGGATTCTCTACCAGAAAGCATGAAAAACATGCCCCTTATTCTCCTCGTGTACACCCAACGGCTGGTCCAGGGGCGGACCTTTGAAATGATCGGGAACCTGGGGATTCTCACCCTGGCGGCCCAGCTCAACGCCGACGGTTTTGAAGCGTACGCGTACACAGGCATCACAACCGATGTGGTCAAAACCATTGGACGAATGAAAGACCGCCTGTTCGCGGTCTGTTTTTACTGCGATTTCGACAATCAGTCGGCGGTGGCGGCGATCATCAAGGATCTGAAAAAAGAAGCCGGAAATGCTTTTTACCTGGTGCTCGGCGGCCCGCACACGCTGCACATGACGGAACGGGATCTGGAAAAATACGGCGCGGACGCCATCATCAAGGGAGAAGGGGAAGAATCCCTGCCCGCATGGCTGGGGGCGCGCGTTTCAGGAGAAACGGCCGTCGTGCCGGGAGAAATCCTTCCCCATGAGAATTCGGAATACGTCTATCTCGAGGATTTTTCTCATTATCAGCTGCCGCAGGATGAAGCGGTGCCGGATTACACGGAAAGGCCCCTGATGTCCGTGATTACGGCCAGAGGCTGCCCATACCGCTGCGCATTTTGTTTCGAAGGCGGCAATTCAAAGAATTTGAGAATGCGCACTGCGGACGATGTATTGTTCGAAATCGAAACACGGCTGCAGAAAAGCCGGGGTCCCCGGTACCTGTTTTTTTGCGACGACACCTTCACCGCCAATCCCCGGAGGCTGGAAAAGCTGCTTGCAGGATTGATGCGTTTTCGGGAAAAATATGACTTTGTCTGGTTCTGCGAAGGACATCCGGGATTTCTTTCAAAACGCCCGGAGCTGATCAAAGAAATGATGGAAAGCGGCATGGTCCGGATGCAGATCGGCATGGAGTCCGGAGCTGATCATGTTCTTCAGGCCTACGGGAAGCAGGCTGTCCCGGAGGACGTGAAGAACGTTGTGGATACCTGTTACCGGGAGGGGCTGCCCCAGCTCGCAGGAAACTTCATCATCGGCGGGGCCTTTGAAACGCCGCACACCCTCGAGGTGACCACCCGTTTTGCCCTTGACCTGCTCGAGCGGGCCCCCGGAATGCTGGATTTATCCACCACCTTTCTGACGCCGCTGCCGGGTACCCGGATCTTCGAGGATCCCGGGCATTTCGATATTGTGCTGGAAGACAGGGACTGTCTCACCTCCATGGAGGATTTTCCGGTGAACAGCACCCGGGAGTTATCCCTGCCGGAAATATGCAGGGCACGCTCCGTCTTTCTCACACGCATTTCCAACACCATGAAAGACCAGTTCAAGAACGGCCGGATTCCCGAAAGACGAATTCGCCGTGACTTCGAGCTGGCCTTTCGATACGGCATCGCGGCCGGATATCTGAAATTTATCTATGGCCGGAACCCTATAATGGTGGCCTATTACCGGAAACTCACGGAGTCCCGTGGGCTTTTGAAGGAATGGGAGGAGCTTGAAGCGGCTGAAATGGAAAGGTACATCATCCAGCGCATTCCGGATTTTTCGCTGGTGGATTTCAAAGCCCTGAGCGGCATAGAAACGGAAATTCTTCTGGATGCCGGTGTGTATTCGGTGAAGGAGATGGCGAAGAAGCTGACCGTATCCGCGGAGGAAATGGCTGTCTGCCTTGAAAGACTGAGCCGGCGGCATCTGGTGTTATTCTCGCCCTGCCTCTGAGGCACCGAAAAGTGAGCGGTACGGCAGGAAATACCTGAAGATGCGAGCGATCCTGCTGGCCGGTTGCCTGACCTGATTCGGGCGTCGGGGGTGATTTCTCGAAGAGCCGGCAGCAGGGTGTGCATAAAAATTAAAAAATTCGGAGGCACGGCGTGAAAACGATCAACCTGAGACTGATGCTGATTCATCGCGGAACGAGAACCCATTCGATCACCCAGATCGAGCCCATCGGTCTTATGTCGCTGGCGGAGATGATGACCGGCAAGGGGATCGAAACAGCCGTTTTTTCAGGAGAGCTTCTGAAAGGCCTGGAATTCCTGAACGCAGCGGGCTGCACCCGGAATACGGTAGTTGGATTATATTGTGATTACGAAAATCAGTCGGCAGTCGAGAGCTTTTCCAGGGTGGTCAAGGAGCGTTTCGGCGCCGTCGTTCTTATCGGCGGACCCCAGACCGTGGGGCTGGGAGAAGAGTTCCTGCGGATGAGCAGGGCCGACGGGATCATGCGGGGCGAAGGGGAGTACTCGCTGCACGACGCCATCCGCGCACTGGAAGAAGACAGGAGGGACCTGTGGGAGGCCATCCCCGGGATGTGTTCGTTCACACAGGACGGAGCATGCTACGACAACGGGATCTATCCCGTCATCGAGGATCTGGACGCTATCCCCGGCATTTCGGGAACCATCAGGTCTGCCCAGCACAGGGGGATCAATCACATGGCGGTGATGACGGGACGGGGGTGTCCTTTCCACTGTTCTTTCTGTTACGAGGGCGCCAACAGCAAGAACGTCCGGCAGCGCAGCGTGGCGTGTGTCATGAAGGAAATACGCCGGCGCCTGCGGGAGAATCCCAATGTGAAGTATCTCTTTTTTTGCGACGACACCTTCACCCTGGATATGAAACGGGTGCGCGCTTTTTGTGATGAACTGAAAGAGCTGCGGAAGGAGCACGATTTCGTCTGGTTCGCCGACGCCCATGTGAACGTCGTCATCAACCACCCCGAAATGGTGAAGATGATGGTGGATGCGGGCCTGGTCCGGATGCAGATCGGCATTGAAAGCTGCAGCCAGCCCATCATCGACATCTACAACAAGAACGTGAAACGGGAAGGGTTCTTCGAGGTCATCGGGATCTGCAAAGCGGCCGGACTTCCCCAGCTGGTGGGCAACATCATCATCGGCGGGGCCCTGGAAACCCGGGAAACGCTCACATATACGTTCGACACTGTCTATGAAATGATACGCGCAGGCAGGGGGATGGTAGAAGTGGTCAGCACCTTCTACATGCCCTTCCCGGAAACGGCGATGTCGAGGGACCCCGAAAGATTCGGCGTTATTGTGAAAGACGGGAAGGCGCTCACTTCGGTGGGGGATTTTCCTGTGATCGAGACAAAGTCGCTGGGCATCGAAGAAATCTGCGCCGCCCGGAACGAGTTTTTTGAAGGGACGACCGGAGTTATGCGGAAAATGTTCCGCGACGGCGAAATCCCCGACGAGACCGTCCTGCAAAGCTACGCGCTGAGTGAACGCTACGGTCTCAGCGGGATGTGGCAGAGCCTGGCGTATGCCCGATACCCCTATTTCGACGCCCAGTACAAGGCCCGGATTCGGGGAGACAAGCTCACCAGGGACTATGACGACACCGCCGTGTTCAATACCCACCCGCAGCGGCTCTTTATGCTTTCGCTGACGCCCGCCCTCTCGGCGGAAATTCCGGCCCTCAACGGGTTTGTCTTTTCTCCCTTTGAATTTGAAGTCCTGACATACACGTCCGGAAAGCTGACCATGCTTGAAATGGCGGAAGCGCTTTTTCCCGGGCATCAAATGAACTTCGGGAGTTTTGAAGCGTTCTCTCTGCACCTGCTGGAAACTGTCAAAAAACTGGAAGCGGCGGGAATGTGCGTGCTGTCCGGCCCGTTGAAGCCGAAAGCAGCCGATCGGGAATGGAAAAATCAAAAACACTCAGAGGAGCCCCCCGTGAAAAACAAGGTCATACTGTTCAAACTATCGACCATGGGCATGCAGATAGCCGGTTACAGCCGGAGCGGAGCATTCCTGGGGATCTACGGGCTGGCAGGCTATTTGGATGAAAAAGGGTATGATGCCGTGGCCTGCGAATGCCGGCCTGATGAGGTCATGGCGTATCTCCGGCGCATTCCCTTCGAGGAAATCTGCTGCGTCGGCTTCTCGGCGGACTTCGAGAACAAACATGCAGTAAAAAAGGCCTGCGCCGCCATTGCGGAGACCTGCGGGATTCCGGTGCTGATCGGCGGCCCTGAATCCATAGCTCTGGATGAAGAGTACCTTCGCCGGTCAAAGGCAACCGCCATTGTTCGGGGCGAAGGCGAACTGCCCCTGGTGGCGGTTCTGGAGGCCCTGCAGGAGAACAGGAGCCTGGACGGTATTCCCGGGATTTTCTATATCGGCGAAAAAGGGGAGTGCATCGACAGGGGCGAAGGACCGGCGGTGGAAAACCTGGATGAGCTGCCCTTCCCCGCCTATGACAAAAGCATGACTCCCATAGACTGCTCCAACCTGTACATCATGACCAGCCGGGGGTGCCCCTTCCACTGCGCTTTCTGTCATGAAGGCGCCCTCAAACGCCCCATGCGGCAGCGAAGCGTGGCGAATGTCATTGCGGAAATGCGCCATTTCCTTTTGAAATATCCTGAGCTCACGTACTTCAGTTTCTGCGACGATACGCTGGTCACCAATCCCGCGTGGCTGGACGAATTTTGCCGGGAGGTAAAGGCGCTTCAGGCCCTCAGACCCTTCCGGTTCTACTGCGAGGCCGATGTGGCCTCCCTGAGCAGGCGTCCGGAGGTCATAAAGGAGATGGTGGACGCGGGGCTCAACAGACTGCAAATCGGCATTGAAACTGTCGACCGGGAGATGCTGAAGATTTACCGGAAAAACATCACGCCGGAAATGGTGGAAATTGTTGTGAAAGCCGCCTATGACGCCGGGGTCCGGCAGGTTTTCGGCGCGCTTCTGGTGGGCGGCCCCTTTGAAAACCGTGAGCATATCGAGAAGAACAAAGCCTTCGGCGCAAAGCTGCTGCGTCTCGGACCGGGGATGATGGAAATATCCCCCAGTATCGTGATGCCCTATCCTATGACCGACATCGGACAGCACCCCGAAAAATACGGACTGAAGATCACTGACAGGCAGGGGGTGGCCTGCAACTCCGACTACCCGCTCCTGGAGAGCGAAACCATGAACAGGCGGGAGATCATGGCGGCGTACCAGGAGTATCTTCAGAGTTTTGTGGACGAAGTGAAGAAAATGCTCGATACAGGCGAACTGGGTCATGAGGACATCCTGGGCTGTTTCCGCTCATCCCTGAATTCCAGGGGGCCCAAATACTGGAGCAACATCATAGCCCATCATAAACCCGCTCTGACCCCCTATTACACCATGCTGGCCAGGGACGCCGCCAGCCGCATCGGGGACGTGAAGCCGGAGGAGCTGCCCGAGTGGCGCCCGCAGCGGCTCCTTGAAATGTGGCGCGATGTGGACTTCTCCCGGGGCTATCCTGTCGTGCGGGGAGAGGCGCTGTCGCCTTTTGAATACGAGGTGCTGAAATACTCCACAGGAAAGAGCACCATTGCCGCCATTGCCCGGATCCTCCACGGGCGGTTCGGAAAACCGTTCGGGGAAACGCAGGAAGAATTGATGGAGCGAATCATTGAAAACCTGAAGGCTTTTGATGCAAAATACTGGCTGCTTGTCGTTCCGTACTAGAACAGGTGATGCGATGAAGATCCTTCTCTGCAACGTGTCGAAAAAGTCCGATACCAATGCCCATGATTACGTGGGGCTCTTTTACCTGGCGGGCGCCCTGGAAGAGGCCGGTTTTGAACCTGTGGTCTTTCATGGGAAACCGGAGCATCTCCTGGATGAAATAGAAAAGAACCACCCCGGGGCAGTGGGATTTTCCTGCGATTTTGACAATGTCCGGATCATCGAAGACATGTCCGGAAAAATTAAGGAGCGCTGGGATATCCCCGTGATTGTGGGCGGTCCCCAGAGCATTGCCTTGGGAAGGACGTTTCTGGAAAGCAGCGGTGTGGACTATATCCTGCGTGGCGAAGGCGAAATCTCCCTGCCCATGCTGCTCAAAGCGGTCCTGATGGATGAAGGCGAAATTGACCGGGTGAAGGGATTGGCGAGAATTCAGGACGGGGTATTTCTGGAAACCCCGCCCGAGATCATCGACGATCTGGATGCGCTGCCGCTGCCTGCCTACCATACGTCGCTGCACAAAGACCGCGCCTACGGGAACTTGATTTTTACCGGCCGGGGCTGCCCCTACCGGTGCGCCTACTGCGCTCCAAGCCCCGGCAAGCGGAAGGTTCGCCTGCGAAGCATGCCGCTGGTGCTGAAGGAAATCGAAACAAACCTGAAAAACAACCCGGCGCTGAAGTCCCTGATCGTTATGGACGACACTTTTACCCTCGGCCGGGAGCGGATCGAAGAATTCTGCCGCGGCATGATGGAGCTGCGGAAAGGCCGTGACCTGGTGTGGTATTGTGAATGCCATGTTGGCCGAATCAGGGACTTTATGGATATCCTGCCCGCCATGATAGACGCCGGGCTGATCCGCCTGCAGATCGGAATAGAATCCGGGGATCAGAACGTCATCGACCAGTACAACAAGCACGTCAAAATCGAGGACATTGTTGAATTTGTGACCTACGCGGCCGACTGCGGCCTCGCCCAGATCGCCACAAACTTCATTGTGGGGGGGCCCACAGAAAAAGACGGGGCGACCGCCTCGCTGATCCGGACCCTGATCGATCGGGCCCCGGGAGTCATCGATATCATTACCGGTTTTTTGCGGGCCTACCCGGGGACCGAGATCTTCGAGAACCCGGATAAATTCAGCCTGCAGCTCCATGACGAATCAGGCCGCCGGACCGGGGACGACTACCCCTTCGTAACGCCGGTCGGATGCAGTCAGGATCAGGTGATGCGGCAGCGCCAGGAACTCAACAGGGTGATTCGCAGCAGCATGCAGCAAAAAATCAAACACCGCGGGCTGAAAGAGGAAACGGTGAGAAAGCAGTTCGAAGCCGCATTCAAATATGGTATTCGAAGCCGGTGGTTCGCGGAAATTTCGGCCAATCCCAGGGCGTACGAATATTATTATGTGCTTTTTTTGAACGAGGGCCAATCCTTTGAAGAATCCCTGGATTTTTCCCGGGATTATCCCCAGAGGACCTTCGAATTATGGCGCGCCATGACGTTTTCCGAAGGATTCCCCCAGCTGGACGGCACGGCGCTCTCGCCGTTTGAGTATGAACTGCTGTTGCGGTGCGCAGGAAAAAGAAGCCTCGGGACCATTGAGAATGAACTGTATGGATTGTTTGGTGCCCCGTACGAGGACCAAAGGGAATTTCATGCAATGCTGCTCGGCATGCTCGGTACATTCGATTCCAGGTATTGGCTGACCCATTTCGTGGTGTAGGTGGAAAAACAGGGATCCGGAAGAGCCGCCGCTCCGCACGTGCAAGAGATATGGCCCGGGCATAGGGGCGGAAACATATCCTGCATTCCGTAACAGTCCGGTACGCCCCTGTTCTCCGGGAGGCAGCGGACGGGGGCTCTACACCGTCTGCCTGCGGACCAGCTCTGCGAAGAGGCCGTTTTTCGCCATCAGCTCGCCGTACTTCCCCTCCTCGACAAGCCGCCCGTCCTCCAGAACGCAGATCCTGTCCGCTCCGATGATCGTTGAGAGGCGGTGGGCCACCACGATGCGCGTCGCCTGGATACCCTCCAGGCTGCGGCTGATCATCGCCTGCGTTCTGTTGTCCAGGGCGCTCGTGGCCTCGTCGAAGATCAGCACCCGCGGCTTTCCGGCAATGGCCCGTGCCACGAGAAGGCGCTGCTTCTGCCCTCCGGAGACCGTGTTCGCCCCGTCGGTGATGACGGTGTGGATCCCCATGGGCATCGCGGCGATGTCCTCCTCCATTCCGGCCATCCGGAGCGCCTCGTCTATCTGCTCCACCGACAGGCTGCGCGAACAGCGGATGTTGGATGCGATGTCGCCCGAAAGCAGTCCTCCGCCCTGGAGGACGACGCCGATCTGCCGGCGGAGTTTCCCCAGGTCCAGCTCGGTGATGTCCCTGCTGTCGTAGAACACTCCTCCGGATTCCGGCTGGTCGAAGCCCAGGAGGAGCCTGATGAGCGTGGACTTCCCGGCCCCCGACGGCCCCACGACCGCCACGAACTCCCCCGGCTCGATGTGGAGGTCCAGCCCCTTCAACACAGGGGGGCCGTCCTTGAGGTACCGGAAAACGACCTGTTCCAGGTCGATCTTCCCCGAAATCTCCCCGGGATCGGTCTTCAGATCACCCGCCTCCGGTTCTGCCCGGAGAATGGGCGCGAGGTTCTCGACGAGGGGAAGCATGTTCATCGTGGCGGTAAAGGAGCTCACGATCTGGAAGAAAGCCGCCTGGAGCGCTCCGAAAGCCGACCAGAAGGCCATGAATTGTCCCGTGTTGTAGATGCCGTCCGCAGCGCTCCAGCGGACGAGGGCGTAGAGGACCGCGATGGAGACGGAGAGCGGGAAGAGCGCCAGTACGGTATTCAGAAAAACCTCGAGCTTTCTTGCCTTCGTCCCGAGCATCCGCTGTGCACCGAAAAGCTCGGCCCACCGGGCGAAGGACCGCTCCTCGGCCCCCGCTACCCGTATCTTCGAGATGCCGGTCATGATCTGGAAGGTGAGTGCCAGCAGGCGGTTCTGCAGGCCGGTCATCCTCCGCTGGAAGCGGAGCTGAACGAGATTCACCGCCACCATGAGCACCGCGGGGACGAGAAGACACCCAAGGCCGGCGAGGGCCAGCTTCCAGTCGTACCAGAACGACTGCCCGAGGAAGAATACCAGGAAGACGCTCTGCACGAGGAATGTCTTCACCGTCCTCGACGCCGTCTCCCGGAGAGCGAAGAGGCCGAGTGCCCGGTTGGCGAGGTCGCCGGAGGTCGTCTTCCGGAAGAAGCCCACCGGCAGGCGCAGGATGCGGTCCCAGAGCCCGGTTGCGACGTCGTGGTCCAGCACTGTCTCCGAACGGAGAAAGGCGATGCCGTTGGCGTAGTGCAGCAGCCCCGACGAAACCGCCACCGAAACCAGAATTGCGAAGAGCTGGAGCATGCGTCCCCGCTCGGCATGGGGAATCACCTCGCCGAATATCTGGCGGTTGACTTCGGGGGAGACCAGCCCGAGAAGGGCGAGGGCGACCGAGACGATGAAGACGAAGCCGAGGTCCTTCTTTGTTCCCTCAAGGCCGAAGCGGAGCAGGTCCATCCCTCCCAGCGGGGAGCCGGGAAGAGGGCGATAGATCTGCACTGCCCCCGGTGCGAGAGTTCCGGCGATCGCCTCGTCGACTGCCCGCTCTCCGTCGTCGTCCGCGATGCGGTATCCGCGGCTCGTGGGCAGCAGGGCAACCGGCGTACCGGCCCGGTACGCGATAAGGGGCGCTCCGTCGGAGAGCCACCACGGACCGGCGAGCGTCACCGTTCGATGTTTGAGGTTCGAAGCCTGGGCGAGGTCGCGCAGCGATTCGTCTCCTCCCCCCTCTCCTCCCGGGGCGATTTTCCGGCCGAGGTATCCCGCCACGGTGGAAAAGGCCCTCCGGAGCGGAGAGTCCTCCCGCGCAGCCCCATCCTCGCGGAGTTTTCCCGAGAGGGCCGACGCAAGGGTCGAGAGGGCCGTGGAAATGGCCCGCCTGCTCGACATCTGCATCTGCCGGAGTGCACCGAGGTCGTCCGCGGCCCGAAGCCTGGCGTTCATGGCGAGGGAGGAGAAAACCATCCCGCAGAAGGCGTCGAAGACGGACGGGAATTCGCCCCCGCGAAGCAGGTCCTCCGTGGATCGCCCATGCACGGTACAGGATTCCAGCGGAATGATCCAGCAGTTCGGCGGAAGGGCGAAGGGCGTTCCGCTCGGCGAGAGATCTTCGGTGCCGACGAAGAGGGCGCGCCCCTCCAAGATTTCTACCCAGAGAAGCTCGTCCGTTCCCGTCGGCTTGTTGGCTTCGAGGGCCCTTCTCTCTCCGCCTATCTTCTGCCGCACCTTTGGCAGAGGCACGATGTCCTTGACGATGCCCCGGCCCAGCCCCTCGAGAAATTTGTCGACCAGGGAGGCCGTGAAGGCGATTCCCTGCCCTTCAGTTCCTTCGAGCAGCTTCGACCGGGCGATTCGAAGGACCTTCGTTCCCGGAATTCCTCCGGCGAGAAGCCCCATGGTATCGCCGAAAAATCCCCTTTCTACGCCGAAGAGGGCCTCTCCTGCCTCCATGGTGAAGAGGTAATCCCGCCCGCCGGTCTGAAGGGCGCCGTCCCGGGCGGTGACGTAGACGTCTACCTGGCCGGCGAGGACACACCAGACGGTCTCCGGATCGTCGAGGAAGAACGGCGTTTTTCCGGTGATCTCAAGTTCTGTGCCATGGAGGGCTAGCTCTTCGAACATGGGGTTCATCCTTCCCTGGCGATCCGAAGCATTCCGCGGCAGAAACCGGAACAGCCCGCCGCGCCCGCCGGCTGTCGGCATGCACTGCTTCCTCCGGTACCGGCGGCAGAAATCTCAGTTCTCAATAAGACCGGCATAGCGTCCTCCAAGCCGCATCAGTTCTTCGTGAGTTCCCCGCTCCGCAACCATTCCCCGGTGGAGCACGATGATCTCGTCGCAGTCACGGATGGTCGAAAGGCGGTGGGCCACGATGAGGCAGGTGCACCCCCGGCGGCGGAGCGCACGGTCGATAGCCTCCTCGGTGGGCGCGTCCAGGGCGCTTGTCGCTTCATCGAGCACTATCAGCGACGGGGAGCGGACGAGCGCCCTGGCGATCTCCAGGCGCTGGCGCTGTCCGCCGCTGAAGTTGCGTCCGTTTTCCTCCACGATGGCGTCGTATCCTCCCTGGCGCGTGACCACGTCGCGGTGGATGCAGGCGTCGCGGCAGGCCGCCACAAGCTGTTCCGTCGGTATCGACGGGTCCCAGAGGGAGAGGTTGTCGCGGATCGTTCCCTCGTAAAGTGAGATCTCCTGGTCCACGAAGGAGAAGGATGTGGCCATCTCTTCCCGGGAAATTGACCCCAGGGGACGGCCGTCCAGCAGAATCTCACCCGTCCACGGCTCGAAGAGGCCGCAGGCGATGCGGGCCAGAGTGGACTTGCCCGAGCCGGATCCTCCCACAAGGGCCACCCGGGAGCCGGGAACGAGCGTCAGCGAAAAGTCCCCGATCAGCGGATCGGAAAGCCGCGAGTAGCCGAAGGAGATGTTCTTCATCTCCAGGCGCCCTGAGAGACGGACCTTGCGCCCTCCGGCCATGGCGCCGTCTTCAAGCGCGGGGCGCTCGGCCATCCGCGGGTAGCGAAGCACGTCGTCGAGCCGGTTCAGATTTCCCTGGGCCGTCTGGAAGGAATCCCAGAGGGTCACCAGCTCGGTTACCGGATTGATCGTCTGCTGCATCAGTGTCTGCAGCGCGAGCAGCATGCCCATGGTGAGCACACCGTTCATTACGCGGAAGCCGCCGAAGCAGAGCACCCCTGCGGCAGCCAGCGAGGTAAGGGCGGGAAGCACCGACTGGGTGCGGACGGCCAGGCGGGAGAGTCCGGCGCGGCAGTCCGCTATCTTGCTGAGTGAGCCGGCCAGGCGGGCGAACTGCTCTTCCTCGCCCCCGAAGGACTTGATGGTCTCAATGACCGCGAGCCCGCCGATGGCGGCCCCTGCGAATTTCCCAACCTCGCCGGTGAAGCGCTCGTTCAGGTCCGTCCGCCTGCGGTTCACCGAGACGATCAGCAGAGCGCACGTCACCGCTGTCAAAAGGGCGATCACCGAAACAGGCGGATCGTACAGGGTGATCATCACCGCGTAGAAGAGCACCATGACGCATTGGAGCATGGTCGTCGCAAGCTCCCGCGAGAGGAGCTGTGCGACGCGGTCGTTCAACTGCACGCGGTTGCCGATCTCCCCGGCGTAGCGCTGAAGAAAGAAGGTGTACGGAAGTTTCAGGAGGTGATGCACGAAGGATGCCGAGTCGCGGATCGCCATCGAGAGCTCCTGCCGGAGGAGCACCGACCCCTGCAGCCATGTCAGCGCGCCCTTGACGAGTGCGATGGCCGCCATAAGGGTGAGCATGGGGCGGAACCACTCGAACCGGCCCTCCACAAGAAGACGGTCGACGAAGATCTGCTGGAACGCGGGCTCCATCAACCCCGGAACGACCAGGGCCAGCCCTGCCAGAACGGCGAAGAAGAGGGCCGCTTTCGCCCCGGCCAGCCTTCTGCCGAGAGCCGCCCATGGACTGCGGCGGCGGCCTGCCGGGCGGAACTGCTCCCCCGGCACTATGGATATGGCGATCCCCGTGAACGACCGGTCCAGCGTCTCCCGGTCCACGGTGCGGGGGCCGGATGCAGGATCGTTGAGATAGACCGTACCGCCCTTGATGCCCTCGAGCACCAGGAAATGGTTGAAGTTCCAGAAGAGAATGAGCGGCAGCGGCAGATCGAAAAGACCCTGAGGCTCCTTCCGGAAACCCGAAGCCTCCATTCCGTGGCTCCGCGCGGCCCTGAGCAGGTTCGTCGCTTTGCTGCCGTCCCGGCTGACGCCGCATTCCTCCCGAAGCGTCTCCAGGGGCAAAAAGAGGCCGTAGAACCCAAGAACAATTCCCAGTGAGGCGGCACCGCACTCGGTGGCCTCCATCTGGATCATCGTCGGCGTCGAGACGCGGCGGTTCTTCCATAAGGGGAATTGTCCCGAAGGGGCAAGGGAAGACCCCCTGGGGGGCGGCGTCTTCATGACGGGGCGATCAGGCATCGCCCTTCCCTCCGCCGATTTCTTCTCCGATCCCGAGGAAGAACTTCTTCAGAAAGGGAAGGACCAGTGTCACCGGGGCCTGCCGCCTGACCACGACAGTCACGCCGCAGAGGGTGCCGCTCTGCAGGACTACGGGGGGGCCGTCGCCCGACGACCACACGTATCCGCTCTCCGTCTCCTCAGAGGGATAAAGATCCATCATCACGGTGATGGGGGAACCTCCCCGGGAGAGGGTCTGCACAAGCTGCTCGTTGCCCAGGACACGGGTCATTCCTCTCGCCGAAGCCGGAAACGAGGAGACGTTCGTCACCTTTCCGCGCAGGACGCCGAACTCCTCCTGCTTCACCACGGAAGGGGAGATCTGCGCCTCCATCCCGGACAGGATTTTCTTTCCGTCCTGGGGCTGGACGAAGGCGTGCACGTAGAGAGGCGCTCCGTCGCCGAGCGATTTCTCCACGGAGAGAAGGGCCTCTCCTGCTGATATGACCTGGCCTTCCGACTTGAAGACCTCGAGCACCCGCCCTGCGGCAGGACTGCGAACGGCTGTCTCCAGGTCATATCGTTCTTCGAGAGCGGCGAGCTGCTTTTCTGCGGTCAGCAGCCGCATGTCCACGTCGATCTTCTGCCGTTCGATCTGCGAGGTCGAGTCGGCCGCCGTCATAGGAAGGCGGGCCAGTTCCTCGTTGAACGAGAGGATTTCCTGCAGCACGGCGTTGTAGCGGTCCTTCACCTCGAGATACTGGGAACGGGTGATGTATTTTTTCGCGTAGAGGGCATCGTACTGCTCAAGCTGCTCACGCAGCGAGGCTGCACGGTCCCGGGCGACCTTGATGGAGGAGTTCAGCGCCTGCCTGCGCCGCGCGAGGTACTCCGACTCCAGGACTTTCTTGCTGTCTCCCATCTCCGTCCCCATGGTCCGTTCGGTCTTAAGGATCTCCACCCGGCCGCGCAGCTCGGTGATCTGGTGCCGCAGCTCCATCTGGGCCAGCCGCGCAATGACCTGGTCCTTCTCGACGGGGTCGTCGATATCGACGTAGATGGCTTCGAGACGGCCGTTCCCCGGGGAGGGAGCGTCCGCATGCGCACCGAGGCGCAGCAGAATACCCTGCCCGGAAACCAGCGTGGTCACCGTACCGTAGAAGCCCCATGCCGCCAGTACCCCCAGCAGCAGCAGCAGTGCTGACAGCGCCGCCCACGTCGCGGGGCGGACGACCTGAAAGAGCATGTCGAGCTGTTCGGGCGAGGAAAGCCTGTCGAGTGCGGACTGGCGGAATATCTGTTTTTTCACGGGCGAACACGCTCCTTCAGATACGGATCGACCTGCTGCTTTGCCTCCAGGAAAAAAGCCGCCTTGGAGCCTGTTATAAAAGTTATTTAAAAAAGGGGCTGAATCCGGCGAGCCGTTTTCCGGGAACAGACCCGGCGAAAAATAGCCTATGCGGCAGGATGGGGCTGCCGGTTTATTTTTTTGCACCGTTCCAAAGGATCAAAAAAGCCGCTCTCGAAAAAACACACCTTTTGGGGAGGGTGACTTCGAGCAGGCCTGTGATCAGGAAACGTGTTCCCGAACAGAATTATACACCGATCTTTCAAGGAAAAACTCAGTCGCTCTGTGCGTTTCTTCGAGATGGACCGCCGTGGCTAAATGAGGATGGCTGTATATTGCCCGTCTGGTGCACCGAAAAAATTGAACCGGGGAGCCTCACTACCCAGTAGTTCCGTTTTTCCCCTGCGATGTTCGTCCAAAACGCTCAAACATTAAGAGCGGCTGTAGGTGCTGTCAAGGGTCAGGGCCTGCAAAAAACCACTACTCTTCAGAAAAATCATTCCTAAGAGACGGTGATATGATAGAAAATGCAATACATCCTGATCAGCAGGTGAGCATTTTCCACGATTGGAGGCGAACCGGGTGGATTTGGGGCCAATCAAAGCACACCGTCTTAAAGGCACGGAAGAATTCCACAACGCCGGAACTTCTCTGGGTTCAATGTGGCCGACTTTTGGGGCTGGAGCGTGTCGGATCTTGTCAGCAAAGCCACGAGGGGAATCCTCGCGGAATATATAGTGGGCAGGGCGGTCGGTGCTGACCTTGAAATAAGAGACGAATGGGGTGCCTATGACCTGCGGACCCCGGAAGGCACCCGAATCGAAGTGAAATCCGCAGTCTACCTCCAGAGCTGGTTTCAAAAGCGGCTTTCCCTGATAACCTTCAATTGTGAAAAACATTTGTACTGGGATTCTGAGAAAAACGAGCAAAGCGTTGAACATGGAAGATTTTCCGATGTTTATGTGTTCGCCCTGCTGGACCATACGGATAAAAAGACGATAAATCCCCTTGATCTCTCCCAGTGGAAGTTTTTTGTGGTACCTACGGCCTGGCTTAATGCCCGGAAAAGAAGCCGGCACTCCATTGCACTGGCATCGCTCAAACGTTCTTTTTCGGAGACGGTCTGGCAGGATCTTGCCGGAAGGGTCAAAACGGCGGCGGAGGTGCACCGGAAAATGCAAAATGGAGAAGAATTTCTTTTCCCCGAGGATCTGTGAAGGAGGCTTTCCCATGATTATCTATCGGAACGCGGTGCCGGAGGACCTGGCCGGTGTTGCCGAGCTGCAGAAACGGTACCACATTTCGACCATCCGGGAGGAGGACAAGGCGGACGGGTTCGTGACCACCCTGTTCACATCGGAACAGTTCCTGTCCCTGATGCGGGATGAAAACGGACTGGCGGTGGCGTGCGACGGCGGCAAAATCATTGCCTATGCCATGGCGGCGTCCTGGGAATACTGGTCGGCATGGCCCCTGTTCCGGCACATGATCGCCGACCTGCCGAACATCGA
>LSQX01300263.1_pt2 | contig 23688 bp, 26 predicted proteins | sample 654561 | NCBI WGS metagenome assembly LSQX01 (sample SAMN04489861, study PRJNA283612) | anaerobic digester metagenome | isolation source: 4 biogas reactors fed with cattle manure at either 37C or 55C with and... | place: Denmark: Kongens Lyngby | collected 2014
AACCTGTCACTACTACTACTTTGCCGTCTAATTTACCCATTATAAAGTCCACCTTTCTAATATTGTTGTTTTTGTATCTTTTTCGCTGGGATCGGGGTGCCAATTAGCCTCAATCTGAGTTTGATGGGGACGCAATCCATGTCTGCCCGCCTCCGATCAATTTTACGAAGGTTGGTTCTGCGCGAGGTTTTTTTCATATTGGCGCCGTTGTAGAAGCAGGGAAAAATATCTTGCTGGTTTACTACCCCCTTTCTAAAAAAGAAAGGACCAATATTTTTGCGCATTCATCTGCGTGATGAATTTCCTCAATAAATATTGGTCCATTTTAGAGCGACCTGACGGTATCTCGTATATCGGCCACCATATCAAATTGTCATATTTAATTTAATCAGCCAGAACCCGATCAAAAACTATAACATGCATCCAAAAATCATTTTCGGCTTCAACCATATACGTTTCGTGAATAGCTTTAGCCCCCAACAATTTTTCAATAAATAGCCTGTTGTCAATAGAATGCTGCTTGGCTACATGCATGCGGGATTGATTTATGACCTTGCTGCCTTCATCCGTTTTTACTATAAATTTTTCCGGTTCGGTTAAAAACTTTTCACCTCGAATAACAAGCATATCATTCAAAATGATAACTCTAGTATTTTCAGGACCCTTGCCTAGTTTATCTTTGAAATATTTTTCCATATAGATTTTTAATGTATGTTGCTTGTTCTTGCGTTGCCGTTCATCCAATCGACACTCTCGCTCAGGTGCAATACAACGCTCATCAGGGTAAATCCTATAAATTGATGACATGTCTCCTATCCCCCCTAAGAAAATAAAAAATACCAATATACTTGCAAATATAACTTCACCAGCCAATGAAACTAGCTAGCTAGCCTACTCGCAGCTATATTGGTCTTCTAGAGCCGCCTGATCAGGTTTCTCTTTATCACCAATTATTTCAGTTTTTATACTACTTTGTAGTTTAATTACTAAAATTGTATATGTCAATAAGGAGCTGAGCCACCTCTCTCGGTTCGCCTGCGCTATGTTCCGAATTTCCCCTGCGGCTTCCTCCAGGTTCCTCGTCGCCGGAGATGCCCTTGCGGCTGGCTTTGTGCTGGACACTGTCAACCCGCACCCGGGACTTTCATCTGTTGGACCGCGTCCGGCCCGGCGCACGGCCGGGGCCGGACCCCGGAATTCACGGAGCCCGGCTCAAACGTTTTTGTTATTTGGCTATATGACTGGCCATAGCGACTGACGACACTGCTTCTACATGCTAATGGGCGGATCGGCTAGCCTGACCGCGGTTCCGCTGGCAACCAGCATCAGCATGTCGTCTTGCATCACCAGGTGATCGAATTCCATGGCCACGATTGCATCGGCTCCCAATTGTTCGGCCCTGCTGGTCATCTCCGCGATGGCGACCGAACGAGCTTGGGCCATGTGGTCATTGTGCCCGGCCACTGCCTCGCCGGATCCGGAAGCCATGCCGGTAATGATCTCTTTGGCCATTTTTTCTTCCCAGACGGATTGGCCGGTCACCTGACCGAGGTATTCTCCTATGGAGCGATGTTCTACCGTTTGCGTAGTTGTGACGATCATCTCTTATCCTCCTTACTATTTCTGATAGCGGGTCAAGCCTCGATACAATAACCCGGAATTGTTTGACGGGTTGGTTAAGTTTCTGCTTACTTATATTGTTGCACTGTGCGCATGTTTTATTTGTCCACAATATTCCACCCAGAAGATCAAGGACACCCAAAAAAGCCGGACCCCGCAATTTACGGAGTCCGGCGCTGGCGTTTGCATCTTCTGCCGGCTATTCTATCTTGATTTTTAATCTTTCAGTACGGCCGGTCCGCCCTGTTCATCCCAACCGCTTCAGCAACCGCGCGGCCTTGGCCTCCAATTCATCCACCCGGGCATACACTTTGCGCAACAGGTTTCTCTGCTGCTCGATGAAGGACTCATCAGCGCCCGCCTCTTCATACTCAGCGATCGTGTTCAAGATGACCGGGATATTGAATTCCTTAAGATCGGCTATCTTCTTGCCGGTTTCTCTAAGGGCTTCATATATATGTTCGTCATTGGACAACAGCGGCCACCCCTATCCGGATGAGTTTTAGCTTCCGAACATCCGCCGACGCCAATCCGACGAAGCAGACATCTCACATATTATCTCATTTGACTCCTTTAATAAAGAACATCCGCCAGCAGCTAGTCGGATGCCAGGCTATATCGTTATCTGCCGCCCGCCGGACAAATAATCCATGTTGTCCCCAACGATCGACTTCAATTTCTGGTAGGAATCCAAGCCGGTACAATGCCCGGTATAACACTGGGCTCCGGTGCTGCGGAGATATGCCCCCACTTCTGCCGTGGCCGGATCCTCATTGGTGAAGGCCGACGGATTGTGCAGATGGAACCCCCCTACCACATGGCTGGGCAGATATCCCTTCAGCCGCCGGACGTGCTCCAGGATGTTGACTATCCCCTTGTGCGCGCAGCCGGTGACCAGGACGGTTTGCCCGTCCTCCTCGATTATCAGGTTCTGTTCATGATCAAAAACATCGGGTGTCAAGGCTCCGTCACTTTCCCTGAACAGGTAGGCATTACTGGCAGGAACAAACCTCTCCGCTTTTACATGGGAGAATAGTTCCAAGCCTTGGCCGAGCTGCAGGTATTTCCCCACAAAAACGAAGCGATCGTTGGGGAGCAGGGTCGGGTCCAGTCCCACATACCTCTTGCCCCCGAAAGGGCTGACCGCGTAATGCCTTTCGAACGCTTGCCCGCTGAAGTAAATCTTCGCTTTGTCATTGATGCTCAGGAAGGTTTTGAGTCCGCCCCCATGATCATAATGGCCATGGGAGATTACCACCAGTTCGACCCCGGTCAGATCAACGCCCATCTTCACCGCGTTTTCCGCAAACGCCCCGCTGGCTCCGGTATCAACCAGAATCCTGTGCTTTCCCGTTTCTATATACAAGCTCAACCCGTGTTCGTTCTTGTAATCATGAGAGACCGACGTATTCTCCACCAAGGTCTTGATTATCATACGGTATCGCCTCCTCATAGAACAGTCCCCCTGCCTGCTTGAAGGGTTCTCCCATGGTCATACCAACCGCGTCAGTCATCCTCGTGTATGGCTTCAAAGGGACAGTCATACGCGCATGCGGTGCATTCGATGCACATTTCCTTGTCAATGACCGCCTTAACTTCAACCAATGCAATAGCCTCCATCGGACATGAACCGACACAGATGCCACAACCGGTACAATTGTCGTCTACATACATTCTACTGCATCTCCCTGCTCCTTGTATCTGCCGTCAATGTTGATAAACATGCCATCAACACATTTCCATTGACAACTAATATGATACACCCTTTCGGGCATATGTCCATAATTGTTTTTTGTTCACGCCGCCAAGATACAAGGACAGTCCCGAACTGCCGCTGGGCATCAATGATTTCCTCTGCATATTATAAGATCGCCGTCCCTCAGAGTTCTCACTCTATGGAAGCAGCATTGGTCTCTATCGGAACCAGTTCTATCCAGTCGAATTTTAATGCCAGATAAAAGAACAGTACGCTCAGCCCTTCGGCGATGGGGAAGACCAGCCAAATCGCATTGGCTCCGAAGAGATACGGCATTAGGCAAAGCAAGGGGATGAAGAAGATCAAGCTGCGGCCCAGGATGATCGCGGTAGCGATGCGGGTTTTCTCTATGGATTGATAATACTGCATCAAGACGGTGTTGATGCCTAAGAATAGATAGCCGGCAAAAAAGTAGATGATGCCGTTTCTGGTATAGTCTATGATTTGGGGCAGATCGATCCCGAACAGGTCGATGATAAATCCGTTGCCAGCCAGACCAACCATAAATACCGCCGCCCCCAGGCCCAATCCGGTGCCCAGCCCGATCCTGACGATTTGTCTCATCCGCTGGTACAATCTGGCCCCATGATAGTAACTGGTAATGGGCTGGATAGCTGCGCCGATACCGATAAAAAACATCAGAAATACCACATGCATATAGTTGACGACCGAATAAGCCACCAGGCCGGTATCCCCGGCATAGTGTCGGAAGGTTATGTTGAAGGCGACTATCATCAGCGCGGCAGTGCCTTCCACGATAAAACTGGGGGATCCGATAGAGAAGATTTCGCGCAGAATGGCTAGATCAAGCGTGGCCGGCACGACCCTTAACTGTCTTTTCGGGCTCAGGAAGTGGGTCAGCAGAATCATAATGCCGATGAAAGTACCGATCACGGTGGCATAAGCGGCCCCTCTCACTCCCCAATGAAATATGAAAATAAAAATATAGTTTAAAACGATATTGACCACCGAGGATATGACCAGGCCAGCCATGGCCAGGGTTGGATTGCCGTCATTTCTGATGAATATGCTTAGCACATGTTCCAGTACAAATATCAGCCCAAACACCAGGATGATGTGCAGATAGTCCAACACATAAGCAATTGTCTCATCGGTAGCCCCAAATAACTGGGCCAGCTGTTGCTCCAATATAAGGCAGGGTCCAATGATCAACCCGGCCGTCACCACTGCCAGGACCAGCGCATGGGTATATATTTCCTGAGCCCGCCGGACATTTCTCTGACCCAGGGCGATGGAATACAACGTGGCGCCCCCCATACCTATCCACAGGGAAACAGCTATGGTGATGGAATAAATCGGTGAGGCGATGTTTACCCCCGCCAGGGCTTGTTCTCCCACCCCATGGCTGACGAACAGCCCGTCGATCAGGATGTTGATGGCAATGAACCCCATGCCCAACAGGGACGGGATCAGATACTTCTTGAATAGCTTGCCGGGCTTCATGGTTTGCATCGTGGTATGATCTATGTTCATAAAAATACCGCCAGGTTGTTAATACTCCTCTTGTCCATGAAATTTCCATGTCCATATGATGCTAGTATAACTCAGATCCTCATTCTAGCTTCAACCCCATATAAGCACATCGGTTGTTGACATAAGTTCATAATGGCCGAATAATTAGACTAGCAAAACAGATGTCAATTCGTTGTGGATTGACTCACCCCTTTGCAGAGCGGCAAAATGGTATCAGCGGCTGGATTTGCTCATATTGGGGTTGTATTTATGGGTAGATGACTGGAGAGATATTATTGATTGGAGGTCGATTATAGTATGGGAAAGAGAGTCCTCATAGTTGGCGGCGTTGCTGGTGGGGCATCAGTGGCGGCCCGGGTCAGGAGATTGGATGCGTCTGCGGAGGTGATAATGTTTGACCGGGGTCCGGATGTATCATTTTCCAACTGCTCACTGCCCTTTCACTTGAGCGGGATAGTGCCCGACAGCAAGCATTTGGTGCTTATGCGCCCGGGTCAGTTCAAGAAGAGCTATGATATCGAGGCCAGGGTCAATAGCGAAGTGATCAGAATTCTAAGGGAAGAGAAGAAAGTCGTAGTCAGACACTTGTTGACCGACGAAGAGTACGAAGAGCCTTATGACAAGCTGTTTTTATCACCGGGGGCCAATGCCATCGTACCCAGGAGCATCGAGGGAGTTACCTCGGCCCACGTCTTTACAGTCAGGAATGTAGTCGACATCCAAAGGCTCAACAGCTATATCGTGAATAACAATGTCGCTGATGCGGTTGTGGTCGGTGGTGGGTTCATCGGTGTGGAAGTGGCCGAGAATCTGCGCCTGGCCGGAAAAAATACCAGTCTGATTGAGGCCCAGGACCAAATCATGGCTCCCTTCGACTATGACATGGCCCAGCTCCTCCACAAGGAGATGATGGACCAGGGGGTCAATCTGGTCCTGGGTGACGGGGTCAAAAAGATTACCGCCGAACAGGTGGAACTGCAGTCGGGCAGAACGGTCCCGGCCCAAGTGGTAGTGATGGCTATAGGGGTCAGCCCCGAGACGGCCCTGGCCAAGGAAGCCGGTCTCGAAATCGGGACTACCGGCGCTATCAAGGTGGATCACAATTATCTGACCAGCGATCCGGACATCTATGCCGTCGGCGATGCCATAGAGGTCTATCACAAACTGACCCATCAGGCTACCCGGCTGGCCCTGGCCGGCCCGGCCCAGCGGCAGGCCCGGGCGGCGGCCGACCACATGTACGGCATCCCCCACCGCAACAAAGGGGTGATCGGGTCGTCGGTAGTCCAGGTATTCGACTTGGGAGCCGCATCCACCGGGCTGAATGAGAAAACGGCCCAGGCGGCAGGTATCCCCTATGATTTCGTATATGTTATCCCGGCTGACAAGGTATCCCTTATGCCGGAGAGCAATCCCCTCCATTTCAAGCTAATCTACGAATACCCCACCGGCAGGATACTGGGTGCGCAGGCTATCGGCAAGGGCAACGTGGACAAGCGGATAGATGTCATGGCGGCCCTGATTACAATGGATGCGACCCTGGAGGATCTTAAGGAACTGGAACTATGTTATGCGCCCTTATTTGGAACAGCCAAAGACGTGGTCAACTACGCCGCGCTGGTAGGGCTGAACCTATTATATGGCCGGTTCCGGCAGGTCCCGGTCACCAAGGTCCGCGAACTGGTAGAGACTGGTGCGTTCATCGTAGACGTGCGGGAGAAAAATGAATTCGCCCGGGGTCATTTGTTGAACGCCGTCAACATACCTCTCAGCGAACTGCGGCAGAGACTGGATGAGATCCCCATGGATCGACCGGTCTATCTGCATTGCCGCTCGGGGCAGCGCAGTTACAATGCGGTGATGGCATTGCAGAATAATGGCTACGATAATGTATTAAACATATCTGGTTCTTTTCTGGGAATCTGTTGTTATGAGTACTACCAGGACCAGATAACCGGGAGAGACAAGATCGTAACCGAATACAATTTGAGGTAATCGGCAAGGAGGGGATGGTGGCGGACATGAAATATCCATGGACCGCTGCCATCCCTGGTGCCTGGGTCTTTCTTTGGGGATCAGCCCGCTCCCCAAAGAAGACCTGCAATTATTCCTGTATCCATTGTCAACTGGGTCGGACCGATCATTTTACCAATACCAGAAGCCTATTCTCACCGGTTGAGGAGATCATGGCCAGGTTCGAACCGGTCCTCGCGGGTGCAGTCGATTTCGATGTGGTGACCATAGCGGGCGAGGGTGAGCCGACCCTGTATCATGGTCTTGGAGAAACTGATCAGCCCCACCCCGGATAACCGCCAACGGCAGTTTAGAACAGCATCAGGCTGATCGCCATCACCATCATGCCGGAAACCAAACCATATATGGCCAGGTGGTGTTCTCCATACTCTCGGGCGGTGGGCAGAAGTTGATCGAAAGAAATGAAAACCATGATGCCAGCCACGGCCGCCAAGACGACGCCAAACAGGGCCTCGGTCATAAATTGCGCTAAGATCAGGTAGCCGATGACGGCACCCAGGGGCTCGGACATGCCGGCCAGAAAGGAATAACGAAGCGCCTTTAGGCGGTCGCCGGTAGCATAATAAACCGGCATGGAAACAGCGATCCCCTCCGGTATATTATGTATGCCTATGGCTATGGCGATGCTGATACCTACCTCGGGGTTGCGCATGGCAGCGGCAAAGGTGGAAAAACCCTCTGGAAAGTTGTGAATAGCAACCGCCAGGGCCGTGAACAGCCCGATGCGCAACAGGGGGTTTTGCTCCTCCGATTGGCCCTCCTGCGTATGCTCTTTCAGGTGGTCAGGCCAATCCGCGGGGGCCTCCCCGGATATATCCTCCACTTTCCTGGCTTCGTGGGGATTCTCGTAATCCGGTACCAGTTTATCAATGATGGCGATGATAAACATACCCGCGAAAAAGGCCATGATAACAGCCCAATTGCCAGACCGTTCACCTAATTCCGCCATCAATACGCTGCGCGACTCGGCAAAAATCTCTACGAAGGATATGTAAATCATCACCCCGGCAGAGAAGCCCAAGGCCACCGATAGAAATTTGGTATTGGTTTTTCTGGCAAAGAAGGCGATGACGCCGCCTATACCGGTAGCCAAACCAGCCAACAAAGTCAGCGTAAAAGCAAAAACTATGTGTTCTCCCATAAGACCACCCAAAAAGTCGTTCTTTAATGAGTATAATCCAGATATTTTATATGTTCCGGTAAATCCTTTTGTATCATATCTATCATCTTTTTAGCGAACGGACAAGGATAGCCGATGGGATTGCCCCGTTTAATACATGAGGCAAAAACAATTGTATCAGCACCTCTTCTCACCAGTTCACGTGCTCTTAGAGGGGCTTTTTTACCGGGGCATCCTCCACAGTTGATGAAACCTGCGATCTCAATATCTTCCTGGATTCCCGCAAAGGCGCCTTTCTTTTCCCTGATAAACTTGAAATCAGTTGTTCCGGGACAATAGTCCTCTGTTTGCATACATCTTATTATTCCGACTATCAAAACAAAAACCTCGCTTCATACCAGGCACGAGGATGGGACCGGTTGGTGAAAATGCTTCGTGTCCGCTGCCATCCCTTTCACACCGGTTATTGCAGTTTTAATTATTATGCTATTATGAACTTATGTCAATAACCCGTTCGGCCCAAACACCTTGCTGGCCGGCCGCCGCCGATGCCATCCAAAAACCGGGCCCCGTCAATGATGGAGCCCGGCGCAGAAGTGGATATGACAAGTGTTGAAGCAGCCATGGCTTTGCTATTCTACATACTAAGGGGCGGATCGGCCAATTTGACTGCGGTCCCGCTGGCAAACAACATCAGCATATCATCGTGCATAACCAGGTGATCGAAGGCGATGGCGACAATCGCGTCGGCTCCCATTTTCTCCGCCTTGGTCTTCATTTCCGCGATAGCCGCCAAACGGGCCTGGGTCATGTGGTCTTTGTACCCGGGTACCGCCTCGGTGGGTGCGGTCGCTATGCCGGTAATGATCTCCTTGGCCATTTTCTCTTCCCAGATGGATTGGCCGGCTACCAGGCCGAGGTACTCGTCTATGGAGCGGTTTTCCACTGTTTGTGTAGTTGTGACAATCATTCCTTATCCTCCTTTCCATTTTCAAAGGGGAGTTAAGCCCTGATACAACAACAACTTGAAATTAGTGGACCGGATTGGTGAGCTCCTGCTTAATTCTATTGTGGCACCCAGCCGTTTATTTGTCCACAATATTCCAGTTGAATGCTTAACCGCTATCTCCGATCAAGGGAAACCGTCCTTGATCCGGCGCTTTACCCCCACCTCAGAACAAGGCATGATATGTACATGGAAAACCCTGGCTATTTCTGCGCCGATGCAATAAAACAGCCTCCTCCTGCATTATTACTATAGAAGGCGGTGAAGCTCTGGTGATTCTTTGCATGACGTCTGCAAATGAATTCAGGGAAACTCCACAAAACTTAATCCTGGAGAGGTGTATTGCCGGGGTCGCCAATGGCGACCGGGAAGCTCTCGCGGAATTGTATAATGCCACCAGCCCGGCAGTTTATAGTTTCGCTCTTTCTGTTTTGAAGAACACCCATGATGCGGAAGATGTACTGCAAAACTGCTACCTGAATATCGCTTCCTCTGCGGGCAGCTACCGCTCCAAGGGAAAGCCCATGGCTTGGATCTTGACCATAACCCGCAATCTCTGCCTGATGAAAATCAGGGAGTATCAGAAGACCGCCACGATGCCGAATGAGGATTGGATGCAGTATCTGGAATCAAACGAGAAGGTAACCCCGGAGGACCGGATAGTCTTGTCCGATTGCATGAAACGCTTGTCCGACCAGGAGCGCCAAATCGTAGTCCTGCATGTAGTCGCTGGTTTGAAACACCGGGAGATTGCCCAAGCCCTTGCCATTCCATTGTCGACTGTTCTTTCCAAACACAGGCGGGCCCTCAAAAAACTGAAACTACTGCTGGGAGGAGAGCACTAATGGCAAGTAAAGAAATCGACGCAAAGATAAAGCAAGCCTTTTCAAACGCGGTTCCGGACGTTCTTGATTCTATTCTTGCCATGAGCCAAGAGCAGAAAGGAGAAGTGATCGATATGACCGAAGAGATAAATACTAATTCAGGGGGCAAACGGATAGCGGGCATTGCCGCCGCATTCCTGCTCCTGCTGGCAGGAGTCTTGGGCTTCAATTACTACCACAGCAATTATGCAGTGGCAACCAAGGTGGCCCTGGAGGTTAATCCCAGCGTCGAAATCCAAGTCAACCAGCGGGAGCGGGTGTTGGATGTAGCCGCCCTGAACGAGGACGGCCGGCTCTTGCTGGGCGACATGGACTTTTCCGGCAGCGACCTGGATGTCGCCGTCAATGCCATCATAGGTTCCATGCTGCGCAATGGGTACCTGAGCGATCTGGCCAACTCCATCCTTATCAGCGTAGATAATGACGACCCGGTAAAGAGTGGGGAGCTGCAGGAAAGGCTGACCCGGGAGATCAACAGCCTGTTCGCAACCGGTGCCTTCAACGGCGCAGTGCTGAGCCAGACAATCTCCGCCAAGCAAGAGGTCCGCACCCTGGCGGATACTTATGGGATAACGGTGGGGAAGGCTCAGCTCATCCGGGAAATCACTGAGAAGAACAACCTCTACCAGTTTCAGGAACTGGTGCCCTTATCCATCAACCAGCTGAATCTCTTGAGCAGTTCCGCCGGCACCAATCTTGACAAGGTAACCTCGGTGGGCCAGGCCAGTGACAAAGCCTATATCGGCAGGGAGGCAGCCAAGCAGATCGCCTTCGATCATGCCGGGGTGTCCGCCGCCAATGCAACCTCAGTAGATGTCGACATGGATTGGGAGCATGGCGCCATGGTCTATGAGGTGGAATTCAAGTCCGGCAGCTATGAATTCGAATATGACATCGACGCCAAGACCGGTGCCATTTATGGGAGTGAACGGGACCGGAATGACAACGATGATTATGATGACGATCATGATTATAAAGCGCCGGACACGGGGACCAGCCAGTCGCAGCCCCCGGCATCATCCTCATATATCGGTACCGCCAGGGCCAAGGAAATCGCTCTGGCCCACGCCGGGGTGTCTGCCGGCAGTATCAGAGACTTGGATATCGAATTGGAGCGAGAGCATGGGGTCATGGTCTATGAGGTGGAATTCGAATCCGGCGACTATGAATATGAATACGAGATAGACGCCAGGACCGAAGCTGTCTACAAGAGTGAAAAGGACCGGAACGACGATTAGGACGACGATGATGACGCTGATTGATGAAGCCGCCACGCATGTGTAACCGCCGGCTGCCGCCTGCGGCAGCATCTACTAATAACGCCGCTAACGAGCCAATCTCCCTATCATGTTGGTTCAATCGAGAAGAGCAGGCCTCAAACGCCTGCTCTTTCTTCATTAAAGGGAACTCCCATTTATAGGACTGGGCCTATTTAGTAAAGATCATCATGTACCTGTCCGGTACGGGTAACGTCCTGGACGCTGACGAAGCTGCCGGAGCGCCCGAATCTTACCGCCTGAATTTCCGCCACCGCTGCCAGGGCTATGTCTGCGGACATTTCTCCACCCAGGTCCAAACCAATGGGCAGATGGATCTTGACGAGATGCTCTTCCCCTACCCCGAGTTCCATCAGATTAGCCAGGTAAGCGGTGACCTTGCGCTTGTTGCCCATGATCCCTATGTATCGGGCAGGCGATTCGACGACCGCCTGCAAGACCGGTTCATCAAATTCATGGTTATGGGTCAGCACCACTATGCTGGTAGTGGGAGTGATCTCGCAATCCTTTAATAGGGCAACGATGTCTCCCAGCAAAAGTCTGGCTTGCGGAAATCTCTCCTTGGTGAGGGTCTCTGCCTGGCTATCTATTACCGTGATGTCGTAGCCCAGTATGGATGCGAATCGATAGACATTCCAAGCCACATTGCCGGAACCGGCGATGATTATACTGTCTCTTTCCAAGTTAATTTCCAGGTTAAAAACCTCCTTAATATTAGGTTGCCTGCCAATAGAGAAAGGCTATCTTGGCCTCGGTATCATCGCGGATGAGGCCGTTGACGGCCACTGTTTTCAGGTAGTCAAAGACCTGGCCGGTGTACCTGTCAATGTATTCCCGTTCCTCTTTGAGGGGACCAAGATGCCCGGCAAAATGCATGGCGGTGTCCTCATCCAGAGGCCACTCGACCACGACGTTGCTGTCATAATAGGACAGGTTGGGGTAATAACCAGCTTTCAGCAGTTCATCGATGGACTTGCCAATAGAATTCTTGCCCCATTCTGAGTCATAAGGGCGTCCCAAAATATTGAGATATACGTCATTCTTCAGGCTGCTAAAGCGGCGGGCGAAATGGCAGGTAAAACACCAGTCTCGACTGGCCTGGGACATTTTCATCAAGCCACCGTCACTGCTGATTCCCGGACAAAGTGAGGCAAAAACCAGATCAAAGGCTTTTTCCAAACCACTCTGCCTTAAATCTATATCCTGCCAGGGCATGTCTATGAAGTCCACATTCTCCAAGCCGTTCAGTTCCACGTTTTGGCGGGCATATTCCAGCATTTTTCCCGAAATGTCCAGACCGGTTACCCGCTTGCCCTTTTGGGCAAAGCGCACTGTGAACATTCCCAGTCCGCATCCAATATCGAGGATTTCCGAATTGCTGTCATACAGGTTGTGATTGCGCAGGAAGTCATCAGTGTACTGGTAGCGGGCCTCGTTCTGCTGTCGGGCCTTCTGGTCCTCAGCGTCCCGGGTAGCCCATTTGGCCGAGCGGGCGTCCCACAGTTCTTTGGTATGTACCTCTACATTTGTCATGTCTTTTTCCATGTCTATCACCTGGCCCCAACTATTAATTGTTTTTGCTGATTATTAGCATCTGGGCCGATTTGCCGAAGAAGTGATAGCCCGACCCCGCTTCGCTGATGATGTCCAACAACTCGTCTGGTTCGGTTACCAAAATCCCGCCCAAAGAGGTTACCCCCCGGGCGAAGAAAGCATCCGGCAGCATGCTTATGGTGGGGCCGGTCACAACTATCTCCGCTCCCGGTTTGGCCAGGGAGAGCAACCCTTGCAGGGTGTTATTGATAATGGTGGTGCCGGTTATCACCAGCAGGTCCGCATCCGGGACAAACTCCGGAGCCCGGCTGGCCTCGGCAAAATAGGGCATCTCATTGGGCTTCAGGGTCAATGGGTCCAGCTCCAGGATACGAAAATCGGCATCGGCAGCGATTAGCTTCCTTATCACCGGAACCAAGGCACCTACTACCACCGCCTTCATGCCGGGGGTAATCTCTAACTCGTCAAATGAGTCCTTGCCCAGTTCGATCCTATAATCCTTTTCCGGCATCAGATCCCAGCAGGCTGCGCTTAAAGCATTCAAGGCGGCTATGCCCAAGGCTTTTCTCAAAATATTGTCTTTAAAGATGTCGTCCAAATAGGTACTGACCTTCCGTCCCCCCAATTTTCCTGACAGGGGCATGGCTTTGGCGGAGCTGGGACAGCAAACCGCCTCCGGGATCTCCTTTATGGGGGTAAAGCAGAGACCGCCATGACCGTCACTCAGTTTTACCCCGGTGAAAAACAGGCCTATCGCCGCCCGTTCCACCGTCAACTGGTCCATCTTTTCCCCTAGAATAGCCCGGACATGATCGATGGTCTCGGCCAGCATGGCGTTGGTTGGTGTGGTGTTGATGTTATCAGGTATTATGATCTTCATTCCAATTCCTTCCCTTCCAATTTCTATTGTTGGTTGTCCCGGCCAGGGGTACGGAGCACCGGGATGCTTCGCCCGCAGCCGGGACATTCTTGAGCGGGCAAGTTCTGCTGGATGAACCGGGCCCCGCAGGCGCTGATACATAAACGTTCTATTAAAACCGCGCCGCAGTCCGGGCAAACAGTATCCAGCCAGGTCGAACCGATAAAATTACCGAAGTATATGAAGGGTAGTTTCTTTCTGGTATCCTCCACCAATTGGGCGATCTGCCCCACATCGGGAGGTATGGCGTTCGTCATCTGATGCTTGGGCAGCAGACGGAATACGTGCCAGGCCATCTCCGGGTCGATGGCCGCCAAAAAATCGACTATCCCTGGGATTTCATCTTCATTCCCCTCTTGCACTATCGGAGTAGTCACTTCCACATGAGCCCGGGAGGCCAGATACTCGATATTGCGCATGACCACCGCCGCCGACCGGAGGCCGGTGTGTTCCTGGAGGAACTGGTCGGACATGGATTTCAGGCTGATGTTGAACAAGTCCATGGTCGCGGCCATCATGGCGGCAGCTTCCGGGGTGAAGTAGCCGTTGGTGGAACAGCCCACCAGCAAACCCTTTGCCCGGGCCGCTCGGGCCACCGCCAAGGCGGAAGGCAGGTTGACCGTCACCTCATTGATGCCCAAATGGATGCCGATGCAGCCCAGTTCAAGAGCGCGGTCTACTATTTGCGCCGGCAGCAGCCGGTTGGTAAATACTTCTTGGGGTCGGATGGCCACATTGGCATTGATGCAGTAGGCGCAGCGAGCATTGCAATTAAATCCCCCCAACTGCAGAAACCGACTGTCAGGATGTACGTGGAAAAACGGGATCTGTTCTACATCCACGGCATCGCAGCGGGTCCATTGAAAGGGGTATTTCTCCACGACTTGGCCGTCTTTTTCTTCATACATTTGACACCGGCAATGTCCGGTGGAGAGCTCGCAGCGAAATTCGCAATAAGGGCACTTCAAGATTCATCCCACCCCCTCTGTTTGGTTTGCGGAAGATAGCATCCTGGTATCTCGTGCTCAATAACGCAGACCATCGTCCCCGCTCGGATAGTTTAATCGATCCGCTCCCGGGCCACCGGTTTCACCAGCCGGAGTGCTTTCATCCTGCCCTGCGACCCCTGGCCGCCTTGATCCAACCGGGGAGGAAGACAGGCTACCCGTAATAATTCCGGCACCGGTATGAGACACAACCGGGTGTTGTATATCTCCAGCAGCAACTGTTCGGTAATTATCTCGTTGACCGGTCCGGTCTGCAGGTGCCCATCCCGGCTTAAAACCGCCACTTCGCCGCCCAGCAACAGAGCGTGGTCGGGGTTATGAGTGGTCATGACCACTGAATAACCGCGTTCGGCCATGTCCCGGATGATATTTAGAACTCGCAGCTGATTGCCGGAATCCAGATGAGCAGTGGGCTCGTCAAAAAGTATGACTTTGGGTTCTTGCACCATGGCCCGGGCGATGACTGCCTTCTGCATTTCCCCACCGCTTATCTCGGTGTAGGACTTGTGAGCCAAATGAGTGATCTCCAGGACCTCCAGGGCATCCCAGGCGGCTTTCTTATCTGCTTCCCCTGGTCGGCCGAACATAGGGATCCGGGGGGCCCGCCCCATAGTAACAAAATGCAGGACTGTATATCCATAAGCAGGGGTATGGACCTGCTGCACATAACCTACCACCTGGGCTATTTCCCTGAATGTCATGGTACCAAGATCCTGGCCGAACAGCTTGATTTCCCCACAGGTAGGTGTCAGCAACCCGACCATACAATTCAGCAGGGTGCTTTTTCCCGCCCCATTGGGCCCCAGAATAGACAGTATAGACCCCTCCGCCAAGGTCAGGGAGACATCGTTAAGGATGCTTCTATCCGTCTGGGGATAGGTGAAGCCCAGATTGTTGATCTCGTATATCAATGTAAATTCATCCTCCGCCTGTACAGCAACCACGCGAAAAAGGGAGCGCCGATGATCCCGGTCAGAATGCTCAAAGGCAATTCGGAGCTGCCGACCGTCCGGGCCGCTGTATCCACCACCAACAGGAATATGCCCCCTACCAGGGCGGCCGCGGGCAGCAGCCGGGTATTTTCCGGGCCCACCAGCATACGGGCAAAATGGGGGATGACCAGCCCCAGCCAACCGATGGTGCCCGCCACACATACCGCGCTGGCCGTCAACAGGGTCGAACACAGGATGGCCACGTTACGGGTCCAGCGTACATTGACCCCCAATGTCTGGGCATCTCTTTCGCCCAGGGAAATGACATCTATCCACCACGACATGCTTAAGATGACTATGGTGCTGATTATGATGGCCGGCAGCACACTACCCAGTGTGGGCAGGTTGACATAGGACAGACTGCCCATTTGCCAATAAACGATGCTGGCCAACTGGGTTTCCGGGTCAGCGATGTATTTAAGCAGACCCAACAGGGATGCCATCAGCCCGCCGACAATGATCCCGGACAACACCAGCATAATATTGGAGTCGCTCTTTAGCAAGCGGGGTATGGCAACGGTAATGGTCACCGCCAGCAGTCCCCCGCAAAAGGCGAAGATCTGAATGCCGGTTCCTGACAAGGCCATGAGAATGGCGATAGCGGCACCAATACAGGCTCCTGATGATACCCCTAAAAAATCCGGAGATACCAGGGGATTTTTAAATATCCCCTGGTAGGTGGCACCGGACATGGATAAGGCGGCGCCGATAACCACTGCCGCCATAATGCGCGGTAAACGCAAACCCATTACCACATTCTCCGCCATCTGGTCCGTCGGTGCTGCCAAACCAAAAATATTTGCATATAGAATCTGCAGGCTTTCGAGTGGGGTGATGGGGTATTTGCCCACACACAGGCTCCAAACCACACAGATTGCCAGGGCAGCCAACAAGAATATATTTATCGATAATACGAGCCATTTGCTTGGCATTTTGTAACTCAATCGGGATCAGCCATGGATTTTAATAACCCAGCCATTCCCGGTCAAAGGTGGTCCCATAGGTCAGGGTATAGAATGCTTCTACATCCTTGATAAAGTCCGCTTCGCTGTATTTTTCCGGATAGAACTGATTCAGCATCCACAAGGTGCCCAATGATGACTGCACTCCGGGGAAATCCCACAGATCCTGATGGGCCGGGATGTATGCGATATTGTCGTTCTCGATCGCTTTCAGCTTGGCAAAGCTGGGATCTGTCTTCAGCTCTTCGATTTTGTAAGCGGCTCCAGTGTAATCCTCACAAAATATGAAGTCAGGGTTCCAGGCGAAGATCTGTTCAGTGCCCACGGTAGGCCAGATCTCTTTGGCCTCAATGTCTTTAGCCAGATTGACTCCGCCGGCAGTTTCGACCAGGAATGACTGGAGCATATCACCATGGGCTACTTTCCCTATTTCACTACCCATTACCAGAGCTGTCTTGCGTTGATCGGCCGGGATATCCTTGGTCAGATTCTGGGCAAAGGCATTCTTTTCGTTATAAAAAGCTATCAACTCGGTGGCCTTCTTTTCCGCGCCCAGTACCTTGCCCAACAATTCGGTGGCTTTGATCAGATCTTCTGAGGTTTCGGCCACTATCCCTATCGATGGAATACCTAGTGCCTGCACTGCATCGAGGGTTTCGAGGTCAGTGGCTTTATGGACGAAGACATCCGGTTTCACTTTGGCCACTGCTTCCAGGTCGGCCTGGCCTTTGCCGACGGAAGGCACATCGGCCAGTTTGGGCACGACTTTCACGGCAAGTTCGGATTTGTAATTGATACCGGTGACGATGTCCCCTTTACCCAGAGCCAGTACGAAGCTGGAGGACGGACCCCAAACCAAGGCGACGCTTTTAACTTCTGCCGGGACCACCACGTCTCTGCCGGCCATGTCGGTCACGGTGATGGTGGTGTCCTTCGGCGCTGGCTGACTGACTTGTTCAGCCTGATTGGATGAGCACCCGGCAAGAAGAGTCGCCATCAATAGGATAATCAATAGAATTGAAACTTTGTGCATGCCTTTAAACTTCATGCTTTTCCCTCCCTTAATAAACTAATACTTTCTAATATATGTTGATGCCTGATCAGGCTGCCAACCTGATCATTATCCCGAACGAATAGTTGCTGTCATCACCCCATATCTTTTGAAATGGACTCACTTCTTAATGTATGTTTCTTCCATCCATTTGGGCACCCCACCGGATCGATGCCCCCTCGGATGCCCGTGGAGCACCAAGAGGACGCCATAGAATGGAAAAAGACGGTGTGCCAAAGCAGACCGTCATGCGAACCAATCGGATGTTCGATCTTCTTTCCACACTGGGAGGCCCAGGCGTTTCCCCCTGAACCCATCGGCTTGACGGCCATGGTTGCTGCTGTAGGCTGCCAAACTCGAAGATAGCTAGTGATTTGTTCTGCTACTTCGTTAAGTGTATGCCAAAATCCTGCTAATTCGGTCGACATTTATCACAATTTGAGTTGTTGTTCCGGTAATCCGATTGTTGGTCGATTAGCATTTTTCACACCCCTCTGGTTAAATGCAGCCTTCCACCCGGATGATTCATTACAATAGCGGATAAGGGGTAACCATACTATTTTTCGCCAAGCGCCAGAATTTCTTGTATAATCTGGATAGCTTTGATATTGGTCTGGTGGTGCATTCATCGGGGCAATCACCTGTTTTGCAGTATACGGCCCTTTTTCCCTGGATCAATGGAGCCATTTTCTTCTATACAAAACGTTGAGCTTGGTGTAAAGCTTAATCATTCGTGCATAGATTAAGGGGGATTTTTTATGTTGGGTATTATGGATGCCGGCAATTACCAGTCGCTGGTCGATATGAAAACCGGGCGCCCGGCAGATAGTCCGGGGCAGGATTTTGCTGAGATCCGGGCTCTGGCTCGTAACTGGCCTTATCCGGGGGACCTCAGTGACGCGAGCATCGACTGGGTGACCGGCGCGGCCCAGGTGATAGCGGATATGCATCAGCCCGATTGGATGTTCCTGTCCTATGTACAGCCTTATTTCATTGAGCTGTTCTCCCCCGAAGACAAGGCCATGAGCCAGCAGAGGCAAGCACACATTCTCGACGATATAAGTTCGTTCGCCGCCCGCAATGGTTTTGAGCCCTTGATCGTGGCCACTTCGGAATATGTGCCCTTGCTGGGTTATATCACCCAACCCGAGACCAAAGGGGTACTGGAATCCTGGCCCTGGGGATTTGCCATGGCCGGGGTCTCTGGAGCAGGACCCGAAGATGAGGCCATCCTGAGATCCCATTCGCTGATCCAAGATGTCATACCCAAGTCCAGGGTCTTGGCATCCTACCCCGACCTGCGGCCCAACTTCGTCGATTATTTCCCTGATTACGTGGTAACGGCTCAGGAAGGATACGCCTTCCGGGGTATGAACTATCATCATGGACAGCTATTCATGGCTGACACCTACGCCCGTACGGTGCCGGTCTTTTCCGCTATCGGACGTCCCGGGCATGTCCGGGACATACGGGGTCTGATGGACCAGGCTCTGGACGCCGGGAAAAAAGTGCTGCTGGTGGTGATCGAAGGCTGCCGCCAAGGGAGCCTGCCGGCAGAGTTCGAGGCATGCGGCAATATGGATGATTGGTATTCGTACCGGGGCATACAGCTGTATCATATCCTGCACACCGGCATGCCGTTTTATCAAACCGATAACCCGCCGGTTTTTAACCGGTCCTGGAAACCGCGCAATACTGAATATCCGCTGTCGGGCTTTACCAATGCCCACCGGGAGGAGTCCATCGGCGCCCGCCCGGGGATACGTACGGCAGCAGTGAGCAGCCGGGGCATAGTGGCCCAGACGGTGACCAACGCTGATCTGATGCTGGAAAGTTACTGCCGGGACCTGTCCAACATGGGAATCCTGGCCGCCTTCAAACCCGATAAGCTCTAGGTCGATCTATCGATCAAGCTGACCGGACTGTGATCCTGACCAAAGGCGGCAGCACCATGAAACTGGTGGTGGGCCGAACTTTCCTGACCGTAGCCTGGGTGGCAGAAGCGTTCCGGCAGACCGCGGTCTGGGATGCCAGTGCCGCCACCATCACTATAGAGCTTAAATAGGCGATCAGGATGATCAGGGGGACAGTTCTCCCGCCGGTAACGGCAGGTTTTGTTTTTCTCCGCCAATAGTCACTTTTTAATTATCGTTTGTTGGACAAACATCCATATATTCGTATTGTCATGACGCCCGTAATGATTACAATTGTAATTGGTATGTCCTCATTACATAGCGCTTGGGGGTTGAGCGGTGAGAAGCAAGTTGGTTTGGGGTTGGGTCATGGTTGTGTGCCTATGGTTGGGCGGGGGGATCAATGCCTGTGCAGCCGCTGACGCAGCCTCCGATATAGTCAATCCGGTGATCGAGGTTTCCTCGGTTTGGGATGAAATCACGGTGTCCGTTAATGGGACTCCGGTCGATTTCCCGGACCAATCTCCCTATCTGTCCAACAACCGCACCATGGTCCCCCTAAGATTTATAAGCGAGGCCATGGGAGCTAAGGTCACTTGGGATGAAGCCAACCGCCAAGTGGTGGTGAAAGGCGACCGGGTGATCGAACTCAGCCTGGATTCCAATCATGCCACCATCGATGGAATGGTATTCCTGTTGGATGCCCCTCCCGAGATTGCCGGACTGCGCGCCATGGTCCCCTTGCGGTTTGTCAGCGAAGCCCTGGGCGCAGAGGTCAAATACCTCCCCTCCGCCAACCCCAGCGCGAACCCGCCGGATTGGAAGATCGACGTCAGTGTCAGCGAACAGAAGGTGCGTGTCTATGATGGCGATAACCTAATAAAGGATTGGGTCGCCTCTACCGGGGTGAACAACTCTACCCCCACCGGCACCTTTTTGCTCCAGAATCGGGGAGAATGGTTCTTCAGTTCCAAATACCAGCAGGGCGCGCAGTATTGGGTGTCGTTCAAGGACTGGGGCACCTACCTTTTCCATAGTGTGCCCATGGACCGGCAGGGAACGGTCATTGATGTGGAAGCGGCCAAGTTGGGGACGCCGGCCTCCCATGGATGTGTGCGGCTGGCCACCGAGGATGCCCAGTGGCTGTACCGAAACATCCCCACCGGCACCCCGGTTTCTATCCGCGCCTAAATAAGGCCCGGGGGACGGTCCTTTTGCCTCACCAGCAATCTTCTTTTCGATCAGGGCTCACAACGCCATAACATCGTCCAGGGTATAACTGCGCAGTTCGGCCAGCCAGGTTTCCAGCAATTGCTGCCAGCGCTCGCTGACAAACTGGGTGCTGATGCCCCCCGTTACCACCACGTCACAGGCTTCATTGCTGTTTACCTCTTTTATGTCCACCACTAGGATGCCAAGGTTGGGATTGGATTGCATCGATTCCTTAAACACCCGGGCTGTCCCCTGTATGGTGAAAACCAGATTGTTGGCGCCCATAAAGGTCAGCGCGATCCTCCCGGAACGAACCGCATTTTTATAAGTGGCCGATTGGGTCTGAACGGCCATCACCATCACCCGGTCTCCAGGCGCATAGAACTGGGACATGGGCGCCCCGCGAGGAAAATCGTCTTCATCTACGGTCGACACCACCCCCACCATGGTATCGGCGGCAAAGAATTCATACAGTACCGGTGGCAGGCGATCCCCATGATATTTGCTCACTTATAATCCCTCCCTTGATAACTAATCCTTACCCCCTAAATCTTGGCCAGCGATTTTTCCAGCTCCGCCAGGTTTGGACAGGCAAAAACCCTGTCACAATAGGGCACATAGTCGTTGATGATGCTATCCCCGGTATTCCACCGGGACATGGGTTCCGGATTGAACCAGTATACCTTTTTGGCCTGGCTTTTGATGTCCTTTAGCGCCCATTTCCCATGTTCCTGCCAGTTGTTGCGGGCATCCCCGAATATCAGCACGCTGGTCTTGCGATTTATGCGGTGGCGGAAACGCTTGTGAAATTCCTCCAGGGTGTGGCCATAGTTGGTATATCCGGTCACCCCTACCACTTGGGCATTGCGCAGTACATGGGCCCGGAAATTAAAAGGATTGCCGGACAGGAGCAGTCCGGTGATGTCCGACACTTCGTCGATGAATGCATAGGATTCGATATGCTGAAAAAATCTCTCCAGGGAGGCGATCAAGGCCAGGGCGATACAGCTGAAGTTCATGACCGACCCGGAAACGTCGCAAAGGATCAGGATCACCGGTTTCTCTCGGTATTTGCGGGTCGTAAACAGGTTCAGGGGAATCCCCCCGGTGGACAGGCTGCTGCGGATAGTACGCCGAAAATCCAAGCGGTTCTGGTCATTGCGCTTTCTTTTCTTGACAAACTTGGCCGCCAGGCGCCGAGCCAGCAGAGGTACCATGGCCTCGATGCCGGCCAGTTCCTCAGCGCTGATGCGCCCGAAATCCTGTTGCAGGGGATTTTTCTTACCGCCAGGGGCCTGGGCGGTGCCGCCTTTGCCCATGGGGTTGCCCATGCCGATATCGTAATCACTGACCGCCGTCTCTTCCTGGGGACGAGAGTTTTTATTAGCTTGCACAAACCGGAAATGTTGCCGGTTTTCAGGACGGAGATATTCTTTAAAAAAGCGGTTGAAAACCTCGTCGAAGGCCTTTTGATAGCTGTAATCCTTCACCAGGGTGCTGAAAAAGGTTGAATAGAAGTAATCCCGGTTGGACCAATCGATCAGCAGCAGGCCCTGGCAGCAATCCCTTACCTGGCTGGTGGTGACTGGAATGTCCTGCTCCCGCAGATCAGCAAAAAAGGCCTGTAAATATTGCAATACCGACATCTTACCCCTCCTTGCGGCGTGGCGTTCAGGTCCGGAAATTGAGGTCGCGGTCGCGGTAGATTATCCGTTCCAGTTTCTCCTGGTCCTCGCGGTATTTCACCACCGTGGTCAGGGTTTGCAGAGTGGTTTCCACATCCAGATCTTCTTTGCCCAGCCACAGCAACGCGGCGGCCCAGTCAATACTCTCGGCGATGCTGGGTGGTTTCTTCAATTCCAGCCGGCGCAGCTGCCGAACTACTTGGGCCACCTTCTCGGCCAAACTCGGGGGGAGGTTGGGTATTTTGAGCATCAGGATCTGCTGCTCCATTTCTTTAGGGGGGAAATCAAGGTAGAGATACAGGCATCGCCTTTTCAGCGCTTCGGAAAGCTCGCGGGTGGCATTGGAAGTCAGAAATACAAAGGGCTGATGCCGGGCTCGTACCGTTCCAATCTCGGGGATGGTGATCTGGAACTCGGACAGCAGCTCCAGCAGCATGGCTTCGAATTCGAAATCCACTTTGTCTATCTCATCTATCAGCAATACCGTCGGCGAATCACTGGTAATACTCTTGAGCAGGGGCCGGGTGAGAAGGAAATTATCTGAAAAGATATCCTCTTCGATCTGTTGTACGCTCAGGTTCTTGTTCGACACGGCCTGGATATGCAGCAGTTGACGCTTGTAGTTCCATTCATACAGCGCCTTGGCCTCATCCAAACCCTCGTAACACTGGAGACGGATCAACGGCAGTTCAGTCACCAGGCTAAAAGCCTGAGCAATGGCGGTTTTCCCTACCCCGGCCGGCCCCTCCACCAGGATCGGTTTTTGCATGGCTCCGGCCAGGTAAAGAACGGTGGCGACCTTGTCGTCACAGATATACCCGGCCTGCAGCATTTTCCCTTTCATGATCTGCATATTGTCCATATAATCGCTCCTCGCCTTCCGTTTATTCGCCTTCACCAAGCTCAGCCAGCATGTCTTGGAGCCAGGCCGACCTTATTTTTTCCACTTCGATGCCATATTCAAGAATGCGAATGCGGTATTCATCAACCTTTTTCCGGACCATCTCTTCTTGAGTCCCATAAATGCTGATACCTTAAATGTAAGTTACCACTACTTCAGTGGCAAGTAGAACAATTGGAAAAGGCGCGGGGAAAAATGTAGAATAGTATGTGATGACTACCGCCATCCTGAGCGAAGCCGAAGCCACCTTGGAATAAATAGGGAGGTAACAACCGTGGCAAGAAACATCTATGTACAAAGG
>LSQX01280814.1_pt2 | contig 23685 bp, 13 predicted proteins | sample 654561 | NCBI WGS metagenome assembly LSQX01 (sample SAMN04489861, study PRJNA283612) | anaerobic digester metagenome | isolation source: 4 biogas reactors fed with cattle manure at either 37C or 55C with and... | place: Denmark: Kongens Lyngby | collected 2014
TTATACTGCCACCCTTCTTCTGAATAAAAAGGATATTTTGAATAAGTTCATCCGTGACACGGTAATCCAATCGGAAATCGGCAAGCGCGGCTTGTTCCCTACGGATGAGGAGGTCATGCCTGAAGCGCAAAAGCACTATGAGAACATCAAAAAAAGTCCGGAAGTATATGTAAGTCTTCAGCTGTATATGGAAGCAATGGACCTTTCGGAGGAGGCAATGTTTGATATAATTATTGACGAGAACAAGAAGGCAATGGGACAGAAACGGTTGTATGAGCAGGTAACGGCAGGGGTTGAAAATGACATGGATAAGGAAAAGGTTTTTAATTCCGAGGCAGATAAATGGGTTTCCAAAGCGGATGTGAAGATACTGATTAAACAGTAATAGGGGCTAGGAGTTAGGAGCTAGGGGCTAGGAGCTAGGAACACTGATATCTGGCGTCTTTTTTAGAGAAGAGAACAAAAAGAAACGGCATTTTTCTTGCGAAAAATTGTCGTTTCTTTTTTGGATACAGAAAAATATATTCCCAAAAAGGCATAAATCTTTCAAGCATTGTCCGGTCCGGGTTTGTATAATGCTTTATGGCGTGGGATATGCTCCGCTAAACCTAAAACATCATGCCGTTGATATATGCCTCCATGAAGTCCTCGCTTGTGGACAGCTCGACGGTCTGGGTCAATTCCCCGATTTTCTCGGATTGCTCCCTGATATCCCTGCTGAGCAGCACCATGGCGGCGCCCGCTCCCGCCGCGTTGCCGATTGCGAGGGCTTTGCGGGCGAAGCCTTCGGGTATAAGGCCGATCTTTTCGGCCGATTCCACATTGATATGACTGCCGAACCCTCCGGCAATCACAAGCTGTTCAATCTCGTCGGGGCGGTATCCCGAGACCTTAATCAGCGTCCGCATGCCCGCGCATATGGCGGATTTCGCAAGCTGGACGGCGCGGACGTCCTTTTGGGTTATCAGCACATCGGTTCCGGGAAGCCGGAAGGCGGGCATACCATCCGATTCGACAATATATTCGGTGTAGTCGTGCCCGCTGTCGTTAATCAGCCCGGTTTCGTCGAGTATCCCTGTCCGGCACATTGCCGCCACCGCGTCGACAAGTCCCGAGCCGCATATGCCCTCCGCCTGTCCTCCCAGCACCGAGGATATTATCTCACCGTTTATAACCTCCACCTTATAAATCGCCCCTGTTTTGGCGGGCATTCCGTACCGGATTCCCGCCCCCTCAAAGGCCGGGCCCGCCGCCGTCGAGCAGCATAACAGCCTGCCGTTGGCGACAAGCGCCATCTCGCCGTTTGTACCTATATCGACAAGCAGGCGGGGGGCGCCGTCCACGACCTTTCCCCCGCGTACGAATTCGGCGCTCAGCAGGGCGGTGGTGATATCGGCGCCCACATAGGCCGATATGCAGCGCGGAAGATAGACCTCCGCCTTAAAGGGAAGGTCAAGCTCGCCCGCATTGAGCGACATGCCGAAATAGCAGTCCTGCTCAAAGGGGGCCGCCGTGATGGATTCGGGATTTCTTCCGGTCAGAAGATAGAGCATGGCGGTGTTCCCGGTCATAACAATGCTTCCGACCGCCTCGGTCGGGATGTCATATTGACGGCATATCTCATTTATCATATCCGACAGGCAGCCGCGAATGGACGCCGCCAGCTCGGCCGACCTGCCCTTAAGCGATTTTTCAAGCCGCGAGATTACATCGGCGCCGAACACCGCCTGGGGATTGTTCTGCGCCAGGGTGTTGCAGAGCTGTCCGTCCGAAAGCCTGTAGAGATAGGCGGCGACTGTGGTCGTTCCTATATCGACGGCAATCCCGTATCTGCCCCCGTTCGACGTATTCCACGGGGAGAGGGTAAAGTCGGGCAGGTTCATATCGGTCATAATGCTGGACTGCCTGTTTTTGCGGTCAACCAGCTCGACCTGCGCGTCTCCGGTCAGCTCGGTCATGCAGGCATAGCGTATGTTGTTTTTGATTTCGTCCGGAGTAAGCAGGGAGCGCTCCCCGCCCCCCATAGGCCCGAGATCTCCGGTTGCCCTCACCTTGCATTTAAGGCATCTTCGCCTGCCGCCGCAGGGCGCGTCAATCTCAACCCCGTTATCCGACAAGAGGTCATACAGTCTTTTTGGAGGGTCAAATTCTATCCGGAGCTGTCCGGACGCCGAGAGAACGCTGAGTACGGATTTCATATTATCATGTCGCCTTTCGGTTGGTATTTTTATTGTTTGTATGCTACAATAATACAACAAACCAAGTAATTTCACTAGAAGGATTTTAAGAATTTTGGTATTATGTATATAGGTAAAGGCCGGACGCACCAAAACAGGCTTTAAAATTGGAGGTTTGGGTTTTGCGGATTCATATCATCGCCTGCCGCGTATTTACAAGGGAGCTGTGCTTTTACGCCTCCCGCAGTCCCCATATAGTAGACATAACATGGCTGCCGCAGGGGCTGCATGATACCCCCGTGCAGCTGCAGAAAATGATTTCCGACAGTCTGGACCAGCTGTACATACAGATGGAAAAGAAGATGGTAAAGCATAAACCCGACGTCATCGTTTTGGGTTACGGGCTTTGCTCCAACGGCATAGTAGGCATAACAAGCCGCGACATACCCATTGTCGTTCCGCGCACCGACGACTGTATCGCCCTGTTTCTGGGTTCGCAGAAGCGGTATCTCGAGCTGTTCAAAGACTGCGGCGGGACATACTGGCTGAATAACGGCTGGATTGAAACGGCATTTATCCCGTCGCGGGAGATGCTAAATTCGCGGTATGAGGAATATATTGAACTGTACGGCGAGGAAAACGCCGAATTTCTGGCCGAGCAGGACCAATGCTGGATCCGCAATTATAACGCCTGCGGATATATCAGCTCTCCGGCGTACCATTGCCCGGAATATCCCGAGCTGGCAAGGCGGGTGGCGGACGAGAACGGCTGGAACTACCGCGAATTCGAGGGCGACAACCGCATGCTCCGGATGATGGTTTCGGGACTCTGGAATGACGAGGAGTTTTGTATATGTCCGCCGTTTCACAGGATTGAGGCCACCTGTGACGACAAAAAAATCCGCGCGGTTCCGTGCGAGTGATTGACGGGAGGGGTATTGATGCAGGAAGAGCTTTCGAAGCGCTGTACCGAATATGCCGAGCATATCTCAAAGGCTTGCGGCATACCCAGCTATGTCATGTGCACCTTTCAGAAGGCCTTTATATATTCGAGTGAAACGCCCCGGTTTTGCGAGGGCTGCACCAGTACCAAGTGCGTCGAAATCAACACCCATCTTTACGGCTGCAACGAGGCATACAGGTGGAACGGGCAGTATATATACTACTGCCCGCTGGGGCTGGTGTTCGCCGCCGCCTCGGTTTCGGACGAGACGGGGAACCTGACGGGCGGAATCATAATGGGCCCCCTGCTGATGGGCGACGCGCAGGACATTCTCGCGGAGCTGCCGAAAAGCATGAGAGGCCGGGCAAAAGCACTGCCGGCGGTCGAGCCGTCGATGGTGTCCCACCTGTCCGCCCTGCTCTCGGCTGTCGCCGCTTATGTCTGCGGGCTTCCGCTCAGCAGGGCCGGAGGGTTCGTCTACGAGCAGGAAAAAATACTGAACGCCATCTATTCCGCCCACGAGCATATGCTCGGCGAGGAAGAGCAGGTCACCTATCCTATCGAAACCGAAAAGCAGCTCCACAGGCTGATATGCAGCGGCGATAAAAGCGGGGCGCAGGAGCTTTTGAACCAGCTTCTCGGACATATCTATTTCGCCAGCAATTTTGATCTGAAGTCCATCAAGACCCGGGTGGTCGAGCTTATTGTCATACTGTCAAGGGCAACCATCGACGCGGGCGCCGATATCCGCGAGGTATTTCTTTTCAACACCAACTACATACAGGAAATCGACAGGTTCGATTCCATCGAGGAACTCAGCGTCTGGCTGACGGGCATTATGAACAGGTTTATCAGCTATTCGTTCGATTTCAATCAGGTAAAGCATTCCAACGTGGTCTACAAGGTGATGGAGTACGTCAAGGCGAATTATTCAAAAAAGTTGACGCTCGACGATATCGCGCGGCATGTCTATCTCAGCAGGTCGTATCTGAGCAGTATTTTTAAAGAGGAAACCGGACAAAGCCTCTTTTCATATGTCAACAGCGTGAGGGTCGAGAAAAGCCGGATGTTTCTTCTGGATAACTCAATCAGTCTTGTCGATATTTCGGAGATGTGCGGGTTCGAGGACCAGAGCTATTTTACCAAGGTGTTCAAAAAAGCCATGGGGGTCTCCCCGAAAAAGTACAGAGACAGCCGCGGAGTCCTCCCGAATACAAATAATGTCCAAAAATGAAAAATATATTTCTATAATTATTCTTTCCGGTCTACTAAAATAGTGATAACAGCTTACAGAATAAAGAAGCGGAGGAGTTACAAATGGGTATACTTGAAGAAATAAGCAGCCTGATGCAGCAAGGTCGCGCACCAAAGGTCAAGGAGCTTGTACAGCAGGCGATAGACGAAGGGGTCAGCCCCAAGGAAATCCTTGAAAAGGGTCTGCTTGGCGCCATGAGCATTATAGGCGACAAGTTCAAGAAGAATGAAATCTTCGTGCCCGAGGTTCTTATCGCGGCACGTGCCATGAACGCCGGCGTCAGCATATTGAAGCCGTATCTCGTCGAGGCGGGCGTCGAGTCCAAGGGGACCGCCGTTATCGGTACGGTCAAGGGCGACCTGCATGATATAGGCAAGAATCTCGTCAAGATGATGCTCGAGGGCAAGGGTCTCAACGTGATTGACCTCGGGGTGGACGTTCCCGCCGAGGATTTTGTCAAGGCGGCTCAGGAGAATAACGCGGATATTATATGCTGCTCCGCCCTGCTTACCACAACCATGGGCGAGATGAAGAATGTTGTGGCCGCAGCCGCAGCCGCGGGCATAAGGGATAAGGTCAAGATTATGGTCGGCGGCGCTCCGATTACCCAGAGCTTCTGCGATTCTATCGGCGCCGACTCCTACTCCCCCGACGCTGCTTCTGCCGCCGACGCGGCGCTTGCTCTTTGCAACTAGGCGGAATTATATAATTAATAATAAAAGGTACAGGGATGAAGCGGTTTTCGCTTCATCCCTGTTTTGACGCGCCCTGTTCGAGGGAGCAGCTTTAGCTTCAAAATTTCCTTTCGCTCATGCCGCGGGGCACATACTTTCTGACGTCAGAAAGTATGCAAAGACCGCCGGGGNNCCTCCCCGGACCCCTCCGCAAACGACTAAAAGGCTCCGCCTTTGGAATCCGCAGATGTGTGATAAATTATGGGATTATATCGAAGCGGATAGAGAAAATAATACTCTTTTAAAAGGGGCAGGGCAGGTGATTCGGTAAAAAATTCCAGCACGTCTTGAGATGCTCAATACGGCAGCTCTCTTTTGCCCTTCATAAAGTCCAGCACCCTGCTTTTATGGGTTTTATTCTCGATGGGATAAGGCTGCCAGTTGTTGGTTTTGCCGCCGTAGACATAACACGGTATGATATCGGTTGAAAGCTTGATCTCCCCGTCAATCTTTTCAAAGAAGGCCTGAAAGATTATTGTCCGGTTTTCGGGCATCGTGTTCCCGCCGTATACAAAATTGCCCAGAGAATATACAATCGGAACCCCCTTGTAAATCTCCATGGGCTGCAGGACGTGCGGATGTCCTCCCACCACAAGGTCTGCGCCGGCGTCGACCAGCTCGCGCGCGCCCGACACCTTCCATTCCTCCGGTTGGTGAATCTTTTCGGTGCCGCCGTGGAAGAAGATTATCTGTATGTCGGTATCCTCTTCAATCCGCTTCATCTCATTGACAATCCCGCGGTGCTGGTTGTAGTCCCAAAACCCGCAGCAAACTATGCCAATTCTTATCCCGTTCTTTTCGACCACCACCGGCTTGCCGCCGTATCCCGTCAATATACCCGTGCTTTTTACGGCGTTTTCGGTGTCGTCAAACCCCTGTGCGCCGTAATCGTCGGTATGGTTGTTGGCCAGCGAGACTATATCGACATTGCCGCTTTTAAGTATGGCGGCGTTTTTTGTAGCGCTTTTGAACCAAAAGGCGGGCTGCTGCTTTTTCTTTACCGGAGGCAGGTCGGAGTCGGTGAATACGTTTTCACAGTTTGCTATGGTGAAATCGTCGTTTGCGAATATGCCGGCCACCTTTTCAAAGAAATAAGAGGGGGGCTGACGGTCTGCCGTCCAGTTCAAGGAACCCGGGCGGTGGGTGGTTCCGTCCGCCGTCGCAATCAGACAGTCGCCGACAAAGGAGAGGGTGACCTTTTGCAAGGACTCTTTTGGGGTGGTGGTTCCGCCTTCTCCGGACGGCGGACGAGTCGCGCCTGACTGTCCGGTTCGGGAGGTTTGGTAGGATGTCGAGGGGTCTGTCCGAACCGGCGGGTTGACGGAATCCGAACATGACGCCGCCACGGAGCAGCAGAATACAGAAAGGACGCAAATCATCATTTTTGAAAGCCTTATGGGAAACACCTTCTTTATCTTAGCTTCCGTTATTATACAATAAGTTTTTAATCCTGGCAATCTTTCTTGTTTTTGTATGCTGATTATAGTATTATTATGTAGAAATATGGAGTCATGAAACGGAAGTGTAAAAATGCGGGCCTATCTCAAAAAGGATTTTATCAACCTGCTGGGCACAATGACCGAGGGCATTCAGTATATGTACGACAACGCCGATTCAAAGCCTGATTTTATGCTGGATGATTGCTCGAATGCGGCTGTGTCGATTCGGGATAATATACGGGAGCTTGAGGGGGAGCATAACCAGGCCGACCCCATGCTTGCCGGACTTGTCGAAGGTCTGAGTTCCGCAAGGCGGGAGATAGAGCGGCCCGAGCTTTTTAAATCCCGGTGTCTCGGGCTTATCAAGCAGGTGCGGGCCGTCGGGGAATGCATAAAAAAGAGGCTGCCAACGCAGCTTGAGATTGCCTTTTTCCCGTACAAGGCGTCCATGTGGGACTGCCTGGAGAGCGTCTGGCGGGAGGCGCGGCAGGATGAATGTTGCAGCTGCTCGGTGGTGCCGATTCCGTATTATGAGATTAACGGCAACGGGGTTGAACCGAGATTCTGTTATGAGGGCGGCGATTTCCCGAAGGACGTTCCGATAATCCATTATTCGGAGTATGACCTTGAAAAGCAGCATCCCGACATAATCTATTTTCACAATCCCTACGACCAGCACAACCTTGTCACCCGTGTCGACGAGAGGTATTATTCCGTTAACCTAAAAAAGCACACCGATATGCTGGTCTATATATCTTATTTTGTCCACGGCGCCTATCTTGACCCGGATACCGCCAAGAGAATGCTGCTCAAGATAGGCGAGGTCAACGCCGACAGGGTCGTGGTGCAGTCGGAGTACCACAAGCAGATGATGATAAGCTACGGCATGAAGCCCGAAAAATTAATCGCGGCGGGCTCGCCGAAGTTTGACGCCCTGATAAGGGCGAAGGAGAGGTATACCGAGGTTCCCGAGGAATGGCAAGCCGCCCTCAAGGGCAGGCGGGTATTCCTGTGGAACACCACCCTCAAATCCATACTCGAGGACGAGGAATGGTTCAAAAAGACCTCGGCGCTGGTCAAAGCCCTGACCGAAAATCCCGACTGCGCCCTTATCTGGAGACCGCATCCCCTGCTCGAGGCCACCATCCATTCGATAAGGCCCCAATTCCGGGACGAATATCTCGAGCTGAAAAACAGCGTCCTTTCAATGCCCAACGCCATACTCGACCAAAGCGGGGACGCCAATCTTGCAATCATTCTGTCGGGCGCGCTAATCAGCGATTACAGCTCTATCATGCTGCAGTATTGCGCGACCGGAAAGCCTATTTTAACCCTGAACGGCAAAAGCTCGGACAGGAAAGGCAGTATCTGCATATTCGATTACTTTTCAAATTATTTTCTCGAGGACGGCATGACGGTCGAAGCTTTCCGCGATATGATTTTAAGAGGCGAAGACCCCAAGAAGAACCAACGTCTCAAAGCCATGAGGCAATCCACCCTCAACACGGACGGAAGCTGCGGGCGGTTTATACATAAAAAGATAAAAAGTCAGCTGCTCTAACCCCTCCCGGCGCTTAAAGGGCGGGGTTGGCCGCCGGATTGAAAAGAGCGAATTATATCATAAATCGCAAGCGATACGAAAATTTATACCGCCAAAAAATAAAACAGAAAAAGGCCTTGACATCTAGATTTATGCAATATATAGTAACTTTAATGTAAAAATTTTGGTATTATTTAAGCATGGCAGACCAAGCCAAAGAACCTTCCCCTCGGCAAACTTCGGGATATTCAAAAAAGGAGAGCTGAAAATTGTTCCATCCATTCAATGTCACGACCTTTTATGTGTCGCAAGAAACGGGAAACGACTGCTGGACCGGTTTTTATCCGTCCCCCCGCGAAGGGATGTCCGGACCGCTTAAAACCATCGAAAAGGCCCTGGAGAAGGTCTCCGATATGCGCCGGGCGGGCGCGCTCCAGCCCGTTTCAATCAAGATTGTTGACGAGGAGTATTTTATCAAAAAGCCCGTTGTCATCGGCAGGAACATATCCTCCGTCACCATTGAATCGCTCACCAAAGCCCGGATTAGCGGGGGTATCAGGATTTCAAACTTCAGGGAGGATACCTTTAACGGGGTAAAATGCCTTTCTGCATACATTCCCGAGGTTAAGGAATCCGGCATGAATTTTACCGATCTCTATGTCGACGGCAGGCCTGCCCGGCTTACCAAATATCCCGAAACCGGATTCCTAACACCCGAAAGTGTGGAAAATCCGTCCGAAGAGCTGTTCGCACATTCCAAATGGTTTATCGCCAGAAAAAGCGATATCGAGGCCTTCAAGAAGTTCAGCAATTTTAAGGACTGCATGATAAGCTATACACATTACTGGGTGGACGAGCATACCCCGATTGAAAGCTACGATTTTGACACCGGCAAGATTGTTTTTGCCTACAAATCCCTTTACAGCATCGCCACAACAATGCAAAAAAGCGTGATGGAATATAAAATCGTAAATGTCCCCGAGGCCTTTAAAAACCCGAACGAATGGTATCTCGACAGGGAAAGCGGCACGGTATATTACATCCCGAGGGATGACAGCCAGACCGCCGACTCGATTCGGGCTTATGCCCCGGTTGCCGAAAAATTTTTTGAGATTAAGGGCGAGTATGACGATAGGGTGCGGTATATCCACCTCAAAAACCTGTCCTTTGCGTATACCAAAGGGGATTATAAATATGTGCTTGGCGGCGAGGAGTACGCCTGCGGAGGTCAAGGTCTGTATTCGGCCCACGGAAGCATAGAGTTCGAGTTTGCCCGCGGCTGCTCGGTCGAAAACTGCAGTCTTTCCTGTTTCGGGGTTCACGGCATCCTGATAGGCGACGGGTGCAACTCGATAAGGGTTAAGGGAAACACCATGCGCAACGGAGGAGCCGGAGGAATCAAGGTCGACGGCGCGGATTACGGCCGGGAGCCCGACCGCAATACATACGGAATCGAGCTTTCATATAACCTCATTACCGAGTGCGGTATGCGGTATGCCGCCGCATGCGGGATGCTGGTCAAAAACGCCTTTGACACCGTGATCGCCCACAACGAAATCAGCCATATGAACTACACCGGCATATCCTGCGGCTGGACATGGGGGTACAGCGATTGCATCGCGTGCAATATTCTTATTGAGAAGAACTATATCCACCATCTCGGGGGCGGGGTCCTGTCCGATATGGGGGGGATATACCTGCTCGGCAAGCACCACGGAACGATTGTCCGCAATAATCTGATACACGACGTAGAGTCGCGGCATTACGGCGGGTGGGGATTATATGCCGACGAGGGCAGCAGCTACATCTTGTTTGAAAACAATATCTGCTATAATATGTCGTCCAACTGCTTCCACCAGCATTTCGGATGTATGAACACGGTTCGGAACAATATCTTTGTCTTTGCAAAAGAAACGCCGGTTAGGCTGTCCCGCAGCGATATGCATATCGGTTTTATTCTGGAGCGAAACATCATGGTGTCGAACGGGAATCCGATGTACAGCGTCGGTTACGGTTCCCCCGAAAGCGCGTATGCCATTTTCTCAAACGGCAATATCGTCTATGATATGAGCGGCAAGCGGGTTACACTGCTTCAGGCTGACGAGAAGAGCTACGATTTGAATAAAATCCGAATCTGCTTCGGATTTGAAACAGACAGTATTGAAGCCGACCCGATGTTTGAGGATTTGGCGGGATATGATTTCAGGCTGAAGCCGGAATCCCCAGCGCTTAAGGCGGGATTCAAACCGATTGATATCAGCGATATTGGAATATGTTAGCTGGGTGAAAACAACCCCCGCGGCGATGCCGCGGGGGTTGTTTTTATATTTCATCTGATTTTGAGCAGGTCAAACTTGCCGCTTGTTATCTTTACCGAATAGCTCCGCCCCGATTCGTCGCCCTTTCCGTAGGTATAGCTTCCGTCATCGTCCAGCGAGGTTTTAAGCTCGAAATCGCTCTCTATCTTCCCAGAGGTCTTTTTTGTTTTAAGCGTAAACCCGTCGTTATCGGGAATGGTTATAAAAACCTTGCCCGATGTGATGTCGGTATCCAGCCTGACCGGAACGACGCCAGATTCAATCTCGGCTCGGCCGCTGGTTATGCCGCAGTTAATATCCTCGAAATCCCCGTTTATTTCGGCATTCCCCGACGTCATCTTTAAGGTCAGTTTATCGGAGCTGATACCGGAAGCCTCGATATTCCCGCTTGTCATGGTGGCCTTTACGTTCTCCGACTTCAGCCTGTGCATCTTCAGCCGTCCCGAAGTGAGCTTGATAGCCATCTCGGCGGCCTCGATACCGCTAAGCTCCGACCTTCCGCTTGTCATATTCAGGACAAACTCGTTATACTGCTTTTCCGGGAGGGAAAGCCTGAGATCGGACGAACGTGCGCCGAATCCGAAAAAGTAAAATCCGAAGCTTCTTTTTTGGGATATCATTAATTCGCCGTCCGTCATGCTTATGTCCATAGGCTCGACATTATACCTCGAGGTCTCCTTGACGCGGATAATATCATCGGCCGACCTGTCAACATGAACATTGCCGGAAAACCAGCTTATTTTTATATTGTCAACCAGGTTTCCGTCCTTCTCGTCGCTGTAGATTTCGCGGGGTTCGCCCTTTGCAATATAGAAGACCGGTTTTAAAACAGCTCCGAGAACCAACAGGATGACCAAAGCCGCGGCTACGATCGACCATATGATAACAGAGGTGATTGCATTGTTATTCATAAACAACCCTCCAATCAGCGGTTAAGCTGCATGACCGCGCGGATAATCTGCTGAATCGCTATCCCGATAAGGAAGACAATCCACGATACATGCCATATGCCAAACCCGAAGCTAATCAAAAAGTATATAGCCACTATTATCGTCCACAAGGCGCCGGAAATTGCGCCGAAAGTTCCGTTATCCTTTTTGCGCTGCTGCTTCCATTCCTTGAATTCCTCAACCATGGTATCGTCCAAGCGGCGGTATTTCGGGCGGGTCATATAATTGAAAACCAGAAGTCCCGTCGCAACTGCGCATATCGCCAACATGGCAACCAGGCCGAGCTCTTCGTCATATCCCACCGTGTTGGCAATAAACAGAGGCACAACGCTGATGATGTAGAGCATAACCGCGATTGAAACCAAAAGCGCGTTTTTGCGTCGCGACGCGGGATCTTCATCCTCCTGTTCAAGCATTTTAAAAAGCTCGTCAATATCTCCTATGCTTGCGATTGCGGCTTTGTATGCCTCCTCCTCGGACATGCCGCGGCCCGTGAGATCGACATATTTGTCAATCAGGTTGGAGCACACCTCTTCCTTGAGTTCTGCGGCTTTTTTTGTTTGCGGCGCGTCCGCAAACAGCTCGTTGACATAAATTCTTATTTGCTGAATCATATCTGTTTCCTCCTAATCTGCTTCAATTAATCGGTCAATCATATTCCGTATTTCATCCCATTCGGCACGGTTTTTTTCGTAAAACGCCCGTCCGAGATCGGTTATGGAATAATACCGCCGTCTTGCTCCGGTTGTCTCGTCGCCCCAGTAGGAAACGATGTACCCCGCCTGTTCCAGCCGCCGGAAGGCAGTGTACAGCGTCGCCTCCTTGAGCTCGTATTTCCCTTCAGTCGAAGTCTGGATGGCTTTGTTGATTTCATAGCCATAACTGTCGTTTCGCATCAGGTGGGCAAGTATTATCGTGTCGGTGTGCCCTCGTATCATGTCCGATGCAATAGACATCATTTCACCTCCGAATGTATCATGTATTCTGTTGTATATTGTAATCATATATACCTCGCCTGTCAAGGTATTTTTTCAAATTAATTTGTGTATGATTCGGCTTGATGTCGGGAAACCTATTTTTTGAATCATGCGGAAATGCCGCGACGATATTGCCATACTGATTCCTAATTAATAGGTATTGGTATTTTTCATATATTATTGTGCCTTTCAGGCCCTTGGGTCAGGGGTTCACGGGAAGGCGCGGAAAGGCATGGATACTATATGTCGGACAACCCATCAAGCAAGATTCAGCATTCGGTAAACGCCGGCGATAACAGCACGTTTTTCCGCTCGCTCGCGCAGGAATTCATCGCCGAGCCCCACCCTTCTGCCGAGCTCCACCCTCTCCGCCGGCAGGTGCGGCAGGCGCTCCGCACGCTCAAAAACACCGGTCGGCATCCGGCGCAAGGGGGACCCGACGCGGACGGCATCCAAGCCGGATTTCGCGAATGGCTGGACGACAACTACCATCTTTTTATGCGCGAGGGCTCGAGTCTGCTCGCCGCCCTCCGGTTTGCCGACCGGCAGCCTTGCATAGACAGGCTTCCCGCCACCTTTCTTATGCTTTTAAAGCTGGTTAAAAAAATCGGCGTACCCGAAGCGGACGTGTTTGAGGAGCTTATCGAAACCGTCCAGCGCGTACGCCCGCTTACGGTTTTCGAGCTGGAGCAGCTTCCGCTGTGTCTGCGCGCCGCCCTTCTTATGACGGCTGCCGAGGCCTGCCGCCATACCGGAAGCGAGGCCGAGCGGCTGATTTCGATCGCCGTCAGCGGACTGCGCCAGACCGTGGGGCTTGATTTCGCCGGTCTTACCGAAAGGCACAGCATTGTCGAGCGGATTCTTCGGGACGATCCTGTCGGGGTCTATCCGAGGATGGACGAAAAGTCCCGATCAGACTATCGCAGGCGGACCGCCATAGCTGCGCTGAGAAGCGGCAAAAGCGAAGCGGCTACCGCCGCCGCCTTTGTGGAACAGGCGAAAAACGGCAAGACCCCGCGGGAACGGCATGTCGGCACCCCGCTGGTCTTGGCCGTCCGTGACGGCAAGAGGCGGAAAAGGGGCAGAATACTGCTTGTAAGCTCGCTTATGGTTCCTGCCGCCCTTTCAATCGGACTTGCCGCATATCTGGGGCATCCCCTGTTTGTCCTGCTTCTTTATCTCCCGCTTTTCGAGCTGTGCCGCCCGGCGCTGCAGCAGATATTTCTCAAGGGTATCGCCCCCCGCCGTCTTCCGCGAATCGAGCTCAACGGCGTTATTCCCGAGGAGGGGCGCACCGTCATCACGGTATCGACCCTGCTTCCCGGCGCCAAGAATGCAGCAAAGACGGCCGAGCATCTTTTCCGCATTTACAATACCAACGGGCAGGGCGCCGTGCAGGTCTGTCTGCTTGCCGACCTTCCCCAGGCGGATTACCCCACACTTGCGCGGGACGCCGCCGACATCTCGGCCATGAAGCGCGAGATAAGGAGGCTCAACACAAAAAATGGAAGTCATTTTGTGCTTGCGGTCCGCCGGCGGGAATACAGCTCTACCATGAAGGCGTATACCGGCAGGGAGCGTAAAAGGGGGGCGATTGCCGAGCTTGTCCGGGTGATACGCGGAGGGCTTCCGCGTTTTCTGGCCTTTGAGGGCGACCTTTCGCAGCTTCGCAGGGCAAAATACATCATCGCCCTTGACGCCGACACCGGAATGCTGCTCGACACCGCCTCCGAGCTTGTCGGCACGGCCCTCCACCCTCTTGTGCATGCCTATACCGACTCCGACAAAAAGCGGGTGGTTCGTGGATACGGCATACTTGTGCCCCGACTGGGCGCCGAGCTGCACTCGGCAAACCGCACCCCCTTTTCACGCGCCACCGCCGGCGTCGGGGGTATTACCCCCTATGACATCACGGCCGGCGACTTATATATGGACTGCTTTTCCTCCGCCGTCTTCACCGGCAAGGGGCTTATCGACATTGAGGCCTTTGCCGTGCTCGAAAACAACCGCTTTCCGCCCGAGCAGGTTTTGAGCCACGATATTCTTGAGGGCTGCCTGATGCGCTCGGGTCTGGTTTCGGACGTCGAGATGACCGACAGCTCGCCGTCCGCCATGAGCGGATGGCTTGACCGGCTTCACAGGTGGATAAGGGGAGACTGGCAGAACCTCCCGTTCCTGTTCAGCCGTACCCTGCCCTTCAGCAGGCTTGACCGCTGGAAACTTTGGGATAACCTCCGCCGTTCCCTGACCCCTCCGGCCGTCCTTCTCTGCCTGCTGCTGACACCCCTTTTCCAAAGACACACGGCACAGGTTGTTGCTCTGACAGCCCTGCTGTCGCCCATCTTCGGCAACCTTATTTCGGCCGCCCTTTCCCTGCTGCACGGCGGGTGGATGACCCTCGGCGGGCGGTACTATTCCCGGGTTCTGCCGCGCGCAATGAGCGCCCTGACCCAGGCGTGGTTTACCCTGATAATGCTGCCCGCAACCGCAATCGTTTCGCTGGACGCGGCAGTCCGCGCGCTGGTCAGACTTGTATCGCGGCGCAGGATGCTGGAGTGGAAAACGGCGGCTCAATCCGAAAAAAGCGGAAGCGGATGGTCGCAGTCGTTTAAAAGGCTGTGGCCCACTTTGGTGATTTCCGGCTATCTTATCTATTTCGGGACGGGCTTCACAAGGCTGGGCGGCGTCATATTTGCCGCGCTTCTCCCCTTTGCGGTCTATTCCGGAAGGAGCGGCGCGCCCGAGGCATTAAAGCCCTCCCTGTCGGCAAACCAGAGGGAGCAGATACACGCCTATGCCGCCGCAACATGGCGGTATTACGAGGAATATTGCACCGCCGAGGAGCACTACCTGCCCCCCGACAATCTTCAGGAGTCCCCGGTCTGGCGGGTGGCGCACAGGACCTCGCCTACCAATATCGGGCTGTATCTGCTCTGCGTGGCGGCGGCCCATGATCTCGGTCTTATTGACGAAGACGAAATGCTTACCAGAATAGAAAACACCTTCGACACAATCGACAGGCTTGAAAAATGGAGGGGCAATCTTCTCAACTGGTACGACACCAGAACCCTGCGCCCTCTTGTTCCGCGCTATGTATCTTCGGTCGACAGCGGCAACTTTGCATGCTGTCTTGTCGCGCTGCGTCAGGCGCTTGCGGAAATAAGAGGGGTACGTGCCGCCGAGCTGGCCGCGCGCGCAAAAAGGCTGCAGGACGAGGTTGACCTTATCCCTATGTATAACAAAAACCGCGCCCTTTTCCATATCGGGCTTGACCCCGATTCGGGCGAGCTCAGCGCCTCGTATTATGACCTGCTGATGAGCGAAAGCCGGATGACGGGCTATTTCGCAATCGCAAAGCGGATAATACCCAAAAAGCACTGGGGGGCGCTCGGGCGAACCCTGACCCGCTCGGGCAACGCGATAGGTCCGGTTTCATGGACGGGCACCATGTTCGAATACTTCATGCCGCGGCTTCTGATCCCCTCCGAGGAGGGGACAATGGGGTACGAGGCCCTTCAGTTCTGTCTGCATTGCCAGCGCCGCCGCCCGCCTAGGGGCGTGCCGTGGGGGATAAGCGAGAGCGGGTTTTACGCCTTTGACAGCAATCTCAACTACCAGTACAAGGCGCACGGCGTCCCGCGGCTTGCCCTTAAACGGGGGCTCGGAAAGGACCTTGTCATCTCCCCTTATTCCAGCTTTCTCGTTCTGACGACCGACCCGGGCGCGGCCCTGCGAAACCTTGCCCGTCTTGAACGGCTTGGGATGACGGGAAGCTGCGGGTTCTATGAGGCCGCCGATTTCACCAAGGGGCGGACGGCGCGCGGGGGCTACTCGATTGTCCGCAGCTATATGGCCCATCATGTCGGCATGAGCCTGCTGTCCTGCGCCAACGCCGTGATGGACGACATCTTTGTGCGGCGTTTTACCCGCGACGAGGACATGGCGAGGGCCATCGAGCTGTCGTACGAAAAGGCGCCGACCGCCGGGGCGGTGTTCGAGCCCGCGCGGGAAAACAGCGTGCCCGAGCTGCCCGGGCGAACCCGTCCGATTGCGGAGGAAATACGGCACATCAACCCACGAACGCCCAGGATGCATCTGCTTGCGGGTTCGGAATGGCAGCTTGCTATTTCGGATACCGGGGCGGGCATCTCGACTTCACGCGGGCTGGATATACACCGTTTCAGCGATGATCTGCTTCGCTCGCCACAGGGAATCTACGCCGTGATCGACAGCGACGAGGGGGCCTTCTCGGTTACGGCGGCGCCCGATTATTCGGACACTCCGCTTGACCTCAAGACCCGAAAAAAGACCGACGGACGCAGACTCGACACCGGCATTAAACGCCGCGCCGAATTTGAAACCGGCGCCGCCATATTCACGGCAGAGCTCGGCAGTCTTGAAGCCGGTATGCGGGCGATGGTGCATCCCCGTCTGCCCTGCGAGCAGCGGCAGGTGGTTATAAAAAACCACGCCGGACACCGGACAGCCGCGACGGTAATGTTTTATTTTGAGCCGAGTCTTGCGCGCCGCGAGGACGCGCTTGCCCACCCTGCGTTTTCGCGCATCTTCCTTGCAGCCCGCCATGACCAGACCGTCAAGGCGCTGTTTGTGACCCGCCGGCAGAGGATGGGAGACCCTCCGGCATGTCTTGCCGCCGGATTCCTCGACAGCCGCGATTTCGAGTACGAGCCCTCGCGCGAGGCGTTGCTTGAACGGCCGCTCGGCATATCCTCCCTTATCAAGGCGGCGGCAAAGCCCTTTTCATCCTCCGGTCAGGGTATTCCCGACTGCGCCGTCGCTATGCGCGTCAAAATCGAGCTTCCGCCCCGAACCCAAAGGTCGGTTACCCTGCTGCTGACGGCGGCCCCGACCATGACCGAGGCCGCCAACCGGCTTATCGAAGCGCGCAGGGACGGTCTGCTTTCGGGCGGCAGCGCGGCCCCCGCTCCCTTCGGAGGGGTTGAGGCCGACCTCGCCGCCCAGATTATCCCCGATTTGTTCTATCCTCCGCGCATATCGCGCGAATGGGCTGCCGCGGCGCGTGAAAACACCCGCGGACAGGAAGCCCTCTGGGCCCTCGGCATCTCGGGGGACTATCCTATAATTTTGATTGAGATACACAATTCCGCCGACGCCTCGCGGGCGGAGCCATACATGCGTCTGCACCGCTCCCTGCTTCTCGGAGGGGTAGTCACCGAGCTGGCAATCGCCTATCACGAGGGGGGACAATACGACGCGCCGATACTTGAGGCGCTGCGCGAGGCCGCCAGAACCACGGGATGCAGCGAGGCGCTCGGCAAGCGGGGCGGCATACACCCGATAAACCTTGTCAATCACGGGGAGGCCGCCCTTGCCCTGCTCACCGCCGTCTGCGCCCACAACGGGGCGCGCGACCTCAGGCGCGCGGGCATACCTCCCGCTGATTATACCCCCGCTCCCCTGCTCCCATCGGAGCCCATCGTCACCAACGACTTCAATCCAAGCCATGACGCGGATCAGCCTGTGACGGTTATCAGCGGGGGGCAGTTCCAAGGGGACCGCTTCACCATAACCGAGCATCCTCGTCTGCCGTGGTGTCATGTGCTCGCAAACGAGGGCTTCGGCACGCTGGTTTCGGACAGGGCGCTCGGGTTTACATGGGCGGTCAATTCGCGCGAAAACAAGCTGACCCCCTGGACAAACGACACCGCCTCGGACAACCGCGGCGAGATGCTGCTGCTCAAGATCAACAGCAGTATATACGACGTTATTCTGGGGGCAAGAACCGAATACGGCAACGGCTTTGCCCGCTATACCGGACGCTGCGGGAGCTTAAATACCTCCGTTAAGGTCAGCGTTCCCGAAAAAGGCTCATGGAAGCAGGTCGAGCTTACCATCGATAATACGGGAGATGAGGAGATGGAATTTCAGGCTGCCTATTACACCGAACCTGTATTGGGCGTCCGTCGGAATCATGCCAGACACACCATAGCCCGCTGGGAAAACGGCGCCCTGGTTCTTAAAAATCCCTTTTCAAAGATTAAAGGGAGCATGATTCTGACCGCCGCGGGAGGGGCAGACGGCTGCGACTGCGACCGCGGCAGCTTCCTTACCGGAAGCTGGGGAGGCGGCACACTCTCTCCCCTGCCCGATCCGTGCGCCTCGGTCATCGTCCGGCGAAAGCTCCCGCCGCGCAGGCAGGAGAAGATAACCTTTGTGCTGGGCTTTGCGGAGGAAACCGGCTCCCAAAATCCCGACATTGCGGCACTGGGCATACCCGGTTTGATTGGCAAGACCCCGCCGATAAAGCTCGAGCTGCCGCGCATACGGACGCCCGACCCGCTTTTGAACACCATGGTGTCAAACTGGCTTCCGTGGCAGGCTCTGATATGCAGAATCTACGCCCGCACCGGCTTTTATCAATGCGGCGGGGCGTGGGGGTTCCGCGACCAGCTTCAGGATTCCCTCTCCACCCTTTGGTTTAAGCCCGAGATTACCCGCGCCCAGCTTCTTCGCTGCGCCTCGGCCCAGTTTGAGGAGGGCGACGTTATGCACTGGTGGTATCAGATCCCGGGCATCTTACAAGGGGTCAGAACCCGCTATTCGGACGACCTTGTCTGGCTGCCCTTCACCACATTTGAATATGTCGATTTCACGGGCGATTACGCCGTTCTCGACGAGGAAATAGGCTGGCTTGCCGCCGGGGAACTGCGCCCCGAAGAAAAGGACAGATATTTCAAGCCCGAACGCACCGACTACAAAAGCTCGCTTTACGAGCACTGCATCCGCGCCATCAACCGGGCGTCCACCCGCGGCCAGCACCGGCTGCCGCTTATAGGCTCGGGCGACTGGAATGACGGCTTCAGTCTTGTGGGTATAAAGGGGCGGGGCGAGAGCGTGTGGCTTGCCATGTTCCTCGCCATCACCCTTGACCGCTTTGCGGGCATCTGCGAGCGGCGCGGCGACGGCGGGACTGCGAACGAGTTCCGCAAAAGGGCGGCCGAATACCGTCAGGCCGCCGACAAATGCTTTGTCAAAGACCGCTATATCCGCGCCTTTTTCGATGACGGCTCGCCTCTGGGACTGCCCGGCAGCGGGGAGTGCGAGATAGACAGCCTTACCCAAAGCTTTTCGGTGCTGTGCGGGCTGAGTCCCGAAAAAACCAAGGCGGCTCTTGACACCGCCCTTGACCTGCTGGTTGACCGCCAAAGCGGTATCATCAAGCTGTTAAGCCCGCCCTTCGCCCGCTCATACGCCGAGGAAAGGACGGACGACCGCCGCAATCCCGTGGGGTATATCACCGCCTATCCGCCCGGACTTCGTGAAAACGGCGGGCAGTACACCCATGCGGCGGTATGGCTTGCCATCGCCTTTCTGGAATCGGGGCGGGCCGACGAGGGGGTAGAACTGCTGAAGCTGCTCAGCACGGCGCATAAATACGCAAGCGGGCTGGGCGAACGGTATAAAGGGGAGCCGTATGCCCTTGCGGGCGACGTATACTCAAACCCCGAATGTCCGGGACGGGCGGGCTGGACCCAGTACACCGGCTCGGCAAGCTGGTATTACACCGCCGTGCTGCGTTATCTTCTCGGGCTCAACCCGCACGGCAGCAGGCTTGAGCTGCGCCCCCGCCTGCCAAGCGGCTGGAACGACGTCGACCTCTCGATAAGGATTAATCAAACCCCTTTGAAGATAAGCTACAGGCGGGGCTCGCCCGGTTTGACGGTGGACGGCGCGCCCGCCCCCTTTGTGCCGCTGGACGGCAGGCCGCATTACGTGGTTCTAACCATAGAGCAGTCCGGCTTCCAATCCGAATAACTCTCAAATTTTCGCTTTTCATTCCTAGTATATTTTGGTATAATGTTTTACAATGGCTTAAAATACCCGGCCGCTCTGGTTTAAGGAGTTGATTTATTGCAGCCTCTACAACGTCCGATTTCAATCGGCGCAGATTATATAGGAATCAGCGACGACAGGTTCAAAACGGCACGGCTTACCGTCGCGCTGCTCCTTCCGCTTAGCGAGCAAACGGCTTCGGCCAACGCCATCCTTCCCTTTCTGCTCCGCAGGAGCAGCAGGGAATATCCGAGCTTTGCCGCCCTTCAGCGTCGGCTCAACCAGCTTTACGGCACCCGCATTTCGGCCGACGTCGCGAGGATAGGCAATTATCAGGCAATGGTGCTGACCGCCGCTTCGATAGACGACCGGTTTTCCCTGCACGGCGAGGAGATTACCCTGCAAGCCGCCGAGCTTCTCCGCTCCATGCTGTTTGACCCGGTTATGCGGGACGGCGCCTTCCCTCTTTCGGACACCGAACAGGAAAAACGCTGTCTTGCCGAGCTTATCCAGTCCGAAATCAACGAAAAGCGGCTTTATGCCCGCTATCGCTGCGAGCAGATACTCTGCGAGGGCGAGGGCTATGCCGTCAACCGTTACGGTACCCTCGAGCGGGTCAATCAGCTTACTCCCGAAGCGGTGACGCAGGCATGGCGGGATATGCTGAATTCGGCCCAGATACGTGTTATTTATCAGGGGGCGGGCGGCGGCGAGCAGGTCGCCGAGGCCTTCGGCAAGGGCTTGGGTTCTCTGTCAAGCCGTACGCCGCCGCCGTTATCCTCCGGCTCTCCTCCGGTCCCGCCGGATAGCGTCCGCCAACTCACCGAAAGGATGGACGTCGGTCAGGCAAAGCTGGTTATGGGTTTTCGCACCGGCGGCCCCAATGGCGTCGATATACCGGCCTTAAGGCTGGCAAACGCCCTTTTTGGCGGCACCCCCCATTCCCTTTTGTTCAAAAATGTGCGCGAGAGGCTCAGCCTTTGCTACTACTGTTCTTCCAGCTATGACAGGCCGGGCAATGTCCTGCTTGTCGACAGCGGGGTGGAGGAGCAAAACGTGCCCCGCGTCCGTCTGGAGGTTGAAAGCCAGCTCGACGCCGTCCGTGCCGGGGCCTTCACCGAGGATGAGCTTGAATCGGCGCGGCGCAGCGTCATAAATCAGTTTTTGACCATCGGCGACCTCCAGTCGTCGCTTGCTAACTGGTATCTAGGGCAAAGCCTCGACGGCGAACCGACCACGCCCGAAAAGGCGGCGGAAGATATTAAAGAGGTCGGGGTTGAGCGTGTTTGCCAAGCCGCCCGGAATATCAAGCCCGGCGCGGTTTATCTTCTTGCGGGGAGGGAGGATGCAGATGGCAGTCAATAATTCATGGCAGGAGATACGCGACCCTATGACCGGCGAGCTCTGCCTCAAAATGAACCACCCGACCGGACTGACCATATTAGTCTCTCCAAAAGAGGGCTACCGTTCCACCTATGCCGTTTTCGGCACGCGCTACGGCTCTATCGACACCTCCTTTTTCTCGGAGGGCGACAGCAATCCCACCGAGGTTCCGGCGGGCATCGCGCATTATCTTGAGCACAAGCTTTTTGAAAGCGAGGACACCAGCGCCTTTGAGCGGTACGCCAAAACCGGAGCTTCGGCAAACGCCTATACCAGCTTTGACCGCACCGCCTACCTCTTCACCTGCACCGAAAAATTTGAAGAATCGCTTGAAATTCTTCTTGATTTCGTGCAGTCGCCCTATTTCACCGAGGAGACCGTCCGCAAGGAGCAGGGCATCATCGGTCAGGAGATACGCATGGGAGAGGATTCCCCGTCACGAACCGTTTTCTTTAATCTTTTGAAGGGGCTATACCATAATCACCCGGTCCGCATAGATATCGCGGGCACGATAGACTCAATCGCAAAGATCACGCCCGAGCTGCTTTACGGCTGTTACCGCACCTTTTACGACCTTCACAATATGGTGCTTGCGGTGACCGGAAATGTCAAGCCCGAACAGGTTTTGTCGGTTGCCGACCGCATACTGAAGCCCGGCGAGGACAAGCGGGTACAGCGGGCGGGGATAGACGAGCCCTTTGAGGTAGTCAGCCGGCGCGTCGAGAAGAAGATGCCGGTTTCGAACCCGCTTTTTTATCTCGGATTCAAGGATTATATCCCCGACGGGATATCCTGCCGCGCCCCCGAGGATATCGCCGCGGCGGACGTTTTACTAGAGGTGCTTGCAGGACGGTCCTCCCTGCTTTATAATAGCCTTATGGAAAAGGGACTTATTAATTCGACCTTTGACGCCGATTACTTCGAGGGCCCGGGGTACGGGGTATGGCTGTTTGCCGGCGAATCCTCAGACCCCGACGCGGTTGCCGGCGCCATTACCGCCGAGATAGAGCGGCTGCGCCGGGAGGGCATAGAACAGTCGGATTTTGAGGATGCGAAAAAGGCCATGTACGGGCGGCAGGTCGCCATGCTCAGCGATATTGAAGCCCTCGGCGACAACCTTGTTGCCGATTACTTCGCGGGCCGCCTGCCCTTTTCGGCAGTCGGTGCGGCCGCCTCGGTCACTCCTAAGGCCGTCCTCAGCCTTTTGGATAGCTGCCTTGGCGAGGGGCAGATGACCCTTTCGGTGGTATCGCCGGAATAGCCCGTCAACCAGTCCCCACGGCGCGCAGACGTGCGCCTTTACATATTTAACAGTCTAAGCATTCTATATAAGAAAGGACGATAACCCGCATGAATGATTTTATATCATTTCCCGCCCTGAACCTAAAGTTCGGTATATCCGACACAATCTTCAGCTTTAGGCTTTTCGGGGTACAGCTTGAACTAAGGTGGTACGGATTGCTGATTGCCATCGGCTTTCTTCTGGCCGTGGTTTATGCCATGCGCCGCGTCAAGCAGTTCGATATCGACTCCGACCGCATGATCGACGTCGTGCTTGTATGCGCCATTTTCGCCTTTTTGGGCGCCCGCATTTATTATGTATTGTTTGCGCCCGACCGCGCCGACTTCTTTGACAATCCGCTAAGTATCCTTCAGGTCTGGAAGGGCGGGCTTGCCGTATACGGAGGAATCATTTTTGCGTTTATCACGGCAATCTGGATGTGCCGCGTCAGAAAGGTCAATACCCTTTCGATGTTCGACCTCGGCTCGCTCGGCTTTCTTATCGGTCAGTCAATCGGACGGTGGGGCAACTTCTTTAATCAGGAGGCCTTCGGCGGCAACACAAGCCTGCCCTGGGGAATGACCGGTTCAATCATTCAGCGTGGAATAAACGGCGAGGGCTATGACCCCTCTCTTCCGGTTCATCCCACCTTTTTGTATGAATCCCTGTGGTGCGCCCTCGGCTTTGTCCTTCTTCATTTGCTGTCCAAAAAGGCATACAAGTTCAAGGGCCAGATATTTTCACTGTACATAGTGTGGTACGGTCTCGGGCGCTTTATAATTGAAAGCCTGCGCGCCGACAGCCTTATGCTGGGCGCCACCATGAAGGTGTCCATGGTGGTGGCGGGTCTTTCGGTGCTGGGCGGCGCGGCA
>LSQX01041957.1_pt2 | contig 23684 bp, 29 predicted proteins | sample 654561 | NCBI WGS metagenome assembly LSQX01 (sample SAMN04489861, study PRJNA283612) | anaerobic digester metagenome | isolation source: 4 biogas reactors fed with cattle manure at either 37C or 55C with and... | place: Denmark: Kongens Lyngby | collected 2014
TCTTGTTACAGATCACACCACATTCTATGAGCGATATGGCTGGAAGTTCCTGTGTATGGTCCACTGCTGTGATGAGCCAGCTTTAGCGCGAATGTATATTCATCAGGCTGAATAAATCTTATCCTGCCCGCAATTTTTAATTCTGAATTGATTGATCTGAATTTTATCAAACTCAAACAGTCATATTAAACGACATAAAGAGGAATCGTATGATGACTCTGAGACAAAATTACAGCTTCTATTGATTAGCTTGTAAATCTGAAAACTGAAACCGGACCTCATAGGCGAATAATCGATATCACCCGATCCGGTACAGCCGACCCTGATCAGTGATCGCGTAAAGATAGCCGTCATGGCTGGCAGCGACATCGCGAAACCGCTGGGTTTCATCTGACAGCAGACGCTCCTCGGCGATCACCCTGTTGTCATCGATCACGAGTCGTGCAATGTGTTGGGCGCGCAACCCGGCAATGAAGAGACTGTTTTCCCATTCCGGGATTTTGTCGTAGGGGTAGAAGGTCATGCCGCTTGGAGCCAGTACAGGATCCCAATAGTAAACCGGCTGCTCCATCCCTTCCTTGACGGTCAGCCCCCCGGAGATCGGCTGCCCGGAATATTCGATTCCATAGCTGATAATGGGCCAGCCGTAATTTTTGCCGGCCTGGATGAGATTCAACTCATCACCGCCGCGAGGGCCCATCTCGCTTATGAATACGTCACCTGATAAAGGATGGATCGCGATGCCTTGAACATTGCGGTGGCCAAAGGAATAGATTTCCGGTAGGGCATCGTCCTGATTAATGAAAGGGTTATCTGCAACAGGCTCGCCATCGGCTGTTATATGCACGACTTTGCCATAAGCGTTGTCCAGATACTGGGCGAATGGCCGTGTGGCAAGATCAGAACGTTCACCGGTCGTAACGAAGAGATTGCCTGCCTGGTCGAAAACCAGTCGGCTGCCGAAATGCATGCTGTTATCATAATAGGGGATCGCGCGCCAGATGATTTCAACCGCTTCAACGATGCTTTCATCATCGGATAGCCGGCCACGCGCGACAGCAGTCAGTGACCCCTCTGCTGTTTTTTCCGCCAATGTGAAATATAGCAACCGGCTGTCATTGTAATCCGGTGAAAGGATGACATCGAGCAGTCCACCCTGACTTCGGTCATCAACAGGTGGAAATCCGCCGATCGGCTGGCTCAATTCACCTGAGCTCTCAACAATACGAATGTTGCCCGATTTTTCAGTGACAACCAGTCGGCCATCCGGTAGAACCGCAACAGCCCAGGGGCTAGTCAATTCCGCAGTCAAAATTTTTGCTTCATAGGGGGTTGTAGTCGCAACGCCGGCAACCCGCGTCTGACCTGCAAACGCAGGTTCATAGTCGGTGTTCGGTGGTTCCGTCTCTACCGGAGGCAGCAGGACCGGTTCAGTCGTGTGAGTTGTACCGCTGCTTTCTGTTGGCGCGTCAGTCGTTTGAGATACGGTCTGTTCATGGGTGGTTTCTACAGTTGTGGTGGATAAGGACGGCGCAAATGACGTGTTGTCAGTCACATTGCAGGATGTAAGCAAGAAACCAGCCGCCAGTACCAGTAATATTTTTATAAACTTCATGGTCATCACCCCTCCGGGATTCTCAACATGTTTCTATAACAAAAGTTAAGGTGTTTTGGTCATATTTCGTCGGGTAATCGGGTCGGACTGTAGTGAATAGATGCCGATATAATGAGCATGTTCTTTGCAAGTATTGTATCATGTCTGCTGATTATGTGGGTTACATTGAGATGGTGATAACATAATCAGGAGGTACAGACAATGGATAAAATTCACGTCCTGTTGACTCGACCGCCACTTGACGATCTGCATGTGATCTGATCATGGGTCATGTTCCTGTACTTGGGATCCGCCTTATTCCCTGGAAACAGCTCCTTTAAGAATACGATCGTTCAGTGTAAGATATATTTAATTCTTGAGATCATTCCTTTCAGTTAATGGTTTAGTAAAATCTATCATATTGCAAGCGAGTGCATAGCTCATGATTACCTTACATCACCAAACACAGGGACCCTATCCTAGGAGAATTATGATGACGACAAATATGATCAAGCAAAACAACATCGACATTGCCGTTATAAACAGCAGCGAGGTTTTGATAAAAGACGTTCAGTCAGCATTAGATTTCTTGGCGACAGTGCAGTACGAAACGGGTGCCAACCGGATAATCATTGGTAAATCCTCAATATGTGATGATTTCTTTCGATTGAAGACAAAACTCGCGGGAGAAATTTTACAAAAATTTGTAAATTATGATGTGGTTTTAGCGATCATTGGTGATTTCTCCATCTATTCAAGTCAAAGCTTGAAAGACTTTATATATGAAAGTAACAACGGCAAACATATATTTTTTCTACCAGATGAAAAACAGGCAATCGAAAAATTAAGTTCGTTTTAAAATTTCTATCAAAGGAGATGATCCAGATGAAGCGTTCAGAAATCAATGAAATAATGAAATGGACAGTAGATTTTGCTGCTGCTCATCAGTTCCCTTTACCTCCGTTTGCTTTTTTCACTGTCGAAGACTGGCAGAAACTGGGCAACGAGTACGATGAACTGCGTGACAATAAACTAGGTTGGGATATCACCGATTTTGGCAGCGGTGATTTTTATCGCGAAGGATTGACGATGTTTACCATGCGCAGCGGATCGTGCCACAAGCCGGAATATTTTAAACGCTATTCGGAAAAACTGATGGTTGCGCGTGATGGGCAGGTTACGCCTTTTCATTACCACTATGTGTACATTGAAGACATTATCAACCGGGGCGGCGGTGATCTATGCGTTGAACTATGGAATGGTGATAAGGACGGACGAAGGCTTGACACCGATGTTCGCATATCAACAGACGGGCGCAACTATTTTGCTCCGGCAGGAACAGTCATCACACTCCGGCCTGGAGAAAGCGTTTCATTAAATACGTATACATTTCATTCGTTCTGGGCAAAAGAAGGAACGGGTGATGTTTTGCTTATTGAAATTGCTCAGTCGACACCTTTGCCGAACGACGGCTGTTTTTTGAAGTCCGTCTCGCGATACACGACAATCGAGGAAGACGCGCCGATTCTCTGGCCATTGTCATCTGATGTCCTAAAATAGGGCAGGTGCATTGTTCGATGATTATTTGCGAAAAATGATGATGTAATTCTAAAACATTGGAAATAGAAGCTTTTTTCGAGAAATTCACAATTGTTTGACTATCAAAACAATTCCGAGTGTGATATGGTGATACTTTATTGCGTACGTCTTTACATAAAGGAGTCACCATGAAAATATCTGCACTTAAAATAGCTGATCTTATCGCCACGTTACCGATTATACAAGGTGGTATGGCGGTTCGCATTTCAACAGCGAAGCTGGCAGCTGCAGTTGCCAATGAAAAGGGAATCGGTGTCATAGCAGGGACCGGAATGACACCAGACGAACTGAAAAATGAAATTCGACTGGCCAAACGTCTCAGCGATGGAATCATCGGCGTCAATGTTCTGTTTGCTGTCAGTAATTTTGCAGCACTGGTAAAAGTTGCCATGATGGAAAAAATCAACCTGGTTATTTCGGGTGCCGGCTTCTCTCGTGATATGTTTGGCTGGGGTCGTGAAAGCAACATTCCGATTGTACCGGTGGTGTCATCTGCCCGACTGGCTGTTTTGGCTGAAAAAATGGGTGCAGCAGCAGTCATTGTCGAAGGAAAAGAAGCGGGTGGTCATTTGGGAACAGATCAGCCGATGGCCGATATCCTTCCGCATGTCAAAAGCGCGGTCAAAATTCCTGTTATTGCTGCAGGCGGCATTATAGATGGTTACGATATTGCCAAGGCTTTAAAACTTGGTGCTGATGGTGTTCAAATGGGCACACGTTTTGCTGCCAGCCAGGAGTCCAATGCCTCAGATTACTTTAAACAAATGTACATTGATGCCGTTAAAGAGGATGTTACGATTATTCAAAGCCCGGTTGGCCTGCCCGGGCAAGCCTTGCGTAACGCCTTTGTTGATCTGATTGAACAGGTAGATTTTAAGGATTTGAATTTCTGTAATCAATGTCTAAAGAGGTGCAACCACGTCTTTTGCATTATGACGGCCTTGATGAGTGCCTGCCGTCCGGGTCAACCGGAAAAAGCACTTGTCTTCTGCGGTGATCAGGTGCATCGAATTAAAAAAATCCTATCCGTGCACGATATCATGACCTGTCTCAAAATGGAAATCGCCCAGGCTTAAGCATTTTTTCTGTTTCAGAGCAAGCTGTTTGTAATCTTATCAAAGGGATTAAGCATACCGCTTTTTTCACGATCGGTACAGAATCAAAACTCGATTTAATTGTTATAATTGAATTATTCTTGACGGCAATCGGTTAGCCAGACATCCAGGCTTGCTGATGTGAAAAGGAGATTATTGCCATGAAAGACATTGTTTTTGATCCGCCCACTGATTTTCAGTTTGCGCCGGCTGATTTTGTTCCTTTTAAAGACCGTGAACTCTGCGAAAAACTGCGGCAAATCAGCGGGCCTGATCTGGAAACGCATTGGAATCCTGATTTTCGTATTAAAGTCATGCTTAACCCGCACCCGGTGCTGATTGCCACATTATTTGCGCGTATCAAGGAATCCGATGAGCAGAACAAGCCTTTTACCGCGATTCTTGGGAACCCGGAACCGGAAACGTACATTCCGCTTGCGGAACTGATCAACTACCACCGGGTCAGTTGCCGCAACGTCAATCTGTTTGCGATGGACGAATGGGCAGACCAGGATGGGAACATTGCACCCGAAACGTACAAGGCGGGTTTTGCGCACTCCATGCTTAAGTACTTCGTTTACCAGGTCGATCCTGACCTCAGAATGCCGATTGATCATGTGTACTATCCGACCAACAAGAACATCGCAGACTACTCGAAACTGATTGCTGAAGTTGGTCATGGCGGCGCAGATCTCTGCTCTTCCAGTCCCGGCTGGACAGGACACATGGCATTCATCGATCCGATCGATGATTTTATGACTGAGACGATGGACGAGTATCTGGAGCAGGAAGCCAGGATTGTTGCGCTGCACCCCCTGACCATTGCACAGAATTCCTTGCATGGTGTTTTTGGCCAGTCCGGCTACGTTGCTGATGTGCCGCCCAAGGCAGCAACGATCGGACCGGTTGATGTCAAAAACAGCCGTGAACGGATTGAAATTCATGCGCTGCAGACTTCCGGCACGTTCTCCTCCTGGCAGCGGATGACCAGCCGCCTCGTCCTGCACGGCCCGGTATCGCCATTAATCCCCAGCTCGATGCTTCAGCTGATGAAAACGCAGGTCTATGTTTCCAATGAGATCGCCGCACCTTTCACCTGCTGGGAAACGACCGGTTATTAATGAAGGAATTGGTTGATGCCACCTGATTGTTACATGTTCTGAGTTATTCTGCAGCAGTGCGTTCGCATTGTAGGAGGGAGCACGTATGAGTTTACTAGGAAGTATTTTCGGCTGGCTGATCGTCGCTGGTCTTGCGGTGACACTCCTTAATTATCCGATCAAAGTCATCTATAGAAAAAAGATTGCCAGGCTGTCAAAAGATTCGGTTCTGCGGCGCCGCTATGGTCTTGTTCAACGTTTTGTTGTCCAGTATCACCGCTTCTTCGCCGGTTTCACAACAGTTGCGATGATCGTTCACCTGGTCATTCAGCTCCAATACCGCTGGTTATCCTGGACCGGACTGGTGACAGCGATCCTCATGCTCTGTAACGGATTTCTGGGCGGTTATGGTCACTATATCAAACGAAAAAAGAAGTCTGCCTGGCTGTATATTCATCGGACAATAGCTGTTCTGATGATTGCAGCGCTTGCGGTTCATCTCGCGACCGGCGGTCGTTGAACGACCGTATTTCTGTCGAATCATTTGATCAATTCGTTTTGTAACCTGGGTACCAGCATGGCTATTCTGTCGATCTTATAATGATCTTGTATAGCGATAAACACTGTTGGATGGGAGGTTATCGTATGATTCGATATAAAAAAGAGTATCTTTCAAAATTATTTAACCTAATCGGCCTATTGCTCATCAGCGCTATGCTCGTCACTGCCTGTGCGGCTGATTCAACGTCATCAACCAGCGTCGGAGAACAGACGTTTGATCTTGAGACCTTAGCCCGGTATGATGGGCAGGATGGCAGACGGGCTTATATTGCAGTCGACGGAGTTGTCTACGATGTGACCGATATACCGCAGTGGCAAGATGGCGTGCACCAGGGCAGATTTTCCGCTGGTAAAGACTACAGTGATGCCATTCGCAGCGAGTCTCCTCATGGCACAAGCATGCTCAGTCGGGCTGAAGTTGTAGGGGTTCTGGTCGATTGACCGGGACCCGCACATTGGATTTATATTTTACTTCAATAATCAGTGCACCTTATATATAATGTTGATAAAAGAATCGTGACAGATGATGACTGGCTGCTAGCGATTGATTTGGCAGCAGAAAAGAGGGTGTACGATGTTTTGTTCCAACTGCGGGCAGCGACTGCCTGATGACGCCAGATTCTGCACGGGTTGTGGTCAGAAAACCAGCAATGGATCCACTGCTCAAGCACAATCTGCCTACACACCACAAGCCACGCAGCAGCCTGTCTATGCAGCTCCTGTTCAGCCTGTCTACCAGCAGCCTGTTTACAGCGCTGGTGAACAGGTTGTTCTGGTCATGAGTGTGCATCGAAAATACTCGATGTTTAAACTGACGGCCTGCTACATCGTCTTCATGAACGATAAAATTGTGCTGGCACATCTTTCAACAGCCATGCAAAAGGCAGAAAATGAGCGCTTGTCGCAGGAAATCAAGGCTAGCGGGACGGGCTTTTTCAAAGGCAGTGCTGCCATGATGAGCTATTGGGCTAATTATCAGAAAAAGTACTATCAGATGTCATCGCAGCAGATCCTGGCGGAGAATCCACAGGAAAACAGACTGATTCCGAACCAGTCTGTCTCAAAGATATTCTTTAGTGCCTATGATCAGGATTTATCCACCGATGGATCGCAGACGACAACAGGCGGCAAGCTGAATATCGACATCGCCGGCGGAGAAACGCTGAAATTCACCCATTCCATCGGCTCAAACCGCACGACGCGCGACACACTTCTTCAGTTGTTTGGCGGTCGACTTAAATACCGACGCTGAACCTGACTTGTTTCATACCGTATCAGTTTCTATTCGAAAAGAAACAAGACGTATTAGTCCTGTTTCTTTTCGTAGTTTTCTCTGACATATTCGAACTTTTCGCTCAGCGCGGGAATCGCGATGGTTATATCCGATGCAGCGAGAATAAAATTCATGCCGGCTTCCAGACAAGGCTTGTAATGGGGCCAGGTCGGATCGATGTGCGCACCGACCGCAACGCCTTTTTCACGGCAGCGGCGAATGACATTGACCAGCGTATCGATGAACGCGGGGTTGTCGTATTCAAGCGGAATCCCCATCGAACAGGAAATATCGTGCGGACCCAAAAAAACAGCTGATACACCGTCAACAGACAGCAGCGCATCCAGATTTTCGATCGCCGGAATACTTTCCACACCAATTACCAGATAGAGGTTCTCGTTGTGTTGTTCCATATACGCGGTCAGCTTGTCGCTGAACTGCTTCTCACCGGCCAGAAAAGCCTGAAGATAAGCACCTTTGATCGGTCGGTAACGCAAGGCGGCTGATACCTGACGAACCTCCTCGACTGTTTCGACATAAGGGATAACGATACCCTCCGCACCGCCTTCCACTGCGATTGTTGCCAGTCGTGCATCCGGGTAGGGAATCCGAACCATCGGAGAAATACCATGAGCCGCGTAAAGATGGCACATGTTGGAAATCTCGCTGCGGTCCAGCGGTATGTGCTCATTGCAGATGAAGGCAAAATCCATACCGCTCTTCTTCATCCATTCCGGAATAGGCGGGCTGACCAAACCAATGGTATGCGTGCCATAGACATAGTCGCCGCGGGCGAATTTTTCCCTTAAGAATTTTCCTCTCATTCAATTGTCCTCCATTGATGATCTTTTGATTCACATTGGTGTTGACATAGTTGATTCAATTTTTGAATCTAGAAATATCATAGCATAAAATGAAATGGATACCTGTCGATTTTCAATCGGTTGAAATCAACGGAACCATGAATTGAAGATTGGTTTCGTGCCACGACTATTGCTTTATGGCATAATAACGATTAATGCATTCGAAGGTGAGGTCGTGGCAAAGTGTCGCCCTCAATGATCGATGACTAGCGGGAGGAACCCATTCGTGCGTTATACACATTTGCTTTTTGATGCTGACGGTACATTGTTTGATTTCGAGCAGGCTGAGACGGAAGCGCTGAAACAAACCTTAGCCAGAAGAAATCTGCCGTTCAGTCCGATCATCCGATCACGCTACCGTGAAATCAACCAGACATTATGGGATGAATTTGAGCAGGGGCGCATACAAAAAGAAGAACTGAAAGCTGAACGGTTCAGACGCCTGCTGACTGAGTTTAATGTTGATGATGATCCGTCAGCAGTCAACCAGATTTATGTCGAGGAACTGGCGAAGTGTTCTTTTCTGTTCGAAGACGCATTGTCTGTTTGCCAACAGCTGTCTGCTCACTGCGAATTGGCGATCATAACCAATGGTATTGCTGAAGTTCAGCACAGCCGGTTCAATCGTTCACCACTATCGAACGTAATTCCACATATCTTTGTATCTGAATCGATCGGATTTCAAAAACCGCAGGCTTCGTACTTTGATGCTGTTTTATCTTCGCTGGAGATTTCTGACCGCAGAACCGTTCTGGTGATCGGAGACTCTCTGACTGCCGACATTGCGGGCGGACTGCAATCAGGATTGGATACGTGCTGGTTTAATCCGGCCAACAAGAAATCCCCTCCTGAAACCCAGCCGACTTACATGATTGGGCGTTTGAATCAGATCCAGTCCATTGTGTTCGGACAGGAACTGAGCCGAGCGTGATCAAAATAAAGCAGTACGTCTTCATACATCTGTGTGCTTAAAATGAGCGCAAGAGACCGTATTAGATAGTCCATGGGGGGTGCATGAATGAGCCATACAATTGAACAAACCGTTTTGGAAGCACTGGAACGCATGAAGATCAGCTATCAGTTGACGCAGCACGAAGCGGCGATGACGATGGCGGATCTGGAGACAGTCGATCAGGCGATCGGTGTTTCACATGTGAAAAACTTATTTCTCTGCAATCGACAGCAAACGAATTTTTACCTGCTTCTTCTGCGCGGGGATCAGACATTCCGAACCGCTACGGTTTCTAAGCAGCTCGGAGTTGCCCGCCTGTCGTTTGGCAGCCCGGAACACCTGATGAAGCTGATGCAAATGGAGCCGGGCGGCATCTCTCCGCTGGGACTTCTTTTTGATCGTGATAGACAAGTCCAGCTGCTGCTGGATCGCTCTTTACAGAAGGATCCGCTTCTGTGTGTACATCCATGTGTCAACACGGCCAGCGTTGTCATCAGCCGTGACGATTTTATGAATATTTTTCTGCGCGAAACGGGTCATCGGCCAAAGTGGGTGGATTTAAGCGCTGCACAGCAAAACTGATTGCGAAAACGCAAGACCAATGCGTATGCGGGGCTGGCATCTGACACAGTGGTAGAAGCCAGGTCAAAAGAATAGACCTGACACAAACGCGGTGATGCAGACGATTGGCAGCAGGTGATTGCGCAGACTTCGAGACCGATGCAAACGTGAATCATCAAATGTTGCCTGGGTAGAACCTGAAAAGACAATAACAAGGGCAACTGCCAGAGCTGGCTGCATCGCCCAGAGGCCGGTCGACAGGCCTGTCAGGGCTAATAGGACCCATTCAGTTTGTTTCTGCTGGCGATCTGCTTCTGCTGCCGGATAGAAGCGGGTAAGCAGAAACCAGAGCCCGGCAGTCAACAGGGCACCTGTCAGGTGCTTCAGGATATAGCCCGGCTGCAGCACCAGGAGCAGAACAATCGGAATGCCAATCCAGAAGAAAAGCGCTGCAGGTTGTTTTTGCCGATCGACAGCGATGAATGAACCGACGAGAAACGCACAAAAGAGGATTAAATAAAGCGCGATGTGAATACCATTAACAGCACTGTCAGGCAGCCTGCTCAGCCAGACCGGACCCGGCGAGGCGGCTGGTGAGAATGGGCCGGAACCCCAGACGGCAAGTGTCACTGCGAAGAACAGGCCGGAGATCAGCTCGACAATCATGTATCGTGCTGCAATCGGCTGATGACAATAACGACAACGTCTATGGAGCAGCAGATAGCTGAAAACGGGAACCAGATCCAGCCCGGACAGCTGATGGTGGCAGCTGGGGCAATGCGACCGTCCGCGTGAGACGCTTTCGTGGCGGGGCAGCCGGTAAATCAGCACATTCAGAAAACTGCCGATGATCAGGCCCAGAAGTCCGCCCATCAGCGTTCGGTAGATCCCCAGTATCAGCTCCATTGAATAGCCTCCTGACGCGATTGAGTCATTGTCATTTTAGCACGTGATCAGCTGCTTCACAAAAGAAACGAAACTGGAAAGCGGGAAATGTCAAAAATAGTCAAAATACAGCCGATCCGTCACAACCGTTTCTTTACAAGCAGGGGTGCATGTGTTAGAATCTTGTAGCATTTGAAGATGGCGAATCATGCCTTCTGGGAGGATATTAACATGGCATCTGTTTTAGAAAAAAAAGAAAATCATGAAGTTCAACTGACAATAGACGTTAATCCGGAGGCGTTTGAAGATGCGCTGCAGCGATCTTTCCGTAAAAACGCCAACCGCTTTATGATTCCGGGATTCCGCAAAGGAAAAGCCCCAATGGGTCTTGTAACCAAATACTACGGTGAAGGTGTTCTGTATGAGGACGCGATCGATTTCGCGGCAAATCCAGCGTATACTGAAGCACTGGAAGAACATAATCTGCACCCTGTTTCACAGCCTGCTATTGATATCATCGATATCGGCAGAGAAAAGGGCCTGAAGTTCTCAGTAACGGTAACAATCAAACCTGAAGTGGAACTGGGTCAATATGAAGGTGTTGAAGCTGTTCAGCCTGTCTACCCGGTAACAGATGAAGAAGTAGATGCCGAGATTAAACGGACTCAGGAACGCAACGGCCGGATGATACCGGTTGAAGATCGTCCGATCCAGGATGGCGATACCGCCAATATCAACTATCTCGGATCCCTTGATGACGTGCCGTTTGAAGGCGGTGCAGCAGATTCCTACGATCTTAAGATCGGATCAAACACATTTATTCCCGGTTTTGAAGAACAGCTGATCGGTCACGAAGCCGGCGAAACATTTGATATCGAGGTTACATTCCCTGAAGAATATCAGAACGAGGAGCTGGCAGGGAAAAAGGCGGTTTTTAACGTAACAGTCAACAACGTTAAAGTACGTGAGCTGCCGGTGCTGGACGATGAATTTGCCAAAGATGTCAGCGAGTTTGATACGCTGGAAGAATATCGCGGCAGTGTCCGCAAAAAACTTGAAGAATCGGCGTCCAACCGTGCCAAAGGTATTTTTGAAGACAACGTGATTCGCGCTGTCAACGCCAATGCCAAGGTCGATATTCCTGATGTCATGGTCGACCAGGAAGTGGATCGCATGGTCGATGAGCAAAGCAACCAGATGCGTTATCAGGGAATTGAACTGGACCAGTACTTAAGCTATCTTGGCCAGACCCTTGATACGTTTAAAGAGCAGCTTCGTGATTCAGCCAGGGAGCGTGTGCAGACGAGGCTCGTACTTGAAGCCGTCTCTGAAGCACAGGCTGTTGAGGCGACTGAGGAAGAAATTGAGGAAGAAATCGGAAAGATGGCAAAAATGTACCAGATGGAAGCTGATGAGCTGAAGAAGCGAATTCCTGAAGGTGAAGACAATTTTGTCGCTGAAGCGATTATTCATCGTAAAACAGTTGAGTGGCTGGTTTCGAAAGCAGTTCCAACTGCTGCACCGGAGCCGGTAGCAGACGATAGTGAAGAAGAAAAACAGGCAGAGTTACCTGCTGAACCGGAAACAACCTGAGAACGGAAACCGGATCAAGCGGAATATCTGTTGATACTGAAAGGAGCGCTTACCTATGAGCTTAGTACCAATTGTAATTGAACAAACAAATCGCGGTGAACGTTCATATGATATTTATTCAAGACTGTTGAAGGAGCGGATCATCATCCTCAGCGACGAGGTGAATTCCGTGACAGCCAGCCTGATTACAGCCCAGCTGCTTTTTCTTGAGGCTGAAGACCCGGATAAGGACATCCAATTTTATATCAACAGCCCGGGCGGCGAAGTTTCGTCCGGCTTGATGATTTATGACACCATGCAGTATATCAAGGCAGATGTCCAGACCATTTGTATGGGTATGGCCGCCAGTATGGGCGCTTTCCTGTTGGCTGCCGGTACAATCGGCAAACGTTTTGCTTTGCCAAATGCCGAGATTATGATTCATCAGCCGTCAGGCGGTGCGCAAGGCCAGGCATCCGATATTCATATCGCGGCAGAGCACATTATCAAAATGCGTGAGCGGTTGAATCGAATTCTGGCAGAGCGCAGCAACCAGCCGCTTGAAAAAATTGCGATTGATACAGAGCGTGACACCTGGATGACGGCAGAAGAAGCCATCGCTTACGGGATCGTCGATAAAATCATGGACAAGAGGGCTTAATCATGTCAGACGACACCAATAAAGGAAAGGGCAACAGCCGCGGGAATAAGCGCAGCGGTGACGGCGAGAGCGAAGAACGTTATCAGACGATCAGCTGTTCTTTCTGTGGTAAAACGGACCAGCAGGTCGCGAGACTGATTGCGGGACCTGGTGTCTTCATCTGCAATGAGTGTGTTGCTCTTTGCGAAGAGATTTTGGAAGACGGACTGGCAGAAAATAAAGACAAGAACGAATCAGAAAAACACTGGTCTGACTTGATGTCCCCGGCAAAAATCAAGGAGGCGCTTGATCAGTATGTAATTGGACAGGATCGCGCGAAAAAAGCATTATCTGTCGCAGTGTACAATCACTATAAGCGAGTCTATGCGGAAGCAGAAGCACCATCGAAAGACACTGCCGGTTCAGCGGGAGAAGCAGGCGAGTCGAGTGAAACGGTTGAGCTGGCAAAGAGCAATATCCTGATGATCGGTCCGACCGGCAGCGGAAAAACGCTGTTGGCACAAACATTGGCCAGGATTCTCGATGTTCCGTTCGCGATCGCTGATGCGACTGCTCTGACAGAAGCAGGTTATGTCGGTGAGGATGTCGAAAACATTTTGCTGAAACTCATCCAAAACGCTGATTTTGATATCGAGCGCGCCCAGCGGGGCATCATTTACATCGATGAAATTGACAAGATAACGCGCAAAACGGACAACCCGTCCATAACCAGGGATGTCAGCGGCGAAGGCGTTCAACAGGCACTGTTGAAAATTCTCGAGAGTGCCGTGGCAAACGTACCGCCTCAGGGCGGCCGCAAACACCCTCACCAGGAATTCATCCAAATCGACACATCGAATATCCTGTTTATCTGCGGCGGAGCATTCGATGGACTGGAGAAAATCATCCAGAATCGGATTGGCAAAAAATCAATTGGATTCGGTGCGGTCATCGAAAACCATAAAGAAAAGGAACTCGGTCAGGTCTTAACCGAAACGATGCCGCAGGATCTGTTGAAATACGGACTGATCCCGGAATTTGTCGGTCGTCTGCCCGTAATTGTCACACTGGAAGGATTAACGGAGGAGATGCTGATCCGCATCCTGCAGGAGCCGCGAAATGCCTTGCTGAAGCAGTATCAGAAACTCTTTGACTACGATGGGGTCAAACTGTCCTTTGAACCGGACGCGGTACAGGAAATAGCCAAACAGGCGATTGAACGCAGTACCGGAGCACGGGGGCTTCGTGGTATTCTCGAAGATATTATGCTGGATATCATGTTTGACATTCCATCACGCGACGATGTTGCCCAATGCATCATCACCAAAGACAGCGTCATCGGCAAAAAACCACCGGAGATCATTTTAAAACCCGAGAAAACAGCTTGATTTTGTCGCTTTTTGTCGTTAACAGAGCATCCGTTCGGGTGCTCTTTTTTTTATGCTGTACATAGCACAACAAAGGAGCGATACATGACACTTCCGACTATCACAATCAAACCTCATCAGGTGATCCGAACACTGGATGCCGGAAGCATTGTAGAGGAAACGGCCGGTCGGCGGAAATATGTTTTAAAGCGTGCCTCTGAATTCTGTGATCATACGGTCGCTTGCTTTCTGCATCAAGTCTTTCATCCGGGTCTTCCGAAATGCCTGGGCGAAATGACAGGCTCAGACGATCTCCGGTATTATGTTTTCGAGTATCAGGCCGGTCAGACGCTCGATCAGTGGAAGAAGAAAACGGAGGATTGTGAACAAACCAATCATAGACTGCTTGCGCTCATGATCGAATGGGGGCAGATCTTGTCATTTCTTCATCAGAATGGAGACAAACCAGTCATTCACTGTGATATTAAGCCAGGAAATCTGATTGTAACGGATGATGATCACGCGTTCCTCATTGATTTTGGTTCAGCCAGACGAATAAATCAACCGGCGGATCAAATCGATTCACCCGTTCGTCAGGCTGCAACACCATCTTATGCTGCACCTGAACTGCTGAGAGGCGAACCTCAGCCGGAAAGTGACTTATACGCGCTGGGTTTAACTTTTCTAGTTCTGATAACGGCTCAATCACCGGAAAATGTCCGTTCCATACCTCTGAAAGAGCAGCTTCCATCGGCTTGTCCTGAATGGCTGAGGGTTTTTGGTATCTGCCTTCATTCAGATCCTGTTCAAAGATATTCGAGTGTAGACCTGCTGGTACAGGATCTTATTTCTATTGACCAGAATCCGGCGTGTAGATGGCCGGTTATCAGGTCGCGTCAGGGCGATTTGCCCGCGAAACAGATAGTCACTTCAAAAACGCAAACCCAGACAGTCAGCCGGTCATCAGAACAGTCTGTTCGAGCTCCGTTTCTCTGTGTCTGGGGGAATTCTGCCTGTGGCTGTGAATTGGCCTGTGCACTGGCAGATCAGTATTCGGTGCTCGTTTTTGATGCCGACTTGCTCAATTTACAGGCAGATCTTTTACTTGGCAAACCAAGACACGAAAAAAGTTCATCCGGATCACATCGGGATCAAGGAATCGATTTGACCGTCACCGCGGTCGAGACGATTACACCACAGGCAATTCAGTACTATTCGCAGAAAACAGCAAGATCAAACGTTCACCTGCTCAAATGCATCAACCAGATCGAGGATTATGCATTCTGTAAAGTGGAAACAATGAGTCGTGTGATTCAATCAGCCTGCCTGACGACTGAATTACTGATTGTTTTGTGTTCGTCCAGTGTTTTTGATGCCTATACCTGCTATTGCCTGCTCACTGCAGATCAGATTATTGCACCCGTCAGAGGGGATTTAGCATCATTCCGTATGATAAATCAGGCCGTGGAATTTTTAGTGAAGCAATACCAGTTCCAATCTGACCGACTTGATTATATCGCGTTCAATTATCTTGATACAGCAGATCTCAGTGTCGGTACGATGAGTGAACTTTGTCAGGGACATCTCACAGCCTGTATCTCAGAGACATCCGCCAGACGTTCGCATCAATACAGCCGGATACCCTACGCTGTCAGAATGAGTCCGAAAACAGAGAGAGAGTATATTCGATTAACCAGGCGGTTTTCTCCTGGCTTTCAATTGAGAAAGGAACACACTGATGCCAGTCGTGCAATCCCATCTGTGGATGACCACCCAAATCAGAGCGCATAATCGCACGTTTCTGTATCAGCGGAACCCGAACAGAAAACCGGATTTACCGCTTGACTGCGAAGCCGAACCGAATCTTCTCGATTTGTCGTCAGCGGTCTGCAGGCTGATCTTGGAGAATGACGCGGCGATTGTGGCAGCTGCTGCCGGTCATACTGCGTCGCGCGACAGCTTGATGGATCTCATCGCACGTCGAGCTGAGCAAATCAGCTCGCGAGCGGGATTTTTCAAACGTGAGATTCAAAATTGCGTAATCGATTTTCTGTTTGGCTATGGCCCCCTCCAGTCATTAATCGACGATCCGTCAATTTCTGACATTGATGGGACAGGTCCGGACTCGTTTTCTGTAACGCGTCAGGGTGTCCGGCAGTTTGTGCCTACGTCATTTTCTGACGAGAAGACCTACGACACCTTTTGCAGGCTTCTGATCATCCGTAACGGCGGCATTATAAACGAGAATGACAGTCATTGCCGGGTGACAGATGAGCGTTATCGTCTGAGAATTAATGTAACGGTTCCACCCAGAAGCATACCTTATCCGGCGATCAGCATCAGAAAACATCCCGTGCATTCGTTAAAACTAGATGATCTCGTCCGTTTGAAGATGATGGATCAGAACCTGAGCTGGCAGATCAGCAGATGGGCTCAGAGTGGTCGGTCTGTCATGATCTGCGGCAAAGGCGCAGCAGGCAAGACAACACTCCTGCGTGCATGGATCGAAGCGATGCCCGAACTTGATCGAGTTCTGGTCGCGGAAAGCGATTCTGAACTTTATCCGGAAAAGAAGTGCTGCCTTTTGCAGCGTGTCAAACGGAAAGAAGAAGGTGGCCGTCCGGTCTGTTTGTTTGATTTGGTCCGGGACGGGCTGACCCTGTCACTGGATGCATACTGTGTCGGGGAAATTGTTGATGAGGAAGCGATGGCTATGATTCATGCGGCGTTTTCCGGACACAGGTGTCTGGCCACGATTCACGCCGAACAGGCATCTGATGTTCCTGACCGGCTGATGACGCTGGCACGTCCCTCTGCTTCAGGTGAATCAGACCGGACACTACGGCGGATGATTGGTGCCGGACTGGATCTGATTATCCGGCTCGACCGGTTTAAAATTCGAGAAGTCATTGCTGTTCGAGGATATCTGGAAGGAGATGATCGATATGATCTGGAAACGGTCTGGTTCGAAACGGATCATCAGACAACAGACGCTTCAGCTGGTGAGTGCACTCAATCGCTGGTGTCAGGTTCGTGAAGACTTGCTTTATGCTTTTCAAAAATCTCTGGATCATGGACTCAATGCGCCCATGCGTCCGGTCGTAACGCACTTTGTCACCCGGGTGAACAGCGGGATGTCAGTTGAACAGGCGTTGAGTCTCATGGAAAACAGCTTGGATCAGGAGCACTTCCGGGATCTGATGTCTGCGATCCGGTTTAACTTCCGCTTTCGAGGAGATCTTCCGAAACTTCTTTCCCATCTTGAGTGGCAAATGAATCGAATTGAAGAGGAATACACGCGGCGGAAATTATCGCAAGCGCGTGATCGCCGCTGGACAATCGGTGTGCTGGCTGCTGTTCCGGCCAGCTGCCTGATCCGTTTTATCTTACAGCCAAGTGTCAGGCAGGCGCTGATCGGGAACACGATCGGACATGTCTGTCTCCTGGCGGGCGCATCACTCTATATGATCTCTCTGACAGCGTTCTTTGTGATTGAGAAGAAGCTAAATGAATGAACGGAGCGTATGACATGATTCTAAGTCAGACAGGACTGTCCGGAATAACGATCATTGCGGTGACCCTTCTGACAGCTGTAATGGTTTATCAGCTGCTCCCGACTCTGGTCTGCCAGTGGGATCCGCGGTTTAAACAAGCTGTTCGATCGAACAATCGAGTCGATCTGAAGATGGAAAAGAAGCGGAAAATATCGGTATGGATCGGGCGTTTGATTGATAAACAGAAGCGACAGCTGATTCTGGCAGGATTTGATCAGACACGATTCCACACGTTATATCTGGTCAGCCTGGGCTTGGTTGCAGTGATCGGACTGTTCGTGAGTCTTTGTGTGAACATTAAGGCAGCTCCTCTGCTGTTAGCTGTCTTCGTGATTTCACAAAGCAATCTGATGATACATCGACGAGCGAAAGTACGCATGAAGCATTTTGCCAGAGGCAGCTACAAAATATACCGTTTTATTCACGAGCAGGTTAGTTCCGGGATCAGTCTGCCAGATGCGCTGAAAGGACTGCCGTCTGCGATCAGGGATCCGGTCGTCCAACCTGTTCTAGTCCGTTTTTCAGCTCTCTATGCGCTGACGCTCGATTTTGATCGTGCGTTTGACATCGTGCGAGAATCCTTCGGGGAGGATGAGACAAGGATGCTGGGTGCACAGATCAGGCAGAGTCTGCAATCTGGCGTAGCCGGCAGCTCGATGGCGCGCATGGAGGAATTGCTCTTTGTTCGAACCTACACATTATTGCAGGAGGAAACAAACCGTATGCGTTCGACTTTGGTGTGGATCGTGGCCGGCGCTTTGGTTCCTGTCCTGATTATTTTTCTGTATCCAATGCTCTTTGAGGCATTAGCAGCTACCCGGTCAGTCTTCAGCTGAGCGGAGCAAAATAAAAAGAGGAGTGTGACGTATGACAAGAAGAATCAGAAGCAACGGTCAACAGAAAGAGAAAAAGCCGGGAGGCAAAACTAAACGGCAGACCATGAGGTTAAATAGTCGTCAAGGATTTGGTCTAAACGAGGTGATCGGCATCGCAGCTGGCATTATCATCGCTGTCGTCGTTGTGATACCCGGGCTTAGATCCTTCGCAGAGGAACTCATTCTCAATCTTACCAGCTGGTGGAACGATATGGCTTCAGAATTGTTTACCGCCACGTAATCAACAGTCAGCATAGTGGGGCAGATCGGTCAAAGGGCAACGAAACAGTCAGAAAGGCAGGTGTTAACCGTGATTGATAAACTGCTGATCAGTGTTCTCAGCCTAATCATCTTAACAGCCGTCTTTATGCAATTACTGCTTTGCGGTCTGCCCTTCTTCTCGCGTATTGAATTTGATGCAATCTGTCATCAGTATGTACAGAAAATGGATCAAAACGGCGGTCTGATCAGTGATGACGCGGACGCATTATGTCAGCAGCTCATGAATCGTGGATTTCTCGATATAAGCATTTCTGCGACAGATCGTGCTGACTACGGTGAGTCAATGTCTTTGCTGGTCAACGCCACACGTCCCGGTTACCAGATGACGCCGTCGCTCGGAATGGAGGATCAATCGTGGCTTTACAGATACGAAGCGACACTGGTGTGTCGCATGTTCAAAATAATCGATTAGGATCCATCGGAACCGGTTTAGTTCTGATTTTCTGTCTGGTGCTGGTTCTGGTGCCGTTTGGTGTGCAGCTGTTCAATGCCCTGTTTGAATGGTGCCTGGTTCAGCGTTCGCATCACTATGTACAGCAGATACTGCCGGCAGTTGAACAAGCGGTTGATCTGTCGTCGTTATCATCCGGGCAGGCCAGAATCAGTCCTTTGACCGCCAGACGGCTGGTCGGTCAGCTGTTTGAAGCACATCTGCCGTCAATGCTTCGCGGCCGTCTGTACATGGAGTCACTGATTCTGGATGAACGCATCCTGTCGTTTGACCCGGATCATTGGATGGGTGACAGACAGCCATCCTATCAGCCGATCGCCATATTGGAGGCGAGACTTGATAGAGCATCAGGCGGCCATATTTTGATCACACATGCCGTCGAAATACTGATTGACTGATCAGGAGGATTGAGAACATGAAACGGTCAAAGCAAATCATTCTAACTTTACTGGTTACACTGGTTCTGGTCAGTTTGTCCTGGTATGCAGGGCGGACGAGATCGCACGATCAAACAACATCGGTCGTTATGGTCAATCAGCCGATACAAGCCGGACAACAAATCAGCACCGCACATCTGGCCATGATCGATGTGCGGGTCAATCAGCCCGATGATGGTTGGATAACCAGTTTCATGGATGCGGATCAAATGTTCTCTTTGACCGAACTGTCGCCGGGTGAATTGCTGCTTCACCGACACGTATCGAAATATCCGGATGGTATTTTATATCCGAATGCAGCAGCTGGGCGCCGGTTAATGACCATTGCACTCGATCCGGCTGATGCCAATGGATTCTGGCTGGCAGATGGAAGTCTGATTGATTTATATCTCATTCCGAAAAGCAGTTCACCTGATACCGCGACTGATGTGATGCAGTCAGTCAGGATTATGAAAGTCATGAATCCTGATTCGGGGGACGGAAGTACTGCATCGTCAATCCGTTCTCCGCTTCTCTGTCTGGATCTGTCACTTGAACAGGCTGATCGGTTGTCATCTGCGATAGAAACCTGCAGACTGCGCCTGTCTGTCATCAACGAAGATCAAAACAGCGGCTAGCTGGCTGGTTTTTTCGGTTCAGAACTGATCTGATCGGCTGCACGGATTGCGTCAATTCATTTTTACAACCTTCCTGATTTCTGCTATGATGTTTTCAGGTGATGAGGATGTTTGAAGACCTGCTACCAGCAGTTGAAAAAGGAATCATGGATGCAGCCGGTTCCATACCGGTTGTTTTTAAAGGTATGGAACGAAGTTTTGAACGATCGGCTACCATGACGCATCCAAGCAGACATGACTATCATGAGCTGACATATGTCAGAAGCGGCAAGGCGGATTTTCTCATTGACGGACGGCATGTTTCTGTTGAAAAAGGTGCCACACTGGTTATCCGGCCGAACACATCTCATCAGATAAAAATTCGCAACGGACCGGCAGAGATGCTTGTTCTCTATTTTGGCTTTTCCCGGCAGATAAACCGAACCGGTCTGCCAGAGGAACGACCTGTCTGGACAACAGAAATTGCGCCACAGACATTGGAGCAGTTTATCGATTTCGCCTTTGGCAATGACGCAGGCGCATCGGACAAATCGGACGAACCCTATTTGCTGCTTGGCGGAAAAAGCCGGCAGGATATTGCTGCTCTGATCGAGAGAATACTGCGTGAAAGCCGCAAGGAAGCATATGGCCGTGAACTGATGATGCAGCTTCTGGCCATGGAATTGCTGGTGGTACTGGCCCGTGGGCTGCGTGAGGAGTGGGAGGAAAGTCTCCGTGTCCGAACTGGAAAAGCTCGTGAACTGGTTCGAATAGCCCGCAATTACATCGTCGAAAACCATGATCGGGATTTGTCGATCGCTCATGTAGCAGCATACGTCTTCCTCAGCCAGGGCTATTTTACACGTGCTTTTAGAGATGAGACCGGCATCAGTCCAATGTCGTTTTTGATGCAGGTTCGGGTTGACCACGCTTGCAAACTGCTCGAACGGCAGGATATAAAAGTCAGCGGAATAGCCAGGCAGGTTGGTTTTTCCAGTCCGCAGCGCTTTAATGCCGCTTTCAGAAAGCATATGGGGATGACCCCGATGCAGTACCGTCGGACGATTCTGGAACAGAAAGGAACAACATCGTAATGAAATCAGATGATGATCAGAAATTTGGGTTCGACGACGAGGAAATTCAACGCAATGAAGCCTTCGTTGATCTTGATCGAATCGAAAGAGCGGTTCACGAAATTCTTTTGGCAATCGGTGAGGATCCTGAACGTGAAGGCCTGATAGAAACGCCAAAACGTGTCGCACGTATGTATGATGAGCTGTTTTCCGGTTTGCATGTGAATGTGCTTGATGTGATTAAAGTATTTCATGAAAAAGATCATGACGAGATGATTCTGGTCGGTGACATACCGTTTTATTCGATGTGCGAGCATCACCTGCTGCCGTTTATCGGGCGTGCACATGTTGTATATATTCCGCGGGACGGCCGGATTGTCGGTCTCAGCAAAATCGCCCGTATCGTTGACCTGATGTCGAAAAAACCGCAGCTTCAGGAGCGGCTTACTTCACAGATCGCCGACACACTCGTGACAGCAGTTCAGCCGATGGGGGTTGCTGTTGTCGTTGAGGCGGAGCATCTGTGCATGACCATGCGCGGTATCCGAAAGCCGGGATCGCTCGCCGTCACATCAGCTTTGCGCGGTCTGTGCAAAAGTGATGCACGATCCAGATCGGAAGCGATGTCTTTGATTCAGCGAGTCAGGCGATCCTGAACAGTGAGGTGAAAGAACTGAACACCGAAGCTGAACAAGCCAGGCAATTTTCATGCGGGCACTATTCATTCCCCATTGGTGCGCGAACCTATCTGGTTGGTATTCTCAACGTTACCCCTGATTCTTTTTCCGACGGCGGTTGTTTTCTCGACCCGTCTTCTGCTCTATATCAGGCGGAAAAACTGCTTAAGGCGGGTGCTGACATATTGGATGTCGGCGGAGAGTCGACACGGCCCGGTGCCGCCCCGATTGACGGGGAAACAGAAAAAAAGCGGATTATTCCAGTCATTCAGCAACTTGTTCGCTCATTTGACTGTGCGATCTCAGTTGATACGAGCAAGCCATCCATTGCGGCTGAAGCGCTCGATGCAGGCGCTGTGATTGTCAATGATGTGATGGGCCTCCAGCAGTCAGGACAGATGGCGGCTATCGCGTCTGCCTACCAAGCCGGTGTTGTCATCATGCATAATGCACGCCTTTACCGGCAGAATATGGAGGCGCTTCAAGGTGGTATCATTCATCAGATGAAATCTTATTTTAATAAAAGTATCGCGAAAGCAGAAGCAGCGGGTCTGAAGCATGATCAGATTCTGTTGGATCCGGGAATCGGGTTCGGCGTGTCAACAGTTGAATCCATTGAAATGATCCGCTGCCTGAACGAGCTTTCTTCTCTTGGCTATCCGCTTTTTGTCGGGCCTTCACGCAAACGCTTTATCAGAGACAGTCTCCCGGACAGTCCGGATGACCGCCTGATGGGAACCGCTGCAGCTGTCGCTGTATCGATCATGAACGGCGCCGATTTTGTCCGCGTTCACGATGTCGCTGGTCTGGCTGACTTTGTCCGGATGATCGATGTACTCTGCCGCCAGAATGGAGAAAAAGGAAATGGATAAAAACACGCTGGATCAGATCAACCTGCAGAATATGGTTTTTCACAGTCATGTCGGTGTTCATGAGCAGGAAAAAGCAGACGGACAGCGCTTCGAGCTGGATGTTATTTTTCATTGCCAGCCACTGAAAGCGACAGATACAGATCGGCTGGATCAGACAATCGATTATGGTAAGGCTTACCGGCAGATCCGTGAACTGGTAATAAACGCCCGCTATGACCTGATTGAACGCCTTGCAGGAGCAGTGGCAGAGGCGATGCTTACGGCTTTCCCGCTGGCCTGCTCTGTCACCGTTACCGTGAGGAAACCAGAGGCTCCTCTTGACGGTGTGTTTGATGCGATGGCGGTCACCATAACACGGAGCCGGAAATGATGTGCCCGACTTTTCCAAAATCAGCAGCCTATGATACGGAACCTGGTCTGGTTACGGCATATTTGTCACTGGGATCTAATCTTGGCGATCGGAAGCAATATCTGACTGATGCTCTGCAGGCATTGAGCGATTCATCCGGCATTCAGATAACAGGTGTTTCGTCGCTTTATGAGACGGATCCAGTGGGATTAACAGATCAGCCTCCCTTTTTGAACTGCGTAATCCGGATCGAGACAAAACGGCCAGCACTGGATCTGCTGACTGTCTGTCAATCGGTTGAGAACCGATTAGGTAGAAAAAGAGACGTTCGCTGGGGACCGCGAACAATAGATATTGATCTGTTGATTTACGATGACCTGAAGAGCACGTCAAAAAAACTGACTTTGCCGCATCCGCGTATGACAGAGCGGGCATTCGTCATGATCCCGCTTCGAGA
>LSQX01019255.1_pt1 | contig 23672 bp, 20 predicted proteins | sample 654561 | NCBI WGS metagenome assembly LSQX01 (sample SAMN04489861, study PRJNA283612) | anaerobic digester metagenome | isolation source: 4 biogas reactors fed with cattle manure at either 37C or 55C with and... | place: Denmark: Kongens Lyngby | collected 2014
TCGCCGATGTATTTGAAGCCGGTCAGACACTCCATCAGTGTCACGCCATAATGCGAAGCCACACGCTTTGCAAGTTTCGTGGAAACAATCGTGGTGACGCAAAACGAACGGCCGGGCAATGTGCCCGCGGCCTGCTTGGAGGACAGGATGTAATCCATCAGCAGGAGACCAATCTGATTGCCGGTGAGAACGGTGTACTCCCCGTCCGCCCCGCGCAAAGCCAGACCCATGCGATCGGCGTCCGGATCGGTGGCGATCACCAGATCCGCCTGTTCTCTCTCCGCCAGGGAAATCGCCCGCGCCAGCGCCGCGCGTTCTTCCGGATTGGGTGCCTTGACCGTCGGGAATTCCGGATCCGGGAGCTCCTGTTCCGGAACCACGAGGACCTGCCGGAATCCGGACTCGGCCAGAATCCGGCGGACCGGAACATTGCCGGAACCGTGGAGCGGGGTGTAGACGATCTTCATGTCCGCATGCCGGGCGACCGCATCTCTATGGAGCGCCAGATGGGATAACATCTCCATATAGGCATCATCCAGCTCTTCTCCTATGACGACCAGTCGTCCTGACGTCAGGTGCTCGTTGTAAGAACCCATTTCTATGGTGGTTGGATCTTCGATTTCGTCCATCCGGGCGGCAATTTGGTCCGCGGTTTCCGGAGGGCACTGTCCCCCATCCGATCCATACGCCTTGAATCCGTTATAGGCTGCCGGATTGTGGCTGGCGGTGATCATGACGCCCCCGGTCGCCCGGTAGTGACGGATTGCAAATGACAGCACCGGAACCGGCCGCAAGGTATCCGACAACCGGGCCAACACGCCGTGCGCCGCAAACACGCAGGCCACGACGCGGGCAAACTCGGGCGACATCCGCCGGGAATCAAAAGAGATGACGACACCTGCGTCCATGGCGGCCTGTCCCTTGGAGGCGATGTCGCGCGCAAACCCTGCCGCGGCCATCGCGACAGTATAAACGTTCATCCGGTTGGTGCCGGCACCGATCACCCCGCGCAGCCCGGCCGTCCCGAACTCGAGCGAGCGATAGAAACGGTCTTCGATCTCCGCCGGATCCTCTGCGATCCGGAGCAGTTCTTCCCGGGTGGCCGCGTCGAAACGAGGTTGGGTCGTCCATAGATTGTATCGGTCACGGGCGTTCATACGAATCCCCTCCGTCTTCGATGCTTGGTGATGGATGGTTGAGAAAATTATACCATTCGAACGGGTCGATCCACCCCTGACACATCCAGCGAAGGACATGTGTAAACCGCGTCGATCTGTTTAACTTACTCCGACAGTTTCCCTCGGATCGCAATGGCCAGATCCCGGAGCCGGGCCGCCTCTTCAAATGCCAGTTGTTTGGAGGCTTCCCGCATCTCGCGTTCGATGCGCGGTAACAATTTCTCGAGTTCCGTGCGGCTCATCGCGTCGAATCGGTATTCCGCGGCATCTTCTGCCACTTTCACCTTGAGGTCGACGCCCGCTTCCTCAGCGACGGCTTCCAGGGTTTCCAGCACATCCCGTATTTCCTTGTGTACACTGACCGGCGTGATCCCGTGCTCCAGGTTGTACGCCTCCTGGATGGTACGGCGACGATTGGTTTCGGAGACCGCGCTCAGCATCGAAGGAGTGACTTCGTCCGCGTACATCACAACCCGTCCGTTGACGTTGCGGGCCGCGCGGCCGATGATCTGGATCAGGGAGGTCGCCGAGCGGAGGAAGCCCTCCCGGTCCGCGTCCAGAATCGCGATCAGCGAGACTTCCGGTAGATCCAGTCCCTCGCGCAGCAGGTTGATTCCGACCAGTACGTCGAACGCGCCGTTCCGCAGATCCCGGAGAATCTCCATGCGTTTGAGGATCTCGACGTCCGAATGGAGGTATTTGACGCGCAGCTTTTCCTCCTGGAAAAACGCGGTCAGGTCCTCCGCCATTTTTTTCGTTAAGGTCAGTACCAGCGCACGCTCTCCCCGCGCCACGGTCAGGCGGATCTCTTCCATCAGATCCTCGATCTGTCCGTCCACCGGGCGGATGTGCAGTGCCGGATCGACCAGACCTGTCGGTCGGATGATCTGCTCCGCAATCTGCTCCGCGTGTGCCGCTTCATAGCGCGATGGTGTCGCGCTCACAAACACAGTCTGTCCCATGCGCTGTTCGAACTCTTCGAACCGCAGCGGGCGGTTGTCAAACGCCGACGGCAGGCGGAATCCATACTCCACCAACGTCTCTTTTCGCGCCCGGTCGCCGTTGTACATGGCGCCGATCTGCGGAACGGTCACATGGGACTCGTCGAGAAACAGGAGATAATCCTTTGGAAAGAAATCCAGCAGTGTATAAGGAGGGGTGCCCGGTGTCCTTCCCGTCAGATGCCTCGAATAGTTCTCGATGCCCTTGCAGAAACCAGTTTCTCGGAGCATCTCGAGATCGTAGCGCGTGCGCTGCTCGAGACGGTAGGCTTCCAGCGGTTTGCCGGCATCCTGGAGAACCTTGAGCCGTTCGTCCAGCTCCTCTTCGATCGTAACCAGTGCCTGACGGACCTTGTCCTCGGTGGTCGCATAATGAGAGGCGGGAAAGATCGCGGTATAGCTGCGGGAACCGATGGTTTTGCCGGTCAGGCGGTCCAGCTCCAGCACTTTTTCGATCTCGTCTCCGAAAAAAACCAACCGTGTCAACGTATCCTCGGAGGAGGCCGGATAGATGTCCAACGTATCTCCGCGGACGCGGAAACTCCCCCGCTTGAGTTCAAAGTCGTTGCGGTTGTACTGAATGTCGATCAACGCACGGATGACCTCGTCCCGGTCTTTTTGCATACCCGGCCGCAGCGAAACCATCAGTTCCCGGTAATCCTCCGGGTTGCCGAGTCCGTAGATGCAGGAGACACTGGCGACGACGATGACATCCCGCCGCTCCAGAAGAGCGGATGTGGCCGAATGCCGCATCCGGTCGATCTCTTCGTTGATCGCCGAATCCTTGTCGATATAGGTGTCGGTCGACGGGATGTATGCCTCCGGCTGATAATAGTCGTAATAGCTGACAAAGTACTCGACCGCATTCTCCGGGAAAAAAGCCTTGAACTCGGCACACAGCTGGCCCGCCAGCGTTTTGTTGTGCGCGACCACCAAAGCCGGTCGCTGCAGACGCTGGATGATCTGTGCCATCGTAAACGTCTTGCCCGAGCCGGTGACACCCATCAGGGTCTGCGTACGCATCCCCTGTTCGATACCCTTCACCAGGGTGTCGATCGCTTCCGGTTGGTCCCCCCTGGGGGTCATGTCCGATGTAAGTTTGAACGGCATATCCATGAAGAGAATTATACCACCGTCCCCTCCTCCGGAAAAGAACATTTGTGCGTGTTCCCTCTCCTTTTTGCCACCCTCCGCTTTCACGGGCAGGTGTGACGGGAAAGCCTTTGCGGGTGTATAATGCTTTACCAATAAGGCAGAGACGGCATGCGCCCGCTGCCGGTCAGATGGGAGAGAACAACATGAGTCACAGCATTCCGGTCATCCGGACACTGGCGCCGAAACAAAAACCCGCAGACGAATCCAAGCTTGCTTTCGGACAACTTTTTACAGACCACATGTTCATGATGGATTACGTAAAAGGACAGGGGTGGATCAATCCGCGCATCGTCCCTTATGCGCCGTTGCAGATGGATCCCTCCACGATGGTATTTCATTACGGACAGTCCGTCTTCGAGGGGCTCAAGGCGTATCGCTGTGCGGATGATACGATCAACCTGTTCCGTCCCCATATGAATTTCGAGCGGATGAACCTCTCGGACGAGCGTATGGCGATTCCCCCGCTCGACGAAGAGCTGTGTGTGGAAGCGGTCAAGCAGCTGGTCCGCCTGGAGGCGGACTGGGTGCCTTCCGCTCCGGACACTTCGCTGTACATCCGCCCGTTCGTGTTTGCAGCCGACCCCTTCCTGGGTGTGCGCCCGTCCAACACCTATCACTTTCTCGTCATTTTGTCGCCCTCGGGGCCGTATTACCCGCAGGGGCTCAACCCGATCGATGTCTATGTCGAGGATGAGTACGTCCGGGCGGTCAAGGGCGGCACGGGATTCACCAAGTGTTCCGGCAACTATGCCGCAAGTCTGCTCTCTCAGGCCAACGCGTACAAATCCGGCTTTGTGCAGGTGCTTTGGCTGGATGGCATCCATCGCAAATATATCGAGGAAGTCGGCGCGATGAACGTCTGTTTCGTCATCGACGGCAAGCTGGTTACGCCGATGCTCAACGGAAGCATCCTCCCGGGCATCACCCGGCAATCGGTGCTGGAGACCGCGGCCGATTTCGGCATGGAGGTCGAGGAGCGCCTCCTCTCCATCGATGAGCTCGGAGCGCTGTACACGGAAGGCCGCGTGAGCGAAATGTTTGGTTGCGGGACCGCTGCCGTCATCTCTCCGGTCGGGTCACTCAAATACCAGGACACGGTGATGACCTTTAACGGAGGACAGATCGGCCCGGTCAGTCAGCGCATGTATGACACGTTGACCGGTATCCAGTACGGCCGTTTGCCCGGTCCGGAAGGCTGGATAGAGAAAGTCTGACCGCTCTGCGGCTGTCAGGTACTGTTTCTTGGAGAGCAAGGCAGACAGCCCACCGGTTGTCTGCCTTTTTCCTGTCCCGCATGAAAACCGGAAAGGAAAGGATGAACATGATCGATCCCGCACCTGACGCACTCGCCCTGTATGAACTGCCCGAAGCCGCGACGGCTACCCTCACACTGTTGCGCCACAACGAGAATCGGACATACCGCGTTGCATGCGGCGGCCAAGCCTACTGCCTGCGTATCAAACAGCCAGTCGCCGGGTTCGACCTGTCCGTATTGGTAGGCGATCCAGAAGCGTTGCTGGAGGGAGAGCTCGATCTGCTGGACATCCTCCGCAGGGAGACGGATCTTGTCGTACCTGAACCGGTTCCGTCCCGGACGGGCAGAAAGGTTGTCCGGCTGCGGGACGGTTCCCTCGCGAGTCTGCTCATCTGGCTGGACGGCGTGCCGTTCGACTCGGCAGAACGCACCGCTCCGATGTTGTTTGAGGCCGGCAGGACACTGGCCACCCTCCGGACGGCAGCGGAATCCCATCCCGAATGGAATGCGGTTCCGCGCTTGTCATACGACCGCGCACTGGCCGAACGGCTCATAGAGCGCGCACAACGTGCAACGGGCATCCTGCCCGCGGAAACGGTCGCGAGCATGGTGGCCGCGCTGGAGCAGATTGCGCGGGTGATGGAGGAACAGGAAAGGAGCGAAGGAAGGCACTTGTCACACGCAGACCCGGGATTTGGCAATCTCGTCTGGACCGGAGACAAGGTCGGCTTGATCGACTGGTCGCTCAGCGGGAGTGCCCCTTCCTGTATGGACCTCGGCGGGCTGATGGGAGCGACTGCGGACCGCGCGGAACAGCACAGGTTACTGGAAGGATGGGAAAGCGTCCGCGGCACGACGGACCGCCGTTGCCTGGACGCCTGTTTCGGGTTGTCCGTCCTGCTGTTCGTGTGTTGTCAGTATCCGCGCGCGAGAGAATGGACGGACTGGTTTCCGGCCGCTCTCACACGGTGGAACGAGACCATATTCACCCCCCTTGCGGAGGGACGCCGGCTTACTTGTATTCTCTAAAAATGGTGGTTTTAGTTCAGCTCTTTTTTGTTTTTCTGAATGGTGACCAAGACTCCCGTCAGGCTGTCCTCGACCCCGGACAGGAGTTTTTTTGCGTAGTCCAGCGCCCCGTTGCGGATTTGCCGCGCGGACTGATTGGCGGTCTCGATGGTATGGGCGGCGGCCTGCCGCGCCTGCAGGGTGATCTCGTGCTCGTCGATCATCGCGGTCATCCGCGTTTCCGCTTCCCGGACGATGTTCTCCGCCTCTTTGCGGGCCTCCGCCACCAATTGGCGGTTCTGGCTCAACAACCATTTCGCCTGCTGGATTTCCGCAGGGAGGCTTTCCCGGATCAGGGAAATCAACACCAGCATCTCTTCCCTGTCCACCAGACAAGAGTCGGAAAACGGCAACGACCGGGCATGGTGTACACCCGATTCCAATTTATCCAGTAGTTCAAACAGGTCGGAATCGACGGTTTCCGCCCGTTCCGGCCCGGTATTGTCACGCATGATTCTCCTCCCCCTCTACGGTACGTCTGAGGTGTTCTGCGACGAACGACCGGATTTCATCCGGCACCATGTTGGTAATGTCGCCTCCGTAGGTGGCCACTTCGCGCACGATGCTCGAACTGGTAAATGTCAGGTCGCTCCGGCACGGCAGGAGCAGCATTTCAAAGGAAGGATACAGCAGTTTGTTCGCGGCGGCCAGTTCCGCTTCGAAACGGAAATCCGATTCGGAGCGCAGCCCCCGCACGACGGCCGTCGCACCATTCTCCTTGTAAAAATTCACCAGCAGTCCGCCAAAAGCCGAGACCGAGACGCCGGGGACGTTTTTCAGACACTCCGTTGCCATCCACACCCGGTCTTCCGTGGAAAATGCCGGGCTTTTGCTTTTATTGGTCATCACAGCGACAATCAGCCTGTCGCACAGCAAAGCGGCTCTGCGGGCGATGTCCGCATGCCCTTTCGTAAATGGATCAAACGACCCTGGATATATGAAAGTCCTCAAATAGAAGATCCCCTATCGTCATGGTTTTCCTTATAAAAGGATAGCATCGCGATGCCGTACTTACAATTCCGCACGAGTTGCATGTCTGTTACAAAAGCCGGGGCGGGTTCTGCCGCCGCGTGTTCCAGTACCACGAACGCGCCCGGCGCAAGCAGCCGGGGCGTGACAAGCCGCGCGACCTTTTCGATGGCCTGGCCCGCCATCCGGTAGGGAGGATCCAGATACACCAGGTTGAAAGGCGCCTCCCCGTTTCTGTCGAGTGCGGACAGAGAGGCGTATACGTCGCCTGCCATCACCCGCAGCCCTTCCAGCCGTGTCTTCTCGATGTTTTTACGTAAGCATCCGAGACTGGCTCGGTTCTCTTCCGCCAGGATCACCGTTTGGGCTCCCCGGCTGGCCGCTTCGATCCCGATCTGCCCGGACCCGGCGAACAGATCCAGAAACCGTGCCCCCGGGATCTGAAGCGATAAAATGCTGAAAAGCGCTTCTTTGACACGATCGGAGGTCGGCCGGGTCAATTGCCCTTCCGGCGCTTCTAATCGGGTACCTCTGGCAGTGCCTGCGATCACTCTTGGCATGATGTTTCCTCACAGTCCGATCGAGGGGAAAGATTCCCCGAAATGGGTACGAATGGCCGGAATCAAGGCGCGGTTCTCCGGAGAAACCAGGCAGGGATCCGCCTCCATCAGGCGGTCCAGGCAGCCGGAGACTTCCCGGAGCAGCGCTGCGTCTTCATATAGATTCGCGATGCGAAAGTCCGGGATCCCATGCTGCCGGGTCCCGAAAAAATCACCGGGCCCGCGGAGTTCCAGGTCTTTTTCTGCGATCCGGAACCCGTCTGTTTCGCGGCACAGGGTGCGAATGCGCTCTTTCGCGACGCCGTCCTCCACGTCCGACACGAGGATGCAGACAGATCGATAGGGACCGCGTCCGATGCGTCCTCGGAGCTGATGCAACTGGGCCAGCCCGAACCGCTCCGCGTTTTCAATGACCATAACGGACGCGTTGGGGTTGTCCACACCCACCTCGATCACCGTCGTGGTTACCAATATGCCCACTCCGCCCTCGCGAAACGACTCCATGACGGCCGTCTTTTCCGCCGCTTTCATCCCGCCGTGCAGCAAAGCGACCGAAAGATCCGGAAACACGTCCCGGGCCAGCCGCGCATGGGTCTCGACCGCGGATTCGAGCCGATTCTCCCCGGCTTCTTCGCTTTCTTCGATCATTGGACAGACGACATAGGCCTGTCGGCCTTCTTCCACCTGTTTCCGGAGGATCCGGTAAATCCGATCCCTGTCGGCCGAGGTCGCGGCATAGGTCTCGACCGGGGTCCTGCCCTCCGGGCGTTCATCCAGGATCGAAAGGTCGAGGTCCCCATACAGCATCAGCCCCAGGGAACGGGGAATCGGTGTGGCGGACATCACCAGCACATGGGGGAGCGCGGGCGGTTCCGCCTCGACCGCAGAAGGGTCCGGCAGCATGGATTGCTCTTGCTGCTCGGGTTCCGGAGCCGGATCGCTGTGCGCGCCCAACGTCAGAGTGGTGCGCTGCCGCACGCCGAACCGGTGCTGCTCGTCCGTGACCGCGAGTCCGAGCCGGGCAAACCGGACCGTCTCTTCGATCAAGGCATGGGTGCCGACCAGGATCTGGATCCCGCCGTCTGCGATGCCTGCGAGAATGTGCCGCCGTTGCGCGGCACGGGTAGAGCCGGTCAACAGGGCGATCTGCAGGGCCGGCAATCCATTGTGACCTGAAAAGAAGGTCTGCAGTGTGGCCGCGTGCTGTTCCGCCAATATCGAGGTGGGTGCCATCAAGGCACCTTGACAACCGTTCAGCACCGCATGGTACAAGGCCATGGCCGCCACAACCGTTTTGCCCGACCCCACATCCCCCTGCAGCATGCGGTTCATCGGGTAGGGGTGAGCCATGTCCGAGCGGACTTCCGCGACCGCGCGCCGCTGCGCTCCCGTCAACCGGAAGGGCAGCGCTTCGGCCATCGCCTGCAATGAGCGGTCCACGCCCGGGTCAGCCGGCATCGGGATGCCCCGGCTCAGCCCGCGCAAACGGCCTTTGATCATACGCAGCCCGGCCTGGACCAGAAACATCTCCTCAAAAGCCAGACGTCGGCGGGCGACCTCATACAGTTCCACGCTGGACGGTTGGTGGATCATGCGGTAGGCAAAATCCACATCGCACAGCTTGTGCTCGCGCCGGACCCAATGGGGCAACGGCTCGGGCAGTTTCCCTTCTATGCGACCCAATGCAGCTGCGACCGTACTGCGGACAACCCCCTGTGTCAGTCCGCGGGTCAGCGGATAGACCGGAAGCACACCGGCTTCGCTGTCCGGAGTGTATGGCTCAAAACCGGGGTTTTGCACTTCAAATCGGGTGGCGGTCCGCTGGATGCGTCCGCGAAACAAATAGCGCTCCCCTTTGGCGAGCCGCGGTGCCAGATATGGCTGGTTGAACCAGACCGCCGCGATGGCGCCGGTTTCGTCCCGCAACACCGTCCGCACCATCGAAAACCGGCCTTTCCGCATCAGAGATGGTTTACGGGCGACCTCCGCGACAAATGCCTGATCCTCTCCGTGCGCCAGATCGCGGACCGTCAGCGGCGAGGTCCAGTCTTCGTAGGCGCGAGGGAAAAAGGAAACCAGGTCATGGATCGTAGAAAGCCCCAGCCGCTCAAACTGCTGGACCCTTCGCGCTCCGACGCCCGACAGCGAAGCAACCGGCTGGCGGAGTATGTCTTCGCCACGGGAGGGGTCGTTCTGAACCAGGCGGGTCATGTGGCACCGTTGGACGCATGGCGGCAAAACGTCGACAGGGGACACTGTGCACACAGGGGGGTGCGCGCGACGCACAAATGGCGCCCGTGCGCCACAAACAAATGCCCCAGCGCAATCCAGCGATCGCGCGGAAACGCTGCCATCAGATCGCGCTCCACACCGGCCGGGTCTTTCGCATCCGTCAGCCCAATGCGTCGGGCTACACGTCCGCAATGGGTGTCGACGACGACCCCGGGAATCCCAAAGCCGTCTCCCAGCACGAGATTGGCGATCTTGCGCCCGATCCCGGGCAGAGACAGCAAATCCTCCATCGTGCGGGGCATATCGCCGTCGAATTGGTCGATCAGCATGCGTGCACTGTCGCGAATGGAGCGGGCTTTCATGCGGAACAGCCCACACGAACGGACCATCGGCTCGATGTCAGTCGTCTCCGCCGACGCAAACGAGCCGATGTCCGGATAGGTCGCAAAAAGCGCAGGCGTGATCTGGTTGACACGGGCATCCGTACACTGTGCCGCCAGAATCGCGCCTACCATCAGCCGCCAGGGGTCTTCTTTCCCATCCAGGGTGCAAGCCGCTTCTCCGTACAAGGAGAGCAGCGCTGCATATGTGCGGTCGGCCAACAGGGACCGGTCGTACTTCCCGGCCGTCTTGTCAGGGTTTCTCATCACTCTCTCTGTTCTCTGCCTTTTTCCCGAGCATGATATCGTTCAACTCTTTCATGAAGGAGTTGACATCGCGGAACTGGCGATACACCGAAGCGAAACGGACATAGGCGACCTCGTCGATCTGCTTAAGTCCGTTCATCACCATTTCACCGATTTCGCGGGAGGACAGCTCCCTTTTGAGAGAATTTTGCGCGGATGACTCAATCGAGTCCACCAGTTTTTCGATCTGCTCGGTGGTGACCGGCCTCTTTTCACACGCTTTCATGATGCCGGAGAACAATTTGGCCCGATCAAAGGATTGGCGTGCGCCGTCTTTTTTGACGACCAGGAGAGGCAACGTCTCCACCTTCTCATAGGTGGTGAAGCGGTTGCCGCAGGCGATGCATTCCCGGCGTCTGCGAATGGCCGCACCCTCTTCGGAAGGGCGCGAATCAATCACACGGTCTTCGTCATGGCCGCAAAACGGACAACGCATCTCGTATCCTTTGCCGGATCAGCGGTTGGACCGGTCCTTGTCCTCCTCGTGATCCTGTAAAAACCAGGGCAACCCCTTGCCGTTGGACCGACGCCCCCGTGACACTTCGTTTTCCGGTTGTGCCGACGGCGCGGGCAGAGGGGTTGCCGGACGGGTGCCGGCGGCGGGACGCATGCCCGCCTGATCAGGGCGGGCATGTGCGCCGCCCGAGAGATTGAGAAAACCGGGATCCCGGGAGACGGGCTGCGCCTGTGCGGCACCCTTGCCCTGACCCGCCCCAGGATTCAAAAAGCCGGGAACGGCGTCGATTCCGGCATCCGCCGCCGGGGTGGAGGAAGCCGGGGCGGCCGCGCGGGCAGGCTCCTGCGCCGTCTTGGCCGGATTGGCCCAGATGGAGCCGGGTTTTCTGACGACATCCCGATCCGATCGGTCGTCTTCGTCAAAGCGGCTTGCGATCACCGTGATCATGACTTCATCGGTCAACTCGGGATCGATGACGGCACCAAAGATGATGTCGGCGTCGGGAGAGGCGGCGTCGCGGACGATGGAGGCCGCTTCGTCGACTTCGCGGATACGGAGGTCGCGGCCGCCGGTGAAGTTGATAATCACGCCGCGCGCGCCGTCGATGGTCGTGTCAAGAAGCGGGCTGCTGATCGCCTGGGTGATGGCGGCCGCAGCCCGGCCTTCGCCGGACGCACGTCCGATTCCCATGTGGCAGACCCCCGCGCTGGTCATGATGCGGCGGACGTCGGCCAGGTCCAGGTTGATCAGGCCGGGGATGGCAACCAAGTCGGAAATTCCCTGTACACCGTATTTCAGGACTTGATCCGCCATCAGGAAAGCCTCGTCCAGCGTCGTGTCCTCCCCGGCAACTTCCAGCAGTTTATCGTTGGGAACGACGATCAGCGCGTCGACGTATTTTTCCATTTCTCGGATGCCTTTTTCCGCGTTCTGCATTCGCCGGGCCCCTTCAAAACGGAACGGACGGGTCACGACCCCGACGGTCAGAATGCCCAGTTCCTTGGCGATCTGTGATACGACAGGCGCTCCGCCTGTGCCCGTGCCGCCACCCATCCCCGCGGTGATGAACAGCATGTCGGTGCCCCGGATGAGCGACGCGACTTCTTCGCGGGATTCGTCGGCGGCTTTTTCACCGATTTCCGGACTGGCGCCGGCACCCAGACCCCGGGTGATCTTCTCCCCGATCTGGATCCGGTTGGTCGATTTGGTCCGTTGCAGTGCCTGATTGTCCGTATTGATCGAAATAAACTCGATCCCCTGGACCGAGCTTTCAATCATGCGGTCGACCGCATTGCATCCGCCGCCGCCGATGCCGATGACTTTGATGGTGGCGAACCCGTCATTTTCCATTCCGAAGCTCATATGATAATCGATCACGTGAGAAGCCCCCTTCACACCGATTCAATGCAAGATGCCGCATCCGGCATCCGATTCCTTGTTCCGTTACAGCCGGCGGCCGGATAATACAGGAGATCCCTACCGCCGGAAACCTTGGAATCATTCTACACCACGTGTAACAGTGGCACAACAATATTTAGTGTTTTTTTGCGATTGGATTACAAGATATGGACATTCGGCGCATTCGAGTGGCGTATGGAGACAGTGCCGCATGTTGTTGCAGCATATCGGGATCGGAGGTAAAAACATGAAACCGCGTCCGCCGCTACAGCGTTTCGGCGTCCCTCTTTTTTCTCGCGTTCTCCGCGCGTTCCACCAGAAATCGCCGGATCAAAGAGACATTGACAAAGATCCGGTTGCCGAACGCGAAGACCGCGGCCAAATCGAGCTGGATGTCCAATTGATCACCCAGTGCGGCCAGTAAAATCGCAACCAGCGTGTTGCCCAGCAGCCCGGTGGCAAACAATACGACGTTGAAGGTTCCTTGCAAATTTGCGCGGAGCGCACCGATGATGGAGTCAAGGACCGCCAGGATTCCGAGCGCTACATAAGTTGAGTATTGCTGTGGTATGTCAAAATCCAGAAAAAGGCCCAGCAAGAGTCCGGCCAGCAAACCAAGCAGCGGTATCAATGCGACTTTCCTCCCGTCGATCCGGTGCCCGCCCCATCGCTCCTACGCATCGGGACGGAACACCTTTTGACTGCCGGACAGGTCCAGCACTCCTTTGCCGAGATGGTCGCAATGGCCGTTATGGATGGCATTGCGAAGCCACTCGACGGTCTCGGTGATCTTTGACAGCGAACCGAGCCGCACGACCAGCGTCTCTCCCGTGGCAGGCAACACCACGGTCATGTAGATGGTATCCGCGCTGATCGCACGCAAACCGGCGACCGTGCGAAACAAATTGAAACGGGAATCTTCGCTGTCGGACTTGATTATAGCATCCATGATCACGACCGCGCTATGCACCGCCGCCTCGTCTGCCACCTGCAGTGTCTGTCCCAGAACCACCGAGGTGACCGTGATCCCCTCGATGACCGGAATCCCCTGTGGAACACCCGTGTGAAGAATTTCGACCGCGACCCCTTGTGCGTCAATGACCACGCACCCGTCGGGAATGGACAGATAGGCAACCTCAATCCGCTCCTCGACCAGGACGACAATCCTGGACGGGAACGACAGCCTTGCCCGTACAGATTTCACATAAGGCGACAGTGTGGCGACCGCGTCCTCCGCGCCGCCGTATCGGAGCGAAAAAAGGCGGACGGGATCGGGACCCAATCCAGCCAGCAGATGGCGGCCGACGCCGAGTCCTGTGGCGGCGATCACATCGTCCCGCTGCAGGATGCGCAACCCCTCCACATCGATGGTCTGACAACGGAACTGTGGAAAGATCGCCACAATCGCGGCGATGGAGAGCAGAATGGCCACCATGACAGCCGGAGCAATCCGGCTATGCCGCCCCCCCTTAGCCTGTGACATATCCGGACTCCGTAAGAATGGCGTCGAGGGACGCAGCGATGTCGGCTGCCGCCCGCGGCATGGCAAGCGATCGGGCCGCCTCTCCCATGTGCGCAAGCTTGTCGGGGTCCTTCAGCAAGGTTCCCAGTACCCGGGCGGCATGATCCGCCGTAAATTGCGCGTCCGGCACATGGACCGCAGCGCCCCGCTTTTCAAACGCCAGCGCATTGTGCGTCTGGTGGTCACCGGCCGCGTAGGGGTAAGGCACCAGGACCGAGGGCCGCCCGAGCGCGGCGATTTCGGCGCAGGTGAGCGCCCCGGCACGGCATACCAGCAAATCAGCCGCCGCCATGTAGAGATGCACATCCTGCAGATAGTCGCGGATGTCCAGTCCGGGGAGTCCGGCTCCCCGGGCCAACGCCGCTTCCACATTCCGTTTGCCGGTCATCAGGACGACCTTCACACCCGCCGGTAAACCTTGTGCGGCCCAGTCGAGGATCGCTCCGTTGACGGACGCGGCTCCCTGGCTGCCGCCCAGCACCAGCACCATCTGCTCCTCTGGCCGGATCGCCAGCGCGTTCCGGGAAGCTCCCCGGTCCGTATGAAAAAAAACGCTTCGGACCGGGTTTCCGGTCAGACGTATATTTCGGGCTTTGGGAAAATAGCGCTCGGTGCCTTCATAGCTGATACAGACCGTATGGGCTCCCCGCGACAGATAGCGGTTGGCCTTGCCGGGAAACGCGTTTTGTTCATGCAGCAGAACCGGAACCCGCGCGCGCCGTGCGGCTGCGACCAACGGTCCGCAAACGTACCCGCCGGTTCCGACTACCGCGAAAGGGCGGACCTTGCGAATCAGTGCGGAACAGGCCTTTCGCCCGGCTCTCAGATCCAATGCCGCCCGGATCCAGTCCATCGAAGGGCGACCGGCAAATCCCCGGGCCCGGATGACATGGAACGGATATCCCGCGGCCGGCACCAAGGTGGACTCCATCCCGGACGAGGTCCCGCAAAACCGGATGTCCGTTTCCGGATGAACCGCGGCAAACGCTTCGGCGATCGCCAGCGCAGGTTGGATGTGTCCGCCGGTTCCTCCCCCCGCGATCAGCAGGACCGGTCGGTTCGCGTCAGGCATAGGCCGCTCTTCCTTCCCTGTTTCTCGTGCGCTGGTTGCGGGACGCGCCCAGCAGCAGGCCCGCTCCGATCAGGAAAAACAGATTCGACGTGCCGCCGTAACTGAACAGGGGAAGCGAGATCCCGGTCGGTGGAAGCACCCCGGTCGCGACCCCGATGTTCAAGAACGCCTGTAGACACAACAGACTGGTGTAGCCGAACACCAGAATCGTGGCATATGGACCCGCCGTTCGCATGGCCGTGGCGGTCCCCGCCACCATCAACATCAAAAACAACAGGATCACGCTGATTGAACCCACCCAGCCCAGTTCTTCGGCGAGAATGGCAAACACATAATCGTTGAATTCCTCCGGGAGATAGTTGTACTTCTGCCTCCCCTGTCCCAATCCGACCCCAGTCAGGCCACCCGACCCGATGGCGATCCTCGCCTGGTCGCTCTGATGGCGGTCGTCGTCGGTCGCGCCTTCGGAATCCGTGAAAATGTCGATCCGGCGGGACCAGTAACTGAACTGATCCATATAGGAGTCCGGCAGCAAGGGAAGCACAAAAACCGCGACGAGCAGGGAGATGACCACCAGGACCATCACGATGATGATCAGCCCGGCCGCCCACACACGCGGGGAGAACCCGGCCGCCAGAAAACAGCAACCCGCCAGACAGGCCAGTATGATTGCGCCGGAAAGATGCGGCTGGGTCAGGATGAGCAGGATCCACAGTAGGATCGCACAGGCGGGGATGCAGAATTTCACCAGGCCCGCCCGCCAAAACCCGTTACGGTGCGGCCGCTTGCGCGCGGCAGCCGATTGTTCTTCCGCACGACGCATCCAGGAGGTGTATCCCGCAAAACAGAAGACCATGCCGATCTTGGCAAGTTCGGAGGGTTGAAACGCCGGGATCCCGGGGAGCTTGAGCCAGCGGGTCGCGCCGTTAATCGTCTGGGTGATCGCCGGGAGAGGCAGATGCAGCAATGCCAACAGCATCGTTATGAACAAATAGACGCCCACGACCAGCCAGGGACGGTCGAACAGCCGGACAGGCAACATGGACAAGACCACCATCACCACGACACCGGCCATCGTAATGACCGCTTGTTTTGCGACATAGTAGGTGGAATTCTGCTCGCTGACATATCCTTCGGTCATGCTGGCGGAGAACAGGATCAGCAATCCGTAGCAGATCAGTATGACGATCAGCATCAAAATGCCGATGTTCATGCGCGGCCGGCGCCCCGTATGGGTGCGGGTATCCATCGGGGGCGGTGCCGTCCGCACCTGGCTGCGATTGTTCCCATTCATCGTTCGGATCCCTCCCCTGCCATCACAATACAGACAAAACGGCCAGCAGGCCGCCGGCACAGGTGACCGCGGTAAAGACCACCACAATCTTGTTTTCGCTCCATCCACCCAATTCATAATGATGATGGATCGGAGACATGCGGAAAATCCGTTTGCCTCCGGTTCTCTTGAAGTAGGCGACCTGCAGAACGACGGACATCGCTTCCGCAATATAGACGAAGCCGGCCGCCAGCAGCAGCCAGGGCATCCCCGCGATCAGAGCCGCACCGGTCACGGACGCGCCGAGGAGAAAGGATCCGGTGTCCCCCATGAACACCTTCGCCTTGTGCCGGTTGTAAGGCAAAAAGCCCAGGCATCCTCCGGCTGTCGCCGCCATGACCACAACAGCCGACTCCGCCGCCGGAACCCGGGTCACTACCATGGCGGCACATATCCCGATCGAAAGGCTTGCGACTACGGTCACAGAAGGGCACAGTCCATCCACGCCGTCATTGAGGTTGACCGCATTCACGCAAAAATACAGATACACGATCAGTGCCAGCCCGTAAAGCGGCTTCCACCAGCCCGTCAACGGAAGGATCCGCTCCGAAAACGGCAGCAGCAGGACGGGAGGATCGGGCAGCACATAAAGATACACCGCCACAAAGACCGCGTCCACGAGCAGCATCCAGACGGTTTTGCGGCGGGGCGACAGTCCCTCTCTGTCGATCCGGACCTTGATATAGTCGTCGGCAAATCCGATCGCACCGGAAAACAGGATCAGGCCGCAGATCCACACGACTCGCCACAGCTCCGGCCGCAGCAGTGCTGCCGCCACTCCGGCCAGCAACAGGGGAATACCAAAAAACAAACCGCCAAACAGGGGGGTGCCCGTCTTGGACAGATGGCTTTGCGGCCCGTCGTCCCGGACTGTCTGACCCACCTGGAGCCGGCGCAACATGGGCATTCCCACCCTGCCCAACACCAAGGTCACCATCCATACACCAGCGAAAGCCAAACCTGGCGTCAACCAATCCATCTCAACCTCATTCTGACGTGTCTTTCCTCAGATCGGCAAAGGCCTGTCTGAGGTGTTCGACGTCGTTGAATACTTCTGTACGACTCGCGTACATCTGATACTTGCGATGTCCTTTGCCTGCGACCACAACCGAATCGCCTGCCCGCATCCCCGCGACAGCCGTCCGAATCCCGGCGGCGCGGTCGTCACACAACACCGGACGCCCCTTCCCCTCCGGGAAGCCTGCCTCGATGTCTTTGGTGATCGCAGAGGGATTCTCCAGATAGGGATTGTCCGGCACCAGTACGACCTTGTCCGCTCCGAGCGCAGCCACGCGCCCCATGGCGGCACGGGTGGACGCGGAGGTGTTGCCGTCGCATCCGAACACGACCGTCACACGACCGGTGGAGTACACCCGCAGCGCGATCAGCATCCGTTCGAGTGTCTGTGGGTTGCGAGCCGTGTCCACATAGGCCCCGATACCCGGCGGTGCCTCGACAGGCTCCATACAGCCCGGTACGGTCCCCTGCGCGAAGGCGGCAACCACCTTGCCGGGATCCACCCCCGCCAAAGCGGCACAGGTCAGTGCCGCAAGCGCGTTGGAGACATGAAACCGACCCGGGAGACCGACAAAGATCTCCCCTTCATACCAGGGGCTCCTGCACATAAACCGGGTTCCGCATCGGCCACCCCGCCACTCTACAGTCAGTGCTTCCGCACGGATGTCGGCATTCGCGTTCAGTCCGTAGGTCAGTGCCGGTTTGTTCAGCCGCGCCAGGAATGCCTCTGCATGCTCCGCATCGCGGTTGACCACGATGTGCCGGCACAAGCGGGCAAAATGGATCTTGGAGTCGAACGCCTCCCGGAAAGTGGGCGGGTCGGTCATCCCGACAAAATCACTGTATAAATTGGAAAAGACGCCGGTCGAAAAAGAGCAACCGTCGATCCGGCCCATCCGGATCCCCTGGGAGGACACTTCCATGACGGCATTGCTCGTGCCGGTAGAAGCCATCTCGTCCAGCAAGGCCAGCAGGTCGTTGGCTTCCGGAGTCGAGCGCACGGAAAACGACGCCATCCCCCGCACAATGTTGGCCACCGGTCCGATCAGTCCGGTTGTCTTGCCCGCGGTTTCCATCAGATGCCGAAACAGGAACGATATGCTGGTCTTGCCCGCCGTTCCCGTAACGCCGATCACCGACATCCGACCGCAGGGATCATCGTAAAAATTCCGGCTCACGAGCGCCAGTGCCTCCCGGGTGTCACGCACAACACATTGCGGGATCAAGACACCATCGACCGGCCGGTCCACCACCAGCGCAGCCGCACCTTGTTCTGCTGCCTGGGCGGCAAACCGATGCCCGTCGGTCGTATATCCCCGGATACAGACAAACAGGGATCCCCGGCGCACCTTGCGTGAATCGCAGACCACCCCGGTGATATCGGTGTCGGTCAGGCCGACGCCGCCGGTCCATTCGATCCCGCGGAGTACCTGGCGCAGTTCCATCATCCACCTCCCTCGGCCGGGGGTGTCACCGCGGCCTCTTCGGGCGGCTCGAAGACCAATGTCACCTGACTGCCGCGCGGAAGGTGCCGCACGGTTTCTTCCGTCGCTTCGGGACCGGGTGCCGCTGGTTCCTGCGACACCACCAGACCCAGACAGTCCCCCTGGATCAAGATGTTCAAACCGCATTGGGACGCATAACGGGACGCTTCACCGACCGCCATGCCCGCAAAGTCAGGGATCGGAACCGGATCGTCGGGGATCTGCTCCGAGGCATAGAGGACCACCGTAGCGTTTTTGTGTACACGTGTGCCCACTGCGGGTACTTGCGACTGGATAAGGGTCGAATCCAGCACCTTGCCCCCGCCCGCAACTCCGGTGATCTGAAGTGCACCCAGCGCGCTGCGCGCCTCGAGATATGTCATACCAACCAGATTCGGGATTTCGATTGTCTGTTTGAGCAGATAGACATCGTCTCCGGTATAGTCGCGTTCCACTCCCAGGTACTCCAATGTACGTGAGATGATGGCACCCGCAGCGCGCCCGGTGTCGTAGGTTGCCTGGCTTTGTGTCAATCCGTACAAAGCGACAACAACCGTGATTTGCGGGTTATCCGCCGGTGCGATTGCGACATAGGAGGCGACATTGCGGTCGTCCGACTTGCGTGTGGTCGTTCCGGTCTTGGCGGCAAATCGATACCCTTCAACATAGCCGGTGCTGCCGGTACCGTGCGTCACAACCCCCTCCAGCAACTTTGAGACCCGGGATGCGGTCTTTTCAGAAATCACCTGTCGGATGGTCTGGGGCTGGACTGTGCGGATGGTGTTTCCGTCCTCGTCGAGCAGCGCTTTGACGACCGTGGGTTTCATCAGTCTCCCGCCGTTTGCCAGCGCGCTGTAGGCATTGCACAGCTGAAGAGGGGTGACAGTAGCAGAAGTGCCGTACGACATGGTATACATGTCGATTTCCGTCGGCGATTCGTGCAGGATGCCAGCTGCCTCCGCGGGCAGGTCCACACCTGTGTAATCCCCAAACCCGAACGCGTGAATGTACTGGTAAAAGCGCGTGAGGCCGATCCGTTGAGACAATTGAACAAAGATCGGATTGCAAGAATTCCACATCCCCTTTTCCAGCGTCTCGATCCCGTGGTTGGAGGGATGGGACCAGCAATGCAACGACCAGCCGTCCACGATGATCTCTTCGTCGCTGAACAGCTCCTGTTCATGTGCGAGACCTTCATCGAACGCCATGGAAGTCGTCAGGCTCTTGAACGTCGAGCCCGCTTCAAACGTGTCCGAAATGGACCGGTTGCGCCAAAGGGCAGACTGCAGATAGGCCATTTGATCTTCATTGTGAGCCGGGTCCCAAGCGGCAGAATCGAACAGCCCCGGGCTGGTAGCAGGCGCATTCGGATCGAACGAAGGGTATTGTCCCATCGCGAGAATCTCGCCGGTATACGGATCCATGACGATTCCTATACCGCCTTCGACCAACCCGCTGGCCTCCGAAGACCGTTGAATCGCTTCCTCGACAATTCGCTGAATTTCAGTGTCCAGTGTCAACTGCAGGCTGTATCCGTCCTGTGCCTGTAGCCGGGTCGACAACGAAAACGGCAATTGTCCCCCAAATACGTTTTCGGTCTCGCTGTATCGATACCCGGGCTGTCCAGAGAGCTGTTCGTTGTAAAATGCCTCTACTCCGTACATGCCGACCAGCGTATTTTCCCCCCGGTTGGTAAATCCGATGGTCTGCGACGCCAGCTGACCAAGCGGGTAATACCGGCGCTCTTCCACGTCGATTCGGATGCCGCCCAGTTCCGTTTTTTTCTTATAGGCTTGTAAAGCTTCGGTTTCCGCCTTGGTCGCTTCTTTCTTTACCCGTACGTACTCGATGGGATCACCGTTCTCATCGGTCTTTCTGAGCAGAATCTCCAGCACCTCGGCCGGATCCATCTGCAGGGCCGCAGCGATGCCCGCAGCGTACTCCGCGGTTTCTTCCGGGCTGGCTTCTCCCACTTCACTCCATGGGCGGACATCGCGGGGGGTGACGCCAACCGTACTGAAGTAGGTGTTGACAGCCAACATCGTGCCGTTCCGGTCGTACAGGCTCCCGCGCTGGGGGTAGTCTGTCACCGTGCGTAAATGCAGCTGGGCAGCTTTCTCGACATACTCATCGTGATCCGTAACCTGTAGCCGGAAGGCCGCAAAACCCAAATAGAAGGCAAAGGAAGCCAACACACCGGCGACCAGCACCATGCCGAACACACCGGTGCGACCGCGCGCCGATGTCCGGACCGGATTTCTCCTTACGTCGGAACGCCCGCCAGAACCGATCGACTCGGCTTCTGTCGGGCGAACACGGTTGTACCGCTCTTGTTGCCTGCCCTCACGATTCACATTGCATACCGCCTTGTCCAGCGCGTCAGGTTATCGAAGGCTCTTGAAAAATCCTTCGAGATTGCCCAGGATCGACTCCAGACGCACTGATTCGTCTCTGCGCACTTCGGATCCGTTGTCGGTATTCAGAATCAACAGATCGGATGTGGCCGCGCCTACCGAGATGATTTTGTTCCTCCCCGCCTCCTGCATCCCCAACCGATCGATGGCGGACAGCCGGATCCGGCCGAGGTCCAGGCCTTTCATGATTTCTTCTTCCAGTATCGCCCGATCCTGCTTAAGCTGGGCAATCCGGATTTCCATCTCGGTTGTTTTAAACTGGGCTTCCATGATGCGCGATTGATTTATCAATAGGGTACCAAAAACCCCAAAAAAGACAACTACACACACGACCGTCAGTACCACTGCGCGCCCTCGGCCGCGGGCGACTCCGCGACGCACGCTTCCAGCCGTATGGGATACGGCCCTTGGGTTTCCCTCCGGGAACAGCGGCGTAACGACCCGACGGGTACGGACACGCGTCTTCTTAGGAGAAGGTGTCGCTGCCCTCGCGGAGTCCAGTGCCAAACTGCCCTGTGTTTTTGCCATGATGTCTTCTCTCCCCCGTTTCGCTGCCCGTGTCAGGATATGATGCGTTCAAATGCCCGGAGTTTGGCACTGCGCGAGCGCGGATTGATTTCCAGTTCGTCCGGTGCCGCTGTGACCGGCCTCTTTGAGACGTTTTTCCCCAGGGGGACCGCACCGCAGACGCAATGCGGAAAATCCCGTGGACATGTACAAGGGTTCTCCCAACTGCGGAATGATTCCTTGACCAGACGGTCCTCCAGGGAGTGGAAGGACAGGATGCACAACCTGCCCCGATCGGCCAGCCGGCCGGCGGCGGCAGCCAACAACTGGCGGAGTGCGTCCAATTCCCCGTTGACTTCGATCCGCACTGCCTGAAATGTTCTGCGAGCGGGATGCTGTGCCTCGCGGCGTGCTTGGGGCGGCATGGCGGAAGCGACGGCAGCCGCCAGATCCGCGGTCGTCTCGAACGGTCGAATTTCCCGCCGCCGGCAGATGGCCCGTGCGATCCGGTCCGCGTGTCTTTCTTCGCCATACTCGCGAAGAATGCGCGCAAGTTCTCCGACCGTATAACGGTTGACGACCTCTCGCGCGGAGAGTGACGCGGCCGGATTCATCCGCATGTCGAGCGGTCCGTCCTGCGAATATCCGAATCCGCGGTCCGCGGTGTCCAGTTGATGGGAAGACACCCCCAAATCCGCGAGAATCCCGTCAGCGTGACCGATTTCAAAGGCGTCCAATGCATCGTCCAGCTGCGAAAAATCCATTTGCAGCACGTGGTGGGAGGCCTCGCTGCCGACCGCTTCCAGTACCGATGAGGTCTGACGGACTGCGGCCGGATCTTTATCGATCGAGACCAAAACACCACCCCTGCCGAGACGTTCCAGGATGGCCTTCGAGTGTCCGCCTCCGCCAGCCGTGCAATCCACATACACGCCGTCCGGACGGATGGCGAGCAGATTCATGCATTCACCCAGCATGACCGGGAAGTGGCTGTAATCAGAGACCTTTGACATCATAACGGGTGAGATCCTGTGCGGTCAGCGGGGGACCGCCTTCCTTTCGCTTTTGCTCATAGAAGGCTTTGGAACATATTTCCAGCTTGTCGAACATGTAGATGATAAAAATCTCGTCGCCCGGTTTGACGCCGATGTGGCTCCACAGTTCTTCGCTGATCCCGATCCGCCCCTGGGAATCGACATCACAAACCATCGCTTCACCAATGATCTCGCGGCGCATTTCGCGCACCAGTGGATCCGTGCCCGACAGACCCGCGATCTGGTCGCGGATCGCATCAAACGGCCGGGACGCGTATCCGGCCAGATAGCCTTCATCGAGGCTATGCGTCACATACACAGGAGAACCCAATTCTCCACGTAGTTTGGAGGGGATGAAAATGCGGCCTTTGGCATCGATGGTGTGGGTGTACTTTGCCATGCCGCTTTCCTCCCTCCTTTGAGAACGCTCCACGATTATCCACAATCATGAATCATTACTCCACTTTGCACCACGTAACTGCATTTTACATATACATTTCTATTGCTGCAACGATTCCACCGACTGCATCCCCTCTTGTAACGCAAACGTAACAAAAGACCCTCTCTCGAGGGTCCGGCAGCAGGGTTATCTATAATTTTTCAGGATAGGGGCTGGTACGCCAGCCTCATGTCTTTCCGCTCAGACTTCGGTCCATTGAGACACACAGCATCACGCCCAGCGAAAAATAACTGACAATCATCGCGGTCCCTCCGTAACTCATAAACGGGAGCGGAATCCCGGTGATCGGCAACAACCCGACACACATGCCGAGGTTTTCGATGTAGTGGAACGCCAGCACGGAGGCGAGGCCGGTGATCATATAGGAAGAAGAAGGGCTGCGCACTTTGGAAGCGATGTAAAAACAGCGGGCGATAAAAAAGAAGACCAACAAAAACAAGGCCGTCGTCCCGACCAATCCGGTTTTCTCCGCCACCGCAGTAAAGATAAAGTCGGACTCCTGTTCCGGCACATACACGGTCAACCCGGCCGGATTGCCCAGAATACCTCCGGACTGAATGGCCAGCCGGGACTGCGTGACGTGAAACGTGGCGTCCGGGTCGTAGGCGGGAAATAAAAACGTCAGAATGCGGTCCTGCTGATATGGCTTGAGCAATGTGGTGAAAACGATGGGAACCGCTACGACCGCACCGGACAAAGCCAGTAACACATACCGGATCCGCACCCCCCACGCAAACACCATGACAGCAAGCATGATGAGAATGACCATCGCCGTACCGAAATCCGGTTGGAGCGCGACCAGTCCGACCACTGGGACGCAAACACCTCCGAGTAGCGCAAATCCTTTCAAGCTGTCTCTTATACACATCT
>LSQX01045465.1_pt1 | contig 23668 bp, 22 predicted proteins | sample 654561 | NCBI WGS metagenome assembly LSQX01 (sample SAMN04489861, study PRJNA283612) | anaerobic digester metagenome | isolation source: 4 biogas reactors fed with cattle manure at either 37C or 55C with and... | place: Denmark: Kongens Lyngby | collected 2014
GAAGAGGTCTTTGTCATGGATGTGGAGAGGGCGTTGCACCAGGATATCCGGCCATTAAGGATCGTCATCATGAACCTGATGCCGAATAAAAGCGTGACAGAAACCCAGCTCTTGCGGTTATTGGCCAATACCCCGTTACAGGTGGAGATTACCCTGCTCCACCCGATAACGCACCGTTCGAAGAACACTTCTGAGGAATATCTGAAGAAGTTCTATACCACTTTTGCGGAGATCCGGGAGGAGAAGTTCGACGGGATGATTATTACCGGCGCCCCGGTGGAACGGATCGCCTTTGAAGAAGTGGACTACTGGCCGGAATTGACCGCCATTCTGGACTGGACAACACACCACGTCTTTTCCACCATGTATATCTGCTGGGCCGCCCAGGCCGCCCTCTATCACCATTACGGCGTCCCCAAATATGCCAGGGAGAAAAAGCTCTTCGGGGTCTTTTCCCACCGGGTTGTGGAAAGTGCCTCGGGCAATCATTTAAAACTCTTGCGCGGGTTTGACGACCGGTTTTTTGCCCCCCATTCCCGGTATACGGAAAACCGGAGAGAGGACATTATAAAAATACCGGACCTGCAAATCCTGGCCGAATCCGACGAGGCAGGGGTTTATATCGTGACTTCCGCCGACGGCCGCCGGATTTTCATCTCCGGCCACCCCGAGTATGACCCCCTTACTTTAAAGGCGGAATACGACAGGGACGTGGCCAAAGGTTTGGATATCCACTTACCGGAGAATTATTTCCCCGGGGATGATCCGGCAAAAACCCCCGAGACAAAATGGCGGGGGCACGCGAATTTACTCTTTGCCAACTGGTTGAACTACTACGTCTACCAGGAAACCCCCTATGATCTGGACGACCTGCCCTAACCGGTCAAGGCCGGGGTTGATCTGCCAGATCTTGCAGGGTGGTGGAGGAGAGGACTTCGTTGATCTTGTCGGCCAGTTCCTTCCATAAAGGGTAAGTGAGACAGGAAGCCATCCGCGGACAGTTGGTGGCTTCCGTCTCTTCTACACAAGTAACGGGAGTTATCGGGCCTTCCAGGGCGGTCAAGATCTCTTCCACAGTTATCTCCGAAGCCGGCCTGGCCAGTACATACCCGCCGGAAGAACCGCGCACCGCCCGGACCAGCCCGGCCTTGCGCAGGCTGGCAAAGACCTGTTCCAAATAGGGTTCGGAAATCTCCTGGCGCTTGGCAATTATTCTTAAAGGCAAAGGCCCGTTCTGGTGGTTGAGGGCCAGTTCAACCATGGAGCGCAAGCCGTACCTTCCTTTAGTGGAAACCAGCAAGAAGCAAACTCCTTTCTGCCGGCCGCCGGCTCCGGCCGGGAGTGGGAATTTTACCATAATCATAAATGGCATCTCAAATTTAACACAGAAGAGGTTTTTTTTCAAGGCGGGACCGGCCCCGTTCTCGCCCTTCCCCTGGAACTAAACGGGGAAAGACGGGGGTATTTCCCCGCCGTTCTTCGAGGCCGGAAGATCCGCGGCCAGGATTCGCAGCAGGTTGGCCATTTCCAAAGCGCTCTCCGCAGCGGCGAACCCCTTGTTCCCGGCCTTTGTTCCGGCCCGTTCCACCGCCTGTTCAATATTGTCGGTGGTCAAAACTCCGAAGATCACCGGAACGGAAGTGGTAAAGGCCGCCTGGGCGATCCCCTTGGCGGCTTCCGCAGCCACGTACTCAAAGTGACTGGTTGCGCCCCGGATTAACGCCCCCAAACAAATCACCGCCTGGAACCGGCCGGAACCCGCCAGTTCCTTTGCGACCAAAGGGATTTCAAACACCCCAGGCACCCAGGCCACTTCAATATCGGCCGCCCGGACCCCGTGCCGGAGAAGGCAATCCACCGCCCCTTCCAAGAGTTTCTTTGTGATCAACTCATTAAAACGCGCCACCACCAACGCGATGCGCAAACCCTCTCCAGAAAAATTCCCCTGCCATTCTCTGATTTTCTCGTTCATCTTCCTCTTTTTCCTCCTTTGATCATGTATTTAAAACCGGACCCCGGCTTTACCTCATTAGTAAAGGAATAATAATTAAGGAATAGATCTCAGAACAGGTGTCCCAATTTCTCCTGTTTGGCCTGGAGGTAGGACCGGTTGTAATCATTGGCTTCCATAACCAATGGCACCCGCCGGACAACTTCCAGGCCATAGCCGGCCAAGCCCGCGATTTTCCGGGGATTATTGGTTAGAAGGCGGATCGTGGTCAATCCCAGGTCGGCCAGGATCTGTGCGCCGGTACCGTAATCCCTCAAATCCGGTGGGAACCCCAGTTCCAAATTGGCTTCCACCGTATCCCGTCCCTGATCCTGCAAGCTGTAGGCTTTGCATTTATTCAGCAAGCCGATGCCCCGGCCTTCCTGGCGCATATAGACCAGTACCCCCTTGCCCTCTTTTTCAATCGCCCGCATGGCTGCAGCCAGTTGTTTCCCACAGTCGCAACGCATGGATCCCAGGGCGTCCCCGGTCAAACACTCGGAGTGTACCCTGACGAGAACATCTTTTTCCCCGTCGACCTTTCCTTTTACCAAAGCCAGATGGGTTTCCCCGGTCAAAATCTCTTCATAGGCAACCAGCTTGAACTCTCCCCAACTTGAGGGAAAACGGGTCTCCGTCACCCGGCGGACCAGCTTCTCCCGGCGCCGGCGGTACCGGATGAGATCGGCGATACTGATAACCCTTAAACCGTGGCGGGAGGCAAAGATCTGCAAATCGGGGAGGCGGGCCATGGTCCCGTCGGGATTCATGATTTCACAAATAACCCCCACCGGCGAAAGCCCGGCCAATGCCGTTAAGTCCACAGCCGCCTCGGTATGGCCGGCTCTCTTCAATACCCCTCCCTCCCTGGCCCGGACCGGAAAGATATGTCCCGGCCGCCGCAGGTCTTCAGGGGCGGTCGCCGGGTCCGCCAGTTTCTTAATGGTCAGGGCCCGTTCCGCAGCGGAAATCCCGGTGGTCACCTCCACGCTGTCCACCGAGACGGTAAAGGCCGTCCCCATGCTTTCCGTATTTTCCACGGTCATAAAGGGCAATTGCAGTTCTTTGCGCCGTTCCTCTGTAAGGGCCACACAGATCAGGCCCCGGCCTTCTCTGATCATGAAATTGACCTTCTCCGGGGTGGCTTTTTCCGCCGCCATAACCAGATCCCCTTCGTTCTCCCGGCGTTCATCGTCCACCACCACTACCATCCTGCCGGCTCTTATCTCTTCTATGGCTTCTTCAATTGATGCCAGCATCATCGCTCTTCCCCCTTTTTTTCTTTTCCTCTACTCAAAACACTTTTTCCCCGAGCCTTCAGGTCGAAACCCTATCAAGATATAGCCTAAACATAAAACCCGGCGTTCCGCAGTTTTTCTGCAAGCCCAGGCCCTCCCTCCAGCCCCGTCTCTTCCCCCCGCCGGCCATCCGGGCCTTCCCCAGCCAACAGGGCCTCGACACATTTCACCAGGTAATCGCTTTCCAGGTTGAACTCCTCGCCCGGCTTCCGCTGCAGCAGGGTGGTGACCCTGCCGGTGTGCGGGATGATCACCACGCGAAAACCGGCGGCGGTCTTCCCCGCCACGGTCAGGCTGACACCGTCGAGGGCCACGGAACCTTTGTTAATTATGTATTTCCTGAATTCCGGCGGGACCCAGACCTCGAGAACAACGGCGTTCCCCTGTTTCTCCTGTTTCAGCAGGCGGCACCGGCTGTCAACATGCCCGGTGACCAGATGGCCGCCCAGCCGGTCACCAAACCTGAGCGCAGGCTCCAGGTTGACCCAGTCGCCCGGGCGGAGGCCTCCCAGGGTGGTCCGGCGTAAGGTCTCCCCGGTCGCCTCGGTCCCGAACCCGTCCCCCTCGATCCTGGTCACTGTCAGGCAGACCCCGTTCACCGCCACACTATCCCCCAGGGCCAGATCTCTCACAGTCTCCGTGGCGCCGATCAGGAAGAACCGCCCGCCGTCGCGCTCAGTCACCTGCCGCACCCGGCCCTGTTCCCGTACGATCCCTGTGAACATCCACTCCCTCCTTCTCCGGATAGAACTCCAGTAAAAGATCGTTGCCGATCCTAGTTAAACCGGTATTCCGCCATATACTCCCCAGCGCCACCTTGGCCACGCCTTTCCCCTCCACCCAGGTGGGGGCGGTGGCGCCCCCGATGATCCTGGGCGCAAGGAAGAGATATACCTTATCTACCAGGTTCTCCTCGAGAAAAGCGGCATTGACTTCACCCCCGCCCTCCACCAGAAGGGAGGTGAGTTTTTCCTCCCCGGCCTTCGCCAGGAGCGCCGGGAGGGAGACCCTTCCCCGCCGGAGGGGGAGGGTCCAGACCCGGACGCCGGCGGCCTCGAGGGCCGCCACCTTATGGGCGGGCGGGTCGCTACCGGTCACAACAACCGTCCGCTGCGGATCCTCCTTTACCACCTTTGCCGCGAGGGGGATCCGCGCCCGGGTATCGAGGATGAGCCGGAGCGGTTGCTTCTCCTTGCCGCTCCCGGGCGTGGCCGGCAACCTTACGGTGAGCAGGGGATCGTCGCTGATTACCGTCTGTACCCCCACCACCACCGCATCCGCCTCCCGGCGCAGTTCGTGGGCTCTCCGGCGGGACTCTTCCCCGGTAATCCACTGCGAATCCCCGGTCCGGGCGGCGATCTTGCCGTCAAGGCTTATTGCGGCTTTTAAGATTACAAATGGCCGGCCGGTGGTGATATATTTGAAAAACACCTCATTCAGCCGGCGGGCCTCCTCCGCCAAGACGCCGGTAGTCACTTGGACCCCGTTTTCCGCCAGTTCCCGCAGGCCGGCGCTGGAAACCCTAGGGTCCGGGTCCTCCACCGCCGCCACCACCCGGGTGATCCCTGCGGCGATTATCTGCTTGGTACAGGGCGGGGTCCGGCCGGAATGGCAACAGGGTTCCAGGTTGACATAGATTGTTGCCCCCGCCGCATCTTCCCCTGCTTCCGCCAGGGCATAGACCTCGGCATGGGGGCCGCCGGCTTTTTGGTGAAAGCCTCTGCCCAGAACCCGGCCGCCCTTGACCACCACCGCCCCGACCATAGGGTTGGGCGAGACCCGCCCCCGGCCCCGGGCTGCCAGTTCCAGCGCCATCCGCATATATCTTTTGTCCGCGTTTTCCCGGTCCATCTCCCACCCCTCCCGCTGAAAAAGAAAAAACCCTGAACAGCGTTCAGGGTAACTTAACAAAGCACAACCTCTTCTCCCATCCAGACTGTCACTGTCGGCCCCGGAATCCCACCGGGTCGGCCGTGTCTCCACGGTTCGCGGGCTTTACCGCCGGTCGGGGATTTCACCCTGCCCTGAAGAAGCCGTTCATTCCCATGCAAACTGGTTTTATCTTAACAACTATTCTATTGGCAACAACCTCTCTCTATTCTAAGCCTTAGCGAGGCGCCGCTACCAGTGGCCTGGTTTGCCCCGCATTAATGATATCTCAAATTTAGCATAGAAAAGCCTTTTTTTCAAGAAGCGAAAAGCGGATTGGCTTGAAGAAGCGTTGACCCACTTCCATATATATATGTCGCCGGATCTTAGTAAAACAAAGATCCGGCGACAAGCCGAGGGGTATTATTTGGGTATGATATTATAAAGAAAACACCAAATAATCCAGGATTTTCTTCATATCATCAGTGACCTGCGCTTCGTTATGGAAGGATGTATACACCACATTACCTTTGCCATCCGGGAAATGGACCATTAAAGGAATATTTGTCTTCCTCCCGTCGTATGTCTCAACAGTACCCCGCAGATCAATCGTGACCCCGGCGGCGACACTGTCGATGACGACCCAGCCTGGTAAGTCAAAGTTAATATCAGCAGTGTTTTTACCAAGCAAGGATTGGATTTCGGGGTTTGTAATCGATGCAGTGATGGTCTGTTCTCTTCCGTATTGGCCCAAAAACTTAATTTTTTCATTATCAGGGTACAAAACATCCACTGCAACACTGGCCCAATCTGAAGCATAAATGCTGCCGCCTTGTTTAACAAAATTTTGCAAATTGGCTCTAATAACTTTGTAAGTCTCCCCGATCTCATCATCCTCATAACCTTCAAGAAACGGATCAAAAAGCGAAAACTCAAAACCGCAGGCAAAGAAGATGACCGCATATTCCGCTAAAGCCGTTTGACTGGCAAACGTGATTTCCGGCTCCTCAATCACCTCATAAGTAATGCCCAATGCAGTTAAGACCTGGCCAACGTCGTCATAGACGCCTTTGACGACGCCAATTTTCCCGATCGGGGCTAAAGCCAACTGCCCGGCCTTGATCGTTTCGCCTTTGGTGACCGTGACGGTGGTTTCCGCACGATAACTGCCTTTGACAGCGATAATCTTCCGTGTACCAACCGGGACTCCTGTTAATTTATAAGCGCCTTTCACATCTGTGGTTGTTGTCCGCCCGGTGCCCTCCGCCGTCACTGTAGCGCCAATGATCGGGGTGATTTTGTCCGGCGCATAAACAAACCCCTCAACCGTTCCGGCCTCCGTCTGCCCTGTCCCGCCCCCTCCACATCCGGCGAGAGTAAGCAGGAGAATGAGGGTAAGTATTCCCAAGGAATATTTCCGCACTGAAAATCCTCCTTTCAAAAAAATTGAATTAGGCCGAAGCCCTTATAGATTGGATTTTACCGGGTGATTATAAACAGATTCTCAACAAGCACACAAACAACCCAGTAACCAAAGATCCATAACAGGCGGGACAGAATCTTCCACATCTAGCCGGCATAAAAAAAGAGGTGGCTAATGCCACCTTGTTTTGTCACAGCGGCCTCATGGGCGCGAGTTCATTTTTTGAACGACATGAGGTTTTGTACAGCTCTTCTATTCCTAATGCTGCTTGCTTCTTTTAACTAAGGGATAAACCGCTTTGCTATATCAGCCCCTACCAGTGATAGGGTTCTCCCCGCAGGATCTTGAAGGCCCGGTAGATCTGTTCCAGGAGAAAAAGGCGGAACAACTGGTGGGGAAAGGTCAGGCGGGAGAAGGAGAGGCACGCGTCGGCCCTTTCCAAAACCTGCTCCGCAAGGCCGGTGGCCCCGCCGATGATAAAGACCACTTCTTTCCCGGCCATCTCCCGTTCGCCGAGCCAGGCGGCGAATTCTTCCGAGGAGTAGGCTTTGCCGCCGCGGTCAAGGGCGACCAGGTAGGCGGAGGTGCCGGCCCGGGCAAGAATCCGTTCCCCCTCAATCTCCCGGGCTCTTCTTCCCCCGTCGTCCCGTAGAGGCTCGTCGGGGACTTCCTCTATTAGCAAACGTGCATAAGGGCGGAGGCGTTTCCGGTATTCGGCGATCCCTTCCTGCAGGTACCGTTCTTTAATCTTCCCAACCGCCACCACTTTCAGGTGCAGCAGCAGAACCACCCCTCAACTCTTTTATTCCTTTAAATCCTTCGTTCCCGCCATGCCGGGAACGTACCAATAAAAGAAGAGGCGGGCTCCGGCCCGCCTCCAAAAAACTTCTTCAGGATTTTTGCAACTCCTCGGCGATGATCTCTACCTCCAGCCGCCGGGCGCCCCGCTGGATACCCAGGAGGACCCGGTCGCCAACCCGCAGGTCCAAGCCTTGGAAGTCCGTTCCCATACAGACTTTTTGCCGGTTGATCTCTACCACCACATCGCCGGGGCGCAGCCCTGCCTTGGCCGCCGGCCCGCCGGAGACCACATGAGTAATGAGGAAACCTTCCTCGACCGGCAAGCGGATCCGGAAACGGGCCTCCACCTGGCGGCGGTTGCTCGCATCAAAGGGCATGTAGGTGATGCCGATACCGGCCCGGGGCACCCGCCCTTCGGCGATGAGGACCCCGGCAATCTCCCGGGCCTTGTTGGCCGGGATCGCGAAGCCAATTCCCTGTGCATCCTGGATGATGGCGGTATTGATCCCGATCACTTCCCCCCTGCTGTTCAGCAAGGGACCGCCGGAGTTCCCCGGGTTAATCGAGGCATCGGTCTGGATCACATCCCGGAGGGTAACATTGTTCCCCAGGTCCAGGGTCCGCCCCAAGGCGCTGATTACCCCGGTGGTCACCGTGTTTTTCAAACCCTCGCCAATGGGGTTGCCGATGGCAATCGCCAGCTGTCCCACCCGTAACTTATCCGAATCGCCAAACTCCGCCACGGGCAGGTTTTCTCCTTCAATTTTCAAAACCGCCAAGTCCGTATATTGATCCGCCCCAATCACCCGGGCGGGGAAAGCCCGCCCGTCCGGCAGGATGACGCGGATCTCCCGCGCCTCCTTTATCACATGGTGGTTGGTGAGGATATAACCGTCTTTCCTGAAGATTACCCCGGAGCCCAATCCCTGGACTTCCTGGGGATACCAGATGAACCCGAAAAAATCACTGACCTCAATTAATCTGGTGGTAGTGATCATCACCACCGCCGGCCCCACCTTCTCCACAACTTTGATGGTGGCGCTCTCAAAATCGGTAACATCGAGCCCGGGCAATACGCGGGTGGACGAATCCGGTGCCTCCTGTACCGGCGGGTGCTGGGCCGGCGGGCGGTGGATCAAATACTCGCCTAAACCGGTAAACCTCACGGCCAGCAGGACCAGAAGCCCGCCAAGGAAGGCGGCAAGCATCGTCTGCCCGAAACTGCCAATCCGCGGGGAGGAACTTTTAAACCGGTAATCCCTCACTTATCGCACCTCCAAAACGCTTTCCGCTTTTCCCCATAGCACTCCATCCCGGCGCCGGCCGTTGCCGGCCCTCCCCGCCCTCCCGGCCTTTTCCCTTGCCGCTCTATTCCAGCCAATTCCTTGGGCCAATCCCGTATGCCATCGTTACCCCGTCTTATGCGGCCTTGGTGAGAAAAGCGATAATCTGCACTTCCGGAAAGGCCTGGCCCAAAAGTGCCAGGACTCTTTCCCCTTCTTCCCGGCTCCCCGGGACCGGAGGGGTCTCAAAAAGCAGGGGGAAACTCCGGGCCGGAGTGTGGAGGCGGGCCAAGAAAACACGGAAGGCCAAGCGGATCAGGTTTCCGGTCTCCGGCGGCAGGACCTGCTGGGAGACCCAGGAGGCCGTGGCTTCTTCCCGGACAAGAAGATCGATCCCGTCCTCCCTGAACTCCGGTAGAACCCCGTTATACTTGCCCCCGGTCAAGCAGTGGACCAGTATTGCCAGGCGGGAAAAGGAGTGGACAAAGGGGTCCTCCCCGGCCGCATCCTCTCCGGCCTCCGGGAGATAATCTACCCGGAATTCAGCCTTTTCAGCCTCTTTCGCGGCGGCTTCCGCCCTTTCCCTGGCTGCTCTTTCTTCTGCCGCTTCCTTTCGCCTGAGTTCAACGGCTTCTTCCTGTTCGCCCTCTTCTTTCTCCAATTTCATCCTTTCTGCCACCAACGCGGCCAGGCGCTCTGCAGAAGCTGAGGCGGCCAGGGCCGCAATCTCGCTCTCCAGTTCCTTTTCCCTATCTATTAACAGGCTTAAACGTTTAACCTTCTCCCTGATCTCCTCATGCTCCTCCGAACCGGCCTGCGCCAGGAGATCCCGCATCTTCCCGCGGATCTTCTCCTCCATCCGGACCAGTTCCCGGAGTTGTTCTTCGAAATTATCCACTTCCCCTTCGGCCACCGGCATTTTTTCCAGTTTAGCCAGGTCTTCCAGGTATTTTTTCTGCAACTCCACTTCCTGGAGGAAATCCTCGGCCGGCCTGCCCTTAAGAAGGGTATTAAGCCTGTTCCTGATGACGGAGATCTCATCCAGTTGGCGGGCGATCTTCTCTTCGATCTCCATGACTTCCGGCCGCCGTCCCCCTAAACCCAGGATCCCCTTCCTGCTGCTGTGGATCTTTAATTGTTCTTCCAACTTCCGCAGCATCTGGAGCTTTTCCTCTCTCTGCCGGACCAGGGTTTTCACCTCGTCCTGCAACCCCGGGTCCATAAATTCCTGGGGAAAAGCGGCGATCTTCTCCCGGAGAATACGGATCTCCCGCTGGACGCTGGCCTCACTCTCCCGTTTTTCCCTGACCTTTTCCTCCAGGTACTTCCTTTCCAACTCAATGGTGGTCAGTTTATGTGAGAGCCCTTCAACCGTCATCTCGGAACCGCCGGCGACAAAGGGTTCATAAGGGGCCAGTTCTTCCCTTTCCGCTTTCACCTGCGCCAGTTCGGTCTCCAGCTCACGCCGGCGCCCGTCTTGCGTCCGGATTTCCTCGATCTCCTCTTCCACTTCCCGCAGCCGGGCACGAATCGCCTCCAGCGCCAGGAGGGCCGCTTTTACCGGTTCGGGTTCTTCTTCCGCACCGGCGGTACCGGCATCCCCGGTTTCGCCACCGGTTTCCGCGGGCGGTGGCGTATCCGTACCGGCCCCGGCCGCCAAGTCCGCGGCGGCCCCTTGGGAAGCCGCCAGGATCTCCTCGATCGCCTCCCGGTCAACCCCCCGGCTCCAGATCTTGTTGAGCTGCTCCCGCAGGACCGGCGAGTCCAGCCGGATCTCCACCGGACCCCTGTTAAAAACGAAGAGGGCCTCAAAATCTATGGGGTTTAAGGTTTTCAACTCATTATAGAGGATCTCCATGAGGCTGTTGGCAGGGAGAAGGGTTAGGGAGAGGTCTTCCTCTTGAAAGACCTCCACTTCTTCCCGGTGAAAATTTTTACCGATTAAATACTCCTTACCGTTCTCCGCGGTTAAAAAGAGGGAGGCGGAGAACCTCCTTCTGCCTGAAGAGGGAGCATAGCGGGAAAACTCGCCGCGCCGGTCGGGGGGGCAACCGAAGAGCACCCCGACAATAGCATCGATTACGGTCTTCCCCGCGTTCGCGTCCTCCCCGCCCACCACGGTGAAGGGGGTGTCCAGAGAAATCTCGGTATTACGGTGTACACCGAAATTATTCAGGATCACCTTTTTTAACCGCACCGGTTCACTCTCCATTCTCTTCTTCTTTCCCGACCACCCTGGCCAGGGCCACCACCCGCTCTTCGTCCCTGACATTCATGATTTTAACTCCCTGCGTATCACGGCCGTGCGACGGGATATCCTCAACAGCCACCCGGATGATCACCCCGTTGGCGGTGATAAGCATCAATTCGTGATGGGGATGAACCACCTTAACCCCGATGATCTTCCCGTTTTTCCCCGTTTGCCGTAGGGTCTTGATGCCGATCCCGCCCCGGCTCTGCGGCCGGTACTGGGAGAGCGGCGTCCTTTTCCCGAAACCAAACTCGGTAATGACCAACAGTTCGGCATCGTCTCTCACCACATCCATCCCGACCACCCGGTCCCCGGGACGCAAGGTAATCCCTTTGACTCCCTGCGAAACCCTGCCGGTAGCGCGGATCTCCGTTTCGCTGAAACGGATTGAGAGCCCGTTTTCCGTTACGAGCGTCAGCTCCCTCTCCCCGTCGGTCAAGCGGACATTGATCAGTTCATCATCGTCAACCAGGCTGATTCCCAGGATCCCAATTCTTCTGTCGGTTTTATACTCCGAGAGCGCCGTCTTCTTTACCAACCCGTTTTTGGTACTCATAACCAGGAAATGGTCGTCGGAAAACTCCTTCACCGGGATGACCGCGGTCACTCTTTCCCCCGGTTCCACGGGGATTAGGTTGATAATCGCCGTCCCCCGGGCCTGGCGGGAAGCCTCCGGGATATCAAAGCCCCGTAACCGATAGACCCGGCCGGTGTTGGTAAAGAAGAGCACATAATCGTGGGTGGAGGTGATAAAGAGGTGCTCCACAAAATCCTCTTCCTTGGTTTGGAGGGCGGTGATCCCCCGCCCGCCGCGGCGTTGACTTCTATAGGTGGTAACCGGCAGGCGCTTGATATACCCGAAATGGGTGATGGTGACAACAATATCTTCATTGGCCACCAGTTCCTCCGGGGAGAAATCCCCTTCCATCCCGGGCAGGATCTCAGTCCGCCGCGGATCGGCAAATTTCTCTTTTATCTCCAGCAGTTCCTCCCGGATCACACCCATGATCTTCTGCCGGTCCGCCAGGAGCTCCTTGTAGTAGGCGATGGTCTTCAACAACTCCTGGTATTCGTCCTCGATCTTCTCCCTTTCCAGGCCGGTCAGGCGCTGGAGGCGCATATCCAGGATGGCTTGGGCCTGTTTTTCCGAGAGGCCGAAGTTCTTCATCAACCCTTCCCGGGCCTGCTCCACCGTGCGGGAGGAACGGATCAGGTTGATGACCGCATCGATATTGTCCAGGGCAATGCGGAGGCCTTCGAGGATATGGGCTCTCTCTTCCGCCCGGCGGAGATCGTAACGGGTGCGCCTGGTCACAATCTCTTCCTGGTGCTTAAGGTAGGAATGGAGCATCTCCCGGAGGGTTAAAACCCGGGGTTCCTTGTCCACCAGGACCAGCATGATGACGCCGAAGGTCTCCTGAAGTTGCGTATGTTTGAAGAGTTTATTCAGGATAACGTGGGGATTGGCATCTCTCTTCAGTTCAATAATAATCCGCATCCCCGAGCGGTCCGATTCATCGCGGAGGTCCGTAATGCCTTCGATCACCTTCTCCCTGACCAGGTCGGCAATCTTCTCCACCAGGCGGGCCTTGTTCACCAGGTAGGGGATCTCCGTCACCACGATCTGGGTTTTACCGCCGCTCAGCGTCTCAATCCGGGTCCGGGCCCGCATAATCACGCTTCCCCGGCCGGTCAGATAGGCGTCGCGAATCCCTTCCTTCCCCAAGATGAGGCCGCCGGTGGGGAAGTCGGGCCCTTTGACGATGGAAAGGAGGGTTTCGTCATCGGTCTCCGGGTCGTCAATCAACTGCACAGCCCCGTCGATGATCTCCCCCAGATTGTGCGGGGGGATATTGGTGGCCATCCCCACCGCGATCCCGGAAGAGCCGTTGGCCAGCAGGTTGGGGAAGCGCGACGGCAAGACCTCCGGTTCTTTCATGCTCTCATCAAAATTCGGCATGAAGTCCACGGTTTCTTTCTCAAGATCCCGCAGGATCTCCATGGCCAGGTGGGAAAGGCGGGCTTCGGTATACCGCATCGCCGCCGGCGGGTCGTCATCAACGGACCCGAAATTACCCTGTCCCTGTACCAACGGGTAGCGGTAGGAAAAATCCTGCGCCATCCGGACCATCGCGTCATAAATGGCCCTGTCCCCGTGGGGGTGGTAGCGGCCCATCACATCCCCGACTACGCGGGCCGACTTTTTATATGGTTTATCCGGGGTTGTCCCGGACTCGTACATCCCGTAAAGAATCCTCCGCTGCACCGGTTTCAACCCGTCCCGGACATCGGGCAGCGCCCGGCTGACGATGACGCTCATCGCGTAGCTCAGATAAGAATTTTTCATTTCCTGTTCAATCTTGACCGGGAGGATTCTTCCCTCTCTCACTTCCGCCACATTATTCCCTCCACTTCCGGCTGGATCTAGATATCAAGGTTTACTACCTCTCTGGCATGTTCTTGAATGAATTCGCGGCGCGGTTCCACCTTGTCGCCCATGAGCGTGGAAAAGAGTTCATCGGCGGCCACCGCATCTTCAATGGTTACCTGTAAAATCGTCCTTGTTTCCGGGTCCATTGTCGTCTCCCACAGCTGGTCCGCGTTCATCTCACCCAGACCCTTGTACCGCTGAACAGTAACGCCCTGGCGCCCCATCTCGTCCAGGGCTGCCTGTAACTCTTCCTCGGTAAAACAGTATTTCTGCTTATTGCCCTTCTTTACCATATATAAGGGGGGCACGGCAATATAGACATAGCCCTTTTCGATCAACGGCTGCATGTACCGGTAGAAGAAGGTCAGCAGCAAGGTACGGATATGGGCGCCGTCGATGTCCGCGTCGGTCATGATGATTATCTTATGATACCTCAGTTTCGTCAGGTCAAATTCCTCACCGATCCCGGTCCCCAGGGCTGTTACCATCATGCGGATGACCTCATTGCTCAGGATCTTGTCCAAACGGGCCTTCTCCACATTAAGGATCTTCCCCCTGAGCGGCAGGATCGCCTGGAAGCGCCGCTCCCGCCCTTGCTTGGCAGAGCCGCCGGCCGAATCTCCCTCCACCAAATAAAGTTCGGCCAGTTCCGGGTCTTTGATTGTGCAGTCGGCAAGGGACCCGGGGAGCGAAGAAACCTCCAGCGCCGTCTTTCTTCTCGTCAGTTCCCGGGCCTTGCGCGCCGCCTCCCGGGCCCTCAAGGCCATGATCGATTTTTCAACAATCTTCTTCCCGACCGCCGGGTTCTCCTCCAGAAAATCGGAAAGGCCCTCGCTGACTACGGATTCCACCAGGCCGCGCATTTCGCTATTCCCCAGCTTGGTCTTGGTTTGCCCCTCAAACTGGGGAAAACGCAATTTCACGCTGAGGACGGCGGCCAGCCCCTCCCGGACGTCTTCCCCGCTGAGGCTGGGTTCGTTCTCCTTCAAGATATTCTGTTTACGGGCGTAGTCATTCAGAGTTCTGGTGAGCGCCGCCCGGAACCCGGAGAGATGAGTCCCTCCCTCCTGGGTATTGATATTATTGGCAAAGGAAAAGACATTCTCCACGTAGCCGTTGTTATACTGGAGGGCTACTTCGATAATGTTATCATCCACAGTCTTCTTTATATAAATAACTTCGTTGTGCAGGGGCTCCTTCGTCTTGTTCAAATGTTTAACAAAGGAGACGATACCCCCTTCATAATGGAAGGTTACGGCTTTGTCTACCCGTTCGTCCTGGAGGTCAATCCGGACCCCCTGGTTGAGAAAGGCCAGTTCCCGCAGGCGCGCCGAAAGGATCTCCATGCTGAACTCCCGGTTTTCAAAGATCTCCGGGTCCGGGCAGAAGGTGATCCTGGTACCGAAACCTTCCGCCGGGCCGACCTCTTCTACGGGGCCGTCCGGCTTTCCCCGCTTATAGGTTTGCCGGTATAATCTCCCGTTCCGGCAGACTTCCGCTTTCATCCAGGCGGAAAGGGCATTCACCACGGAAATACCGACCCCGTGCAACCCGCCGGAGACCTTGTATCCTTCACCACCAAACTTACCGCCGGCATGGAGTTTGGTCATGACCACTTCCAAGGCGGAAAGCTTTTCTTTTTCGTGGATATCTACGGGGATGCCGCGACCGTTGTCTTCCACCACCACCGAGCCGTCTTTCTGCAAAATCACTTTGATATGATCGCAGAAGCCGGCCATGGCTTCGTCAATACTGTTATCCACGGCTTCATAGACCAGATGGTGAAGACCGCGACTGCCGGTACTGCCTATATACATGCTCGGCCGGCGCCGTACCGCTTCCAACCCCTCGAGAATTTGGATCTGTGCCGCGTTATACTCGGTAACCGCTGCTTTTCTTTTTTCCTCTTGCAATCCTATACCTCCTGCCTTTACTCTCCCGCACTGTGCCTGAGAGCGCAACGTTAACTACAAAACAATCTGTTTGGCGCGTTTACCCAGGGTTAAAGAGGAGATGGGAGAGATAAAAATCCGGTCGTCGGTAAGGACCAACGCTTTTGGTTTTCCCTCTGAAACATCTTCTACCTGCTTATCTTGGTTATTTTTTATCAAATTTTTACAACAGGATCCCTTTTCCAGGTTCAAAATGGCGATGATTTTTTTCCCTTCGGCAACCGCTTTTCCTCCCAGGTGTAGATACATTCTTTTCACTCCTTAAATTATTATTCTCCATCCTGACTTTTTCCCGCAGAGTTTCTTGGTTTAAGCCTCGCGGGGCATTCTTTCCACCCTTTTGCAGAGGTTATAAAAGCGGATATAAGCCTCCCTTAAGCCCGCATCTTTTACCTCCTTAACCTCCGGAGGGGGGATGCATTCCCCCGATGGCCCCGCCACTTTGCACGGGTAGTTTTCTTCTCCTGAAGGCAGCGGGTCTTCCACTTCACCGGTGAGAATCCGGACGGAACGAATTACACCCGCGCCAAGGATCTTCCGGTATTTCTTTAGGATCTCCTTTTTAAAAAAATGCAAGTTATAACTGAAAGCCGGATCCGGGCACTTCACCCAGAGGATACCGTTGCTTGCCCTTACTGCCCGAGCTTTGGCCGCCAGTTCCTTTCCGGCCACCCGCGGCCAAAAATACAGGGCCAAACCCTCCTTTAAGCGGCCGGGGCCTGGGATCCCCTCGATCAGTTCCCTATAGATCCGGGTCAGAGGAATGGGGCCTTCTTTATTTCCTCTCAATAATCATCCCTTCTTTAACATGGAAAAACCAGATCTCTCCCGGCAAATCTTTAACTGTTTCCGGTTCAGTGGTGGTAATAAAAGTCTGGGTTTTTGTGGTCAAGAGCTTTAAAAGCTCCTTTTTCCTGCTGTCGTCGAATTCGGAAAAGACATCATCCAACAATAAGAGGGGCGGGGTCTTATCCTCCCTGGCAATCAAATCAACCATTGCCATTTTCAAAGCCAGAGCCGCGGTCCGCTGCTGACCCTGGGAGCCGTAGATCCGGATATTCACCCCCGGGGTCCCCCGGTCCTCCACAGGCGTGCCCGAAGGCGTTTTAATGGTCAAGATTAGGTCATCCCGGTGCGGGCCGGCCAGGGTTATTCCTCTTTTTATCTCCTCGCCCCTTCGCCGCCGCAAACAGCGGGCAAACTCTTCCGCAATCATCTTCTCCTCCGGTTCCCGTCCGGTACCACAACCCCAGTAAGTACAGTCCATTTCTTCTCTGATCCCGGAGATCCAACGATGGTATTCCTTGACCGCTGCCCGGATCTCTTCCACCCCTCTTAACCGGTAAAGGATCAAGCGGCTACCGCTCTCGATAAACTTCTCCGTCCAGGACTCCAGGAGTTGATTGTTCCCCCTGCCTTCCCGGAACTCCTTTAAAAGCTTGTTTCTTTGTTGTAAAACCCGGTAATATTCCCGGAGAGCGTTCCGGTAGGCCGGATAAGCCTGGGAAAGGTAAAGGTCGAGAAATTCCCGGCGGTAGGAGGGGCCTCCCTTAATCAACCAAAGATCGTCAGGGGAAAAAGTCACCACTTTCACCAGGCCAAAAAGGTCTCTTTTTTTTTGGTACTTTTTCCCGTTAATCCGGGCCAAAAACTGTTGCCGGTTATAGCCGATCTCGATAATCAAGGATGAAGCCGTTTCCTCTTCAAAAAACTCGCCTTTCAGAAAAAAACCCTTTTCTCCCTCACGAATCAGTTCCTCGTCCCGGTGAGTCCGAAAAGAGCGTCCCCAAACCAAATAAGATACGGCTTCTAAAAAATTCGTCTTTCCCTGGGCGTTTTCGCCGTGAAAAACATTAATCTGGGGGGAGAGCTGCAGGTCAAGTCTTTTGTAATTACGAAAATCCTTGATCGCTATTCTTTCCTGCCGCACAATTCTCCCCTCCGGCCTTCACAATCAAGACCCTCTGGTCAGGTAAAGAGATCCGGTCCCCTTCTTTTAATATCCTTCCTCTCCTTCTTTCTTTTTCACCATTGACCTTAATCATTCCTTTTTGGATCAACGTTTTTGCTTCGCCGCCGCTACCGGCCGCCGCCGACCACTTGAGAAACTGGTCCAGCCGGATCTTGTCTCCTTTTATTACTATCTTCTCTTCCTTGCCCATTTTCCCGTTTTTCACCTTTGCCTAATTAGGCGTTCATCCGCAGCGGCATAACCACATAGGTATAACTCTCGTCACCCGCCGGTTTTAAGACCGAAGCCTTCATGCCGGCGGAGACTTGGAAAATAACCTCATCATGGTCGATGGTTTTCAAAAAACCCAAAAGAAAATGGGAGTTGAAACCGACTTCCACCTCTTCGCCTTCATAAACGCAATCCACATTTTCATAGGCGGCGCCCACTTCCGGTCCTTGGGCGGAGATCTCCATCCCTTTCCCCGGTGTGAGGGTCAGTTTCACCGCCAGATCCAGCAGGGCGATCCTCTCAATCGCCTGGAGAAAGAGCTCCCTCTTGATCCGGATTTCACCGTCAAATTCCTCCGGGATCACCTGCTGGTACTTGGGGTACTGGGCATCCACCAGGCGGGTGGAGAAGGAGAGATCCCCGCTGGCCATATAGAGCATTTTCTGGTGGAAAAAGACCTTGAATTCTTCGTCTTCCACATAGGCAAGGATATTGGCCATCTCACGCAGGGAATTGACTGGAATCATCGTGGAGAACTCTTTTTCTCCTTCGATGCTGATATCTTTAACCACTAAACGGTTGATATCGGTACCGACCAGGCGTAATTTCCCGGGGTTAAATTCCGCGAGGACACTGGAGAGGAAAGGCCGTGGATCCTCAGGCAAGGTAGCGTAAACCGTACTCCTGACCGCTTCGCGGAAAGAAGCCACCGGTAAATGAAAGACCATGGCTCCCTGGTCCTCGGCGCTTTTTTCGTCGATTCTCTCCGGTAAAAGGGGGTATTCTTCCTCCGGTAAGAGGTGTAGTTGGAAAAAGGAGCGTGTCCCTTTGATGGTGAAGGCCTTTTTCTCTTCGTCGGTCCCCAACTCCAGATCCCCCGGTGGGAGGTGCCTTATGATATCATAAAAGACCTTTCCGGGAATTACCACCCGTCCCGGTTCAAGGATGGAGACTTCGGGGATCTTCACCTCAATACCGATCTCCAGATCCGTGGAAGCGCAGTACAACTCGTTTTCTCGCGTCTCCAACAGCAGGCCGCTGAGGATCGGGAGTGTGGTTTTAGCCGCTAAAGCCCGGGTTCCAAGATGTAATAGGCGTAATAGAGTTTCCTGACGGCAAGTGAATCTCATTGTATCCCTCCCATAAAAAGTCTCAACTTCCCTACTTCATCTTTTTATTTTTTTCTCCATAAAAAAAGATTTATAAAGGTAGTAGTAATAATAAGCGAATAAGATATGTGGATAACCGGAACCGGGCCTGCGTAGACCGGGGAAAAAGGTGTGAATAAGAATTTGAGTTATTCACTTTTCCCCGGTTTACACAGGAAAGAAAAAAAACTGTGGATAAATTATCAACAGAATATTGGCACCCATTCCCCAAAAAACTCAGGGGTTATTAAAACGGCCACCGCAGTCCTTTTTATTTCAGTTTTAAGATTAAATCCTGTACCAACCGGTTAAAAGAAGGGTCTTTATTCATTTGCTCCCGGACTTTATCACAGGCATAAATAACTGTCGTATGGTCCCTGCCGCCAAATTCTTCACCGATCTTTGGCAGGGAAGAGTCGGTCAGTTCTCTACAAAGATACATGGCCAACTGGCGGGGAAGGGCTACATCCTTTGTTCTTTTCTTCGCCTTTAAGTCTTCAGGGTTGAGATGATAATACTCGGCCACCGTCTTCTGGATTAAACTGATGGTGACCCTTTTTTCCTGTTGCGAATTGATGATATCCTTAAGAAAATCTATAGTCAGATCCAGCGTAATCGGTTGATTGGTTAAGGAGGAATAGGCAATTACGCGGATGAGGGCTCCTTCCAACTCGCGGATGTTGGAATCAATTTGTTCGGCAATGTAAGTAATCACATCATCCGGTAAACGCCATCCTTCCAGCGCGGCTTTTTTCCTTAAAATCGCGATCCTGGTTTCCAGGTCCGGGGCTTGGATATCGGTGATCAAACCCCATTCAAAACGGGAACGCAACCGGTCTTCCAGGGTCGGGATGTTCTTCGGCGGACGGTCACTGGAGATGACAATCTGTTTTCTGGCTTCATAAAGAGCATTAAAGGTATGGAAGAACTCCTCCTGGGTACTTTCTTTTCCGGCCAGAAACTGGATATCGTCGATTAGTAATAAATCCACATTGCGGTATTTCTCCCGGAAAGCGGGGGTTTTATTGTTTTGAATGGCGGTAATCAATTCGTTGGTGAATTTCTCTGAAGAGACATAAACTACCCGGTACCCGGAGCTGTTTTGGAGAACAAAATGACCGATCGCCTGTAAAATATGGGTTTTCCCCAGACCGACGCCACCGTAGATAAAGAGGGGGTTATAGGCTTTGGCAGGGGCTTCGGCTACCGCCAGCGATGCGGCGTGAGCCAAACGGTTTCCTTCTCCCACCACAAATGTTTCAAAGGTATATTTAGGGTTAAGATGCGGAAAAGCAGCTTCTTCCGGTTCTTTGCTGGGTTGAGGGAATTCCACTCTCTGTTTTTGGTGAAGATCGTTCTTCCTGGTGACGAATTTTATATCAAAGTCTTCATTTACCAGGTCCCGTAGGGCGGAGACCAATAGCGGCGAATACCTGCTTTCCACCCAATCCTTGGCAAAGACATTTGGGGCTTCAATAATAAGAAAGCCGTTTTCCACCTTTAAAGGGCGGGTAAGCTTGAGCCATGTTTCAAAACTAGGCTTATTTATATGAGGCTCGACAGCTTGTAAAGTTTTTTCCCAAATCTCAGTTAACTCCTCGGTTGTCATAATTTAACTCCACCGGAAGATGGAGAGTCACCTCCTTTTGCAAAGATAAAATATATAAAATAATTCACATATTGTTAGTAAACTGTGAATAAATCAACAAAAAAAGAAGAAGTATAGGAAATAAAGGGAAAAAAATCATGGGAGGAACAAAAAAAAGGGAAACTAAAATTTATGATACCAAAAATGTCATGAATTCGCAATTCCAAATCTGAAGGGTGGCATCGGGAAAAATCACTTTTTAGTCGCGTAGAAGAAAAAATTCACGGAAAAAGAAAGGATTGTGGATAACTTATTTAGAAAAAAAGGTGGAAATATTGACAATGCACAACCCGGTTATTATAATTAATAAGGAATTAATAAAGAATGAAAAAAAGCGCTTAAAAACGCACAAAGTAAAGGAAAAATGGGGAGAAGGAAATGAAGAGAACTTTTCAGCCAAATAACAGAAAGCGAAAGAAAGACCACGGTTTCCTGGTGCGGATGCGTACCCGCAACGGGAGAAAAATCCTTGCCCGGCGCCGGGCGAAAGGAAGAAAAGTACTCTCCGCGTGAACCGGCAGGAAGAGCAACGCAAGCTGCACCGTCCCGCCCGTGCCTACCCGGTTTTAAAGAACCGGGAGATCAGAGAGGTTATAACAAAGGGCAAGTCCTTTGTTAACCAGTATTTTGTGGTCTATATTTTACCCGGGGAAAAAAGCCTTAGCAAAGTTGGGTTTTGCACGGGAAGAGCAGCGGGTCGTGCTGTTCGGCGGAACCGGATCCGCCGCCGGACAAAGGAGGCCTTCCGTTTGGTGGCAAAAGACCTGGCGGACGGCTATTCCATAGTCATCATTGCCCGGCCGGAGGTCTATGCCGCCGAATTCCCGCAACTGCTGCGGGCCTTGGAAAACCTGCTTTTCCGTGGCGGGGTAAAAGCCGCGGGCCGGAAAACGGATCAGCAGGGAAAAAAGACGTAGATAAAATGGGTAATTTTTTTTGTTTTTTAATCCGTCTATACCAAAGGTACATCTCTCCCTTGACTTACCCCTCCTGCCGTTACGTACCTTCCTGTTCCGCCTATACGATGGAGGCAATAAAAAAATTTGGGGTTTTTTGGGGAATAATATTAGGTGGCAGGAGAATACTCTCATGTTGTTCGTACAGGCACTGGGTTTACGACCCACTGCCTGACCGCCGGCCCGGGTGGAAGGAGCTCTTTTTCCGGAAAGGGGCATAGCCCCTTTTTCTTATATGCCGCAAAAGAGAAGAGGATATAACGGAAACAAGGAGAAGTTATCAATAAAAAACAGTGCCCGGCGTCTGCAATTTATCCTTCTGCGAAAGGTGTGAAGATCGAGTATGGATTTGGGTTTAGGTTTTATAATGGCCAAAATACTGCAATTTTTCTATGAAGTGCTGGGCTTGGAGTGGGGATGGGCCATCATCCTTCTGACCGTCCTGGTGAAAATAGTCCTCTTTCCCACTAGTATCAGTCAATTCCGTTCCGCGGAACAGATAAAGAAAATCCAGCCCTTACTCCAGAAGATCCAGGAGAAGTATAAGAACGACCCGCAGGAACTGCAGAAAAAAACCTTGGAACTATATAGAACCCATAATGTTAAACCTTTGGGCGGTTGCCTGCCCATACTGATTCAGCTCCCGTTTCTAGTCGGCTTGTTCCGGGTGCTCAGTACCCCGGACGTGTACGGCATTGATATGACGAACGCCGTTTTTCTCGGGATGAACCTGGCCAATAGCGGCTATGTGCCGCTGGGGGTTATCTCCGGGGTCACTACGTTTATTCACCAGAAGATGACCCCGACGGCGGCTGATTCTTCCCAAAGCACCTTCATGTATATCATGCCGCTTTTTATCGGTTGGATAACCGTCACTTTAAAAGCGGGTGTCGGGTTGTACTGGGTGGCCAGCACGATCCTGGGGATTGGCCAGCAATGGATAATCAACCGGTTCATTCTTGCCAAGGAAAGGTCCGACGAAGAGCTTGCTGAAAAAAAAGGACAGGAGCCTGAAGAAAAACCGAAAAAGGCAAAACCTAAAGAGAGTACCGAATAAGAGAAGACCCGAGAAAAATGGCTGCTAGGGAAGTTGCTTCCAAAAGGAGGGAAATCTTAGAGATGCGGACGGTAGAGGTTGTCGGCCGGACAAAAGAAGAAGCGCTGGATCTTGCCTTAAAAGAATTAAAGGTGGAGCGGGACAAGGTAAAAGTGGAGGTTTTGGAAGAGGTAAGCAGCAAAAGCTTACTGGGGCTGATCAATATTAACCGGGTCCGGCTCCGGGTTAAGGTCAAGGATAGAGAGGAATACGCCCAAAGAGCGGTTCGGTTCTTACGGGAAATCCTCGTTAACATGGGTATCTATGCGGAAGTGGAGACCTTTAAAAGACCCGACCACCTGGTCTTGAATATCAACGGTTCCGATTTGGGCAAGTTAATCGGCCGGCGCGGGCAGACATTGAATTCCCTTCAATACCTGGTTAACTTGGTGGTAAATAAGGACAGTGAAGAAAAGGAGAAGATCATTATTGATGTGGGCGGATACCGCCAGCGCCGGGAAGAAAGCTTGCGCAAACTGGCCAACCGGGCGGCAAGCCGCGTTTCTCTTCGCAAGAAGAAGGAAATTTTATCCCCGATGACACCGTACGAACGCCGGATTATCCACCTGGCCTTGCAAAACAATGAAGATGTGCAGACCTATAGCGAAGGGAAGGATCCATACAGGCGGGTCGTAATTTCACCAAAAAACGGCGGGACTGTAGAAGATAAAGAGGAATAGAGAAACGAAGAAAATCAAGGGAAATAAGAATAACAATTATAAGAATAACAATTAATAAAGTGCGTGAGAAAAATGAGGGAAGAGACGATTGTTGCGGTAGCCACCCCGCCGGGAGAAGGCGGGATTGGCGTCATTAGAATTAGCGGGCCGCAAGCACAAGCGATTGGGGAAAAAATCCTTCGTCATCCCTCAGGAAAAACCATAACCACCTGGCCGGAACGGAAAGTCCGTTTGGGGGTGGTTATTTCTTCTGAGGAAAAGGTCATTGACGAAGTGATCTTTTTTTTCTTTCGAGCCCCCCGCAGTTATACCGGTGAGGATGTCCTGGAGATCCAGGGCCACGGCGGGCAGAAAAACATGGAATTGATCCTCAGCGCCGCCATGGCGGCCGGCGCCCGCCCGGCTGAGCCCGGGGAATTTACCAAGCGGGCTTTCCTCAACGGCCGGATCGATCTGGCCCAGGCGGAGGCGGTCATCGATTTGATTACCGCCCAAACGGACCTGGCGCACCGGGCAGCCCAGGAACAACTGCGCGGTCGGCTCTCGGATTATCTGCACCAATGTGAAGAGAAGCTGCTGGCAGTCTTGGCCCAGATTGAGGCGGCTCTTGATTTTCCGGAGGACGAGATCCCCGATCTGGACCGGAAAGAAGCTATGGGC
>LSQX01354392.1_pt2 | contig 23666 bp, 22 predicted proteins | sample 654561 | NCBI WGS metagenome assembly LSQX01 (sample SAMN04489861, study PRJNA283612) | anaerobic digester metagenome | isolation source: 4 biogas reactors fed with cattle manure at either 37C or 55C with and... | place: Denmark: Kongens Lyngby | collected 2014
TTTATATATAACAAAGTCTACTCCAATATTTTTATACCATATTATTAAAGGTTTAGCAATGTTTTTTAAATGGGACTGCCCTATATTGGTTTTTATGACATCAAGCCTATATACGGGTCGAAATTTTGTTTTTTTTGAAAGGAGTAAGGGATTTCCTGTCGAAGTATTTTTAGGACGCATAGAGCACGGGAGGGGTATACCATGGCAGGAAAGAAAACTCTAATAGCTGCAGTAATAATTATGATATGGGCATTAGTACCGGCGTGGACGAAAGCCGGTCCCCCTGAGACGATACGGGTGGGCTTGAGATTCGATACCACCGCCCCGTCTTCGGTACGCATTAGTTCCGACGGCGGAATAGAGTTTGGGTATGACGTCGGGGGAATTTTTTCAGGACTTTATACATATAACGGAAAGGGAAATGTGCATGTACGCAAGGATAGCCATTTTTCCGACAGGAATGGACTACTCATAGAAACGGGTCAAGGGGATATACCCTCTTTGGGATTAGCCTTCGGGCCTTACCACTCCCAGGTTTCGGAGGCCTTTGGAGAACGGCAGCAGGCCGAAGCAGTATTGCAGGATATTGCCGGTAAGGGAGTGGAAGGATATCTTGCCTATGATAACGGGTGGAGGGTATGGGTCGGGAGATATTCAAGTGCCGGCGAGATGGAAAAACAAAACGGTGTGCTAAAGGAAAAACTGAATGGAGCCTACGATATTTACCCGGTAAACCCCTCGGGGGGACGCTTGCAGCTTAACGACGATAGTGGAGAGGTCCTGTTTATGTTCGAAGGCGGGAATACCTTTTTGATAGGCAGGCCCTGTGAAGGAAGCTATATAAATGTGGACGGGAAAAGGTTTAGGGGCAACATTGAATTTAGGAGGCATAACGGGGGCAATATTACCGTTGTCAACTCACTGCCCCTGCAGCAATACCTATACGGGGTTGTGCCCAGGGAAGTGAGCCCCGGCTGGCACATGGAAGCACTCAAAGCCCAGGCGGTGGCCGCCAGAAACTTTGCGGTGGTAAATCTCAACAAGCACGGAAATTATGGCTTTGACGTGTGTTCCGGTACTGACTGCCAGGCCTATGGCGGGCTGGATAGCGAGAGTCAGACCACGAATATTGCGGTGGATGAGACCGCGGGACAGATGATATATTACGAAGGAAGACCTATTACTGCTTTTTATCATGCCAGCAGCGGTGGGCATACCGAAAGTTCTGAAAACGTGTGGAGTATTTCGCTGCCCTATATTAAGGCGGTGGATGACAGCTTTGACGCGGGGTCCCCCCACGACAGCTGGCAGAGGGTATATACAAGCGCGCAGATAGGCTCCATACTGGCGGAGCATGGAATAAATATAGGTAGTATCCAGGACATAAAGGTGGACAGCTACACTCCGACGGGTAGGTCCCTGGCCCTTACTATACAAGGCTCCAGGGGCAGCACGGTACTGGAGAAGGAAAGGAGCAGGGCGGTTTTTGGGTATAATGACCTAAAGAGCACCCTTTTTACCGTTGAAACCGATGCCGATTTGTTTGTCCTGGGAAGTATAGGACAGCCCGTTCAAAAAGTGGCCGCGGCGGGTGCCAGGGTGGCCAGTGCATCCGGAATCAAAGACCTGGAACAGGGACCCGAAAGGATTGCGGTAAGCAATGGAAGGGATAGTGCTTCAGCAAGCAAATACCCCACCCGGTTTATATTCAACGGCAGGGGCTGGGGCCATGGTCTCGGCATGAGCCAGTGGGGTGCTAAGGGTATGGCGGAGGCAGGGTATAGCTATATGGAAATTTTACAATACTATTACCAGGGCTGTGTTGTGGAGTAGACGGAAGGGATGAATACATATTGAGGGTAAGGGATTTTTATTACAACCTCCCTGAGGAGCTCATTGCCCAAAAGCCCCTGGCAGAAAGGGATATGTCAAGGCTTATGGTGGTTGACAAAAATACCGGGGCCATACAACACGATGTTTTCAGGGACATAGTAAAGCACCTGCGGCCCGGTGACTGCCTTGTATTAAACGATACAAGGGTTATACCGGCCCGTCTATTTGGGCATAAACTAAACACAGGAGGCAGGATAGAGTTTGTGCTGCTACGGCGTATTGATATAGACCGTTGGGAGGTTCTGGTTAAGCCCGGAAAGCGTGCAAGGGTAGGCACAAGGTTTAGCTTTGGCGGGGGCCGGCTGCAGGCGGAGGTCTTGGAAAGCACCCCCGCCGGAGGCAGGGTAGTGCGGTTTATATACTCCGGTCTCTTTGAAAACGTACTGGACATGCTTGGCACCATGCCGCTACCGCCATATATAAAGGAAAGGTTAGACGACCCGGAAAGGTACCAGACCGTATATTCAAGGGAGGAGGGTTCCGCGGCGGCACCTACGGCGGGACTTCATTTTACCGGCCGGCTGCTGCAAAGGATTGAGGAAAAAGGTGTGAAGACAGCATACATAACCCTACATGTTGGGCTGGGTACATTCCGACCTGTGAAAGCAAAGGAAGTGGAAGGACATGTAATGCATTCGGAGTATTATCGTGTGGACCAAAGGGCCTGCCAGACCATAAACGAGGCCATTGAAAGGGGTGGCAGGATAATTGCGGTAGGGACCACCAGTTGTAGGACCCTGGAGACGGCGGCAACGGATAAAGGTGTAGCGGCGGGGGAGGGCTGGACCGATATATTCATTTACCCGGGATACCGGTTCAAGGTGGTGGACGGCATGATAACGAACTTTCACCTGCCGGAATCAACGCTAATCATGCTGGTAAGTGCACTGGCGGGAAGGGAAAACATAATGAATGCATACAGGGCGGCTATTGAGGAAAAGTACAGATTTTTCAGCTTTGGGGATGCGATGCTGCTTATATAGATACAGGAGGATGGTATGGCGATAGAATATAAAGTGTTAAAGCAATGCAAAAGAACCGGTGCAAGAATAGGAGAACTTAAAACGCCCCATGGAGTTATTAAAACACCGGTTTTCATGCCGGTGGGCACCCAGGCAACGGTGAAGACCATGACACCGGAGGAGCTAAAGGATATGGGGACGGGGATAATCCTCGGGAATACGTACCACCTGTATATGCGCCCCGGGCATGAACTTATAATGCGGGCGGGCGGACTTCATAATTTTATGAACTGGGACAGGTCAATCCTTACCGATAGCGGCGGTTTCCAGGTGTTCAGCCTAGGCAATTTACGGGAGATAAAGGAGGAGGGGGTGCATTTCCGCTCCCATATAGACGGGTCCAGACACTTTATTTCACCTGAAAAGGCGGTGGAAATCCAAAACGCCCTTGGGTCGGATATAATGATGGCCTTTGACGAGTGCCCGCCTTACCCTTGCCATTATGACTACGCAAAGGATTCCATGGCTCTTACCACCCGGTGGGCCGAGCGGTGCCTTAAGGCGCATAAGAACACAAAAACCCAGGCCCTGTTTGGTATAATACAGGGTTCGGTCTATAGGGACTTAAGAAGGGAGAGTGCCCGGCAGATAACGTCGCTGGGTTTCCCCGGCTATGCAGTGGGGGGATTAAGCGTTGGGGAGCCAAAGGACATCATGTACAGTATGCTAGAGGAAACGGTGCCCCTTATTCCCTACCAGAAACCCAGGTACCTTATGGGAGTGGGTAGCCCCGATGCGCTGATAGAAGGCGTGATACGAGGAATTGATATGTTTGACTGCGTGCTACAGACAAGGATTGCAAGGAATGGTACTGTAATGACATCAAGGGGCAGGTTGGTGGTAAGGAACGCAGCCTACGCCGAGGACTTTTCGCCCCTTGACCCGGAATGCGATTGCTATACGTGCAAAAACTATTCCAGGGCGTATATACGCCACCTGTTCAAGGCCAATGAAATACTCGGGTTAAGGCTGGCGACTCACCACAACCTGTATTTTACTTTGCGGCTTATGGATAAAATAAGAGAAGCCATAGAAAGGGATTTCCTGCCGGAGCTTAGGGATGAATTTTTTATTAAATACGGCTACCAGATGAAAAACATGCAACATTAGAGGAATTGACCTACTTTTGGAGAATATAAAATAAGTTAAAACATTTCGAAGGAGGAGTTTAGGTGGAGCAGTTTATTCAGTCGTTTGGTTTGCCAATAATACTATTGGTAGTTTTTTATTTCCTGCTTATAGCACCCCAGAGAAAGAAGGAAAAGAAAATAAGGGAGATGCGAGCAGCCCTTAAAGAAGGGGACCAGGTAGTAACCATAGGGGGTATAATGGGCAAGATAATTTCGGTTAAAGAGGACATAGTCACTGTTGAGGTCGGTTCCGACAGGGTTAAGCTTAAGTTCGCAAAGTGGGCCATAGGCAGCGTTGTTGAAAAGGATGCGTAGCCGGGAAAAGAGCATTTTTAAAATGCTCTTTTTAGATATTAATAAAAATTGTCCTGTGGTTTTTTACCACAGGACAGTTCCATATTATAGGAGTTATTTACAGTGAAGCCAGCACCGCTGCCTTGCTTATTATCCCTTTCAGTCTATCTTCTTTATCCAGCACCGCCAACGGGTATTTTGATTTGGCCGCCAGCGGCAGTATATCGTTTATCAGTGTATCCTCGCGACATGTATATACATCCCTACTAATTAAAGAAGGTAAAGGCAAACTCTCGTTCCGGGCCCGGATGGCGTCATCGATTGTTACTATACCCACAAATTTCATCCTATCATCTACAACGTAGGCAGTAGAAACATCATTTGCGCCCATAATGCGTACCGCCTGGCTCGGCATGTCCTTAGGTTTAACAAGACAGGCCGGCGGAATCATAACATGTCCGGCACTTAAAACCTGGGTTTTGTCGGCACTGTCTATAAATTGGCGCACATAGTCGTCTGCAGGGTTGGCGGACATGTTTTCCGGTGTATCAATCTGAATTATTTTTCCGTCGCGCATTATTGCCACCGTATTTCCCAGCTTGAAAGCTTCGTTTATATCGTGGGTTATAAAAATAACCGTTTTTTCAAGCTTACTTTGTATGGAAAGCAGTTCAAACTGCATATCGCGCCTTACCAATGGGTCCAGGGCTGAAAAGGGCTCGTCCATTAAAAGCACCTCCGGGTCGTTGGCCAGGGCCCTGGCAAGCCCCACCCGTTGCTTCATCCCGCCCGAGAGGCTGGTTATGGGCTGATGTTCCCAACCCTCCAGTCCTACCATGGCTATCATTTCCCTGGCCTTTTCTTCACGTTGCTGCCTTGGTATTTTTTTGACCTCCAGTCCATAGGCCACATTATCCAAGACATTGCGGTGGGACATAAGCCCGAAGTTTTGAAAAACCATTGATATTTTACTGCGACGGTAGTCGAGGATTTGTTGCTTGCTGAAAGTTTCGATATCATTGTCTTCAAAATATATTTTACCCGAAGTAGGCCTATTGAGCAGGTTAAAGCACCGAATAATGGTGGATTTTCCCGACCCTGACAGTCCAATTATTGCGAATACCTCGCCTCGTTTTACCTCAAAGGATACGTCCCAAAGAGCTACGGTAACTCCGGTTTGTTTATACACGGTATCCTTATCGGCACCCTTATTCATAAGCTCAATCGCCTGGGATTTATTCTTTCCGTATAGTTTGGTGATATTTTCCACCCGTATAACTGTATCTTTACTCATGTGGTTTTTCCTCCTTGCCCGCTACAAACCGTGAACGTTTTACCGCAGTGGTCGCCTTATGAAAAAGGCTCTTTCTCCTTTTTTATCGACAAAGCCCTGTGTCAGGCGGTCGAGTATAATGGCTATAAACACAATGCAAATACCCGGCATAAGTGCCTTGCCCATTTCGGTCCGGTTTGTGGCTAACAAAATTTCCATCCCAAGACCGCTGGCGCCTATCAGCGCACAGGTCACTACCATGGACATTGCCATCATAATGGTTTGGTTAACTCCCGTCATTATCGTAGGCAGTGCCTGGGGGATTTGCACCTTTAAAAGCGACTGCAACGTGGTTGAGCCAAAAGCAGTGGCCGCTTCCACCACCTCGGTGTCTACCTGGTTTATACCGTGGCTGGTAAGGCGTATCATTGGTACAACAGCATAAATGGTGGTAGCCATCAGTGCAGGCGTCATGCCAACGCTAAACAGGATTACGGCGGGAACCAAGTAAACAAAGGTGGGCATTGTCTGCATAAGGTCCAGTACCGGGCGGACTATTCCGTCTATCCGCTTGTTAAGTGCCAGCAGTATTCCTGTGGGAAAGCCCAGTATCATCGAAAGGATAACCGATGCAATTACTATGCTTAGTGTTTCCAGCATATGGTCCCATAAACCGCAGCTACCTACGAAAAATAGCATAACTCCATAAAGCAGGCCTACACGTTTCTTACCGCTTGTCCGCCAGCCTAGCAGCACTATTATGAGAATCAAGAGCCACCAGGGGATAACGGAAAGAGTATTGTAAATACCCTTAATTGAAGCTATGACACCGCTTTTAATAAGCCCGAGCATTTCCCTGTGATTGCGGCTAAAGCTTTTTATCCATTCGTCTATGGCAGTGCCGACATCAAACTGCAAGGCCTCTGGGAATTTTAATAGGTATTCCTTCAAATGTTTCCACCCCTTTAGAGCCTATCAATTGCCGTCAATGCCGTCCAGGTAAGCTCTCATTTTTTGCGCATTTTCTGCCGGTAGCCATTCATCCAGCAGGTGATCGTTCTCTTTTAATAGCCAAAGGGCTGTCTCTTTATGGGACGCACCTGTATCATCCAAGTATGCAAGGGCCTGGCTTACAAGCTCACTGCCTGTTTTATACTTTTTAAAGAACTCCAAAAGGTCGGGAGCTTTGTCCGCGAACTTGTTACTGCTTACAATCTTTAATTCCTGTTCCGGGAAACTGCATTTGCCCTCCACGTAAAGGGCCGGGTCATAGGGAGCATCCTCAAGCCTTACCAAGTCCAGTTTGCCTGTGACCCATGTTGGTTCGTAGCAATAACCGACCCACGGTTCACCCAGGTTATAGGCTGCGGTGAGAGAAGCGAACAACGTTGCTTCGCTGCCCAGGCGGACATAGTTGAAGTCTTCGTCCAGGCCGTAGTATTCGTATTTTTTATAAAGTATTTCATCAGCCATCCAGCCGGGGAGGGAGCCGTAGATACGTCCCTTTTCCGGATCTTCATCATCGGGGAATACATCGGGATATTTTTTGAGGTCCTCCACCGTTTTTAAACCGGGTGCAACGGGCTTTATACCCCGCTCGCTGTCACCTTCAATTACATAACGTGGAACATAAAGGCCCTGGGCACTGTCGTGTACAAGGATTCCTACATCAATAATGTCACCCTTTGCCTTGTCGTCCTCGTAGGTAGCAACGTTATCCGTCCAGCTTTCGATGTCCAGGTCCACGTCCCCGGCTATTATTGCCTGCCAGTTCATTGTGGAAGAGCCGGTGGAGACTTCAAACCTATATCCGTCATATGCATTCTCGACAATTAATCCGGCTATTTCATTATGCAGCATCTGGCTGTCCCAGCCGTTGTCTGTGGCCGTGATTGTAACGGTTTTTGTTTCTTCGCCGCTACTGCTACAACCACCAACTATTGCAAGCAGTCCGAAAAGGACAACAAATAGTAGCGTAGCGTTACGTTTCATGAAAATCTTCCTCCTTTTTTTTGTTCCTGGAAACTGGTTCGTTTATGCTTCATAGGGTTTGCCTTTACCCATTATTATTTTTTAAAAAAATCCAGCCCGAAACATGAACAAAGACAGTCTCTCACTTGATGTAAAAAACAACCCTGCTTTTGGATTAGGTCATTTTTAGTCAAATAAAAGCTGTCAAGTATTTACCGTATATGTCTTTTAATGAGTAAATACATCCCACCTCGTTTCCAGGAAGTCATATAAATTGTTATGCTTAATGTTATCATACGTTGGTGATTTAGGTCAAATTCGGCACCTGTGCGGATCGTGCCAAAAACGCCAAGCCCCAGGGTTTGTGTTGATAACAGAAGTTTCACATAACTGTTATAAAAGTTTGTGGCGGAGCATAAGTTTGTCATAAGAAAACAAATTTGGAGGGATTTTAATGAAGGACAACCGGGGGGATAGAAGGATAAGGATGTCCATTATACTTAAATCAGTCAGTATCGGGTATGGTTTTTCATTGATATGCTTCTTGCTTCTTGCTGCAATTGTAACCTTTACAAAACTTTCCGAGGCGGTGGTGCCGATGGTCACCCAGGGAATAGTAATCATCGGGCTTACCATTTCCGGGGTCACAGCTGCCATGAAATCCAGGACCAGGGGTTGGCTGTACGGTATAATTTGCGGCATACTTTTTATCGGGGTCATAATTATTGCAAGCTGGATCGCGGTGGATGGGTTTACTTTTGATAAATACGTGACTTCGAGGATAATTCTTGGCATAGCGGTAGGGGCTATCGGGGGCATGATTGGAATAAATCTTATAAGATAAATAAAACCGCTTTTATTAAATCCGGTGTTGTGTTATAATTCTATAGGTAATATATAAAGAGCAGATAATAGAGGAATGGGGACACATCGCTGCGATTGAGAGGTGAGTGGTGAGAAGTTGGATGTGAGATTTAGGTATTGATCCGGAGAATTGCCCTAACTCCCACTTCATACTTCACACTTCCCACTTCACACTTCCCACTTCACATATGAATGTCCCCGATTGATAAGTTTTCGGGCCAGGGGACACATGGTTGCTACCAACTACCAACTACTAGACAAGGAGGTCTTTAAGTGAAACATATAAAAACTATAGTGGGAGCGGTATTAAAGGAAGCGGCCGGAACCAGCGGCTGCGGGGAGTGCCAGTCTTCCTGCCAGTCGGCTTGCAAGACATCGTGTACCGTTGCCAACCAGGAATGCGAGAACAGCAAACAAAAAAGCAGCTAAGCTGCTTTTTTTTCAGGAAAAAACAGGACTTTGAGGCCATGGCGAGGGGATAAACATGACGCTAATTCATAGATACATAAAAAACGGGGTACCAATAGTACTGGACGTGGCAAGCGGAGCTGTCCACGTGGTGGACAGGCTTGTGTACCGCATACTGGATTTCTACCCCGAACAAAGTGATGATTATATAATTGACAGGCTTAAGAATGAGTATGCAAAAAAGGACCTTATTGAAGGCCTGGAGGAAATTAGGCAATTGCAGAAAGAGGGGCTGTTATTCTCAAAGGATACCTATGTCGAAACAGCTTCAAACAGGTATAATGACCAGGTAATAAAGGCCCTCTGCCTGCACGTTGCCCATGACTGCAACTTAAGCTGTCGGTACTGTTTTGCGTCCCAGGGCGATTTTAAGGGTCAAAGGCTGCTGATGGACTGTGATACGGCCTATAGGGCGGTGGACTTCCTAATAAAAAAATCCGGCAAAAGGCATAATATAGAAATTGATTTTTTTGGCGGCGAGCCGCTTTTAAACCTGCCGGTGGTAAAAAAGACTGTGGAATATGGACGCAAAAGGGCCGCCCAAGCAGGAAAGGAGATAAGGTTTACACTGACCACCAATGGGGTTGGCCTGGACAGCGAAACAATTGAATACCTTGACGACAATATGTACAACGTGGTTCTAAGCCTTGACGGGAGGCCGGAAGTAAACGACAGGATGAGATGTTTTAGAAACGGCGTTGGCAGTTATGATAGTATAGTTGATGGTATAGTGGGTTTTGTACAAAAAAGGGCGGACAGGAGCTATTTTGTAAGGGGAACCTTTACAAGGGAAAACCTTGACTTTTGCGAGGATGTGCTTCATATAGCCGGGCTGGGTATAAAAAGCCTCTCGGTGGAGCCGGTGGTTAGTGGCCGGGATGAGCCCTATTCCATAAGGGAACAGGACCTGGGGACGGTTTTAAGAGAATACGATAGGCTGTTCGATGAGTGTCTAAAAAGGGCCGGGACACCGGAGGAATTCAGCTTTTATCATTTCAAGGTTAACCTATACAACGGGCCCTGTGCCATAAAAAGGCTTTCGGGATGCGGGGCAGGAAATCAGTATATCGCCGTAACTCCCGAAGGGGACCTGTACCCCTGTCACCAGTTTGTCGGGGAAGAGGGTTTTCTAATGGGGAACGTTTTTGACGGTATGCTGGATAGTAGAATTGCCGCCGCTTTCCGGGACGCCCACGTGTACAACAAGGAGGACTGCAGGGACTGCTGGGCAAGGCTGTGGTGCAGCGGAGGCTGTCACGCCAGTTCCTATAAAACAACCGGTAGCTTGCAAAAAAGCTATTCGCTTGGCTGTGAAATGGAGAAAAAAAGAATAGAATGTGCAATAGCCCTCGAAGCTATGACTAGGATAAAGGAGGATACCTATGATAAAGGGTTACAGGGGTAAGAAACCGCAAATAAACGAAAGGGCCTTTGCCGCCGAGGACACGGTAATAATAGGCGATTTTTCCATGGGCGAATACTCCAGCCTCTGGTATGGTACAATAGCCAGGGCGGATGTGGATAGGATTACTATCGGCAGTTACACCAATATCCAGGACGGATGTATAATACACTGCAGTCCGGGCTTTCCCACGGTGGTGGGCGATTATGTAACGGTGGGTCACGGCGCAGTGATTCACGGATGCAACATTGAAAACAATTGTCTAATTGGAATGGGGGCTGTATTAATGGACGGGGTGGAGATAGGTGAATATTCAATAGTGGGTGCCGGTGCGCTAATTACCCCCGGCAAGAAAATTCCGCCCGAATCGGTGGTTATGGGGTCCCCGGGAAAGGTGGTAAGGAGCATCACTGATAGTGAGAAAGAGGAGATAAGGGAACATGCCCTTGGATATGTAAAACTTGCAAGGGAGATATGGCGGTAATATAATGTTTCTATCAACTGAAGAAGCGAGGGGAGTGTTATAATGAATCTAAAACGGACAGTGATCTTTGTGGCCGTAATATTAGCCATCGGGCTTTCAGCCTATGCCCTGTCCTTTGGTGCCAGCGTGGGAGATTACGATGTAATTCCGATACGGGATGCTATAAAATACGGCCTGGACCTAAGGGGTGGGGTATACGTGGTGCTGGAGGCCAGGCCCGGTGAAGGCGAGACGGTAACCGGCGCAGTATTGGACCGGGCTGTTGCCACCATAAGGAATAGGGTGGATGGTCTTGGAGTTAATGAGCCGGTTATTGCAAAACAGGGAGAAAACAGGATAAGGGTTGAACTCCCCGATGTGACCGACAGCGAGAGGGCTGTGGACATGATAGGCAAAACTGCACAGCTAAAATTCATAGGCCCCGATGGGAATGAGGTGCTGACCGGTCAGAACGTGCGTAATGCCGAAGCGGTGTACCAGACTTCTTCCTCCGGCCTTAAGCAGGCGGTGGTTTCGCTGGAGCTGGATTCTGAAGGAGCGGACAGCTTTGCCGATGTTACCGGCGCAATAATGGAAATACCCGATACACCGGGGTATCAACCGGAACGGTCCATCTCTATCGTGCTGGACGATGAGGTAATATCCGCACCGGAGGTAATGGCCCATATCACCGACGGTAAAGCGGTGATTGACGGTATGCGGGATATCGAAGCAGCCGCAGAGCTTGCCACGCTTATTAGAGCCGGTGCACTGCCGGTAGACCTGGAGGCGGTGGAAATAAGGGCGGTAGGCCCCACCCTTGGAGCCAATTCCCTTGAAAGGAGCGTTCGGGCGGGTTTTATAGGGATACTGCTGGTAATGGTGTTTATGATTGCCTATTACAGGATTCCCGGATTGGTCGCCGACCTGGCCCTTGTTATATATATAATGATAGTGCTGCTGGTACTGGTATCAATAAACGCTGCACTGACGCTGCCGGGGGTGGCAGGGCTGCTGCTTTCTATAGGTATGGCGGTGGACGCCAACGTAATAATATTTGAAAGGCTTAAGGAGGAACTCAAAAACGGAAAAAGCCTAAGGCCTGCCATAGACGCAGCGTTTAGGAGGGCTTTTACAACAATACTTGATTCCAATATTACCACACTGATAGCGGCGGCGGTTCTGTTTTACCTGGGTGCCGGTCCTATACAGGGATTTGCTGTGACGCTTACAATAGGAATATTATCCAGCATGTTTACCGCAATAGTGGTTACCCGATGGCTACTTAAGATGGTTGTTGGGATGAACATTACAAAAAACACTAAGTTGTTTGGGGCGTAGGGGGTGAAAGGGATGAAAATTTTTGAGAAGAGGAAGCTGTGGTTTGGAATCTCAGGGCTAATAATACTGTCCGGGCTAGTGTTTACACTAATATCCGGCCTTAACTTGGGGATTGATTTTACCGGCGGCACAATAATTCAGATTGACCTTGGTAAGACTTTTACTGCCCAGGAGATAAGGGATATAACCGATGATTTTGACAAAGAGGCGGCCATAACCTATATCGGTGAGGAAAGGACCCAGGTGCAGATAAAAACTAAGCTGGACCTGACCGAGACCGAGAGGATTGAAATATTTAACCAATTTAAGGACAAGTACAACTTAGATGCGGAAGCCCTGGTGTCCATGCAAAAGGTTGGCCCGTCTATAGGCGACCAGCTAAAAAGGCAGGCGGTGGTTTCACTGGCGGTTGCAGCGGTGGGGATGCTCCTTTATATTACCTACCGGTTCGAGTTTAAGTTCGGTGTTGCAGCAACGGCCGCCCTTCTGCACGATGTGCTGGTTGTGCTGGCGGTGTATGCGATAATGCAAATCCCAATTAATACATCCTTTATAGCTGCCATGCTTACCATAGTGGGCTACTCTATAAACGCCACTATCGTTATATTCGACAGGATAAGAGAAAACCGAGGGCTTATGAAAAAGGGCACTTCGCTGGCGGAGCTTGTAAACGTAAGCATTACCCAAACCATGGCCCGTTCGGTGAACACCTCCCTGACCACCCTATTTACGATAGGTATGATTTATCTTATGGGTGTCAGTGCAATAAAGGAATTTGCACTGCCGCTCATTGTAGGAATAATAGCGGGTACCTATTCATCGGTTTTGATAGCCGGTCCCCTTTGGGCTGTCTGGAAAAGCAAAGAAAAGCCCCGGGCGGGCAGAGCATAAAGCAAACCCTGTGGAGAAAACGGACATGTGGACAAAGGACGACGATTCTTTGTCCGCTTTTTATTTTTTATAACCGGCGGATCTTATTGTGAGTAGCAGGATTCCTAAACATTCCGGCGAATGAATAGAGTATATTTATTCCTAGCGGGGGTGATATGGATGCAGCTTACATATATATTTGCACTGATTTTTGCGCTGGTGGTAGCCGTGTTTGCACTACTAAACGCACAGCCGGTCACGGTGGATTTTGCGTTCAACGAGTTCCAAATCTCGTTAGCCCTGGTGATACTGATCTCTGCCTTTGCCGGTGCAATTATTCTGGGTTTTATGGGGTTATTCCGCCAGGTCAAAGAGGGTTTCAAGTTCAGGGACATGAATATGAGGATAAAAAAGTTGGAGGAACAGCTTAAGGAGACCGGGGACAAGCTGGCAATAGCCGGAGCGGAACTGGAAGTAGCAAAGGCGGGCCTTGTCGAAAAGGACGAACGGATAAGGATACTTGCCGAAAGCCTGGCTAAGGAAGAAGAGGAGAAGGAAGCAGTCCAGGACCAGGAGGAATAAAAGAAATACTACGGGGAAGCGGTATGGAACATGCGGCTTCCTATATTTTGGCGATGGTACCGGGATGTTTCAAAGGTGTTCATTTGATATGGACCCTGGTTTAAATTATAATAGTGTATATTAGACTTAGGGGATGCGGCCATGTTTCACAACAAAAAATGGGTATGTAATAATCCGAACAAGGAGAAAGTTAAGGAACTGGCAGTAGAAATGGGTATTAGCCCTATCCTGGCAGCGGTCCTGGTAAACAAGGGAATAGAAACGGCTTTGGAAGGGGAGCGTTTTTTGTATCCCCGGCTTGGCCACCTTTACGATCCATTCCTTATGCCGGATATGGAGGTTTCTGTTGAAAGGATAATACATGCGCTGGATAGGAGAGAAAGGATTTGTATATACGGCGATTATGACGTTGACGGTATAACGTCTGTTTCTTTTTTGATGCGGCTACTAAAAGCTGCAGGGGCCGATGCTTACTTTTATATCCCTGGCAGGATGGAGGAGGGTTATGGCCTCAATGCCCAGGCTGTCCGTGAAATCCAAAGGGAAGGTGCAGGTCTACTAATTACCGTGGATTGTGGTATTGCGTCCTACGACGAGGTTGCTCTTTGTAGCCAATATGGAATGGACGTTATAGTCACCGACCACCACCTGTGCCAGGACAGGCTGCCTCCTGCGCTGGGAGCAATTAACCCCCGGCGGAGTGACAGCGAATACCCCTTCCCAGACCTTGCCGGTGTTGGGGTGGCCTATAAGCTGGGCTGTGCCCTGGAAACGGCATTACAAAGCAGGGGTAAGCCCATTGGCCAATCTTCGGGCACTTCCGTGTGCGATAGTATGCTGGACTTGGTTGCCCTTGGGACGATAGCGGATATCGTGCCCCTTGTGGGAGAAAACAGGGTGCTGGCAAGCCTGGGGCTAAAACAAATGGCTAATACAACCAACACCGGTCTTAACGCCCTTATAAAGGTGGCGGGTATAGCGGACGGAAGGATAAACGCCGGGCAGGTGGCCTTTGGGCTGGCGCCAAGGCTTAATGCAGCGGGCAGGCTTGCCGATGCCAAAAAAGGGGTAAGGTTGCTACTGGAGGAAGACTGGGAAACCGCCCTTGTGGTGGCAAAGGAAATGGATGCGCAAAACCGGGAAAGGCAGGCGGTGGAAAGCAGAATATTCGAGCAGGCAGTGGAAACGGCGGATAAAAGAGCCGGAGACTGCTTTCTTGTCCTGGCCTCGGAGTGTTGGCACCCCGGGGTAATAGGCATTGCCGCCTCCCGGATAGTGGAAAAGTACAACAAGCCTGCGGTTTTGTTCAGCATAAACGGCGACGAAGCTCGGGGGTCCGCAAGGAGTATACCCGGCCTGGATTTGTACCGGCTGCTTTCAAAGTGCCGGCATTATTACAAAAGCTTTGGCGGACACAGGCAGGCGGCGGGGCTTACAATAGCGACCGTCCACCTTGAGGCGTTTACCGGAGAAATTAACAAAGCCGCCCGGCAGGCTCTGGAGGGGCTTGAGACAAGGGAAATAATAAAGGCTGATGCGGATTTGACCGGTGTACCCATAACCCTGGAGGACGCACAGCAGCTAAGGCTTCTGGAACCCTGTGGCTGTGGTAACCCTTCTGCGCTGTTTGTAAAGCGGCGTGTGGAAATAAAATCCGCAAAAAGGGTGGGAAGGCAGAGGGACCACCTAAAGTTGTTGGCGGCTGAAGGGGACGGGAAGTTTGATTGTATAGCCTTCCGGTGGCGGGAGACTGGCTTGCCAGCAGCCGGTCTTACACCGGATATTATGTTTTCGCCGGAGGTCAATAACTGGCTTGGCAGACGGGACTTGCAGCTGGTACTTAGGGATATTAAGGACCTTTCTATGGAAGAGGCTTTTCTGAGGGGATGGTTTGAGAGCCTCGTAGGTCTATATTACCACGGAATGGTGCTATCGGAGGCCGGGCTGGACCTGGCAGGCGTAAAAATACAGAGGACTGATAGTGGGCTTTCGCTGGTACGGGAACTGTTCCTTAAATCCACTGGAAACCTGCTGATGCTAAACGGGTACCTGGAAGTATTGGACGCGGTTTCTATGCTCTCGCTGCATCCTAACACTGAGACGGTATTCGGCCGGCTTGAGGGCTATTCTGCAGAGAAAAACCTTGTGGTAGTGCATCCCTTTTCCTTTGAAGGAATGGATAAGTGCAAGGGGACACTGTACTTTTTCGCCAAATCAATGCTGCCGGCACAGCTTAGGGCCATAGCCGGTATGAAGGGTATCAGACGGACCATGCTGGTGGAGGAAGACCGCCAAAGCCTGAAGGAAGAGTTCCTTGATTTAATACCAGATAGGGAGGCGCTGGCGGCCGTCTACCGTTTGTTCAAAAGAAGGGATGGTTTAAGCCTTCAAGAGATGATAGGGCTAACCAATAAAAGGCGAATTAGTCCTGCCCAAACAGTGCTGGCGGTGGAGGGGCTCAAATCGGCGGGCCTTATAGAAGAGCGCGACTGTGGCCTGTTCCTTTTACCAGCTCCCAAAAACAAGGTAAAACTACGGGAAATTCCTACCTTTAAAATGGTAAAGGCCGTAGCCGGTGCTGCCGGAGACTGCTTTAATGCTGTAAAAAAAAGCATTTTTGATATATAATATTCCAAAGGACCACTTTAGAAAAATAGCGGGTGAACGCGTATGCTGGAAAAGCTGATAAACAAAATAGAACAGTACAGCCCTGATATGGACTTGGACACTGTAATAAATGCTTATAATTATGCACAACAGGCCCACGAGGGGCAGAAGAGAGTATCCGGGGACCCCTATATAAACCATCCTGCCCACGTTGCTATGATACTGGCAGAGTTTGAGCTGGACTTAAGCACAATAATGGCGGGGCTACTCCATGACGTTATTGAGGATACTGCCTCCGCCATGCAGGACATCGAAAGGACCTTTGGGAGCGAAATCGCACAATTGGTGGACGGTGTAACAAAGCTGGGGAGGATTTCGTACAAGACAAAGGAAGAGGAACAGGCGGAAAACCTGCGCAAGATGTTTATTGCAATGGCCAAAGATATAAGAGTAATACTTATAAAGCTGGCGGACAGGGTACACAATATGAGGACCCTTGGTTATCTGCCCGAGATAAAGAGGAAGGAAAAGGCCCAGGAGACCCTTGAAATATACGCTCCCATAGCCCACAGGCTTGGAATGTCAAAGATCAAGTGGGAACTGGAGGACCTGGCGCTTAGGTACCTTGACCCCAAGGGATACTATGAACTGGTTGAAAGGGTTGCAAAGAAACGGCTGGAGAGGGAAGAATACATCAAGAAGGTTATTATCGAGATCCGAGAAAAACTGCACGAGATGGATATATCCGGCAGGATTGAAGGTAGGCCCAAGCATTTTTACAGTATATACAAAAAAATGGTTTATCAGAAAAAGACCTTTGAACAGATTTTTGACCTAACGGCCATAAGGATTATAACGGATACGATAAAGGATTGTTACGGAGTGCTGGGTACGGTACACGCGATGTGGAAGCCCATCCCCGGCCGGTTCAAGGATTATATAGCCATGCCCAAACCCAACATGTACCAGTCGCTTCACACCACTGTTATTGGTCCCGAGGGGGAACCGCTGGAGTTTCAGATAAGGACCTGGGAAATGCACAGGATATCCGAATACGGGATTGCAGCCCACTGGATGTATAAGGAGGGCAAGAAGAATCAGGACAAGTTTGACAAAAAGCTCTCCTGGCTACGACAGTTTATGGAATGGGAAAGGGATACAAAGGATGCCAGGGAGTTTATGGAGATACTGAAGATTGACCTCTTTACCGATGAAGTATTTGTGTTCACGCCCAAGGGAGAGGTTATTGACCTTCCCAATGGTTCTACACCCATTGATTTTGCCTACAAAATTCACAGCGGTGTGGGGAATTCTTGTGTAGGGGCAAAGATAAACGGCAAGATAGTACCCCTTGAATACAAATTGAAAAACGGTGACATTGTAGAGATATTGACCTCCTCCAACTCGCCGGGCCCTAGCAGGGACTGGCTTAAAATAGTCAAAAGCTCCTCGGCAAGGAACAGGATAAGGCAATGGTTCAAAAAGGAGCGAAGGGAGGAAAACCTGGAAAAGGGGAAGGAAATATTTGAAAAGGGTTTAAAAAGACAGGGATATACAACCGGTGAGATACTGCGTCCCGAATGGATAGAAAAGGTCTTAAAAAAGTTCGGGCTTCACAATATGGGAGACCTTTACGCTACGCTGGGCTATGGAGGGCTGTCCTTAAACCAGGTACTGGGCAGGTTTAAGGAGGAGATGCGAAAAGAGAAAGCCGCAGAGGAAAAGAAGGCGGAAATAAGTACGGTGCCCCAGGAAACAGAGGCCAGGAAGGAACGACCGGACCCGGGGACCGGTGTGGTTGTTAAGGGTATTACAAATATAATGGTGAGGTTTGCCAAGTGCTGCAATCCGGTGCCGGGGGACGAGATAATAGGCTACATCACAAGGGGCCGGGGCGTGTCGGTGCATCGGCTGGACTGCGCCAACGTGGGCGAGCACATGGAGGAATCCCACCGTTTGGTAGAGGTGGAATGGTACACCGACGAAAGCAAAGGTGTCTCCTACATGACTGATTTACAGATTAAGGCCTTCGACCGGTCGGGGCTCATATCGGATATTACCGGTGTTGTGTTCGAGGCAAAGCTGCCGGTTAAGGCAATAAATGCGCGGGCCAACAGGGACAACACGGCGGTAGTTAACATGACACTGGCTATAAATGATACCACACAGCTAAACGGGCTTATAAAAAAGCTAAGGACTGTGGAAAGCGTAAGCGAAGTATACAGGGTGAAAGGATAGATACGGAGGGTTTGATATGAGAGCTGTGATACAAAGGGTTTCAAAGGGAAGGGTAACGGTGAAGGGTCGGGAGACAGGAAGCATAGGGAAGGGTTTTGTGGTGCTTCTTGGAATATCCGGTGACGATGCCTTGGAGGACGTAGAGTACCTTGCGGACAAGATTGTAAATCTTCGGGTTTTCGAGGATTCCGAAGGAAAGATGAATCTTTCCATAAAGGACGTGGGAGGGGACCTGCTGGTTATCTCGCAGTTTACGCTGTACGGAGATTGCAGAAAGGGACGAAGGCCAAGCTTTACCGACGCTGCGCCCCCAGATATGGCAGAAGAGTTGTACGAGGAGTTCGTAAAGGAATGCAGGCAAAAAGACGTGAGGGTAGAGACCGGCCAGTTCCAGGCCCATATGGAAGTAGAATTAATAAACGACGGGCCGGTAACGCTTATTATACACAGCAAAAGGGAAGCATAGGGACGATTCTCTCGCTTCCGAGGGAGGTAAGGGATATGATACTTGAAAGGATAACGGCGGGGATATACGCCACAAACTGCTATGTAATTGGGTGCAAAAATACAAAGAAGGGTGTAATAGTTGACCCCGGCGGGGATGCAGAAAAAATTATACAGTCAGTGACAAGGAACGGACTAGAAATCAAATACATAGTCCTTACCCACGGCCATTTTGACCATATAGGCGCCCTTAAAGAGGTAAAGGAGAGAATAAAGGCGCTGGTGGCAATACACTCCGGGGATGCACATATGCTGGAGGACCCGGGTAAAAGCCTGGCGGCATTGGCCGGGAGTGGTGCGGGAAAGGTAACCGCCGACGTGCAGCTTAAGGACTGGGACCTGCTTAAAGCGGGGGACCTTGAAATGGAAATAATACATACCCCCGGCCATACACCGGGCAGTGTATGTATTAAAATAGGCGACGGTGTATTATTAAGCGGCGATACACTGTTTGCCGGATCGGTGGGCAGGACAGACCTGCCGGGAGGGGACTTTGACAGCCTGATGCACTCAATAAAAACAAGGCTTATGACGCTGTCGGATGATACAAAGGTATACCCCGGTCACGGTATTGCGACAACCATCGCCAGGGAAAAGGAGAAAAACCCCTTCGTGACCGGCCATTAATGCTGATGGCACGAAAGTGGCAAACGGCTTTGCTTTACCAGGATGTATTGCGTGCCGTGGCGGAACTTGCGGGAATATCCCGGGGCGCAGTGGTTACACTAATAAAAATGCGTCCGGGAGGTTTATGATGAAGGGACTTAACAGGTATACCAATGCCAGTATGAACAGAGCAATTGAGGACATCGATTTTCACGAGTTCTATCAGATGATGGAGCGAGGTCTTACTCATATAGAGATAGCAGAGCAACTGGGTATAACCGAGAGAGCGGTGGGCTGGCTGGCAAAAGAAATTGAAAAGGATGTATAGGATGGTAAGGGTCTTTACCGAAGGGCATGATTACTATTATGAGGTCGCGGACATTCTGGCAAATTACTGCGGCCGGAATGAAATTGAATTTATAAAAGAAAAGGTTCCGGCCGCTGGTCGGAGTCTTTTTGTACACAGCATGCTAAGGATACACCCCGATGGGGTGAAAGTTAAATGCAATATTACGGGAGAGGGCCGGACGGTGATGAAAATCGACCGGTTCGGGCCGGCAGGCGGCGATAGGCTTGAAATTAGAAAAAAATACAAAAGGTACGTTAAGCACAACCTGCTTAGGGCGGCGGAAGAGTTTTCTGGGAAAAAACTGCCCTGGGGCATTTTAACCGGTATAAGACCGGTGAAGATGGTACATAAACTGATGGACCAAGGACTGGGGGAAGAGTATATTCAAAGGCATCTGGTGGACTTTTACAGGTTGGCGCCGGAAAAGGCACGTCTTGGGCTGGAGATAGCCAACATCGAGAGGGAGTTTATCCTTCCCTATGACCCGGAAAGAGTAAGCATATACATAAGTATACCCTTTTGTCCCACCCGGTGCTCCTATTGTTCCTTTCCTTCAAACGAAATGGTAAGATGGGGCGGCCTGGCAGATGCGTACGTGGAGTGCCTTATGGGTGAAATCCAGGCTGTCAGTGAAACAATGGCGGAAGCGGGGCTTGGATGCGACACCGTATATATAGGCGGAGGCACACCCACTTCGTTGGGCCTGTCCCAGCTGGAAAGGCTCTTTATAAGCGTAGATAAGGCTTTTATTGGCCCAGGGACAAGGGAGTATACCGTTGAGGCGGGGCGACCGGATACCCTTGACGGGGCAAAACTGGGGCTGCTAAAGGAACACGGGGTCACCAGGATAAGCATAAACCCCCAGAGCATGAACGCTGCAACCCTAGAAAGGATAGGCAGAAAGCATACCCCGCAGGATATAATAAACGCCTTTGAGCTGGCAAGAAAGGCCGGTCATGAAAATATTAACATGGATTTAATAATGGGGCTGCCGGGGGAAAACGAAGAAATGGTGGCAAACACGCTGGAGCATATAGGAAGGCTTAAACCAGAGGGGGTTACGGTACACACGCTGGCCATTAAAAGGGCCTCCAGGCTGCACGAGGAGGTAACCGAAGCTGATTGGGTGAAAGAGGAAGAGGTTAAGGCCATGATGCAGCGGACCTCCAATTTTTTGCAGGCCATGGGTATGACACCCTATTACCTGTACCGGCAGAAATATATGGTGGGTAACCTCGAGAACATAGGCTTTTGCATGCCCGGATATCAAGGGATATACAACATGCAGATTATGGAGGAAAAGCAGACTATAATCGCACTGGGTGCCGGGGCGGCATCCAAACTGGTATATCTTCCGGAGGACCGGCTGGAAAGGAAACAAAACCCCAAAAGCCTGGAGCATTATTTGGACAGGGCCAAAGATATCGCAGAAGGATGGAGGGAGACCATATTCCAGTTGAAGGAAGCCCTCCGATTATAGTTGACACCGGTGGGGTTGTGGACTATAATGGTTTTAAAATCCATACAGGGTACAGGCAATGACGGAAAGAGTAGCCGTTTGAAGGCGTACAGGGAAGGGAGGCCGTGACTGGAAGCCCCCGACGTTCCGTAGGCGGTGAAGGACCTTCCTGAGCCTATCGGCTGAAAAATAAAAGTAAGCCGTTACGCTAATAAAGGCGTTAGTTTTGATGAGCGGGATATGTAATTTATCCAAGCAGGGTGGCAACGCGGGAGGACCCCGTCCCTGATGAAGGTTTTTACCTGTCATTGGGGACTTTTCAGTTTTTTGAAGGGGAAAAAGGAGGTAAAGTAATGGAAATAAAAGCACCAAGAGGTACCAGGGACGTACTGCCGGAGGAATCATACAAGTGGCACTACGTTGAGGACATGTTCAGAAAAGTATGTAGTCAGTTCGGTTACCGTGAAATTAGGACACCCATATTTGAAGATACAGAGCTGTTTCAAAGGGGTGTGGGGGAGACTACTGACGTTGTCCAGAAGGAAATGTATACTTTTAATGATAGAGGAGGAAGGAGCATAACGCTAAAACCGGAGGTAACCGCACCGGTGGTGAGGGCGTACATAGAGCACAAGCTGTACGCCGATGTACAGCCGGTAAAGGCATACTATGCCACCCCCTGTTTCAGGTATGAGCGGCCCCAGTCGGGGAGGCTGAGGGCATTCCACCAGTTTGGAATAGAAATAATCGGGTCGCCCTTTGCTTCGGCGGATGCCGATGTTATATCCCTTGCAATGCTGTTTTTTCAAAGGCTGGGGCTTAAGAACCTGGAGCTTAGGATTAACAGCGTTGGGTGCCCCAAGTGCAGGAAGGAGTACGGCCAAAGGCTAAGGGAGTTTCTGAAGGAGAGATTGCCCCAGTTGTGCGAAACCTGTAATACCAGGTATGACACAAACCCCATGAGGATTATAGATTGTAAAGAGGAAAAATGCAAAAAGGCGGTGGAGGGGATACCCCTAATGCTTGACTATGTCTGTGATGAGTGTAGGGACCACTTTGAGAGCCTTAAGGAGTACCTGGGAAGCATGGGACTTAGGTATATTGTGGACCCGACAATAGTAAGGGGCCTTGACTACTATACAAAGACCGCCTTTGAAATAGTCTCGAGGGATATAGGCTCCCAGGGTACCGTATGTGGCGGTGGCAGGTACGACGGCCTGGTGGAGGAATGCGGCGGGCCTCCAACCCCGGGGATAGGCTTTGGCCTTGGGATAGAAAGATTGCTGCTTACACTGGAGAGCCAGGGAATTGAGATACAAAAAGAGGAGAGCCTTGACCTGTTTTTGGCAAATATAGGCGAAGCGGCGGCAAAAAAAGCGGTAAGCATGGTATACGCCTTAAGGGCTGCAGGGATTGCGGCGGAGTGTGACCATATGGGACGGAGTCTGAGGGCCCAGATGAAATACGCCGACAGGCTGGGTGTTAAATATACGATGGTACTAGGCGACGATGAGCTTGAGAAGGGCGTAGCAGTCTTAAAAGACATGGCCGGTGACGGAGTGACACAGGTAGAACTTGACGCGGAAAAAATTGGACAAACAATTATGACCAAAAAAGGGGAGTAAAGGTATGCAGGAATTGAAGAGGACACACATGTGCGGGCAACTAAGCGCCCGGGACAGTGGCGAGCGCGTGGTGGTAACAGGTTGGGTCCAAAGGAGGAGAGACCTTGGGGGCCTAATATTCCTTGATATAAGGGACAGGACCGGGATAATACAGGTGGTGGCGGACGGTGAAGTATCGAAGGAGGCCTTTGAAACCGCTGGCACCTTACGAAGTGAGTTTGTGGTGGGTATAAAGGGAACCGTTGTCATGAGAAAAGCAGACGCTGTAAACCCGAAGCTTAAAACGGGAGAGGTGGAGGTTATCGCAGAGGCCATTGAGATATTTAGCAGGGCTCAGACCCCGCCAATATATATAGAGGATAACTCCCACGTTACCGAAGCCCTTCGTTTGAAGTACAGGTATCTTGACCTTCGAAGGCCGTCCATGCAGGAAAGCCTAATGCTGCGCCACCGGGTAACAATGAATGTGCGCAGATTCCTTGACCAAAATGGTTTTTTGGAAATAGAGACCCCAATGCTCACCAAACCTACTCCAGAAGGGGCAAGGGATTACCTTGTACCAAGCAGGGTAAACCCGGGGAGTTTTTTTGCACTGCCCCAATCGCCGCAGCTCTTCAAACAGCTATTAATGGCCTCGGGAGTGGACAAGTACTTCCAGATAGCACGCTGTTTCAGGGATGAGGACCTGAGGGCGGACAGGCAGCC
>LSQX01374397.1_pt1 | contig 23661 bp, 25 predicted proteins | sample 654561 | NCBI WGS metagenome assembly LSQX01 (sample SAMN04489861, study PRJNA283612) | anaerobic digester metagenome | isolation source: 4 biogas reactors fed with cattle manure at either 37C or 55C with and... | place: Denmark: Kongens Lyngby | collected 2014
AACCCTGATAGAACAGTTAGAAGAACAGGATATCCGTAGGCTGCAGGTGCTGATGCATAGGTCGTTGGTTCGTCTTGAGGTTAGTTCCCATGGCGATGAGGCCGGCTACGGCGATGATGACAGCTAGCCGCTGGCACTTGGCTTGTCACAGCCGGCCTGGGGAAAAACAAACTGATAATTGCAGTAGCTGCAGGTTACCTGGACCTTTTTTGAGTCGCCAAGGGGCAGAGATTCGCTGCAGCCGCAGCTAGGACAGGTAACCTCAACAGGTGGAGGAGGATTGTGCCGAACAATGACGGCAACAAATTTCAGCTTGCATTGATCGCATTCCACCAAGAAGCGGCCGTGGAGGTCGACGAACTCAGTCTGACCGCAGCCGGGACATCGAATAGTGGGCATGGGGCATCCTCCTTTTGAAAGGTCTCATTAAAAAGTCTCAGCACATCACCGATGACAAAACCGCCATGAGTATGAGTACTGATAAGACTATGATTATGGATGCGATAGGCTCATAGGGCGGTTCAATCTGGCCGATAGAGACAAAGTTGCCGCTGTTTCTTTCCAATGCGGTGAGCATATCCATCAACTCCCTTCCCTTGCTGTAAGCTCCCCTTGTCGCCGATAAGGATGTAAAGCGAAATCTCCTTTTTACAGGACTTAGTATAGTAGTATAGATTGAGTATGAATGATAGGTAGAGGTGGCTGAAGCAGTCAGCCACCTCTAAGCATCCTAGACCTCTACGGCGACAAACACCAGGTCGAATTCAATCTCCATGCCCTGAATTAGATCGGTGGCGTTTGCATCTGGCAGAGTAAGCGTAAACTCGACATCTTCATTGGCAGCATCGGTTAGAGTGCGGCCTGTAGCCGGCTGCTGGATCAAGCCAGCCAGTGTGCCGCTGTACAACTCCTCTTCATTTACTCCACCCGGGTCAGCTGTGACAGTGATCTCTAGTCTTTCTGCCAGCAAGCGGGCATCCTGGGGCGTTCCACCGGCTCCTGCATACCAATCCGCCGATACAAAATAGGTGACGTCAACGCCAGAGGTGTTTTCAACGTTGATTATTCCAGTATCGGTAGAGCCGCCGCTCCAGTTGGTTTCAGTAAATATAGCGGTAGCTGGGTTGAGAACAAGACTTAGCTGCGCTATACCAACAGTATTATTTTCATTTAGCTGCTGAATGGTGAAAGGCATCCTATAACCCCCTTTGTGATGTTGTTTCAGTATAACGATATGCAGTAAGATCTACAGCGGTTCGCTGTGGAAGCTGAAAACAGGTGCGAGCTCCCAAGAGAAGTTTGTGCTGTAGGGAACAATAATCTAGGACCCATTTAAGGATCAAGGGCCTGGGAGCTGCTCTTTATAGGTAGTTGTAACAGCTGATAACTGTGGTAGAATAGAAACGTTGTTCTAAATCCAGTTGATGATGCCGGAGGTTCTGTATGAGAATCGGAATCATTGGTCTTCCCCAAGTTGGCAAGACCACACTGTTCAATCTGCTGACTGAGGCCGGAGCGTCTACCGGCTTTGGCAGTAAGGATAAGGCAAATGTTGGAGTCGCAAATGTACCAGATGAGCGTATTGATTATCTTTCCTCCATCTACCAGCCGAGAAAGACCACCTATGCCCAGATAGAGTTCATTGACATCGCGGGCTTTGGACCTGGAAACAACGGCCGAGATACCAGGGAGTTCTTATCTGCTTTGCAGAACGTCGATGCTTTGGTCCAGGTGGTACGGGCCTTTGATTCGGATATGGTTCCCCACGTTCTAGGTGAAGTCAATGTTATGCGTGATGTTGATTTGCTCCAGAGTGAGCTGGTACTCACTGACTTGGCTTTACTGGAAACCCGGCTGGAGAGGCTGAGCAAGGGCAGGGTGAAGGGTAACGGGACAAAGGCAGACCTTGAGCTTTTAGAAAAGTGCCGGGCCCACCTGGAAGCTGAAGAGCCCCTGACCCAGGTAGAGTTCACCGAGGATGAGGCTGCCCTCTTGCGGCAGTACACCTTTTACACCGCCATCCCTATGGTCCTGGCTGTTAACTTGGATGAAGGGCAGCTGGCAGCAGATGCCAATGGGAGGCAGGCTCAGCTAACCGCTTGGGCGGCTGAGCGGGGTATGCCTGTGATTCCTATTTGTGGTAAGCTGGAAGAAGAAATTATTGCTTTGGCCCCCGAAGAGCGGGCACCGTTTCTTGCTGATCTGGGCCTTGAGGAAACCGGTATTGCCCGCCTGGCGAGAACTGTTTACCGGCATTTAGGCCTCATCTCTTATTTTACCGTCGGGAAAGATGAAGTCAGGGCTTGGACTATTAAGGCTGGAACAAATGCCCGGCAGGCAGCCGGGAAAATCCACTCAGATATAGAGAGGGGATTTATCCGGGCTGAGGTGGTCGGCTATGAAGATTTTAAAGAGGCCGGTACTATGAATCGGGTTAAGGAAAAGGGACTTTGCCGGCTTGAGGGGAAAGAATATATAGTTAAAGATGGTGACATCATCAGTTTCCGATTCAATGTGTAATTGGAGTGATTGCGATGTCCGTCAAGAGGAAAGCCCATGAGTTGGCAAAGGCTATAACAGAAAGTCCAGAGTATGAGCGGCTGCTAAAGGCCCGGGAAGTAGTGGACAACCGGGAGGCCGCCAAGATCATGCTTCAGGACCTAGAAAAGAAGCAGAAACGGTTGCGGGAAAAGTATGTGTCTGGAGAAGAGCCCAGTGAGGCAGAGCTTGCGGATCTGCAGAAAACCATGGAGCTGGTATCCTTTAATCCCTACATTAGGGACTTATTCGATGCGGAACTTGCCTTCAGCAGGATGATGGCTGAAGTGTGGGAAATCATCGCCGAGGCTCTGGGTCTAGAGCTGCCGGAAGCTCAGGCGCCAGCAGAGAAGTCTGAACCAACGGTGAGCAAAGCCAGCAGCAAGTTGTGGATTCCAGGAAGGGATTTTTAGGGGTGGTTTACTAGAAACCCGCCCGGAGGAAGTAGCTTCAGGGCTAAAAGGAGGTCAACCATTGGGACAGGTATATATTGAAGAACTCAGCCAATATGAGGGACAGGAAGTAACCATCAAGGGCTGGGTATATAACAAGCGGTCTAGCGGCAAGATCCAGTTTATCCTGGTTCGTGACGGCACCGGCATGGTCCAGGGGGTTCTGGTGAAGAGCGAAGTTTCCCCTGAGGTTTTTGCCATAGCTAAAGAACTGACCCAAGAGTCTTCGATTATAGTCAAGGGGATTGTCAGGTCGGATGAGCGGGCTCCCGGGGGTTATGAGCTAACCCTAACCGATGTTGAGCTGGTTCACCGGGCTGAAGAGTATCCCATTACCCCCAAGGAGCATGGAATTGAGTTTCTCATGGATCACCGGCATCTTTGGCTGCGCTCCAGGCGGCAGCATGCTGTTATGCGGGTGAGAAGTGAAATCGTGAAAGCTATCCGGGATTTCTTCGATGATCGGGGCTTTATGTTAATAGACGCTCCTTTGCTGACTCCGGCTGCTTGTGAAGGAACAACTACCCTATTTGAAACAGACTATTTCGATGAAAAAGCCTATCTAACCCAAAGCGGACAGCTGTACATGGAAGCAGCGGCCATGGCCTTCGGCAAGGTCTACTGCTTCGGCCCTACTTTCCGGGCGGAGAAATCCAAGACCCGCCGCCATCTGATGGAATTCTGGATGGTGGAGCCAGAAGTTGCCTATGCAGACCATGAGGACAATATGAGGCTTCAGGAGGACCTCATTTGCTACATTGTCCAGAGGGTTCTGGAGCGCCGGAGAACTGAACTTGAGGTGCTGGAACGGGATATATCCCGCCTGGAGAACGTCGTCAAGCCCTTCCCCCGGATTACCTACGATGAAGCCATCGAGATTCTCCAGCAGGAAGGCGTAGACATTGAATGGGGAGCAGATTTTGGCGGCGGAGATGAAACCATTCTAGCTGAGAGATTTGATCGGCCGGTTTTCGTGGAAAAGTATCCGGCGGAAGTTAAGGCTTTCTACATGAAGCCTGATCCGGAGCGGCCTGAAGTCGTTTTGTGTGACGATCTTCTGGCTCCCGAGGGATATGGCGAGATCATAGGAGGCAGCCAGAGGATAGACGATCTTGAGCTCCTTAAGCAGCGGATGGAGCAGCATAATCTGCCTGAGGAAGTATATGCCTGGTACATGGATCTGCGCCGCTACGGCTCGGTACCCCACTCCGGTTTTGGTTTGGGATTAGAGCGGACGGTAGCGTGGATCTGCGGCTTGTCCCATGTCAGGGAGACAATTCCCTTCCCCCGCCTTCTCAATCGGTTATATCCATAAGTCTCTTCCAGCAGTTTATCCCATCCACCCTGCCCTCGGGGTCGCCGTGAGCGGTGACGGCACCTCCAAGGGCAGGGGTTTTCTTCTAGGTTGCTCAAGACATCTTTTGCTCTTTCGTACCACTGTCCTATTGTCTCGTACCCAGCAAAATCAGCAAGAGTCCCGCAGCCACAATCCCAAGTCTCGTCAGGGGAATGCGGCCTGCTAGGCCGGCTAGCCCCAAAAGAGAGACGGCAGTTAGGATTATGGGACCGAAGAGCCCCAACCCTGCATTGATTCTCAGTGCAGTCCCCACTCTGCCATAGCGGATCATCAGCAAGGCAGCGGTTATCTCTAGACTGCCCGCGATGAACCTGAGCAGGGCCATACTCCGAACTATTTGCATTTCATCGGTCATGACGTATATCCCTTTCTCCTAAATTCTGTGGTATACTTATCCCAAGCTAAAACACCCAGATGTCAAACCAGAGGTGAGCCTGGCCTTACATCAGGCAGCCGGATGCAGTCTACAGTAGGAGGAAACACAATGTACGATTACATAAACCGTATTGACCCTGAAGTTTATGCGGCCTTGCATCGGGAACTAAAGCGGCAGCAGAACAGCATTGAACTAATCGCTTCGGAGAATTTCGTTTCCCGGGCGGTACTAGAGGCAGCCGGTTCGGTCCTAACCAACAAATATGCAGAAGGCTACCCCAATAGACGTTATTATGGGGGATGTCAATATGTTGATGAGGTGGAGATGTTGGCCATCGAAAGGGCTAAGTCCCTTTTCGGCGCCGAGCATGCCAATGTGCAGCCCCATGCCGGAGCCCAGGCCAATATGGCAGTGTATTTTGCCATCCTTTCACCGGGAGATACCGTTTTGGGTATGAGTTTAGCCCACGGCGGCCACCTCACCCACGGCAGTCCCGTGAACTTCTCCGGGAAGCTGTTTAACTTCGTGCACTATGGAGTGGACCGGGAAACGGAACAGATTGATTATGACGAGTTAGAGCGCTTGGCCAAGGAGTATAAGCCAAAACTGGTGGTAGCAGGGGCAAGCGCGTATCCCAGAGTCATTGATTTTGAGCGGATTAGGGCTGTCTGCGACAAGGTGGGCGCCTATTTTATGGTGGATATGGCCCACATCGCCGGTTTGGTTGCCGCCGGGCTCCATCCTTCTCCCGTACCCTATGCCCATTTCGTGACTACAACAACCCATAAGACCCTGCGGGGGCCGAGGGGAGGGCTGATTCTCTGTAAGGAGGAGTTTGCCAAACTCATCGACAAGACCATCTTCCCCGGCACCCAGGGTGGGCCCCTCATGCATATTATCGCAGCGAAGGCGGTGGCCCTCAAAGAGGCGGCAACTTCCGAGTTCAGAGAATACCAGCAGCGGGTGGTGAGTAATGCCGCTGCTTTAGCTAAGGCTTTGAAGGACCGAGGGTTAAGATTGGTCAGCGGCGGCACCGATAATCACCTGATGTTGGTAGATGTGCGGAACTTGGGGTTAACGGGGAAAGCCGCGGAAGAAGCTCTAGATGCTGTAGGGATAACAGCCAATAAGAATGCTATCCCCTTCGACCCCGAGAAGCCCTTCATCACCAGCGGCCTCCGGCTGGGGACGCCAGCTGTTACTACTAGGGGTATGGGTGCAGCGGAGATGGAGGAGATCGGGGATATCATCTATCGGGTGTTGGCATCTCCCGACGCCCCGGACGTACTGGAAGAGGCGAAACAGCGCAGGGAGAAACTTTGCAGGGATTTCCCGCTATATGAAGACCTTATTTAAGTATTAGCTGAACATTGGCTTTTTCTGAGCTTGACTTTGCCTATGTTGATTCCCTCATAGGGACCAACAGAGGGCACAATGTTTGGCTATAGATAGGCAAAACCTAAGAGGCAGAACCGCTAAACGCCTTCCTTTCGAGGAGGGCGTTTTGTATTAGAAGGGCAGGGGATTTCGATTGCCCATAGAGTATAAGCTGCCGATTGCGGGGATATTAAACAAGAATCTTGCGGTAGTAAAGGAGGAATCGGCTTGGCGGAGATGCTGGAAATCCGATGGCACGGCCGGGGTGGTCAGGGCGCCAAGACCGCCGCGCTACTATTGGCAGAAGCGGCCGCTGCCGCGGGGAAATATGTGCAGGCGTTTCCCGAGTACGGCCCGGAGAGAATGGGAGCTCCAGTGGTATCTTATAACCGCATCAGCGACCAACCAATCACCATTCACAGTGCAGTTGCATCGCCGCAATATGTAGTGGTTCTCGATCCGAGCTTTATTGGCTCCATCGATTTCACTGCGGGTATGCCGCCGGATGGTGTGCTGCTGATTAACAGCAGTGTTTCCAGCAGTGTGCTAAGAAAGAGGCTGAAGTTAACCAGTGAAGAGACCAAAGTCTATGCACTGGATGCCAGCCGAATTAGTGAGGAGACCATCGGTCGGCCCATACCCAACACCTCCATGCTGGGGGCCGTTGTGGCTGCAACCGAGATCATGACCCTTGAGCAGCTGCTCGAGGATACCCGCAGGCGCTTGGAAAAGAAATTCCGAAGCCGACCGGAGCTGATTGACGGGAATCTGGCCGCCATTTCCCGGGCCTATGAGGAGGTGGAGCGCCAGTGACGCTGAGCAGTCAGACAAAGAACCTGCTCAAGGTTCATCAAAAAGTGGATGTCAATATTGAACCCAATGCCGGATGGCGTGATCTGCCCATTGGAGGAGTGATTCCTCAAGGCGGCACAGCTACCCAGTTTGCCACCGGAGACTGGCGTACCATTCGGCCGGTGTGGAGCAAGGAAAAGTGCATCAACTGTCACCGGTGCTGGCTTTACTGTCCCGACATGAGCTGGATTTCCAAAGACGGCAAAATACAGGGCGTTGATCTCACCTACTGTAAAGGTTGCGGTATTTGCGCCAATGTGTGTCCGACAAAGGTCCATGCCATTGAGATGCATCCTGAGGATAACTTCAAGGACGATGAAGCTGTCAAGGAGGGATGGAAGTAGTGGCCGTAGCTGTTGGAACTCAGAGAACTGCGGCTCTCACGGGAAACGAAGCGGCAGCCCAAGCTATGCGTCAAATCAATCCCGATGTAGTGGCTGCATATCCCATCACGCCGCAGACAGAGATTGTGCAGTTGTTTTCTACCTTTGTCAGTGATGGTCTGGTGAAAACGGAATTTGTGGCGGTGGAAAGTGAACACAGTGCCATGAGTGCCACTGTGGGTGCCGCTGCCGCAGGGGCCCGGTCCATGACTGCGACCTCCTCCCAGGGTTTGGCATTGATGTGGGAGATGCTGTACGTTGCAGCTGGAATGCGGGTGCCTATAGTCATGCCCATGGTAAATCGGGCATTAAGCAGCCCCATTAACATTCACTGCGATCACAGCGACAGCATGGGGGCTCGAGATTCAGGCTGGCTTCAGATTTACTCCGAAAACGCCCAAGAGATGTATGATAATCTCATCCAAGCTGTTAGAATCGCTGAACACCCCGACGTGCTGCTCCCTGTCATGGTTACCATGGATGGGTTTATCATCAGTCATGGGATGGAAAACGTGGAGCTTTTGTCCGACCAAGCCGTTAAGGATTTCATCGGTGAATACTATTTCCCCTATCCACTCTTGGATGTTGAGCACCCAATGACTCTAGGGTCCCTTACTCTCCAGGATTTTTACTTTGAACACAAACGGGAACAGGCAGAAGCCATGTACCGAGCCAAGGGCGTTATCTTGGCTGTAGCAGATGAGTATGCCGGCATTTCCGGCCGCAAGTACGGGTTTTTTGAAGCATACAGAATGGATGATGCTGAGTATGCCGTAGTGGCACTGGGCTCTACTGCTGGTACGGCCAAATATGTTGTCGACCAGCTCCGGCAAGCAGGCGAAAAATGCGGCTTGGTTAAGATAAGGGTTTTCCGGCCGTTTCCCGGGCCTGAGCTGTGTGAAGCGCTTTCCCGCCTCAAAGCTGTGGGAATCATGGACCGGGCTGATACCTTCTCTACCCAAGGAGGACCCTTATACTTGGAGATCAAGGCGGCCCTCTACCATGCCGCTAACCAGCCCAAATGTATAAACTACATTTACGGACTTGGGGGTAGAGATATAGATCCCCATCTGATCAGGCAGGCATTCATGGAGATTAAGGATTTGGGAAGTAGGTCCGACGACGGAGCTGTTCCCACTGTTAGGTATTTAGGCGTACGGGAGTAGATCTTGCTAGGAGGTGTCGTTTTGGCTTTACCGGATCTTGCCAAGAAACCGCAGCTTTTTACTGGAGGACATCGGGCCTGCGCAGGATGCGGCTTTCCTATTACCATTAAGATTATTCTCCAGGCCGCAGAAAACCCAGTGGTTGTCGGATGTGCCACTGGGTGCATGGAAGTCACTTCTACCATTTACCCATACACTGCTTGGCGGTGCAGCTTTATTCACACCGCCTTCGAAAATGTGGCTGCCACCATGAGCGGGGTGGAGGCTGCCTACCGCAGTTTGAAGCGCCAGGGGAAGCTCCATCAAGACATTACCTTTATCGCCTTTGGCGGCGATGGCGGGACATACGACATAGGCCTTCAGTCTCTGTCGGGGGCTATGGAAAGAGGCCACAAACTGGTCTATGTCTGCTACAACAACCAGGGCTATATGAATACCGGCATCCAGCGCTCAAGTGCCACCCCCCGGGGAGCCAACACCACAACAACTCCCGCGGGAACCCAGCTGCCGGGGAAGCCCCAGTATCCTAAGAACTTGACAGCCATTATGGCTGCCCATGATATCCCTTACGTAGCTCAAGCGTCTATGAGCCATTGGAATGACCTATACCGCAAGGCCAAGAAAGCCCTTGCCGCAGAGGGACCTGCCTTTCTCAACGTGCTCAGTACCTGCCGCCTGGGCTGGGCAACGGCTCCGGAGGATACTGTAGATGTGGCGGAAGGTGCTGTCCAGTGCAATGTCTGGCCCCTCTTTGAAGTGGAAAAAGGCAATTGGAAGTTGAGCTTTAAACCGAAAAAACCCCTGCCGGTAGCTGACTGGATGAAGCAGCAGGGCCGTTTTAAACACCTTTTCCGGTCCGATAACAGCCAGCTCTTGGAAACCATCCAGCAGCAGGTGGATGAGGATTGGCAGCGGCTCTTGGAACTCTGTGGGGTTAACGGCGAGTAAGGGTACTTTGTTTGTGACTAACAGCATGATAGAATGGAGGTGATTTACAAAAAAATAAGTCAGGTGGGAAAAGATGGGGAACCAGGCACCAATTCTCAACCATGCTGAAATGAAGCGGGCAATGCGCATCAGCGTTATCGACGGCATGCTCGCCAGTGCCAGTGAGAATCTAATTGGACCCTTTTTGGCCCTGTGTGCTTTGGCCATGGGTGCCAGCAAGGGCCAGATCGGCCTTCTGGCTGCACTGCCTGCTTTTTTGAGCAATATTCTCCAGATCCCCTCAGCCCGCCTAACAGAAAGGTGGGGCGAGCGGCAGAAGCTGGTGGTTATAACCTCTGCGTTGTCCCGCTTGACCATCATTCCCATTGTTCTGACACCGGTGCTCCTGGAAGGCGATGCGGCTATCTATACCTTCATCGTCTTTGTAACCCTTCGGGGGTTTATCAACAGCATCGGGGTGCCGGGCTGGACTTCACTGATGGCGGATATCACGCCTCGCAGCTCCCGGGGCAGTTATTTTGGCTACCGCAATATTATGTGCAACCTGGCGGCCTTGGTGGGGACACTGCTGGCAGGGTTTCTCATCGAAAGATCAGGTTTTCCCAGGGGATATCAGCTGTCCTTTTCAGTAGCGCTGATCCTGGGTCTGCTCTCAACTTACTTTTTCTCAACTATTCCGAGGGTTCCCTGGCCAAGGCAAAGTAAATCCCAGCGGCGTTCTATGGGGCTGAGGGACAGCTGGCGGGCTGTTTCCCAGTACACATCCTTTCGGAACTACTGTCTCACTTCAGTTCTTTGGAACTTTGGAGTGACCTTTTCCAGTGCCCTCTATTCGGTGTATTTCCGGGAGAATTTAGGCGGGGACCCGGGCTTTTGGGGAGTTGTTACTGCTTCGGGTTTGATCGCGGGTGTCTTCGGACATCGTTACTGGGGGCGCCTTGCGGACCAATACGGCCAGAAAAACATAATGCTGGCTGGCGGTATCGGAGCGGCGTCACTGCCCTTTCTTTGGTGGCTTCTTCCCAGGTGGGAACTAGCGATAGGAGCGGAACTAGTGGGCGGTTTCTGCTGGGCCGGGTACAATCTGGCGGCTTTCAATCTTATCTTGGAAATCACGCCCGACGAAGGGCGGACTACATATGTCGGGATCTATAATACCATGGCTGGGTTAGCCAGTTCCATTGGCCCGCTAATTGGCGGATTTTTGGCAGATAGTGTGGGTTTGCCCATAGTGATTGTCATTTCCGGCATCCTGAGGTGGCTGGGGTACTTTGCCTTTAAGTACAATGTGACCGTTCCCTCTGATGCCCAGCTTGATTTGTGGGATTTGATTCCCTTCCGCCAGGAGCTCCGGCTTCTGCGGAAGCAGCGGCAGCAAACACACGGTGATTCGAGCCTGCCTCAGTAGGTTAATTAGAGCTGCATTTAGCCCTCGGTAGGCTTCATTCTCCTTTTCCTTGACAATCCCCGGCTGTGCGGGTATAATGGCAAAAAACTACTGATAAATCGCTAATGCTGTGATGGAGACTAGTAGCCTGTCTATCTACTTAAGAGAGTCGGCGGGTGGTGCAAGCCGATGGGAGGACAGAGCGAATCCCCTCCTGAGTGGGCTCTAACAGCGCTTCCAGAGTTTTTCATCCTTCGGTTTTCGGCAGAAGCTGCTGCAAAGGCTCCGGGTAAGCCCGTTACAGCTATAGAGTGGGATCCAGCCTAAGGGTTAACATGGAGGCTTGGGTCCAATTTGGGTGGCAACGCGGGAAAGAAACCTCTCGTCCCTTTATCTGGGCGAGAGGTTACTAATTTTTACGGAGGAAGTGAGATACATGCTGGACCTAAGACTAATTCGCAGCAATCCAGATTTGGTCAAGGAGGCCATGGCCAAGAGGGGCGCTGAGGTTCCTGTAGATGAGCTGTTGGACCTTGATGCCCAAAGGCGCAGCCTCTTGACAGAACTTGAGCAAAAAAAAGCCCAGCGCAACAGTGTATCGGAGAAGATTGGACATTTGCGCAAGGCAAAGGAGAATGCCGATCACCTCATCGCGGAGATGAAGGAACTATCGGATGAGATCAAGGAGGGGGATAACCAGCTGCGGGAGCTTGAGCAGAAGATCCGGGATATCTTACTGATCATTCCCAATATCCCCCACAACTCTGTTCCTGTAGGCAAAGATGATTCGGAAAATGTTGAAGTGCGCCGGTGGGGTGCAGCCAGGGAATTTGCCTTTGAGCCTAAACCCCATTGGGATTTAGGTGTTGATCTGGATATCATCGATTTTGAGAGAGCTGCGAAAGTCACTGGAGCCCGCTTCGCCTTCATGAAGGGACTAGGTGCAAGGCTTGAGCGGGCGGTTATCAATTTCATGCTGGATCTCCACATCAACGAGCACGGCTACTTGGAGATCCTGCCGCCCTACATGGCCAATGGAGACAGCATGACCGGTACCGGTCAGCTGCCTAAATTCGGTGAAGATATGTTTAAGTTGGAGGGTGAAGATTATTACCTCATTCCCACCGCGGAGGTGCCGGTGACCAACTTCTACAAGGGCGAAATCCTCGATGGTAGCCAGCTGCCTATTTACATGGTCGGCTTTTCGCCCTGTTTCAGAGCGGAAGCCGGGTCCGCGGGCAGAGATACCAGGGGACTTGTGAGGATGCACCAGTTCCACAAAGTTGAGCTGGTCAAGTTTGTCCATCCCGACAACTCCTATGATGAGCTGGAGAAGCTGACGGCAAATGCCGAAGAGGTACTTCGAAGACTGGAACTGCCTTACCGGGTTGTGACCCTGTGTACCGGTGATACCGGTTTTTCCTCGGCCAAGACCTACGATATCGAAGTGTGGATGCCCAGCTATGACCGGTTTGTAGAAATCTCCTCCTGCAGCAACTTCGAAGCATTCCAGGCTCGCAGGGCAGAGATTCGTTTCCGGCCTGAACCGGGAGCTAAGCCTGAGTATGTTCATACCCTCAACGGTTCCGGTGTGGCCGTTGGCCGTACCGTAGCTGCCATCCTAGAAAACTACCAGGAAGCTGACGGCAGTGTGACAATCCCCGAAGTTCTGCGGTCCTACATGGGCGGGTTGGAGAAAATAGCGCCTGCCAAATAGGTGATATCTAGCCCGGGCAAGATGTCTAAATAGGGATTCTAGCCCTGGCAGGAGCCATCAACGGGAAGGCTGTTAAGCCTTCTGGAGGCAAAATAAAGGAGTTGGGCACCGGCCGCCGGTTAGCCGGGGCCCGATTCTTTTTTTATTTCTGAGGGAAGAATCTGTGATTTAATTGTGACAAACACATGATAATTTTGGTACCTCCCCAAGCTGGGTAGGGAAATGGTCCTCCTTAGATAAATATAAGCTAAGGGAAGATTGTTTTTGAGCCTGTGTACGGGAACTTAGTCTCAGGATATGGGGGAATCAAAATGTGGAAGAAGCACAAAACATTCCTTATTTGTCTCAGCTTTGTTTTGCTTTTTTCCGGGCTGGTTAATGCAGCTGCCGGGGAAATCTCTCTGAATGATGCAATCCACCGGGCTTTGCAGGAAAGCCTTGAATTTAAGATCGCGCAGCTAGAATGGGAGAATGCCAAGCTCGCGTACCAAAAGGCCTCAGCAGACAATTTGCTGACCCAGTCTGCTTACAACCAGCGTTTGGCTGAACTTGACCTCTTGAAGGCAGAAAAAGCTTATAAGAACAGCATCGCCAATGTAGTAGTTTCAGCTGTAGAGAAGTTCAGGGATGTAACTACAGCCCAGATGAACCTCAGGATCAGTGAAGAGCAGCTTAGGCTGAAACAGAAGGCAAAGGATCTTACCGAGAAAAAGCTGCAGATGCAGAATGCTAGTGAGTACGATCTCCTGCAGGCCGAGGCAGCATTGGCTTCCAGCGAGATGGAGCATCAGGCAGCTGTAAACAGTTTAGAGGAGAAAAAACAGGCCTTTTGGCTGTTGATCAATTCCCAAGATGTAATGCCCGATGGTAGTCTGAGCTTTGCCCCCTTTGAAGCGGAGTTAGCTGAGGTCTTGCCGGGGCTCTTAGAGGCCAGTGTCGCCATCAAGGAAGCAGAAGACAGCCTGGCCTTGTCGAGGCTCAATTGGGAGAGGCTCCGTCTAGAGGAAACCGCTGATCTGATGATGCGGGAAGCTGAAAATGCAGTGCGGCTAGCCGAACTTAGGGTTGAACAAGCCAAGGCAAACCTCACCCAGCAGGCCCAAGCAGCCTTTAATGGGGTAAAGCAGGCTGAACAGGCGTACCGGGCTCGGCAGGTGAGTCTGCAGCTGGAGCAGAGGGTCTACGATATTACCAAAGGGCAAGTGGAGGCAGGTCTAAAGACCGATGATGATCTATCCAATGCCCAAATCAGCCTTTGGCAGGCAGAGAGGTCAGTGTATGAAGCCCTCAGCAATTATATCGTAGCTTATCTTCAGTGGGAGGATCTTATCGGCAGGGATGTCAGAAACAGTGTAATCTTACAGCCCATCCCTGTGGGAGCAGAGGGCTAAGGGGGGACTGAACTTGGTCTGGTCCACGAAAAAGGGGATATGGCTGAGGCTGATGGTGACAGCTGTGGCCCTAATGGTCTTTGCCGCGGCACCGGCTGTATCGTTGGCTGAATTCCATCCCGATGCCGAGGTGCCGACCTCTGGTGAACTGTCGACCTTTGCTGAGGTACAGGCATCCGGTGAGGCAGAGGAGCTGACACCCACTGAGGTGCTGACCTTAGGAAGGGCCCTGAGTCTGGCGGCAGCACAACATCCCTTGGTTAGGGGAGCGCAGTCGGCTGGGGATTCCAAGGAATTAGCCTTGGCCCGAAGTGAAGCAGCTTATGCCCCTAAGCTCTCCCTATCCTTAAGGCCCTTACGGATTACTGCTCGAGAAAAAACGGAAGTAAAATTGGCGGATTCCGTTAATGTCAATGGGAGTCTATCTACTCTCCAGGGGTTAGAGCTATCTGTCTCCAATACAGTTACAGTGGAAACCAGGGGCGAGGAAAGAAAGGGCCTAGCGGTGGGAGCCAAACTGCAGCTCTGGCCCCCTGCCCGTTACAATGCCAGTTATCTTAATCTGCTGGCGGCAGAAGAGGCTGTGGAGCTATCGGTTCACCAGCAGCGCCAAGCCCAACAGGAAGCGGTGATCGATATCTACAGCCGCTACCGCACACTGCAGATCGAAGAAGCCAGGCTGAAGCTCCAAAAAGAAGAGTATGAAGCCAAGGAGGCAGCCTATGAACGGGTGGTTGGCAAAGCCGAGCAGGGACTTGCCTCAGCTGTGGAAGTGCTGGCTGCCAAGCAGACTAAGGAGGAAAGCTTGGCGGAGTATCGGCGGGCAGAAAGGGATCACCGGATAAAGTTGAAGGCCTTCCTAGCCGACCTGTCCTTGGGAGAAGGAGCATGGGAGCTGGAGCCCTTGCCTGAAAGCCTAGACTTACCAGAAGTAGATCTGTCCTTGGAGAAAGTGGTTGCCATGGCCTTGGATGCCGACGTGACTTTACTGGAACAAAGTCAGACCCTCAAGGCTGCCCAGCGGCAGGTTGAGGCGGCTCGGGCCGCCAATGGCGTTGAGGTCAGCCTGAGCGCCAATGCCGGTTTTTCCGAGGATCAACAGTGGGACGGTAATTATGAAGCTTATCTTTCCTTGTCTTATCCATTTCTCGATGGGGGAGTCCGTCAACTGGATTTAAAAGAGGCGGAACTTAAGCTGCAAAATGCCCAGGAAGCCGCTGCAAAGCGCCGCTCAGAAGTGAGTCGGGAAGTGGAAAGCAAGCTTTCGGAAATTCAGTACCTGGCCGACAAAGTCAATATTGCTCATCTCAATTACGAGAAACTCGCCCTTGAGCATAATGCTAAGGTTCTCCAGGCAGCCAATGGTTTGATCCCTGAATCAGAGGCTAAGGAAAGTCAGCGCCTTCTGGTCGGGGCTAGACTTAGCTGGTTTGAAGCTGCAGTAGCCTTAGAAAAAGCTAGACTGGAACTTAGGGTGATGACAGGACAGGCAGTGGATGTGGAAGGGGGATACCCCAATTGAGTAAGAAACGCAGGGGCTTTGCTAAAATTGCATTGATACTACTCATAGTGGTCATCGCGGTTGGCTATGGGTATAGGCTGAGAACCAAGAAGCTTGAGCAGGCAGCAGCTGTTCTTCCTGCGGGTCGGGAGGTTGTGGTCACCCGTGGAGACCTGTCAAGGGGTATATCCAGCACGGGAACCATCGCCGCTGCCCAGGATTTGGAGCTAACCTTTGATGTAGGTGGAAAGGTCAAGGAGGTTCTTGTCCAGGCAACTGAAAGGGTAGAGAAAGGGGCTGTTTTAGCCCAATTGGCTGATACCGAACAGCAGATGGCATATCTTACCGCCAAGCGGGATCTAGAGCTGGCCAAATTCGATGCAGCTCCCAGTGTAATCAAAGAAAAGGAGCTCCAGCTTCAAATAGCCGAAACCAACCTGAAAAACACCACCCTCAGAGCTCCGTTTTCTGGCATTGTGGCTAGGGTGGATATTCAGCCGGAGGAATGGGTGACATCAGGGACCTCGGTTATGCGCCTTTTGGATACCAGCCGCATGTTCTTAAGCGTGGGTGTAGATGAAGTGGATATCCGCTATGTAGAGGTAGGACAAAAGGCCATTATCACCCTTGATGCTTACCCCGAACTCACGCTGTCAGGTACAGTAGTGGAGGTCGGGATAGTTCCAGAGGCAGGCGGACAGGTGGTCATCTTTCCCGTGAAGATTGAACTTGATGACCCCGATCCCCGGGTGAAGGTGGGGATGAGCGCCGAAGCCGAGATAGTGGTGGAGAAGGCCGAGAATGTTCTAATCGTACCCTTTGAGGCTGTGACAGTAAGGGACGGCAAGAATGTAGTGGCCAAGGTTACCGAAGAAGGTGTAGAACCTACAGAGGTTGTAACCGGTCTCAGCGATGGGTTCCTCATAGAGATTAAGAAAGGTCTTAAGGAAGGAGACCGGATTCTAGCCAGCAACTACGAACTTTACCGTACTCTGCAGGGAGGGTCAGGAGGCGGATCCCGAGGTGTTGGTGGAGTGCGTGGTGTCCAGCCGGGAGGAGTGCGGCGGTGAGCAGTGGAGCCAAGGTATTTGTTGCTGATGGAATCAGTAAGGTCTACACTATGGGAGATGTAAAGGTCCATGCCCTACGGGACATTTCCTTCGCCATCGAGACCGGAGAATATGTGGCTATCATGGGCCCATCGGGCTCGGGTAAGTCCACTTTGATGCATATTATGGGATGTCTAGATAGACCTACCAGCGGCTCCCTGTATCTGCGGGGGAAGGACATCAGTTTCCTTTCCGATGGGGAGCTTGCTGAGATCCGCAATGCTGACATCGGATTTGTCTTTCAGAACTTCAATCTGCTGCCTAACATCAGCATCTTGGAAAATGTGGAGATGCCTATGCTTTATGCCGGCGTTTCGCCTAGAGAGAGGCGGGAACGGGCAGTCCGGGCCTTGGAGATGGTGAGGCTAGGTGATCGCATGCATCATAAACCCAGTGAAGTATCCGGAGGTCAGCGGCAGAGAGCAGCCATCGCCCGGGCTGTGGTGAACCGGCCGGCTATTGTGCTGGCTGATGAACCTACAGGAAACCTCGATTCAGTGACCGGGACGGAAATCATGGAGCTGTTCGATGAGCTCAACGCCAACGGAAATACTATTATCCTCGTCACCCACGAACGGGAGGTCGCTGAACACGCTTCCCGTATCATCCATATTCTGGATGGAAGAATCGATCGTGAGGAAATTCGTATCGAGAGCAACAGCAGCGGCGGACAGGGATGGGAGGCAGTAGAGGCATGAATATAATAGAGTTTTTGAGAATTGCCCTAGCCAGCCTTTCCACCAATAAACTCCGTACAGCCCTTTCCCTCTTGGGGATTATCATCGGAGTGGCATCTGTCATTACCATGGTATCCATCGGGACCGGCGCCCAGGAACAGGTAACCAGCCAGATAGGCGCCATGGGATCTAACCTGATTACCGTCAGCCCAGGATTCATCCGGGGCGGCGGGGGCCGGGTCAGCCAGGATATTGCCGATGTTTTCACCTTGGAAATGGCCAAAGCAATTGAAAACCTATCTCCCAATATCAAGCATGTGGTGCCGACTTCGACGACCACGGGGCTGGCGGTTTACGGCGGCAACAACGTGAGGGTTCAGATCAGCGGTGTGACACCGGAATACCAGGAAGTGATCAATCACTATCCCCTTATCGGCCGGTATATCCGGGAACAGGATGTGGCTAATAGCGAGAAGGTTGTCGTGCTGGGGGCCGAAATAGCCAAGAACCTCTTCGGTTCCGAGAATCCCGTAGGAAAGACCATGCGGCTGGTCATCAGCGGCCGCAGCCTCAGCTTGAAGATTGTGGGTGTGATGGAGGCCAAGGGTCAAGTGATGATGGCCAATTATGATAACCGGATTTACGTACCGGTTACTATGCTGCTTAACCGTGGTCTTAATTCCAGGTATGTAGACGGCTATTCCATTATGGCCGCTTCCCGAGAGGTAGCCAAATCAGTTGTTGAAGAAGTGGAGGCCTTTATGGCCCGGATGCTGGGGGATCCAGATCGGTTCCGGGTAATGAGTCAGGACACCATTCTGGAAACAGTCTCCCAGGCCACCGGCACCATGACCCTGATGCTGGGGGCCATTGCCAGCATTTCTTTGCTGGTGGGCGGAATCGGTATCATGAACATCATGCTGGTGACTGTCAGTGAGCGGACCCGGGAAATCGGAATTCGCAAGGCGATAGGTGCCAAGCGGCAGCATATCCTCATCCAATTTCTCTTGGAGGCAGTACTGCTCAGTGTCATAGGAGGCATCTTAGGGCTGGCTGTAGGCTCGGGCGGCGGTTACTGGATCAGCAAGGCGCTGGGTTGGCCGTTTTCTGTGTCCATACCGGCGGCAGCAGTTGCCATCGGTTTTTCCGCCGGTGTAGGATTGTTTTTCGGCATTTATCCTGCTTTGCAGGCAGCGGCCCTCGACCCGGTAGTTGCCTTGAGGTATGAGTAGACTAGTAATTGTTCTAACAGACAATACCCATGTGCCCTTCCACGGCATGCTTCTAGGTTACTGAGACTCCTTGATCTGGTGTGAATTACCATTGGTAAATAATTCCGCAAAGAAACATCCACAACCCCTTTTGTAAAGTAAGAATGTTTGATATACTCTCTCTGAATGGTTGGGAGGTAATATACATGGGGAAAGCTCTCAAGGGCTGGCTCTGGTTCTGGGTACCGATGCTGCTGGCGGTGTCACTACTGGCGGCATCCAGCTGTTTTGCAGCACTGCCGAGGCCGGTGGGCTTCGTCAATGATTTTGCCCAGGTGATTGACCAGAGGACACGGATGGAACTAAACGGCATTGCCGAAAAGCTCCGGGATAATCAGGGAATAGAAGTCGCAGTAGTCACCGTTGCTACAACTCAGCCGGAGACTCCCAAGCAGTATGCCACCAAGCTGTTTAACGAGTGGGGAATCGGCGGTTCTGAAGACAGCGGTTTGCTGATTTTGCTGTCTGTGGAGGATCGGGAGATCCAGGTTGAGGTTGGTTACGGCCTAGAAGGCGTGCTGCCCGACGGCAAGGTCGGCAGCATATTGGATGATGCCGTTATCCCCTACTTTATCGAAGGGGATTACGGCAAAGGGCTGTTGGAGGGAACCAAGGCATTCGCGCAGGCCCTATCCGGTGAGAGCTACAGCCGGAAATCCAGTAGGAATCCTGATCTGACTGGCTTTATCATCTTCATATTCATTGCGGCCTTTATAACCCTGTCGGCAAGAAGATCTCCTTCGGGACCAGGGCCGGGGGGGCCGCTGGGTCCAGGGGGAACGATGCGCCGTCCGCGTCCGCCCCATATCCATCCTATGCCGCCCACATTCCGCGGCCCCAGAGGCGGCGGCGGGGGCTTTGGAGGTTTTGGCGGCGGTAGAAGCGGCGGAGGAGGAGCAGGTCGCAAGTTTTAGTGTGAGTCTAAGGGGAGGGGAAAAGTGTGAGGAGAAGCTGGATTATAGTCGTCGGTATTATTATAGTTTTGGCCCTAGGTCTCATCAGTCAGTACAACAGATTAGTCTCCTTGGAAACCAATATCGACGGAAGGTGGGCACAGGTAGAGAATCAGCTGCAGAGAAGGGCTGATCTGATCCCCAATTTGGTTAACACAGTCAAGGGTTATGCCAGCCACGAAGAACAGATTTTCACAGAAATAGCTGCAGCCAGGAGCAGACTGCTTTCAGCTGCCGATCCCAGGGCCCAGATGGAAGCTAGCAACAGTCTTGATTTGGCTTTGGGGAGACTGCTTGCCATCGCTGAGAATTATCCCCAGCTTAAGGCAGATGCCAGTTTTGTGCGGCTGCAGGATGAATTGGCCGGCACCGAAAACCGCATTGCGGTTGAACGGATGCGGTACAACGAAGCGGTACAAGAATGGAACCGGACCATCCGGCGCTTCCCGACAGTCTTGGTAGCCAGGCTTTTTGGCATGGGTGCACGTCCATTCTTTGAGGCATCGCCAGGTGCCCAGGAAGTACCCACAGGTTCAGTTCTAGCCCCGGCTTCGGCTGCCTTGACGGCAGCCGAGCCCCCATGTTAGAATAAATGAGCTAGATACATCTGGAGGGGTGTCGGAGTGGACGATCGTGGCGGTCTTGAAAACCGCTGAGGCGCAAGCCTCCGTGGGTTCGAATCCCACCCCCTCCGCCATCCAAGGCCATTTCCTTTGCGGGAGATGGCTTTTTTCATTCCTGCAGGCCGTAGATGCAAATTGTGACAGAATTGACAGTAAGAGTATGCAATGATAGAATTTAAGCAGCAGTAGTCTTTGTCGGCAATCAATTGGTCTATTGAAAGGGGAGCGAGCTGTGTCCTCATGTAGAGCTAGACGACTTGTCAATGATAGCGGCCTTCGCATAAAAGATATCATCGATGCAATTGAGGCTAGGCTCTTAACCCAACCATCCCATATGGACCGCCTGGTATTGTCAGTCTGCGGTGCTGACCTAATGAGTGATGTCTTAGCTTTTACCAAGGCTAAGACTCTTTTGCTAACTGGGCTAACTTCAATTCAGGTAGTCCGCACTGCTGGGATTGTGGATTTAGCGGGAATAGTCTTTGTGAGGGGAAAACGGCCCAGCCAGGAAGTTGTGGAGCTGGCTAAGGCAGAGGATCTGCCCTTACTCGTCACTGATTACCCTCTTTACGAAACCTGCGGGAAGCTGTACTGTCTCGGTCTGAAAGGATGTTCAGAACTGGACCCCGGAGGGAGGACCGGAGAGTGCCTGACGTCAGGGACGTAGGAGCACTAATGTCGGTAACCTACGATATTGCCGCCCGGGATTTTGTGCGGGCCGGAGAGGCAGCCAACAAGCTTAAGCGACTATTGCAGCAGCTGGGACTAGACCCTGCAGTCATCCGTCGAGCCGCCATCGCCGCCTATGAAGCCGAAATGAATATAGTGATCCATTCCTATGGAGGTCAGATGAAGGTTGATATAACACCTGAGACTATTGAAATCTTTTGCGAGGATTCGGGTCCGGGCATACCAGATATTGAAAAAGCACTTGAGGAAGGATACTCCACCGCCAGCGAGGAAATCAGAGAGATGGGTTTCGGTGCAGGCATGGGACTGCCCAATATCCAGAGAAGTGCCGACGAGTTCCGCATCGAGTCTACGGTAGGTCAGGGTACGTCTTTGCAGGTGACAATCCTCCATGAAGCTGGTGAGTAATTGTGCAGCCGTATTTCCATTCGGTTACTCTGGAAACGGAGAACTGCAAGGGGTGTACGATCTGTATCAAACGCTGTCCCACTGAAGCCATCCGGGTGCGAAATGGGAAAGCCAGGATCCTGGAGCTTCGGTGTATAGACTGTGGAGAGTGTATAAGGATCTGTCCCAACCATGCTAAGCGGGCAATCGCCGATGATTTTTCCCTGCTGAGTAAGTACAAATATACAATAGCTCTGCCGGCGCCATCCTTCTATGCCCAATTTTCCGGGCAGGACATGAGTATCTCCAGAATCCTGCAAGCACTACTCCAATTGGGCTTCAATGCTGTCTTCGAGGTAGCGGAGGCAGCTGAACATGTGAGTCTCGCCATTCGCCGCTATATTGAAACCAGTTCGATTCGACCATTAATCTCGTCTGCTTGTCCTGCCATAGTCCGTCTTATCCAAGTGCGTTTTCCCGATTTGATCGAGCACCTTGTGCCGATTCATGCTCCCGTTGACATAGCCGCCCGCTTAGCCAAAGAAATGGTTATGCGCAAGCTGGGACTTAGGCGGGAAGAGATCGGGACGTTCTTTATTACCCCTTGTCCAGCTAAGGTTACTGCTATTAAGCAGCCCATCGGTTTCGAAGAATCATGGGTCGATGGTGCCATACCCATTACAACAGTTTATGCCCGGATGCTCAAGGTTTTGCCCTGCGTTGAGGATACCCCTGGGCTGCAGCAAGCAAGCGCCTTAGGGGTACAGTGGGGCCGGGCGACGGGTGAAGAAAAGGCCATTAAAGCTCCCAGGCACGTAGCCGTAGATGGCATCCATTCCGTGATCGAGGTTTTGGAAGAGATTGAAGTTGGAAAATTCCACGACATTGACTTTATCGAGTGCCAGGCCTGCCGGGGAGGATGTGTCGGCGGGCCGCTGACTGTCCAAAATGCTTTTCGGGGCTGGGTCAATTTGGAAGAACTGACAAAGAACCTTCCCGCTGAGATTGATCTGGGGCTAGAGAAAGAAGTAGACAGACGCTGGGCAGAGGGATTTTACAGCTTGGAGACCGAGATTGAACCCCGCTCCATTCTCAAACTTGATGATGATCTTTCTAAGGCCATTGAGAAAATGGAGCTCTTAGAGAAGACGGTGGAATTCCTGCCTGGACTGGACTGCGGCTCATGCGGCTCACCCAGCTGCCAGGCCCTGGCGGAGGATATTGTCCAGGGGTTGGCTTCCGAGGGAGACTGCGTGTTCGTCCTGAGGGATGGCGTACAGTCCCTGGCCGAGGAGCTTCTGGAACTGGCTCGGCAAGTCCCTGGCTCCATATCCCACCACGAAGCCGCTGATAAAAAAGTCCGCCTAAGAATTGGAGAAAGGAGCAAGAGCGGCAGTCCCGGAAGACCTGGTCTTAGCGACGGCTTGAAGGGCCGACAATTGGGAGGTAAAAAGGGTTGAAGCTAGCAGAAGTACTGGAAGCATTATCCCTAGCGGCAGACGCTCCTGAGATGCTAGATAAAGAAGTGGAGGGGGGTTACTGTTCTGATCTTTTAAGTGATGTGATGGCTAAGGCCGCGGCAGGGTCCATTTGGGTCACCAATCAGGTGCATCCCAACGTGGTGGCTGTAGCCTCCTTGATCGATGCAGCCGCGGTTATTGTTGCCGGCGGCATGCAGCCTGAACAAGAGACTATCAAGAAGGCGAAAGAACTGGGAATTCCCCTGTTCAGCACTGATTTATCCGCATTTGATGTGGTTGGAAAGTTATACCAACTGGGCTTGCGGGGGATTCTCCGCAATGGCTGATTGGATGCAAGTTGATCTCCACATCCATACCGCGGTATCGCCCTGCGCCCATGAGGAGATGACTCCCTGGAATATTGTGCGCATGGCGCAGCTGGAAGGTTTAGAGCTCATTGCTATAACTGATCACAATACCATTGCCAATGCTTGGGCCGTCATAGAGGTGGGAGAGGAGTTAGGGCTTGCGGTACTGCCGGGAGTGGAAGTCCAAACCCGGGAGGAAGTTCACCTCTTGGGCATCTTTCCAACACTGGAGCAAGCCTCAGCCTTTCAAGATTTTATCTGGAGCTACCTTCCTGATAAACCCAATCACCCAGAGATTCTTGGTGAGCAGATCCTGTACGATAACAGCGACAGACCAGTGGGAACCGTAGAGCGGCTGCTGTTGCAGTCGGTGCTGCTTGGCGTAGAGGAAGTGGGTGCTGCCATCGCTGCCCATGGAGGGTTGACTATCGCTGCCCACATAAACCGGCGTTCTTATAGTCTGATCAGTCAGCTGGCAATGGTGCCTGATGGCCTCAAATTGGATGCAGTGGAAATCGACCGATCCCTTTCTTACCAGGGATTCATGAAAGAGTATGAGGAATTGTGCCGTTACCCTATCCTGTGCAATTCCGATGCCCATAGCCTTACAGACCTCGTGGGTAACTATCGGCCGTGGCTGCTTCTAGATGAGGCAAGCTTTGCCGCTTTAAAGGAACT
>LSQX01346920.1_pt1 | contig 23657 bp, 21 predicted proteins | sample 654561 | NCBI WGS metagenome assembly LSQX01 (sample SAMN04489861, study PRJNA283612) | anaerobic digester metagenome | isolation source: 4 biogas reactors fed with cattle manure at either 37C or 55C with and... | place: Denmark: Kongens Lyngby | collected 2014
ATGACATCCCTATGGGATGGTAGTGCTCAAAAACTTCAATTTATGGCCAATTTGCCCCCAAAAAATCTTTCCAAAAAAGAGCGACCGCGAAACGTGGGTTAGGGGGGGCCGTCGCACCGTGGTGATGGCGGGGGACAACCGGCGACAGCCGGATTGGGTGGGGGAGGATTACGGGGGCGGGAGAAGGGGGAGGTTGAGGGTGAGGAAGGTGTCGCGCCAGGGGTAGGAATCGAGGAGGTGGTCGTGGCGGTGGCCGAGGGTGCAGAGAGCGGCATAGAGGGCTTCGATGGTGGCGAGGCCGGCGGGGGGATCGGTGTGGGTTTTGGCGGAGCGGGGGTAGGCGGTCTGCCAGCCGGGGGGAATGGAGCGGGCTTCGACGGGCTGGACGGCGCGGAGCATGGCCTGGGCGTGGCGCCAACTGGCATCGAGCAGCAGGAGGGGGCGGTGGGCGTCGTCCGGGGTGAGGGGCGGGGCGTCGGGGGTGAGCAGGAGGTGGCGGGCGAGGTCGGGGCGGCTGCGGAGGGGATAGGCGAGGAAGGTGATGCCAAGGCTGCCGCGCAGAGGGCGGATGGTGCATTTGCGCGGGCTTTCGCCCCGGCGCACGATGATCAGGACGGGCGGAGTTATGGCGGGGGCGGGGCGCAAGGTGGGACGGGGGGGCGTCAGGCTTGACGCCGGATGATGGTGTCGGCGAGCTGTTGGAGTTGGTCGGGGGTGAGAATGGGCGGGTCGAAGCAGCGGTCGTTGATGAAGCGGATGGCGTCCTGGACCCGGAAGACTTTTTCCTGGTTTTGGGTGCCGGTGATGTTGAGCTGGACGGCGGGGTGGGTGAAGACGGCCAGGGCATAGATGCGGTCGTCGGGGATGTTGGTGGTCTGCTGGGCGATGAACATTCGGCGCTGGCGTTCGGCCTGCAGGACGGGGCTTTTGACGCTGCGGCCTCTGCCGTTGGCGCGGCTCTGGAGCCATTGGGTGTCGCGGATGTCGCCGCTGAGGGTGCCGGCCCAGAACTTGGATTCGATGATGTAGATGGCGGAAGGGGCGAGGACGAGGTGGTCGATCTGGAAGCGTTCGTGGGCGATGCGGAAGTCGAGGTCGTTGATGATGATGTGGTCGTTGGCGAGCTGCTCAGCGAGACGCTCGGCCATGCGGCGTTCGCCGCGGCGTCCGCCTTCAAGGTTGCGGTGCTCGGCGACGATTTCGCGCAGGTGAACTTCGTAGCCCGCGGCGCAGAGGACGGCGAAGCCGCTCAGGACGAGGCCGATCCAGGTGCCGGTGCGCCAGGCGTGGCAGGCGCCCCAGACCAGCAGAGCGATGGTCAGGCACCAGATGGCCCAGCGCAGCGGTTTGCGCAGAGAGAGTTCCCGGACGATGGCGCGTTGGCGTCGTTGTAGGCTGGTTTCGCTGCGCAGGATACGGGCCATGGCAGAGGAATCAGGCCTTGCCTCCGGCCTGCTCGAAGAGGCCCCGGGCAAGTTTTTCGACTTCGGGGTTGGAGAGGACGGGTTTCTCGAAGCAGAAGTCGTTGATGAAGGTGACGGCCTGTTCGGGGGTCAGGACGCGGCGTTCAGCGTTGGTGACGGCGATCTCGGCCTGCGGGTGGGCGAGGACAACGAGGGCATAGACATTTTCCCAGATGAGGTTGGTGCCCTTGAGCCAGTTGCAGAGGATGCGGCGTTCGCGCTGGATGCGGCTGAGGGGATTGCGGGCGGGGCGGACCTTGCCTTCGAGGTCGCGGATTTTCCAGGTGTGGGCCTGGCGGGAGGTGTCGCCGATGATTTTTCCGCTCCAGTTGAGGGTGCTGATGACGAACATGCCGGAGGGGGCGACCACGAGGTGGTCGAGCCAGCATTTTTCGCGGCCGACCTTGAGGCGCAGGTCGTTGAGGATGTAGTGGTCGTTGGCGAGTTTTTCATCGAGGAGGCCGGCGACCAGTTCCTTGGCCTCGCGCATACTGGCCATGTCGGTGAACTCCTGCGTGCTTTCGCGGCGGCGGGCTTCGTGGCCGAGGGCGATGAAGGCGAGGAAGCCGCCCAGCAGGAGGAGGCCCCAGGTGCCGTTGGCGGCGAATTTCCAGACGAGTCCGGCCAGCAGGAAGATGATGGCAGCGCCCCATTCGAGCAGGCGCATGTTGCGGAGGAAGGCGAGTTCGCGGGTGATGTCATCCTGGCGGGCGGCCAGACTGCGTTCGCTGGTGAGGGTGTGGGCCATGGCAGTTGCGGGGGGTTAGGGGTTGGGAATGACTTCGGCAAAAGCGACGGTTTCGCGCCGGGAGGTGATGCGGGCGCGGACGGTTTGGCCGACGTTGGTGCCGCCTTCGACAAAGATGACGAGGCCGTCCACTTTGGCGATGCCTTCGCGGTCGGGAAACTTGTCGGAGCGTTCGAGGATTTCAAGATCGAGTTCCATGCCGGCGACGATGGCGGCGTGGCTGCTCTTGGGGCCGCCGGTGTCGAAGGCGCGGCGGATGATCTCGCCTGGGCGCGGGGCGGGGCGGCTGCCAACCGGCTTGCCGGTGGGGACGGCGTTGGCGGCGCGCGGCTGGCGCCGGGTGACGCGCACGTTGACGGCCTCGCCGATGTTGGGCACGCCCTGCACAAAAACAACCAGGCCGGCCACGCGGGCGACGCCGTCCACGCCGGGATTTTGGGCGGATTCCTCGGTGATGGTGACGTCGAGTTCGGCGCCGACAATCACGTGGGCGGCGGGATCATCCTCGCGAGGCTTGAAGACGCGCGCGACGGGCTGGCTGCTGCCGGCGAGGGGGCCGGTGCCGGCGGGCTTGCCGGTGGGCTCGGCGAAGGCGATGCGCTCGCGGCGGTCGGTGATGCGTACATTGAGGCGGCGGCCGACTTCTGCGGCGCCATCCACCACGACGATGAGGCCCTGAACGCGGGCGATGCCCTCGCGACCGGGGTTTTTGGTGGAGTCTTCGGCAATCATGACGTCCATCTCCGCGCCGGCCACCACGTGGGCGGCGGGGTCGCCGGGGCGCGGCTCGAACGCGGGTTTGGCCGGGGCGGCGGGCATGGCGGTGGTCGAGAGGACCCGGATCAGGTTGGCATCCACCACGCGCTCGCGCACGCGGGTGACATCGGCCAGGATGGTTTGTCCGCGGCGCGCGCCGGGCACAAAAGTGACGCGTCCGCCAATTTTGGCGATTCCGGAGGTGCGGTCTTCGCTTTCGTCCTCGATGAACAGCTTGTAGCGGTAGCCGAGGCGGGGCGCGAGGTCGGCGGCGGGATCGGTGGCGTCAATGACGTCGCCGGTGTTGAATTTGCCGGCGGCGGGGTCATCGGCGGTATAGACCACGGTGACGACGCCCTTGCCGGTGGATTTGACGTGGACAATGACCAACAGGGCGCTCACGACACCCAGCAGCACAAGGAGCACGTAGGCAAAGGCTTTCCATTTGGTGACGGCAGAGGCGTTGGCAGTATGGTCGGACATGGCGAAGCTCCTTGATCTTTTGCGATGAGATTGTAGGCCTTGGGCGGCGGGGGATGCAAGACACAAACCGCGAGAGTGGCGTTGGGCGGAGGGTGGTGGTATGTTCCGATGAGTTGCGCGTTCGGCCGGCCCGATGGACGGGCCGGACGGACGCGCTTGATGGAACCCAGATGAAGATGACCACGGTGAGCCAGGAAACTTGGGCAAGCGGGCGGATTGTGACCGCGGAGGCGGAGCGCTATCTGCCGGCGGCCGGCGGGGACTTTATCCCGGACGCGGAGATCGCGGAGCTGCTCAAGCCGGCGCGGGCGCCGGAGGCGGCGCGGGTGCGCGAGCTGCTGGCGAAGGCGCTGGCGGTGGAGACGCTGTCGCTCGAGGAGCTGGCGGAACTGATGCGGGTGCGCGACCCCGGGCTTTGGGAGGAAATGAAAGCTGCCGCGGGGGCGATCAAGCGCAAGGTGTATGACAACCGGGTTGTGACCTTCGCGCCGCTGTATCTGGGCAGCCGCTGCGTGAATGATTGCCTGTATTGCGGGTTGCGGCGCTCGAACGCGGCGGTGGAGCGCCGAGTGCTGAATCTGGACGAGGTGCGCGCCGAGACCGAGGCCCTGGCGGGACAACTCGGGCACAAGCGCCTGATCGTGGTTTGCGGCGAGCATCCGAGCACCGGGCTCGATTTTTTGGCCGAGAGCATTCGTGAGATTTACGCGGTGCGGGTGCCGACGCGTCGCGGAATTGGGCAAATCCGGCGGGTGAACGTAAACGCCGCGCCGATGAGCGTGGGCGAGCTTGAAGTGCTGCGCGAGTGCGGGCTGGGCACTTTCCAGGTGTTTCAGGAGACCTACGACCGGCGGGTGTTCGCGCAGGTGCACCCGGCGGGAACCATCAAGAGCGATTTTCGCTGGCGGCTGACCGCGATGCATCGCGCGCAGGACGCGGGCATTGATGACAACGGCATTGGCGTGCTCTACGGTCTGGGCGACTGGCGGTTCGAGCTGCTGGCGCAGCAGGCGCATGTGCATGAGATGGAGCGGTTCTGCGGAATCGGCCCGCACACGCTGTCGTTTCCGCGGCTCGAGCCGGCGGTGAACACGCCGTTTGTGGAGCAGACCCGGGGGGTGAGCGACGACGATTTCGAGCGCATCGTGGTGCTGGCGCGGCTGGCGGTGCCCTATGCCGGCGTGATCATCACCGCGCGGGAGTCGCCGGCCATGCGGCGGCGCCTGTTGCCGCTGGGGGTCACGCAGATGGACGCGGCCTCGAATGTGGGCATTGGCGCCTATGCCGACGGGCAGGAGAAGCAGAAGGGCGAGCGCCAGCAGTTTCTGCTGGGCGATTCGCGCGGACTGGACGAGTGCATCCGCGAGTGGGCGGAGGCGGGGTGCATCACCAGTTTCTGCACGGCGGGCTACCGCTGCGGGCGCACGGGCAAGTGTATCATGGACCTTCTGCGCAGCGGCACGGAGGGCAAGTTCTGCAAGCTGAACGCAGTGCTGACCTTCCGCGAGTGGCTGGACGATTTCGCGACGGAGGAGACCCGGGAGATCGGGTTCGCCCTGCTCGATCGCGAGCTCGAGGAAATCCGCGTGCAGCAGCCGGGCGCGTGGCCGGCCTTCGAGCGGGCCTATCAGCGCATTGTGGCCGGTGAACGGGATTTGTACTTTTGAGCGCGCCGGGCGGGCCGGATGCCGCCACATTTGGCGGGTTGACTATGGACAGGCCGCCGTCGCGCATGGCATAAGTGCGGAAAATGAGGAGTGAGCTGTGACGATTCGATTGTCGCCTGAACATCGCCTGACGCCGCTGTTCAAACGCCACCATGTGGCCTGGATCAGCGAGGAAGAGGCCGAACGCCAGGATATTCGACCCCTGCGCATCGGCATCCTGAACATCATGCCGAAGGCTGAGGAGTATGAATTCAATCTGCTGGCGCCGATGGGCCGCAGCATTCTGCAGATCATTCCGATTTGGATCCGGCTGCGCAACCACGACTACAAGAGTTCGGATCACACGCACCTCAACCAGCACTATCTGCCCTATGACTGGGCGCAATCGGTGGCCGGGCTGGACGGCCTGATTGTGACCGGCGCGCCGGTCGAGGAGCTCGAGTGGGACAGAATCACCTATTGGAAGGAGCTGACGGACATCCTTTCCGTGGCTCGCAAGGCCAACACCTGCCTGCTGGGGATTTGCTGGGGGGGGCTGGCGCTGGCCAAGTTCCTGGGCTATGAAAAGATCATGTATCCGGAAAAGCTCTTCGGGATCTTCCGCACACGCAACCTGGTGCCGGACCATCCCATCATGGGCGGGCTGGACGACGAGTTCTGGTGTCCGCAAAGCCGGCATTCGGGCGTTGCCGACGACGTGCTCGAGGCGGCCGAACGCGAGGGCAGGCTCCGGCTGCTGGCCCACGGCGAGAAGGGCGGCTATACCATCTTTGAAACGCCCGACCACCAGTTCCTGATGCACCTGGGCCATCAGGAATACAACTCGACCCGCCTGATCGAGGAGGCCCGGCGCGACCGCGCGCGCGGCCGCCGGGATGTGGGCCCGCTCAAAAACCTGAGCGAGGAGGAGCCGGTCAACACCTGGCGTGCCAACCGCAACGAATTCTTCAACTCCTGGATCAAGCATGTCTATCTCACCACGCCGTTCATCAAGGGGCCGGGCGAGGTCTCGCTGGTCAACGAGATTGTGGTGGGCGATTCCGGCGGCGCGACGTGAAGATCGCGGTCATGGGCGACGGGGGCTGGGGCACGGCCCTCGCGCTGGTGTTGGCACGCAACGGACACAGCGTGAGGGTCTGGGGTCCGGACCCCGCCTACATCGGGGAAATCCGCCGCGCGAGGCTCAATCCGAAGTTTTTGCCGGGGGTCGAGCTGCCCGCGGAGCTGTCGTGGAGCGCGGACGCCGCCGAAACGCTGGCCGATGCCGCCGCCGTGGTCGTGGTGACCCCGTCAAAGTACATGCGCGCGGTGCTCGAGGGCGCGGCGGCGGCCTATCGCGGGGCCGGAGCGCCGTCGGTCGTGAGCGCCACCAAGGGCTTCGATGAAGCGACCGGCCAGCGCATGACCGAGCTGCTGACCGAGGTGTGGGGCGTGGCAGCGCCCGCGGCGCTGTCGGGGCCGAGCATCGCCCGGGAAACCGCGCGCGGCGTGCCCACCGCCGTGACCATTGCCGCCGCCGACGAGGCCGTGGCCCGTCAATTTCAGGAGTGGTTTGGCGGCGCGGAGTTCCGGGTCTATACCAGCGACGATGTCCGCGGGGTCGAATATGGCGGGGCCTTCAAAAACGTGCTGGCGCTGGCCGCGGGGGTGTGCGACGGCCTGGGCTTCGGCCACAACGCCAAGGCCGCGCTCCTGACCCGCGGGCTGGCGGAAATGACCCGCCTCGGCGTGGCGCTGGGCGCTCATCCGCACACCTTTTATGGACTTTCCGGCATTGGCGACCTGATGGTGACGAGCATGAGCCCGCACAGTCGCAACCGCATGGTGGGCGAGCGCCTCGGCCGGGGCGAGAGCCTGGCCGGCATCCTCGGCGGCATGGAGCAGGTGGCCGAAGGGGTCTGGACCTGCGGCACCGCGCTGGCGCTGGCCCGCAAGGCGGACGTAGCCGTGCCCGTCATGGAGCAGGTGGATGCCATTCTGCACCGGGGCAAGGCGCCACTCGAGGCGGTCAGTGAGCTGATGAACCGCGATTCGCGCGCGGAGCGGGGCTGACCATGACGGCCGCCGCCCGACACACCCTGCTGCTGGTGGACGATCACGCCATCGTGCGCCAGGGATTGGCCGCGCTGCTGCGGACCGAACCCGATTTTACGGTTTGCGGCGAGGCCGGCACCTATGACGAGGGGCTCGAGACTGTGGCCCGCCTCAAACCGGACTGCGTGATTTTGGACCTCTCGCTACGCGACCGAAGCGGCCTCGAATGGATCCGCGAGGCTCGCGCCGGCGGGTTTGACGGTCATATTTTGGTGCTTTCCATGCACGATGAGGCCCTTTACGCCGAAAAAGCGCTCGCGGCCGGCGCGCAGGGCTACATTATGAAGGATCAGGCCGAAGAAGCCCTGGTGGAGGCGCTTCAGCTCGTCATGGCCGGCGATATTTATCTCAGTCCAGCGGCAGCGGCTCTGCTCGATGGCAGTCCGGCGCCCGCGGTTGAGGCCGGCGATGGCGGTTTTGAGGGCCTGACCGGCCGCGAAAGCGAGATTCTTTACGCCATCGGCGGTGGCCTCAGCACGCGTGAAATTGCCGAGCAATTTGGCTTGAGCGGGCGCACGGTGGACGTGCACCGGGCCAATATCAAGCGAAAACTCGGCTGCAACACCCTGGCCGAGGTCCTGTTGCGCGCCGCCGACTACAAACGTCTGCGCGACACCCACCCCGCGCCCCCCACGCTGTAAAGCGGCAAAACGCGCCAAAATTGGGTCGAACAAGGGCCAAAATGGGTCCAAATGCGCCAAAATGGGCAAAAAACAGCCCAAAAATGCCCGAAAACACAAAAAAATGAGGAAAAGTGAGAAAAATTCTGTAAACGGCTCAAAAAATTAGAGAGACGGGCAAAAACCGACACAAAACCTCAAATTCATTTTGGGATGGACAAGATAAACAGGATAGATGAGGTGGACGAAAAGTGCCGAAAAGTTCTGGAAAATGAGGAAAAATTGCCCCAAAAAACAGAAAATGAGCATAAAACCTCAAAAAATGAGAAAAATTTGATGATTTTGTGTGGTTTTTTGAGAAAAATAGGTGATTTTGGCGAGGTCAGACGGCATTATTTGGAAAAAAGGGGCGACACACGACTCACGACACGCGGGGGATGCTGAGGGCAATTTCCAAGCCCCAATCTCCAATTTTCAAGGGAAGAGGGGGGGGAATTGGGTCGGGCGATGTGAATTCCAGATTTGCGGAGGGGGGGGAGCGTGGTAGATTGTCTCGTTTGTTTAGTTGGAAGGCGAATGTAGATGCCCAGATCGGATATTTTGGTGGAGGGTGCCCGCGAGCATAACCTCAAGAACATTACGGTGAGGATTCCGCGCAATTCGTTGTGTGTGGTGACGGGATTGAGCGGCAGCGGGAAGTCATCGCTGGCATTTGACACGCTGTATGCGGAGGGTCAGCGGAAATACGTCGAGAGTTTGTCGTCGTACGCGCGGATGTTTTTGGAGCAGTTGCAGAAGCCGGAGGTGGACCGCATCGAGGGGTTGTCACCGGCCATTGCCATCGAACAGCGCACCGCCGGGGCGAATCCGCGCTCGATTGTGGCGACGACGACGGAAATCCACGACTATTTGCGGTTGCTTTATGCCAGCGTGGGGCGCCAGCACTGCCATTTGTGCGGCAAACCGATCACCCGGCAGAGCGCCGAGGAGATCGTGAACCGTATTTTGCAGCGGCCGCAGGGGACGAAGGTGCAACTGTTGGCGCCGCTGGTTGACGGGCGCAAGGGGGAGCATATCGAGGTGTTCGAGAGCGCGCGGCGGCAGGGGTTTACCCGGGTGCTGGTGAACGGCGAGATGGCGGAGCTGGAGTCGCCGCCCAAACTGGACAAACAGCGCAAGCACTCGATCGCGGTGGTGGTGGACCGGCTCGTGGTGAATGGTACGGTGCGGGGGAGGCTGACGGACTCGGTGGAGCTGTCGCTCAAGCAGGGCAAGGGGGTGCTGACCGCGCTGTTCCAGGAGAAGGGGCGCGAGGATTGGACGCCGCAACTGTTTTCGGAGAAAAATGCCTGCGCGAGCTGCGGAGTCAGCTTCGAGGAGCTGCGGGCCAGAAATTTCTCGTTTAACAGCCCCTATGGCGCCTGCTCGCGGTGCGACGGGATCGGCCAGATGCTGATCTTTGATGAGGATTTGGTGGTGCCCGATCCGGAGAAATCGCTGGACAACGGGGCGATTGCCGGCTGGCGGCCGTCGGGGCGGCGCGAGGCGATTTATCGCAAGCGGCTGCTGCGGTCGCTGGCGGCGCATTACGGCTTTGACTTGTCCACGCCGTGGAAGGACCTGCCCGCCAGGATCCGGCGGATTGTGCTGGAGGGCTCGGGCGACGAGGAGATCGAGCTGGGGCTTTGGCGGGGGGGGGCCTACCGGAAATATATGAAGCCGTTCGAGGGGGTGATTCCCAACCTGAACCGGCGCTATACGGAGACCGACAGCGACTACATCAAGAAAAAGCTGGCGGGGTTTATGAGCCGCCTGCCCTGCACGGCCTGCGAAGGCAAGCGGCTCAAGCCGGAGAGTCTGGCCTGCCGGGTGGGGGGGCGCAACATCATGGAGATTATGGCGCTGTCGGCGACGGATGCGGCCAAGTGGTTCGAGAAGCTGAGCCTGACCGAGCAGGAGCAGGGCATTGCCGCCGAGGTGCTCAAGGAAATCCGCAAGCGGCTGCACTTTCTGTGCGACGTGGGCCTGGGCTATCTGAGCCTGGACCGCGAAAGCGGCACGCTTTCCGGCGGCGAGGCCCAGCGCATCCGGTTGGCCACGCAGGTGGGCGCCGGGCTGGTCGGGGTGCTCTATGTTCTGGACGAACCGAGCATCGGCCTGCACCAGCGCGACAACGAAAAACTGCTGCGGACGCTCAAAGGCTTGCGCGACCTCGGCAACACGGTGGTGGTGGTCGAGCACGACGAGCAGACCATCCGCGCGGCGGACTATGTGATTGATCTGGGCCCCGCCGCCGGAGTGCACGGCGGCGAGGTCGTCTATTCCGGCCCCGCGGAGGGCCTGACCAAAGCGGCCAATTCGCTGACCGCCAAGTTCCTCAATGGCACGCTGACGATTGCCGTGCCCGGGGAGCGCCAGCCGGCCGCCGAGCCCTGGCTGACCATTCGCGGCGCGGCGGAAAATAATCTGAAGAACATTGATGTGCGCTTTCCGCTGGGACGGTTCTCCTGCGTGACCGGAGTCAGCGGGAGCGGCAAAAGCACGCTGGTGGATGACATTCTGCGGCGGGCGCTGTTCCGCAAGTTTTACGGCTCCAAGGACAAGCCCGGCAAGCATCGGCAGGTGCTCGGCACGCAGCGCCTCGACAAGGTGGTGGTGATTGACCAGTCGCCGATCGGGCGCACACCGCGCTCGAATCCGGCCACCTATACGGGCGCGTTTACCGCGATCCGGAACCTGTTTGCCGAGCTGCCCACCGCCAAGGTGCGCGGCTACGGCCCGGGCCGCTTTAGCTTCAACGTGAAGGGCGGGCGTTGCGAAACCTGCAAGGGCGATGGCATCCTCAAAATCGAAATGAATTTTCTGCCGGATGTCTATGTGACCTGCGAGCAATGCCGCGGACGGCGCTACAACCGCGAGACGCTCGAGGTGACTTGGCGCGGCAAGAACATTGCCGATGTGCTGGGGATGACGGTGGACGAGGCGCTGTCGTTTTTCTCGGCGGTGCCGGCCATTGCCCGCAAATTCAAAACGATGAGCGATGTGGGTCTGGGCTATCTGAAGGTGGGCCAGCCCGCCACCACGCTTTCCGGCGGCGAGGCCCAGCGCATGAAGCTTAGCGCGGAATTGTCGCGGCGCGACACCGGGCGCACGCTCTATCTGCTGGACGAGCCCACCACCGGTCTGCACTTCGCCGATGTGGACCGGCTGCTGCAGGTTCTGCTGCGTTTGCGCGATGCCGGCAACACCCTCATTGTGATCGAACACAATCTCGACGTAATCAAGACAGCCGACTATATTGTGGATCTAGGGCCTGGAGGCGGCGACGAGGGCGGCCACGTGGTGGCCTGCGGAACGCCGGAAGAAGTGGCGGCGAATCCGAAGTCCGACACCGGCGCTTTCCTCAAGCCCTTGCTGAAGGTTGGCGCGAAGCCCAAGCCCCGGGCGCGCCGGCGGACGGCCGGCAAAAAGGAATGAAGCTAACGAGCATGTGGAGAATGGCGGCGGCTCTGGCGGTGGTGATCGCCACGAGCAGCCCGGCCGAGAACGTCGCCCCCGCGCCCACCGCGAACAAACTGACCATCGAGGAAGCGGGCCGCCTGCTGACCACCGGGCGGGCCGCGCTCGAGGACGGTCTCTATCCGCTGGCCAGCCGCCGTCTCGATGAGCTGGTGGCCAAAGCGCCGGACCGCCGCCGCCAGGCCGAAGGAGCCCTGTGGCTGGCCCGGGTGCGCTTGGCGCAGGCGCGCCCCGCCGAAGCCCTCGAACTTCTCGAGGCCCACAAGGACAACGCGGCGGCGGCGCTGAAGGGCGGTTTTCTGCTTTCGCGGGCGCAGGCGCAGGCCGATCTCGAACAGTGGTCGGAGATGGTGGCCGGTCTTGAGGACGGCCGCGAAGTCTGGGGCCGGCAGGAGTACGTGGCGGCGGCCTTGCGGCTGATGGTCCGCGGCCACGCGGCGCAAGGCAACTGGGACGGCGCCCGGACAGCCGCCGGGGAACTTGAGGCCGCCCATCCGGAAGCGGACGACGCCCCCGCGGCCTGGCTGGATTTGGCCGCCGCGCTGGATGCCGTCGGTCAGGCCGCCGAAGCCCGCCAGGTGCTCGAGCGGGTCGAGGCGGCGCATGGCGATACCGTGTGGGGGCAGCGGGCCACGCTCAAGTTGCTCGAGTGGCATCTGGCCCAAGACGGGCGCGAGGACGCCCTGCGCCGGCTCGAACAGTTGACCGCCAATCAGAATCTGCAGGCGGAAACCCGCGCGCAGGGGTTCCGGATCATGGCGCTGGCCCTGGGCGTGGAATCGAATGATGCGGCCGGCCTCGAGATGATCGAGAAGGCCATCGCCGCGGCGGAGGACCCGGCCCAACTGCTCGAGGCCCGCCTGGTCAAGGCGCGCCTGCTGATGGATTCCGGAAAGGTGGAGGAGGGCGCCGGGCTGAGCCGTCAGGTGGCCGCAAGGGTTCCCGACTCCGCCCGCGCCGCGCGCATTCAGCTGGAGCTGGCCGACCAGATGGCCCGGCTCGAACGCTGGGACGCCGCCGCCGCGGAATACCAGGTGTGGCTGGACGCTTTCGAGGGCGCGGAGGACACCGCCGGGGTGCTGGCGCGGGGCGGGGACGCTCTCTGGCGCGCGGATCGTTTTGCGGAGGCCGCCGGTTTCTTCGAGCGGGCCGTGGCGCGTGCCGCCCATGACGACCAGCGCAACGACTGGCTGGTGCGTCTGGCCGACGCGCGCTTTGCCGCCGGCCAGTTTCCGCAGGCGGCCGTGGCCTATGCTGCCGTGCTGGCGGATATGCCGCCCGAGATGCCCGATGGCGAACGCATCCAGTTCCGGCTGGCCGAGACCGAGCTAGCGCTGGGCGCGACCGAAGCGGGCGAAATCCGCCTGCTGGAGATCAGCCGCGCCAAGAAGGCCACCGATTATTCCCGCGCGGCCGCGATGCGGCTTGGCGCGCTGCACGAGGAGCGCGGCGTGTTCGAGTCGGCCATCGAGCAATACAGCCGCGTGGTGGACACCGGCCGCGACCTGCCGGTCTGCGCCGAAGCCCTGCTCGCGCGCGGCCTGGTGCATTATCGCGCGGGTTCGTTCCAAGCGGCCCTCGACGATTTCTCCCGCGTCGGCGCCGACTATGCCGACAGTCCTTCCGCGGCCCGCGCCATGTTCATGCGCGGCTGGGCTCTCTATCTGCTGGAACAGGACGAAGAGGCGCTCAGCGTCTGCCGGGAATTCCTGATCGCCTTCCCCGAGTCCGAATATGTCCCCCATGTGGAGTTCCGGCTCGGGGAATACGCTTTCAACCACGGCGACTATGAGCAGGCGGGCGAATGGTTCCTGCGCCTGGCCAAGGAATATCCCGATGACGCCCTCGCGCCGGAGGCCCTCTTCTGGGCCGGGCGGGCCGCCACCGCGCGCCGCGATTATCTGGTGGCCAACGAGTGCTTCAACACGCTCATGGCGCAGTATCCCGATGCCGAACGCCTGCCCGAAACTTTGCTGGCTCAGGGCGATGTCCTCAGCGAGCTGGGGCAGTTCCCCGCCGCCATTCTGGCCTTCAACGAGGTGATCGTGCGCTTCCCGCGCTCGGCGGAGGCCATGGTGGCCTGGGGGCGCAAAGGCGACTGCCAATACACGCTCGGCCAGGACAATCCCGCCCGCTATGAAGAGGCCCTGCTGTCCTACCGCACCCTGCAAGACAATCCCCGGGCGCCGGCAGATTTGCGCCTGCAAGCCGGGTACAAGATCGGCCGCAGCCTCGAGAAAATGGGGCGGCCGGTCGCGGCGCTGGATCATTATATGGAAGCCGCCTACGCCTATTTGCAAGCCGCAGAGCCCCCGCCGGAAGCCACGGTCTGGTTCTCGCGCGCGGCGTTTGCCGCGGCCGCTCTCCAGGAGCGCGCCGGCAAGTGGCAGGAAGCGGTGGGCATCTACGAGCGCGTGGCCGACTCCGGCGTGCCGACGGCTCAGGAGGCCCGGCGTCGCATGGAACGGATTCGCCGCGAGCAATGGAGCTCGTTTTAGCATGGACAAGAAGGGAGATGGCGCATGACAAACCTGATGGGCAATGGCGGGCCGGTGATCTGGCTGCTCCTGGGCTGCGGCTTTTGCGTCGCGCTCCTTTTCCTTGAGCGGCTGTTCAACCTGCACCGGGCGCAAATCGCCGCGGACGACTTCCTCAAGGGCGTTTACAATATTCTCAACCGCGACAACCTGGTCGAGGCCGCCACCATTTGCCAGGAAACGCCCGGTCCGGTGGCGCGCCTGACCCTGGCTGCGGTGCTGCATCACGACGACACCCTCGAAAACATCGGCCGGGCCATCGAGGACGCCGGCCTCGAGGAAATCCCCCGCATGGAGCGCGGTCTGGGCTGGCTGGCCACTTTCGCGCGCATCACTCCGCTGATCGGCCTGCTGGGGACGGTGCTGGGCATGATGGAAATGATGCTGGCCGCGCGCGCGCACGGCCCCCTGATCCAGTCGGCCAACCTGGCCGACGGCCTGTGGCACGCGCTCTCGGCCACCGCCCTCAGCCTGGTCATCGCCATCCTGGCCTACGCGGGCTACAACCTGCTGGTTTCGCGCATCGAATCCATTTTACTCGACATGGAACGCTCCGCCTCCGCGCTCACCAATTTCATGCGGCAGTGGAAAAAGAACCGAGGGGCCTTCCCGGCATGAGGATTCCGGATCAATCCATCCAGATGCAGTTTCGCAGCGTGCGCCGCCGCTTCACCGCGCGCTATCGCCGGTCGGTGGGGCCCATTGACGTGGTGGCCCTGCTCAATGTGATCCTGCTGCTGGGCATGTTCCAGTTCACCGCCTCCCGGTTTGTGCTCCAGCCCGGCGTGCGGGTCAGCCTGCCCGAAGCGCCGTTTCTGGATGGCGCCCTGCCCGGCGCCCGGGTGCTCACCATCACCCAGGAAGGCATGTTCTTCTTCAACGACGAACACCTGACCCGTGCCAAACTCGAAGCCGCCCTGGCCCAAACCAACGGCGACGACCCCCTCCTGATCGAGGCCGACGCGGGCACCGGCTACGGCACCCTGATGGACATCTATGCCATGGCCCAACGCGCGGGAATCCGCGAGGTGGTGCTGGCCACCCGCCCCCCGGCCGTGGAACCCTGATCATGACACCCACCGGACCAGGCAGTCATCGGGGCATCCTGCGATCACGCGCCATCGAGACTTCCAATCAGCTCCGGCGTCAGTTCGAGCGGGCGGGGTGGCGGATGGCCGTGCTGGCCGTCTTGGTGTGGTTTGCCGCGCTGGGTTTCCTGCTGAAAGTCGTCAGGCCTCCCGCGCGGCCGCCGGCCGCGCTGCCTTCGCCGGTGCGCTGGCTGCCCGGCGCGGTGCTGTTCGACTCCGCCGCTCCGGCGGGGCCGGCCGCCGATCTGCGGGTGGCCTGGTCGCCCTCGGTCTTCGCGCTGCCCGGTCCGGTTGGGTTCAGCCGCGGGCTGCGCTCCGGCCGCGCCGAACTGGCGCCCCCCGATCAACCGGTCGGATACGGCGCGTTGGGGTCCCCCGATCCCGCTCCCCTTGCCGGGGCTCCAAGTCCGTCCCTTGTGGAGACATCGCTCGGCGTGGAAGCGGACATCAAGCCCTTTTGGCCGGGCGGCCGCGTGTTTCCGGCTCGAACGCCCGAACCGGGGCGTGCCGTCATCCTCTTCAGCGATGGCTGGGAAGCGCGCCTTTTCTCCGGTATGGACCTGACTTTCGAATCCTGGACCGACCAGGCCTGGACCGCGCAAATTGACCTGCAATTCGATGCCGGGGGCATTCCCCGGTCGGCGCTGCTGGCTCGGCCCAGCGGTTTATCCGCGGTAGATCAGCGGCTCGTCCGTCAGGTGCAAACCTGGAGGCTGCTGGATGCCGAGGCCTCCCGCGCGGGGCGGGTGACCTGGCGCAGCCCCGCCGCGTCCACAACGGTGACGGAGCCCAAGACGCCATGATCACCCTGACCCTGCCCGAATGGATTCTGGCCCTGCTGGGCGTGCACCTGGCCATCCTGCTGGTGCTCTCCATCTTTTATGTCGTCCGGCGGCTGCGCTGGACCCCGCGCCGCCGCGCCACGCCCTTCATTTTCCGCTGCTCCGTCTGCGGACATGTCTATCTCGACCGCCGCAACGTCCCCATGGCCGAATGCGCCAAATGCGGCAACATGAACGAAAGCATCAAAGACATATAGCCTGGATTATTCATCAACATGAATGAAAGTATTGTTATTTGCTGCAGGGCAGCATGATGCGGAAATCATCATAAAAAATTCAGTTTTCATTCATGTTGACCCAAGGCGCGACGATTCCAACCCGTCTGCTTTGTTCTGCGGGGTTCGCAGTATGTCCATACAGCTTCACCCCGCCCGCCTCGCATCCGGGCCGGACTTGTCGCGTGCATAATCCAGGATAGTCCGCTGTGAGCTACGGGCCAAACTTCGTGCGTCGGCGTTATCGAGTACTGCGCGCGTCGTTGGTGTCGTCAGTCACCAACCTTCGTCTCCCGCCTGTCGCCTGCACATTACACCACTCCCTTTATACATTATTCGCTGCACTTGCACTGCACTTGTCGTGGACTGTTGCGGATCATCAGTGACTCGACAAAGAGTTATGCGCATGGTATGTTCTCGGCCGTGAAAGTGACCTACACTTTTTGGAAAGAAACCGATGGCCGGTACTTGGGTTATCTCAATGACTATCCGGATCATTGGACCCAGGGGGACTCCTTGGAAGACCTCAAGGCGCACTTGCGAGATCTGTTGGAGCTTTTCACTTCAGAGGAAATACCGGGAATCCGAAAAGCAGTTGGTTGACGAGCAGTTTGATCAAATTTTGTTCTCTCGCCAAGGCGCCAAGGCCGCAAAGAATTTTTGCCAGCTTCCACTTGGAACTTTTTGCCCCGCCAGAGGTGTCCTGCTCCAGTCTAAGGTCTGTGGTCTAACGTCTCTCGTCCATCCCTTATGCGTTATTGCCGCCATGATGGAACATGATAGGATAAGGACATGAAAGCCCAGCTGCTGACCATTCCGACCATCAAGCATACTCCCCACAAGGATTCACCCGAGTTGGAGCGTTTTCTGCGCCGTCCGGCCATTGATCCCAAGGCCGAGGAGGTCGCGCGGCGCGTCCTGGACGACATCCGCCAAAAAGGCGATGCGGCCGTCAAGACCTACTGCAAGCAGTTTGACGGTGTATCCCTGCTGCCGGGCCGTTTTCGGGTGACGCGTGAAGAGATCATGGAGGCTTCTGCCCAAGTGGATCTCGGTTTCAAGCGCACCGTTTCGGAGATTTATTCGCGTGTGGCGCGCTTTGGCAAGGCGGGCATGCGCAAGGATTGGAACATCGCCTCGCCCAAGGGCGGGGTGCTGGGTGAAAAGTATACGCCTTTGGAGCGGGTGGGAGCCTATATTCCCGGCGGGACGGCCCCGCTGGTGTCCACGGTGCTGATGACCGTGGCTCTGGCCAAGGTGGCCGGTGTGCCTGAAATTGTGGCCTGCACGCCCAGCGATCCCGCCGGCAGGGTCAATCCCTTCCTGCTGCACGCGCTGGAAGTGGCTGGCGCGACCGAGGTCTATCGCATCGGCGGCATCCAGGCCATCGGCGCCATGGCTTTCGGCACTGGCACCATCCGCAAGGTGCTCAAAATTGTCGGTCCGGGCGGGCCCTACGTCACCGCGGCCAAAAAACTGGTCTACGGCGATGTGGACCTCGACATGGTGGCCGGTCCCAGCGAGATCGCTGTCTTGGCCGACGAGACCGCCAATCCGGCCCATGTGGCCGCGGATTTACTGTCGCAGCTCGAGCACGGCACCGGCCACGAAAAGGCGTTGCTGGTCACCCCTTATGTGGCCATGGCGCAAAAAGTGCAGGCCGAGATGGAACGCCAGCTTGCGACCCTTTCGCGTCGCGAAGCCATTGTCAAAGCCGCGGAGAACGGGGCCATGTTCGTCGTGGTGGATCATCTCGACACGGGAATGGAGGTCATCAACCGATTCGCGCCCGAACACTTGGAAATTATGACCAAGGAGCCCCGCCGCTGGTTGCAAAAGGTGCGCAATGCCGGCGCCGTGTTTGTGGGCGCCTGGACGCCGGAATCCGCCGGCGACTTTGTGGCCGGGCCCAGCCATGTGCTGCCCACCGGGGGCACCGCCGCCGCGTTTTCCGGCCTGACCGTGGACTCCTTCCGTAAACGGATCAGCGTGGTTGCCTTCACCCGCGCGGATCTCATCGAGACCCTTCCACTCATCGAAACCATGGGGCGGGTCGAGGGCCTCGACAGCCACTCACGTTCTGCCCGGATACGGTTTGAAGACCTCTCCTCCCGATGAAAGCACGGCCCCGACCATGAACCCTCTGATACGCCCATCTGTTCAGCAACTTACCGCCTACACTCCCGGGGAACAGCCCAAAGACAGCGGGCTCATCAAGCTCAATACCAACGAGAATCCCTATCCGCCCAGTCCCGCTGTGGCCCGAGCCTTGCGGGAGTTTCAGCTCGAGACTTTGCGCCTCTACCCCGATCCCATCAGCCGCAGTCTGCGCGAGCGAATTGCCGCCCTGCACGACGTGAGCCCCGAGCAGGTGTTTGTGGGCAATGGGTCCGACGAAGTTCTCCGGCTGGCCATCCGCGCTTTTACCAGGTCCGGCGGCGCTATTGCCGCGTTCGATCCCACCTATTCGCTCTATCCTGTTCTGGCCGCGGCGGAAGATGTCGGTTATCGGTCTGTGCCGCTGCCCGATGATTTTGGCTGGGCCGATCCGCCCGCCGACTTGGATGCCAGCCTGTTCTGCCTGGCCAATCCCAACGCGCCCACCGGCGTGCTCTATCCTCTGGATACCGTCGAAGATTTTTGCGCGCGATTTCCCGGGGTGGTGCTGTTGGACGAGGCCTATGTGGACTTTGCCGCCGACTACGACGCCGTCCCCTTGGCTCGTGAGCGGCCCAATGTCATTTTGTGCCGTACGCTTTCCAAATCCTTCTCCCTCGCCGGGCTGCGTGTTGGCTACGCCATCGGGCCCGTGGACCTGATCGGCGCCCTCGACAAGCTCAAGGACTCCTACAACATGAATGCCCTGGCCCAGGCTCTGGCTCTGGCTGCTCTGGGCGACATCGATTGGATGCGCGCCAACGCGCGGCGCATTGTGGCCACCCGCGAACGGGTTGCCGCCGAGCTGACGCGGCGTGCCTATCGTGTCGTGCCCTCCGCCGCCAACTTCCTCTTTATCCAGCCCCCCGACGACCTCACCGCGGCCGATTTGTTCGCCCGGTTGCGCCAACGCCACATCCTGGTGCGCTATTTCCCCGCCCCGCGAACCCAAAACCATCTGCGCGTCTCCATCGGCACCGACTCCGACATGGACGCTTTCCTCGCCGCCATTCAGCACCAATAGCATCTCGCCAAGACGCAGAGACCGCCAAACATCGAACCGCGAATGGGCGCCGGTGGCGCGGCTACGCTGCGGAGACCAGAGACTTGAGACTACAGACTGGAGACTTCTGCCATCAACAACCTTCCACATTCCACCTGTGGCCTTGTACCGCCGCATCAGCCGTCGCCTCCGGCGGACGGCTATGCGGACATGCGCTCGATCAGGATGGGCAGGGAGAGGCGATAGCCAATCCACGAGGCCAGCAGAAGAAGCAGGCCGACCGCGTTAACCGCCAGGAAAAAGCCGATCAGCTCGGGTGAGCCGCCAGTCAGCCAGTCCCGGGTGGTCAGAATCAGGGGGGTCAGTGGATTGATCTTGAACAGGGTGGCGGCCAGGCCCGACTTGGGCATGGCAAAGACAACCGGGGTGGCATACATGATAAACTGCATCACCAGCGGCATGCCGCGGCCCACATCGGTGTAAAGCATGCCGACCGGCGTAATGAACAGCCCGATAGCGGTTCCGACCAGAATGAGGGAAATAATGCCCAGCGGGAACAAGGCCAAGCCCCAACTGGGATAGACCTTGAAGAACGGCAGAATACCCAGCAATAGCACTATTTTGATGCCGGAATTGAACAGCGTTTTGTACACGCCAGCCAGTAGAAGCGCCTCGCGTGGAAAATTAAGCTTCGTCAGCATGCCCCGGGCCGCGTTGGTCTGCCCCATCGGTGCGTTGATCGAGTCCATGAAGATCGCCCAGAGCATGGTGCCGGAAAAGACATAGACCGGATAGGGGATGGGTGTTTCCTGGAGCACCACAATGCCTGTCAGATTGAGGTACAGCCACACCGCCGTGTTGGCCAGGGGCAGGATCAAAGCCCAGAGCAGCCCGAGAAAGGTCTGACGGTACTGCGCGCTGATGTCGCGAACCGTCAGGCGCCAGGCCAATTCGCGCCCCTTCCACAAATCCGCCATCATGGCCCGGATCATGACAAAGGGGTTCGCCAGCGATGAGTCCGGCGTATAGACTGTCACAGGAAGTTGTCGGGGCGTTGACATGGGGGCCATTTGTCGCAAATCGACCCAGGCAAGTCAAGATGGACACGGTGCAGTTGGGCCGTATCAGAGCGCGTTACCCTGACGCATCCCATGTCGCCTGGATAATTCACGCGACAAGTTCAGTCCAGATGCGCGGGGGGCGGGGGGCGGGGGATACGCCTTGGTCTGGTGTTGCCTTTGACGCATTTTCTGGGCTATTTTGTCCGCACTGTGGTAAATTGCTTGCGAAATACACTATCAATAGCCGATGAGCTCTAGCCAAACATCCGATCCGATCACCCCATGAATTCAGCGTGGAAATTAGAGTTGGGGCAATTTGTTGACGATGTTCGCAGAAATGCGGATGCGCTGCAAAATGCGCCGCGATTCCCCGGCGATGATGAACGGTTGCGGGCTTTGGCGGCTTCTACGGCGGAAGCCCTAGCCGCCGAACAGGGGACTGAATGGGTGCCCGAATGGGCCGTGGCCATCCCTCCTTTGAAGCAACCATGGTTTGTCTCCGGTGTGGAGAGCCTCAAAGCCATAGCGCTTGTCGAGTCGCCAGTGTATTTTCGTCGTCGTAATATTTTTGTGTTGGGTAATTTCCTGTCGCGGGCGTAGGGATGCTCTCCAAAGACGACATTCTTGATTTGTTTGAGGCACTGAATGACAAACTGCGCATTCAGGGAGCCATGGGGGATATTGGTTTGTGCGGCGGTGCGGTCATGTGCGTGGTGTTCAACGCTCGCGAAAGCACACGCGATGTGGATGCAATTTTTGCGCCTACTAAAATCATGCGCCAAGCTGCCCGTGAAATTGCGCTTGAGCGCGACCTTCCGGAGGACTGGCTGAATGACGCAGCCAAGGGATTTTTTGTTTCCTCTTCGCCGCAAGTGCCCTTTCGGGAGTGGTCGAATCTGAGAGTCTGGGCCCTCGCACCAGAATTCATGCTGGCCATGAAGTGTGTGGCGGCCCGGTACGACACCACCGATGCCGATGACGTGCGTTTTTTGGTGCGGTATCTCCAATTGAAGACTCCAGAACAGGTGTTTGAGCTGGTATCCAAGTACTACCCAAATGAAAGAATCCCAGCTACATCCCAGTTCTTTGTGGAAGAGCTCATGCAAACAAGCCAAGACGCAGACGCCGACCAGCGGATTGAGACCACAGACTCGTGACTACAGACGACATTCAAGGCGTTTGCAATAGAGGGGGCATGTGGTGCGATCGACGATATGAAGGTGGTTGGCGGTAGAAAGAATATGGCGCAAACGGCCGTTGATTACTATCGGCGCGGTCAGCGCTTAAATGCGCAGATGAATCGCTTGAATCCTTATCCCCGACCCCGCGGTTTCGTGTATAAGGCACGCAGTTGGGAAGAATATGAGCGGTGGCGGCGAGAGCAGCCCAATCCTCGGTTGTGGTGAGCGATGACACGGGACTGTAGACTTTAGACCACAGACGTTAGACGTTAGACCAAAGACCGGAGACTATAGACGTTAGACGATAGACTTTGTTGTTGTTGGTGGGCGGGGAGCAAGTGTTTGTGGGGAATTGACAATCATATCAATCGATGCGATCATTATGATCATACTGATTGATATGTTTTCCGGGAGGTGTGCAATGAAAACGGTAAGTGCTGTCGAAGCTCGAAAAGGTCTGGGTCATTTATTGAATCTGGTTGCGCTGAAGCGCGAGACGATCGTGATCGAGCGATCCGGGAAAAAGATGGCTGTTCTGAAAGCCTATGACGATGAGCCGAACAAGAAGGAACCCGCTTTGCACGAGGGAAGGCTGAATCTGCTCGATCTGACAGGTCTGGGCGGTGAAATCTGGGCGGATGTTGACGTTGACGACTATCTACGCCAGGAGCGGGCTCAATGGACCTGAAACTGAATGCTCATACGGTTGTTTTTTGGGACACCGCGCCCTTCATTTATTTGATCGAGGGCCACAGCGATTTCTGCGCACCAGTGCGTGAACTGGTCGAGGAATGCATCCGTGTACGCGCGCAGATGGTGACCACTTTAATTACCTACATCGAGTTGTTGACCCATCCCGAACGACTGGGACGCACCGATCTGGCCGCGCGTTATCGCATGTTCCTGACCAATTCCGAAAATCTATCCATCCATCCGTTCAATTTGCATGTGGCGGATGAGTGCATCCGAATTCGCGCGGAGTATGGGTTCAAAACTCCTGACGCCATCCAATTGGCGGTAGCCCGGGCCTGCGGTGCCAGCCTTCTGGTGACCAATGATGCCGCTTGGAAGCGATGCACAGATTGTAACGTGGCGCTGGTTTCGGAGCTAGTCCAAAGCAGACCAAAGACTTGAGACTTGAGACGACAGACCGTAGACAAGACTAGAGACTACAGACGTTAGACTAGAGAAGATGGACCAGAGACTTCAGACTATAGGCGATAGACTCGAGACATTAGGCAGAGACAATAGACCACAGGCCAGAGACCAGAGAACGCAGGGGAGAGACTTGAGACGGTAGAGGACAAGGCATAGACTGCAGACTGTAGACCAAAGACCGGAGATCGCAGAAGACAGACGGGAGACACTATAGACTCGGGACGACAGACGTCAAACCAGAGACTTTAGACGTCAGACCGAAGACTATGGACTATAGACGACAGACGGTAGACTGAAGACGAAAGAGTAGAGGCTAGAATGGGAAAAGGGGCGCATAAGATGAGGGATTATCGGAAGATTATTGCTTGGCAGAAGGCGGATGATTTGACAGTTCTCGTGTACGAGGAAACGAAGAAGTTCCCGAAAGACGAGGTATATGCTTTGACCAGCCAGATTCGTCGTGCGGCCTATTCCGTTGCTGCCAACATTGTGGAGGGTGCCTCGCGTAATTCCCTAACCTGGATTATGCACGCGACAAGTCCGGCCCGGATGCGAGGCGTGCGGGGTGAAGCTGTGTGGACATACTGCGAACCCCGCAGAACAAAGCAGACGGGTTGGAATCGTCGCGCCTTGGGTCAACATGGATGAAAATTGAATTTCTCATGATTATTTCCGCATCATGCTGCCNNGCTGCCCTGCAGCAAATAACAATACCTTCATCCATGTTGATGAATAATCCAGGCTAAAGGACTACCTCCATTTTCTCTATGTCGCTCGGGGATCTTTGGCTGAAACGGACTATTTCATCCATTTGTCGAAGCGACTGAAGTACCTGGATGATGCTTCGCATGCTCTACTGGCTTCTGCAACCGACGAAGCCGCACGTGTGCTGACCGGCCTGATTCAGTCTGTTCAGGTGGAAATTTGACGTAAAATGGTGGCACCGACAAAAACAAAGCACCATGTTTTTCCATTTTTCATGCGGCGCCGAGTGTGGGAGTTTTCTTTTTTTACGGTCGCCATCGGTGAGTGTAGCTTGTGTAGTCGAGCAGCAGGAGCCCAAAA
>LSQX01333963.1_pt1 | contig 23655 bp, 20 predicted proteins | sample 654561 | NCBI WGS metagenome assembly LSQX01 (sample SAMN04489861, study PRJNA283612) | anaerobic digester metagenome | isolation source: 4 biogas reactors fed with cattle manure at either 37C or 55C with and... | place: Denmark: Kongens Lyngby | collected 2014
GACTGGGAGACCTTCTCCTCCGAGAACGCCCAGGCCCCGGTGCGCGAGCGCGGACCGCAGGCCACCCGGATCATGAGGGACGGCGGCTTCACCGCCTACTCCGGGCTCTCCGCCCGCATCCCCCCGGAGCACACCCGCATCCGCGCCATCGCCCAGCGGGCGTTCACGCCGCGCCGCTACAAGGCCCTGGAGCCCGACATCCGGGCAGGCGTTGTCCAGCGTCTCGAGGCCCTGCGCGACAACCCGGAGCGTTCCGCCGACATGCTGCGTGATCTCGCCTACGACATCCCGACCATCACCATCCTCACCCTCATCGGCGCGGACACCGGCATGATCGACACCTACAAGAAGTGGAGCGACTCCCGGGCCGCCATGACCTGGGGCGACCTCAGCGACGAGGAGCAGGTGCCGCACGCCCACAACCTCGTCGACTACTGGCAGGAGTGCCAGCGTCTCGTCGCCGCCGCCCACGAGAACCCCGGCGACAACCTCACCGGCGACCTCGTCCGCCACCAGCAGGAGGGCGGCGAGATCACCGACCACGAGATCGCCTCCCTGCTCTACTCCCTCCTCTTCGCGGGCCACGAGACCACCACCACCCTCATCAGCAACTGCTTCCGGGTGCTGCTCGCCCACCGCGACCAGTGGGAGCAGCTTCTCGACGACCCGCGGAAGATCCCCGCCGCCATCGACGAGGTCCTGCGCTACTCGGGTTCCATCGTCGGCTGGCGTCGTAAAGCAACCCGCGACACCGAGGTCGGCGGACAGCGGATCGCCGCCGGCGACGGACTCCTGCTGCTCATGGGTTCCGCCAACCGCGACGAGTCCCGTTTCGAGGACCCCGAGAGCTTCGACATCTCCCGCGCCAACGCCCGCGAGCACCTGTCCTTCGGCTTCGGCATCCACTACTGCCTGGGCAACATGCTGGCGAAACTGCAGGCGAAGATCTGCCTCGAGGAGGCCACCCGTCTCCTCCCCTCCCTGCGCCTGGCGAACGCCACCGACATCGAGTTCCGCGAGAACCTCTCCTTCCGCGTCCCCACCTCCGTCCCCGTCACCTGGGACGCCTGAACCACCACTGGAGCCTGACATGTCCGACACCATCTACGTCCAGCACTTCGACGACGGCCGGGAACCCACCCTCGAGACCCTCGGCGGCAAGGGAGCCTCCCTCGTGAGCATGACCGCCGCCGGGATGCCCGTCCCGCCCGGCTTCGTCGTCACCACCGAGTCCTTCGACGCCTTCATCCGGGAGGCCGGGATCGCCGACCAGCTCCACGAGGCGCTCGAGAGTATCGACGCCGACGACGTCGCCGCCGTCGAGAAGCTCTCCACCGAGATCCGCGAGGCGCTGTGCTCGCTGCCCGTCCCCACCGCGGCCCGCACCGCCGTCCTCGAGGCCCACGCCCGCCTCATGGAGCAGTGCGGCGGCGAGGTTCCCGTCGCGGTCCGTTCGTCGGCCACCGCCGAGGACCTGCCCGACGCCTCCTTCGCCGGCCAGCAGGACACCTACCTCTGGCAGATCGGTTTCGAGGCCGTCGCCGAGCACATCCGCCAGTGCTGGGCCTCGCTGTACACCGCCCGCGCCATCATCTACCGGCTGAGGAACAACATCCCCAACGAGGGCCTGTCCATGGCGGTGGTCGTGCAGAAGATGGTCAACGCCCGCGTCGCCGGCGTCGCCATGACCCTCAACCCCGCCAACGGCGACCGCTCCAAGGTGACCATCGACTCCTCCTGGGGCGTCGGCGAGATGGTCGTCTCCGGCGAGGTCACCCCGGACAACATCATCCTGGACAAGGTCACCCTCCAGATCGTCAGTGAGCACCTCGGCGACAAGCACCACGAACTCGTCCCCGACGCCACCAGCGGCACCCTGGTCCGGCGCGACGTCCCGCCGGAGCGCGCCGCCACCCGCAGCCTCACCGACGACGAGCTCGTGCAGGTCGCCACCATGGCGAAGCGCGCCGAGAAGCACTACCGCTGCCCGCAGGACATCGAGTGGGCCCTCGACGCCGACCTCCCGGACGGCGAGAACCTGCTCCTCCTGCAGTCCCGCCCCGAGACGGTCCACTCCAACGGCGCGCCCCAGAAGCCCGCCGCCCCGGCCCCGCAGCCGGTCGCCGCCGGCGCCGGTGGCTTCAACCTCGGCTCCCTCACCTCCACCATCCTCGCCGCCCGCTGACCCCCGAACCAAGGAGACACCCATGTCGAAGAAGTCCTTCCCCAAGCCCTCCGATCTGCCGGTGCCCGCCGGCGCCGAAGGATGGGAGAAGCTCTACCCCTACTACCTCGTCTTCCAGGACGAGCTGAAGGACAAGGAGAACGAGAAGTTCTGGTTCTGCGACTCGCAGCACTGGCCCACCGTGTTCAAGCCCTTCGAGACCATCGGCGCGGAGTACGCCGTCAAGTGCCTCGGGCAGTACAACGCTCGCCACCTCATGATCCCCAACGCCAACGGCATCGAGTTCCGCGTCCACCTCGGCTACCTCTACATGTCCCCCATCCCGGTGCCGGACGATCAGGTCGCCGACCGCGTCCCGGAGTTCCAGGCCCGCATCACCCACTACTTCCAGAACTGGGACTCCATGCTGGAGGACTGGAAGGTCAAGGTCCGCGGCACCATCGACGAGCTCGAGTCGCTCACCTTCAACCCCCTGCCCGACATGGTGCCCATGGCCGACATCGAGTCCGGCAAGGCCATGGACGGCTCCGAGATCCTGCTGGAGAACTACGACCGCCTCATCGCCCTGGCGTACCGCAACTGGCAGTACCACTTCGAGTTCCTCAACCTCGGTTACATCGCCTACCTCGACTTCTTCAACTTCTGCAAGGAGGTGTTCCCGGACATCCCCGACCAGTCCATCGCCAACATGGTGCAGGGTGTGGACATGGAGCTCTTCCGCCCGGACGACGAGCTCAAGGAGCTCGCCATCCTCGCCGTCGAGCTCGGTTTGCAGGAACACTTCGCCGACACCGACGACGCGGAGGGAACCCTCGCCGCCCTCGCGGCCTCCCCCGGTGGCGAGCGCTGGATCGCCCGTTGGGACGAGGCCCAGGACCCGTGGTTCAACTTCACCGTGGGCAACGGCTTCTACGGCCACGACAAGTACTGGATCGACCACCTGGAGATCCCGCTGGGTTTCATCGCCGACTACATCCGCCGCCTCGACGAGGGCCAGATCATCAAGCGCCCCACCGCCGAGCTCATCGCGGAGAAGGACCGGATCGTCGACGAGTACCGGGAGCTTCTCGACGCCGAGCAGCTCGCCGTCTTCGACGCCAAGCGCGGCCTCGCCGCCACCGCCTACCCCTACGTGGAGAACCACAACTTCTACATCGAGCACTGGACCATGGGTGTGTTCTGGCGCAAGGTCCGCGAGCTGTCCCGCATGCTCCACGCCCACGGCTTCTGGCCGGAGGCGGACGACATGCTCTACCTCACCCGCAACGAGGTCCGCGACGCCCTCTTCGACCTGGTCACCGGCCACGGCGTCGGTGCCCCGGACGGCCCGATCGGCCCGGTCTACTGGCCCGAGATCGTCGAGGAGCGCCGCGCCATGGTTGCCGCCCTCAAGACCGCCCGCCCGGCGCCGGCGCTGAACACCCCGCCGGAGTCCATCACCGAGCCGTTCACCCGCATGCTGTGGGGCATCACCACCGAGCAGGTCCAGTCCTGGCTCGGCAACGACGAGGACACCCCGGAGGGCACCCTCAAGGGCATGGCCGCCTCCCCCGGCGTCGTCGAGGGCTACGCCCGCGTCATCATGGACGCCGACGAGATCTCCGAGATCCGGCAGGACGAGATCCTCGTCGCCCCGGTCACCGCCCCCAGCTGGGGCCCGGTGTTCGGCAAGCTCAAGGCGGCCGTCACCGACATCGGTGGCATGATGAGCCACGCCGCGATCGTCTGCCGCGAGTACGCCCTGCCGGCGGTCACCGGCACCGGCAGCGCCTCCACCACGATCCGCACCGGCCAGCTCCTGCGTGTCGACGGCACCCGGGGCACCGTCGAGGTCCTCGACGACCGGGTGGAGGACCGGGTCGCGGACCGCGACGCCGCCCTCGTGACCCCGTAGGAGAACGACGATGACCAGACAGAGAACCGTCCTCGTCACCGGCGCGGCCGGCGGCCTCGGCCGCGCCTTCGCGGAGGGCTTCGCCCGCCGGGGTGACCGCGTCGCCGTCGCCGACATCAACCTCGACGGCGCCCGGGAGACCGCGGAGCTGCTGGCGCCCCACACCACGGCCGCCGCCTTCCGCGTGGACGTCACCGACCCGGACTCCACCGAGCAGCTCGCCGCCGACGTCGCGGAGTTCGCGGGTGGCCCGATCGACGTCGTCATCAACAACGCCGCCATCTACGCCACCGTCACCCGCTCCCCGCTCGAGGAGATCGACCCGGCCGAATGGGACCTGGTCATGGGCGTCAACCTCAAGGGACCCTGGCTGGTCACCCGCGCCTGCAGCCCCCACCTGGCGGACGGCGCCCGCATCATCAACCTGTCCTCCGCCACCGTCATGTCCGGGTCCGCCCAGTGGGCGCACTACGTCGCCTCCAAGGGAGGGGTCATCGCCCTCACCCGCGTCATGGCCAAGGAACTCGGCGCCCGCAACATCACCGTCAACGCCATCGCCCCGGGGTTCACGCTCACCGACGCCAGCCTCGGACTCATGTCCGACGCCGCCTCCTACGGCGTCGACCGTGGCTCCATCAAGCGGGCCAGCGAACCGGAGGACATCGTGGGCGCCGCCCTCTTCCTCGCCTCCCCCGACTCGGGCTTCATCACCGGCCAGACCCTCGTCGTCGACGGCGGCCGCCAGTTCATCTGACAGCACACACACTTCCACAGGAGACCATCATGACCACGACCACCGTCACCTACACCGACGCCGAGGGCACCGCCCGGACCATCGACGCCACCGTCGGCGACTCCGTCATGGAGACCGCCGTGCGCAACGGCGTGCCCGGCATCGTCGCCGAGTGCGGAGGCTCCCTGTCCTGCGCCACCTGCCACGTCTTCGTCGACGAGGGCCAGGACGTCGACCTGCCGGAGATGTCCGGCATGGAGGACGAGATGCTCTACGGCACCGCCGTCGACCGGGAGGTGTCCTCCCGCCTGTCCTGCCAGATCCCCGTCACCGAGGGCATGTCCCTGTGCGTGACCACCCCGGAAACGCAGGTGTGAGTCATGAGCGACCAGACCACGGGACTGCTCATCATCGGGGCGAGCCAGGCCGGCGTGCAGCTGGCGATCTCGCTGCGCGGCCTCGACTTCGACGAGCACATCACCCTCCTCGGTGACGAGGACCACCGCCCCTACCAACGCCCCGCCCTGTCCAAGGAGTTCCTCCAGGGCACCTACGACAAGGAGCGCCTCATCTTCCGCTCCAACGAGTACTGGGAGGAGAACAACATCCGCCTCGTCAAGGGCGCGCGCATCGAGCGGATCGACCGTGCCCCGGACGGCTCCGGCACCGCCCACGCCACCGACGGCACGACCTACCCCTTCCGTCGCCTGGCCCTGGCCGTCGGCGCCCGCGCACGTCAGCTGCCGATCGAGGGGGCGGACCTCCAGGGAGTCGTCTACCTGCGTAACGCCGACGACGCCCTGGCACTGAAGGCCTCCCTCGACTCCGTGGAGGAGGCCGTCGTCATCGGCGGCGGCTTCATCGGACTCGAGGCCGCTTGCTCCCTGCAGCAGCTGGGCAAGAAGGTCACCGTCATCGAGCGCGCGCCCCGCCTCGTCGGCCGCGCCGTCGGCGAACCGACCTCGGACCACCTGCTCACCCACCACCGCACCGCCGGACTGGACATCCGCCTGGACACCGGCGTCGAGAAGCTCGTGTCGGACGACGCCGGGCGCGTGTCCGGGGTCGTCACCGACGACGGCACCACACTGCCCGCGCAGCTCGTCCTCGTGGGCATCGGCGTCATCCCCAACACGGAACTGGCCGAGCAGCTGGGCCTGGACGTCGACAACGGCATCGTCGTCGACCGCCACGCCGTCGCCTCCGACGGCACCACCATCGTCGTCGGTGATGTGGCCAACCTGCCGAACCCGCTGCCCGGCGCGGACCCGACGGAGCGGATCCGCCTGGAGAGCGTGAACAACGCCATCGAGCACGCCAAGGTGGCTGCCTACTCCGTCGTCGGGAAGCGGGAGGACTACGCCGGCATCCCCTGGTTCTGGTCGAACCAGGGCGACCTCAAACTGCAGATCGCCGGTCTCTCCCTCGGGTACGACACCACCGTCGTCCGCCAGGACGAGGAGCAGGGCAAGTTCAGCGTCCTCTACTACCGCGACGGGCGGATCATCGCCGCCGACTGCATCAACCACCCGCTCGACTTCATGGCGGTGCGCAACGCCCTGGCCAAGGGGCAGGAGATCCCCGCCGCCGAGGCCGCCGACGCGACCGTCCCCCTCAAGTCCCTCATCAGGAATCTGGAGCCCGTCTCATGACCACCCCACCCGCCTGGGCCCCGGCCACGCCGGAGAACCACATCGACGACCCGCGTGCCCGCCGGTTCGCGGCCTCCCACCCGGAGCGCCCCGTCCCCACCCGCGAGTTCGTCGACACCGCGCCGATCTGCCTGTCCCCGAGCTCCGGCCTGGAGGATCTGTGGCGCGCCATCGTCCCGGAGACCCGCACCCGCGCGAACGACCTGCATCTGCCGATCGTCACCGCCTACGCCACCCGCCTGTGCGACGCGTACCCGCAGGCCGACCGCGAGCTGGTGCTCATCGCCACCGCCCTCCACGACACTGGGTGGGCGCACGTCGACGAGTCCCGCATCATCTCGGAGGGCTTCCGGGGCGACTGGCGCAAGGCCGCCATCCGCTTCGAGCACGAACGGGAGGGCTGCGACGTCGCCCGCCGCGTACTACCCGACCTGGGGTACGACGAGGAGTTCATCGAGCGAGTCTGCGAGATCATCGACGGCCACGACACCCGCCACGTCGCCTACTCCCTCGAGGACGCACTGGTCCGCGACTCGGACCGGCTGTGGCGCTTCGACCGGGCCGGCATCGCGATGTCGTGCAGCTGGTTCGACATGGACCCCGCCACCTACGTCGACCGCCTCGAGGCGGAGATCCTCCCCGAGCTGATCACCGACGCTGCCTGTCAGATGGCCCGGGCCGACCTGGCCCGCTGCCGGGAGCTCCTGCGGACGGAGATCATCCGATGACCACCGCACTCGCCGACGCCCGCGCCCGCCGCGCCGCCCTCGACCTGCCCTACACCCACGTCGACGACTTCTTCATCGACGGTGCCTGGCAGCCCGCCGCCACCGACGGGCGCGCCCCGGTCGTCGATCCCGCCACCGGTGAGACCTGGGGCTCCGTGCCGGCCGCCACCCCGGATGAACTCGACGCTGCCGTGTCCGCCGCCCGTAATGCCCTCGCCGGCTGGTCCGCGCTCAGTGCCGCCGACCGGGCCGGGTACCTCCTGCGCATCGCCGACGAGATCGAGGCCCGCAGCGAGCACCTCGCGTACACCAACACCAGGGAGAACGGCTCCCCCGTCTCCGAGACCCTCGGAGCGGCGGCCAACGCGGCCGGCATCTTCCGCTACTTCGCCACCCTGGCGTCCTGGCTCGACGACGAGGACATCCGCCCCTTCCCGGCGGGCGGCGCGGAATCCATCGTGGACAAGGACCCCATCGGGGTGTGCGGACTCATCGCCCCGTGGAACTTCCCCATCAACCTCGTGGTGATCAAGCTGGCCCCGGCGCTGCTGGCGGGCTGCACCGTGGTCATCAAACCGGCCTCCCCCACGCCGTTGTCCATCCGCTTCATCATCGACGCGGTGCAGGCCGCGGGTGTGCCGGCCGGTGTGGTCAACCTGCTCACCGGCCCGGGCCGTTTCGGGGACGCCCTCGTGCGCCACCCCGGCGTGGACAAGATCGCCTTCACCGGCTCCACCCCGGTCGGGCGGAAGATCGCCGCCGCCTGCGGCGAGCTGCTCCGCCCGGTCACCCTGGAGCTCGGCGGCAAGTCCTCCGCCATCGTGCTCCCCGACGCCGACCTCGACGCCGTCTCCTCCGTGCTCATCCGTTCCTGCATGCGCAACACCGGCCAGACCTGCTACATCTCCACGCGCATCCTGGCCCCCGCCTCCCGTTACGAGGAGGTCGTGGACATGGTCGCCGCGACGATCGCCGCCGCTCCCCAGGGCGATCCGCTCGACCCCGGGACAGTGTTCGGGCCCGTCGCCACCGCCGCGCAGTTCGACACCGTCTCCGGGTACCTGGAGTCCGCCCGGCGCGAGGGGGCCCGCTTCGTCACCGGCGGGCGCGCTGCCACCGCCGGGGAGCTGGAGCCGGGACTGGAGAACGGGGAGTTCATCCTGCCGACGGTGCTGGCGGACGTCACCCCGGACATGACCGTGGCGCGGGAGGAGATCTTCGGCCCCGTCATCACGATCCTGCGTTACGACGACTCCGACGGCACCGCCGACGAGGCCGTCGCCCTGGCCAACAACACCGAGTTCGGCCTGGGAGGCATCGTCTTCGGCGCCGACGAGGACCGCGCCCTGGAGGTCGCCCGCCGGGTGGACTCCGGGTCGGTGGGCATCAACTTCTTCGGCTCCAACCACTCCGCCCCGTTCGGCGGCCGCCACGACTCCGGCATGGGGGTGGAGTACGGCATCGAGGGGCTGAGCGCCTACCTGAGCTACAAGTCCATCCACCGCCGCCGCTGAGAGCGCTGGTAGCGTCAACCGCACCATGAGCTCCCAGTATCTGCGGCACATCCACCGCCGTCGGCTGCACCGCGCCGCCCTGCGCGTCACCGCCGGCGGCCCGGGCACGGTGCTGCTGCTCACAGGTCCGGAGGGGTCCGACCGCCGCGGTGTCCTCGAGTCCGTGCTCACCCACCTGGCTGGGCGGCCGCAGCACCGGGTGGCCCTGTTCCCGTGGAACCGGGACGAGCCCGGCGCGCTCGCGGCCCTGCTGCCCACCCCCCTGGCGGACACGCTCATCGTCGTCGACGACCTGCAGAACGCGGACGAGCGTTCCCTGCGGCAGCTGATCTCCACGGCCCGGCACCCGGAGTCGACGGTGTCGGTCATCGCCACGGTCGACGGCCCCGACCTGGACCACCTGGCCACCGACGTCGTCGCCCTGCCGCCGCTGACGCTGGCGGAGACCTCCGGTTACGTCCGGTCCGTCACCGGCCGCAGCGTCCCCGTCGAACTGGTCGAGCAGATCCACGCGGAGACCGGCGGCTGGCCCGGCGCGATCAACACGCTGCTCACCGCGCTGCCGGAGGGGAGGCTGGTGGGCGGGGGCGTCGAGAAGCGGGAGCCGGCGGAGCACCTCGCCCGGGCCCGCGAGCTCGCCGCAGACTTCGAGCTGCCCACCGCGGAGCTCCACCTCGACGAGTGCCCGCCCGACCTCGACCCCGCGGAGCAGAACAGCCTCCGCGGCTACCTGGCGCTCAACCGGGGTCTGCGCCGTCGTGCGCACGAGTACCTCGCCGACCCCGGGCCGGCGCCACACCACCGGGCCCGCAGCGTGCTCCTCTCCCTCGCGGACTGGGACCTGCCCGGCATGCAGGGGAAGGTCACCGCCCTGCGTGCCGACGCCCCCTCCGACACCGCCACCCTCGAGGCCCGCATCCTGGGGCTCGTCGCCGACGCCGCCTGCTCCGGGCGGATGCCCGCCCTCGACATCACCCCGGACACCGCCCTCAACCGGCAGCGCCTGGACATGGTGCACGGCTGGCTGGCGCTCACCTTCGACGACCCGCTGACCGCGCGCGAACGCCTCCAGCACCTGCCCGGCCAGAGCCCGGCGATCGGCGTGTGGCAGGACGCGTGGCTCTCCCGCACCCTCTACGTGCTGGGTGAGTGGACCACCGCCGCCCGCGTCGTCGAACGCGGCCTGGCCACCAGCGAGGCCCACGGCATGGAGCTGCTCGAGCCGATGCTCCTGTGGACCGGCTCCCAGATCGCCGCCATGCAGGGCGATGACCTGCTCGCCGCCGACTACCTCCAGCGTCTGACGCTGAGTGAGGACGCCTTCCTGCTGCAGTCGCTGCCCGCCGCCATGGGCCGCATGATCGTGGCCGCGAACTCCGCGGACCTGCCCTCCGCCCTCCGCGCCGGTGCGCTGCTCGCCCGCACCGTCTCCTCGACGGACACCCAGCATCCCGGCTTCTGGCCCTGGGAGGACGTCTACGCGCAGACCCTCATCCGGGCGGGGCGTATCGACGCCGCCGACGAGGTCATCACCGGCGCCGAGGAACGCCACACCCCCTCCGGGCTGGTGTCACTCACGGCGAAGAACGCCGTCCCCCGTGCCACGATCCAGTTCCAGCGTGGCGACGTCACCGGCGGGCTGCAGACCTTCGAGAAAGCCGTCGAGGCGATCCTCGGCACCCCGATGCCCGCCTACCAGTCGCGCATCCTCTTCGAGTACGGCAAGGTCCTGCGCCGTCACGGCCGCCGCCAGCGTGCCGACGAGATCCTCTCCCACGCCGCCGAGATCTTCCGGCAGATGGGGGCGAGCGTCATGGTCGAACGTTGTGCGGCGGAGCGCCGGGTCGGTGGCGTGGGTGGTGTCGGTGCGGTGGCGCGCACCAACCCGCACGGGCTCACCCCGCAGGAGGAGCAGATCGCCGCGCTCGTCGCGGAGGGGGCGACCAACAGTGCCGTCGCCCGTGAGCTCTCCCTGTCGACGAAGACCGTGGAGTACCACCTCACCCGCATCTACCGGAAGCTCGGGGTGCGCACGCGGCAGGGGCTGCGGGAGGAACTCGCCCAGGGCTGAGCCCCCGGGGAAGCCCCGGGGGCGGGTCGGTGTCTACCGCACGTACACCGGTCGGGTGAACGCGAAGATCACCGCACCGGCCAGGCCGACAGCCGCGTAGGCGAAGAAGCCCCACGGGTGCGCCATGCCCAGGCTGATGAGCAGGCCACCGACCATCGGGCCGGAGATCGCACCCAGGCGGCCGATGCCGGCGGAGAAGCCCATCGCGGTGGCGCGCATGTTGGACGGGTGGTTCTCGCCGACGAAGGCGTAGACGAGGTTCTGCGAGGAGAACACGAACACACCCGTGATGAACACCACCACGTAGAGGCCGAGGAGCGGCAGCTTGATGGCCATGAGCGCGAGGAACACCGCGGAGGCGAGGAACCACACGAGGCCGGTCCGCCGCGGGGAGTGCACGTCGGAGACCTTGCCGGCGATGATGAGGCCGACGACGGCACCGACGTTGAGCACCAGCAGGAAACCGAGGGAGTTGCCCAGGTCGTAGTCGGCGGCGCGCATGATCTGCGGCAGCCAGGTGTTGAGTCCGTAGACCAGGAGCAGGCCCATGAAGGACGTCGCCCAGATGGCCAGCGAGTTGCGGCGGTACTTGGGAGCGAGGACGGAGGCCAGGGAGCTGCGCTGCTTGTCCTCCTGAGCGGCCTGGGCGGCGGAGCGGTCGAGTTCGTCGGACAGTTCCATGCCGTACCGGGAGGCGATGTCCTCGGCCTCGGCGATGCGTCCCTTGGCCAGCAGGTACTGCGGGGATTCAGGGAGCAGGAAGAACATGATCGGGGCGAGGATGATGCCGGGGACGGCGCCGACGATGAACAGGGAGTGCCAGCCGAAGGGCTCGATCATGAGGATGGCCAGCAGGGCGGTGAGGACGGCGCCGACGTGGTAGCCGGTCATGACGGTGGTCGTCGAGGAGCCGGCCCGGGCGCGGCCACGGAACTCGGTGACCATGGAGATCGCGGTGGGCAGGCAGCCGCCGAGGCCGACGCCGGCGAGGAAGCGCAGGAGCATGAGCATCCACACGGAACCGGCGAAGCCCATGCCGAGGGTGAGCAGGGAGAAGGCCAGGACGGAGACGATCATCACCCAGCGGCGGCCGAGTTTGTCGGTGAGGGTGCCGATGGCCAGGGCGCCGATGGTCATGCCGATGAGTCCGGCGGTGACGATCTGGGTGCCCTCGGCCGCGGTGACCTGCCAGGTGGGGTCCTCGATCATGGAGGGCAGGACGGCGCCGATGACGACCATGTCGAAGCCGTCGAGAAGCACGGCGATCCACAGGAGGATCGTGACGGTCAGGGTGGAGCGGGTGCCGGCGCGGGCGGAGCGGTGGTGGTCATCTACACCTCGAACTTCGGGAGGTCGAGGCCGACGTACTGCTGCGCCAGGTAGGTGCGGCCGGCCTCGGTGGACAGGACGGAACGGAGCTCGGCGTGCGAGCGCTGGGTCTGGAAGTGGTCACCGTCAGGGACGGTGTGGAGCATGGAGGACATCCAGTAGGAGAAGTGCTGGGCCTTCCAGACGCGGGGGACGGCGAGGGAGGAGTAGGCGTCGAGAAGATCGGTGTTGTTCTTCTTCAGCGCCCGGGCCAGTCCCGGGGCCAGGACGGAGACGTCGGCGACGGCGAGGTTGAGGCCCTTCGCGCCGGTCGGCGGCACGGTGTGGGCGGCGTCACCGGCGAGGAACAGGCGGCCGCGCTGCATCGGGTCGGTGACGGCGGAGCGGAAGCGCAGGACGGCCTTGTCGAAGATCTCGCCCTCCGAGACCCGCAGGTCATCGGTGGAGACGCGCTTGTGCAGCTCCTCCCAGATGCGCTCGTCGGACCACATGTCCACGGTGTCGTCCGGGTCGCACTGCAGGTAGTAGCGCTGGACGGAGGGGGTGCGGGTGGAGATCAGCGCGAAGCCGTGCGGGGAGTTCGCGTAGATGAGCTCCTTCTGGGTCTGCGGCGCGTTGACGAGGATGCCGAACCACGCGTACGGGTACTCGTGCTTCGAACGCACCGCACCGGGCAGCTCGGTGATGAGCTTGCGGCGCGGGGAGGCGGAGCCGTCGCCGGCCATGACGTAGTCGGCGGTGAGGGTCTGCTGCTCCCCGCCCTCGGTGGTGTAGGTGACGGTGACGCGGTCATCGTCGTAGCCGGTGACGTCGTCGACGGTGGTGTTGAACAGGATGGTCTGGCCGGCGGCGAGACGGGCGGCGATGAAGTCCTTGAGGTACTCGTGCTGCGGGTAGACGGCCATGGGGTGGCCGGTCAGTCCGGCGAGGTCGATGCGGGTGCGCTGCCCGTCGAGGGCGATGTCGATGGCGTCGTCGATGTCGGCCTCACGGTCCATGCGCTCGCCGACGCCGGTCTCCCGCATGAGGTTCATGGTGCCCTGCTCGAGCACGCCGGCGCGGACGGTCTCCTCGACGTCCTGCCGGGAGCGGGACTCGAAGACGACGGATTCGATGCCGTAGTTGTGGTGGAGGAGGTGGGCGAGGGTGAGGCCGGCGGGGCCGGCTCCGATGATGGCTACGGGTGTGTGGGACATCAGTTGTCTCCTTCGAGGTCGGTGACGGCCTGCTGCAGGAGCTTGAAGCCGTGGTTGGAGTTGGGCACACCGGCGTAGACGGCGGTGTGGAGGAGGACCTCTCCGATGAGGTCGGCGTCCACCCCGGCGCGCAGGGCGGCGCGGATGTGCATGTCGAGTTCGCCGTCGTTGCCCACGGCGGTGAGGATCGCGATGGTGAGCAGGCGGCGCTGCGTGTGGTCGATCGCCTCGCGGTTCCAGATGTCACCCCAGGCGGTGCGGGTGATGAAGTCCTGGAACTTCTCGGTCACGGGCGTCTGCTTGGCGACGGCCGCGTCCACGTGCGCGTCCCCCAGCACCGCACGGCGGTTACGCATTCCGGTCTCATGGGCCGCTGCGCGGCCCTCGTCGTAGATGTTCGTGGAGTCAGTCACGGGTCTCCCCTTCCAGGATGAGGTCGGTGATCTCGGCGGCGTGCCCGGTGGCCCGGTCAGCGGTGCGCTGCGCCATGGTGTCGGTGTGCACCCGGATGCCGTCGAGGCTGGCGTGGAGGCGGGCGACGGCGGAGGCGGTGGCGGCGAGCAGGTCGCGGATGGTCTGCCACTCGGCGTGCCAGCTGCCGGTGCCGCGCTGCCAGCGGCAGTCGAGGGTGTCGAGCAGGGTGGCGGCCAGACCCGGGGTGCGGCGGGCGTAGCCGTCGCAGGCGACGGCGGCCGCGGGGTTGGCCTTGTGCGGCATGGAGGAGCTGCCGCCCGGGGTGGCCTCGGAGAGTTCGGCGATCTCGGTGGCCGAGGAGGCGACGATGTCGCCGGCGATCTTGCGCACGGCCCCGGCCACCTGCGCGGCGGCGAGGCCGACGCCCACCAGCGGGAGGCGGTTGGTGTGCCACACCAGCGGCCGGTCCGCCAGGCCGAGGTGCCGGGCGAGACGGTCGTGGACGTCGATGCCGTGCGGGTGCGTGTCCACGAGGTTGCCGGTCGCCCCGGCGTACTGCACCGGCAGCGCCGCGGCGGCCTGCACCAGCTGGCGGGTGGCCTCCCGGACGGCCTCGAGCCAGCCGGCGGCGATGACCCCGAAGGTCGTCGGCAGTGCCTGCTGCCCCAGGGTGCGGCCCATGACGGGGGTGTCACGGTGGGTGGCGGCGAGGTCTGCCAGCAGCTTCTCGACGCCACCCAGCTGCCCCTCCAGCTCCTGCACCGCGCGACGCACGCACAGGACCAGGGCCGTGTCGACGGCGTCCTGGCTGGTCGCCCCGACGTGGATGCCGGCGGTGTCGGTGGCCTGCTCCTTGAGGGCGGCGACGAGCGGGATGGCGGGGTTGCCGCCGGCCGCGGAGGCGGCTGCCGTGGCGGCGACGTCGAGCTGGTGGGCGTCGATGGCGTCGCGCGCGGCCTGCGCGGACTCCGGGCTGATGTGGCCGGCCTCGGCGGCGGCGTCGGCGAGGGCGCGTTCGAACTCGAGGATCGCGGCGAGGAACGCGCGGTCCGAGAGGTGCTCGTGGACGCGGGTGTCGCCGCCGGCGACGTCACTGTAGGTGGTGCGGCTCAGGTCAGACACGGAAGAACGGGGTCTCCTTCTCCGGATCCTCGTGCTGCATGACGATGGTCTTCCGGAAACCACCGTCCACCGGTTCCGCGAGGAGGAGGTCGCGGCGGGGGGCGTCGACAAGCTGGAGCACCGGGTCGGCGCTGTTGTCGTTGGCCGGGAAGTAGAGGCGGGTGTACAGGCGCTCGAGCATGCCGCGCGCGAACACACCGACCTTGAGGTGCGGGGCCTCCTCGCCGGCGGCACCCGGCAGCACGGTGGTGAAGGTGACGGAGCCGGTGTCGTCGCACATGCCCCGGCCCAGGCCGCGGAAGCCCTCGGCCTCCTCGGTGTTGTAGGTGCCGTCCGGGCCGGTCTGCCAGATCTCGATCATGGCGTCGGCCACCGGGTCGCCGTTGCCGTCGAGGACGGTGAAGGTGACGTCGACGGTGTCGGCGGTGCCCTCCGGGGCGATGATCTCGGAGCCCTCACGGGTGAGCCCGATGTGGACGTAGGGGCCGACCGTCTGGGAGGGGGTGATGCCAAAGCCGGCCTCGTCCTGGTCGCGGATGTCGGAGACCTCGTAGCGGAACTCGCCGGTCTTGTGGGTGTCGATCATGGGTTTTCCTCTGTCTCTACTCGAAGGGGGTGGCGTTCTTGCCGCGCAGGACGATGTCGAACTTGTAGCCCAGGGCGTAGTTCGGGCGGGTCTCGTCGTAGTCGAAGACGGCGATCATGCGCTCGCGGGCGCCGGCCGGGACCGCGTTGTAGATGGGGTCCTGAAAGAACATCGGGTCGCCCGGGAAGTACATCTGGGTGACCAGGCGCTCGGTGAACTGGCGGCCGAAGAGCGAGAAGTGGATGTGCGCCGGGCGCCACGCGTTGTGGTGGTTGCCCCACGGGTACATGCCCGGCTTGACGGTGTAGAAGCTGTAGTGGCCGTTCTCGTCGGTCATGGTGCGGGCCACGCCGTTGAAGTGGGGGTCGAGCGGGGCGGGCCAGGAGTCGTTCTTGTGGCGGTAGCGGCCGGCGGCGTTGGCCTGCCACGCCTCGATGAGGGTGTTCGGGACCGGCTTGCCGTCCCAGCCGAGGACACGGCCGTGGACGAGGATGCGCTGGCCGATGGCCTCGCCGCCGTTGGCCTGGGTCATGTCGTTGTCGATGCCGCCGAGGTCGTAGCTGCCGAAGACGGGGCCGGAGAGTTCACCGAGACGCTCGGGGACCATGATGAGGTCGTTGTTCGGGTTGCGCTTGACGGTGGTGCGGTACTCCGGGAAGTGGAGTGGGGCGAAGAAGCCGTCGGTGGCGGCGTTGAGGGTGGTCATGGGTGGGTCCTCCTGTTCCCTGTGGGGTGTTGGACGTCACCGTAGAGACGTGGTTCACACTTTGGCAAGGGGTTCGCCATGCGAACGTACCGCTCCCGAATGAATCCCCGCTGGCCAGCGCGTTTAGCGCGCCCATTTGACCCGGGGGTTAGTTAGGGGTGTGCACCAGGGTGACGGAGGGCGGCCGAGAAATCAGACCGGCGGGGCGTCGATAAGCGGCAACACAGGGACCACCCCCTTTGCCCCCAAAACAAAACACGGCTGACCTGTTGCAATGGTCATCCGTGTGAAGCAGAACACCCCCATTGGGCCACAGAATGGCAACTGTTGGCCGCAGGACGAGCATCCACTGAAGAGCACACATAACCTCGGGACTAAGCACCACCCACAGTGCGAATAAAGTTCCCCATACACTGCATCTACACAGGAGGCTCCCATGCTTCGCAAGTCCATCGTCGCCGTCGCCACCACCGCCCTCGTCCTGGGTGGCACCTCTGCCGTCGCCAACGCGCAGTCCGCGGCCCCCTTCCCGTCCTCCGAGATCCCGGTCGACCACGCGTGGGTCCAGGGCGTCCAGAACGTCTTCCCCAACGCGCCGGCCGACCAGATCCACGCCGGCATCCAGATGGGCGCCGCATGGGTCATCTGGTCCGTGGGCTCCTCCCTCGTGGGCGGCGGCCTGGGCCTCGGCTCCTCCGCACTGACCTCCTCCCTGTAGAGGAAAAAGCCGACTCCCCGTCCCTGCATCAGGGACGGGGAGTTCTTTCATGCCTCACAACCGGACGAGCGGCTCCACCGTGACGTCCAGCCACGGCCCCAGCGGCAGCCCGGCGACGAGTGCGTGCGGGTCCGCCGACTCCACACGCGCGACCACCGTCCACCCGCCCGGGATGCGCCACACCTCACCGGGCCATCCGGCGAGCAGGTCGGCGGTGCGCTGGAGGAGGTCGGCGCGGACCTCGGGATCCATGTCGAGGGGCAGGCGTGCCACGAGTCGGATGAGCCACATGATGGCGAGGATATCGCTAGTCGCGGGTGAAGTGGTTGATCTTGTCCCAGTCGGGCTCCAGGCCCAGTCCCGGACCCTCCGGCAGCCGGACCACGCCGTCCTCGTAGACGAGGTCCTCGGTGGTGTAGGACTCCCGGAGCAGCATCGGGCCGAAGAGCTCCGAGCCGTAGGAGATCGCCTTGGTGGAGCACGCGAAGTGCAGGGACGCGGCGGTGCCGAAGGGCCCCTCAAGGGAGGTGGCGCCGTGGCAGGCCAGGCCGGCGGCCTCGGCGATGGCGGCGGTCTTCTTCGACTCGAGCAGGCCGCCGAGCTTGGTGGTCTTCACGGCGATGACGTCGGCGGCCTCCTCGCGGACCACGGCCAGGGCATCAGCCGGGGAGCACACGGACTCGTCAGCCATGACGGGCACGCCGATGCGGCGGGTGATCTCGCGGAGGGTGGCCAGGTCATGGGCCGGGGTGGGCTGCTCGAAGAGCTCGATGCCCGCCTCCGCCAGGACCGGCAGGTACTTCAGGGAGGTGATGCGGTCCCAGCGGGCGTTGACGTCGATGCGCAGACCGACGCGCCCGTCGAGCTCGCGGGCCAGCTCGGCGATGCGCGAGGTGTCCACGGCCGGGTCTCCGGAGCCCATCTTGAGCTTGAAGGAGGTGTGCCCGTGGGAGGCGATGCGCTCCTCAATCTCACCGACGGCCTCCTCCAGCGGCAGGACGCCGAGGGCCCAGGTCACGTCGATCTCGTCGCGGACACGGCCGCCGAGCAGGTCACGCACCGGGATGCCCAGGGCGCGGGCCCAGGCGTCGTGCATGGCGATGTCGCAGGCGGCCTTGGCGAAACGCATGTTGGCCACGGAGCGCTCGAAGTCGGCCATGATGCCGGCGAGTTCGTTCACCTCCCGGCCGACCATGATGGGCGCGAGATTGCCGTCGATGATGACCTTCATGGTCTCGGCGTTCTCGCCTCCCCACCAGGCACCGCCGGGGACGACGCCCTCGCCGAAGCCGGTGACCCCGCCCTCGAGGGTGACGGAGACCAGCAGGATGGGCTGGGCGGTGGCGGTGTAGGTGGCGAAGCCGTGGGGGCGGAAGAGGGGGACGTCGAGAAGGCGGGTCTCGACCTTCGCGATCTTCAGATCAGACATGTGTGTACTCCTGGTAGTGAATGGGGAAAAGCCCCACGCCCGGAGGGGGCGTGGGGCAGTTCAGGCAAGGACTAGTCTTCCTTGTCGAGCGCGAAGTTGTAGGTGACCTCGTGCGTGCCCTCGGCGTTGGGCTGCGGGTTGAGCATGAGCTCCGGCTTCACGGCGGTGGCGACGTCGTTCTCGACCCACTCGCCGCCCTCGAAGTAGAGCTGCGTGGTGATCTCACGGTAGCCCGGGTGCTTCACCATGAGGTGCAGGTGGGCCGGGCGCCACGGGTGGCCGCCGTAGGAGTCGATGAACCAGCCGGTCGGGCCGTCCGCCGGGATCTGGTACGGGGCCGGGAACAGGGTGGTGATCTCGAACTCGCCGTTCTCGTTGGTGCGGATGGTGCCGCGCAGGTTCCACTCCGGGATGCCCGGCGCGAACTGCGCGTAGAGGCCGTCCTCGTCGGCGTGCCACAGCTCGACGGTGGCGCCGCCCAGGCCCTTGCCCTCGACGTCGGTGACCTGGCCCTTGAAGATCAGCGGATCTGCGGCCTTGTCCTTCTCCCGCATCGGCATCTCGGTCTTCCACGGAAGCTCCGGTGCGTTCGGTACGTAGTACGGGCCCTCGATGGAGCCCTTGGTGCCGGTGTAGTCGTGGCGGTTGTAGTTGATCTCCTCGATCTCGTGCTCGACGAAGACGTCCAGCCACAACGGCCACTCGCCGTACTCGCCGACCTGGATCATCCAGTTCTTGAGCACGCGGTACTCGTCATAGGTGACCTGGTGCTTGTGGGCGACCTCGGCGATGGCGGCGAGCAGATCGGTGTAGATCGCGTTCGCGCGCTCCTTGGAGGTGTCGGACTTGACGGTCTCGCCCTTGAACTTGTCGGTGGCTGCGCTGCCGGCACCCTTGGCGGTCGGGTCGCCCTGGACGCCGGAGAGGTTCTCGAAGGTCATGATGCTCCCTGTGATCAGTTGAAGAGGTGGGGCCCAGCAACGAGTGAGGTGTTCGCTGGAATGACAACACTGTGTCCCACCTCACCCCTGGGGCGCAACCATTTTCCGCGGCTGGCGTCCGGCGCTTCTCGACGCCACCCCGCTCCCTCTCCCCCATTCCCGCAGGTCATCCCCCTATCCGTCGGCGAACCGGGGTTTGCTGAACCCCTCACCCCGGCGAAATCCTAGGCCCTGCCCTAGGACAGGAACGCAGAGTCGGGGGCGTACAAAAGTATGGAAATCACCCCCGCCCTGCTGGCGCCGTCGTCGATGGCGGACAGAGATCCCCTGGTAAGGCCCCAAAAAGAGCCCCAACTCTCGACCGGAAGGGGCGATTGACGGCGGACGTCGCAAAGATATGACATCTCCGCCGGCGGCGGACGCACACCGAACATGGGCACATGCTGCGAACCGTGCCCCCTGAGGAAACCCTCAACACCCCCTGGCGTGAGGGTGTTAGCGTGGGACCGTGCACTCCTCCCGTAACCTCGGCCCCCAGCAGACCTCCGGCAGCCTTCTGCGCACGGTGATCGACGAGGTCACCGAACTGCCCCCAGGCGGCGGCCTGCTCACCCTGGTCACCGGCCCCGTCGGCGCCGGCAAGTCCTCGCTGCTCAGGCAACTCTCCCGCGCCCTGCCCGGCTGGTCCGGCATCCGCGTGTCCGCCCTGTCCTGGCATGCGCAGAACGAGGGTGAGCTGCTCGCCCAGATCCTCGGGCGTGCCGACCACGCGGGCCCGCTCACCGGACTCGTCGACCGGGACGGTGCCCGCACCGCCCTCCTCATCGACGACGTGCACTGGGCCGACGTCACCTCCCTGCGCGAACTGGTCGACGCCACCCGCCGCCTGCGGAAGGGCAGCCTCGCGGTCATCATGACGGCCTCCGACCATGACGACGCCTCCGACGACCTGCCCATGTCCCACCTGCGGGAGATCGTCGACACGGCGCTCACCCTCGCGCCCCTCGACGTCGAGGACGTCTCCGCCCTCGCCCTGCACAGCATCGGCGCGCACCTCTCCCCGCTCGCGGCGGCGGAACTGCGCGACCTCACCGGCGGCCGCCCGGGCCTCATCCAGGAGGTCCTGCAGGCCGCACCCGCCGACCACTGGCGGCTGTCCAACCCGCAGATCCCCCTCCCGAAGCCGTGGCGCGCCGCCCTCGCACGCCGCACCCGCGGCCTCGACGTCGGCGCGGTCCTCGCCGCAGTCGCGGTCCTGCCCGGCACCGGCACCGGCACCCCCGACCTCGTCCGCTTCCTCGCGGACGACCTCGACGGCTCGCTTCTCGACGCCGCCGTCACCGCCGACCTCCTCGAACTCCTGCCCAGCTCCGGTGATCCGGTGCTGAGTTTCACCCACCCCACCGACCGCGCCGTCATCCGCGCGACCACCGGCCCGGCGCAGGTCCGACGCCTGCACCGCCGCGCCGCCCAGTACCACCGCGCGTCCCACAACATCGACGCCGCCCTCATCCACGAGGCGCTCAGCGCCGAGGGCACCGACGACGCCACCGCCCGCCAGCTCGCCGAACGCGGCGAACAGCTCGGCGCCGCCGGCCAGTGGCTCGACGCCGCCGACGCCTTCACCCTGGCGGCCAAGGTCGCCTCGCACCCGGATGTCTCCCACGACCAGCACCTCAACTCCATCGAGGCGCTCCTCGCCGCGGCCGACATCCCCCGCGCCCGCCTCCACGCCGGTTCCCTGTCGCGGGCGGTCCGCGACGTCAAGGTCGACTCCGTGCGCAGCTACCTGGCGCTGCACGAGGGGCGTCGCAACGAAGCCGTGTCCCTCATCGACCGCGCCTGGGACACCCTCGAGGAGACCCGCTCCACCGACGCCGCCCTGCGCACCCGCGTCGCCTCCCGCAAGGTGCTCATCCACCTGGCGGACTGGGAACCGGAGAAGGTCATCCACTGGGCCGGCGTCACCGACGACTGGGCGCCCGAGACCTCCGCCTCCCGCCTCGAGGCGCAGTACATCTCCCTCGTCGGCCGCAGCGCCCTCACCCGCTCGATCCCCTCCGACGTCCCCCTACCCGGCGAGACCCCCGCCCTGGCGCAGCGTCGCAACATGGCCGCCGGCTGGATCCACCTCGTCCACGACGACCCCGTCGCCGCCCGCCGCTACCTGCAGTTCAACCCCGGCAACGAGGGCTCCGAACGCATCTCCCTGTGGATGGACGCCTGGCTCGCCCGCACCCAGTTCCTCCTCGGCGAGTACCGCGAGGCCGAACGCACCGTCGAGCGCGGCCTGGCCCGCGCCGAACGCTTCGGCATCCGCTTCCTCGAGCCNNGCGGCGACCGGGAACTGTCCCGCGCGTACATCAACCGCCTGACGTTCAGCCACGACGCCTTCGCTATCCAGCGCATCCCCTCCGCCATGTGCCGCCTGCTCGTCGGCAGCATCGAGGGCGACGCCTCCAGCCTGGAACGCGCCGGCGAGACCCTGGTCAACATCAGCCGCGAGACCGACATCTCCCAGCCCGGCTTCTGGCCCTGGGAGGACGTCTGGGCCCAGCACCTCGTGCTCACCGGGCGTATCGACGACGCCGACGACCTCACCTCCCGCGCCGAGGAACGCGCCGCCGAGTCCGGCATCGGCTCCCTCCACGCCAAACTCGCCGTCCCCCGCGCCGGCATCCTCATGCAGCACGGTGACATCGAGGGCGGCATCCGCCGTTTCGAGGAGGCCGTCGAGCAGATCGAGTCCCTCACCATGCCGACCTACCAGGCCCGCATCCTCTACGAGTACGGCCGGGTCCTGCGCCGACTGGGCAGGCGTCGGCAGGCGGACGAGATCTTCGCCCGCGCCGGTGACGTCTTCGCCGCGATGGGCGCCACCGAGTTCGTCAACCGCTGCAACCGCGAACGCCGCGCCGGCGGCCTCGGCACCCGCACCACCGGGGCCGGCGGCCTGACACCCCAGGAACAGGAGATCGCGAAGCTCGTCGCCGAGGGCGCCACCAACCGCGAGGTCGCCCGCGAACTGTTCCTCTCCACCAAGACCGTCGAGTACCACCTCACCCGCGCGTACCGGAAGCTCGGGGTGCGCACGAGGAACGAGCTGCCGCGGGTTCTCGACGAGCTGTAGACCCCTCGGTACCGTGGGTGGGGACCCGATCCCCCACCCCAGGAGTCGTGACCCATGTTCGACCTGCACAACCAGACCGCCATCGTCACGGGAGGTGCCGCGGGTATCGGCCGCGGCATCGTCGAGTCCCTCCGCGAGGCCGGCGCCACCGTCATCATCGCCGACCTCGACCTCGCCGCCGCCGAGCGGACCGCCGCCGAGACCGGCTCCCATGCCCGTGAACTCGACGTCACCGACCGCGACCAGGTCCGCGCCGTGTTCGCCTCCGTCGCCGAGGAGTTCGGCGGCATCCAGATCCTCTGCTCCAACGCCGGGGTGTTCCCACAGGCCACCCTCGACGAACTCACCGACGAGAAGTGGGAGCAGATGTTCAACATCAACACCCGCGGCACGTTCGTCGTCGTGCAGGAGGTCCTGCCGTACATGCGGCGGGAACGCTACGGACGCATCGTCATCACCACCTCGATCACCGGCTCCCACACCGGCTACCCCGGCTGGTCGCACTACGGTGCCTCGAAGGCCGCCCAGCAGGGCTTCATGCGTGGCGCCGCCCTCGAGGTCGCCCGTGACGGCATCACCATCAACGGTGTCCTGCCCGGCAACATCCTCACCGACGGCCTGCGCGCCCAGGGCGAGGAGTACCTCGCGCAGATGGCCCGCGGCATCCCCGCCCTGCGTCTGGGCGACCCGCGTGACATCGGCAACGCCGCCGCCTTCCTCGCGTCCCGCGAGGCCGGGTACATCACCGGGCAGACCCTGGTCATCGACGGCGGTCAGATCCTGCCCGAGTCCCCCGAGGCGATCCTCCCGCCGCACGAGGACTGATCGGAGATCTTGGCCAGCAACCTTTTCGTACCGCGAGGGGCCCGGGGCGCTCACCCGCCGATGCCCTCACGGTATGAACGGGTTGGCCCCGGCCAGCCAAACAGAAAAGGGCCCCGCAGGGCCCCTTCCACGTGACTGCCTCTAAGCGTTGAGCTTGCGGTAGTCGAAGACGGTGTCGATGATGCCGTACTCCTTGGCCTCCTCGGCCGTGAGGATCTTGTCACGGTCGGTGTCCAGGCGGATCTGGTCCGCGGACTTGCCGGTGTGACGCGAGAGGGTCTCCTCCATGAGGCGACGCATGCGCTCGATCTCGGCGGCCTGGATCTCCAGGTCGGAGACCTGGCCCTGGGTGCCCTGGGTGGCGGGCTGGTGGATGAGCACGCGGGCGTTCGGCAGGGCGGCACGCTTGCCCGGGGCACCGGCGGCCAGCAGCACGGCGGCGGCGGAGGCGGCCTGACCGAGGCAGACGGTCTGGACGTCGG